>FWWM01005162.1_pt1 | contig 29287 bp, 26 predicted proteins | sample 2228351 | NCBI WGS metagenome assembly FWWM01 (sample SAMEA103939774, study PRJEB20133) | metagenome | reverse complement strand
TCGACATGGCAGGCTCCTGGATGATGGTTGTGTAGAAACTACCATCTTACTTGGAGCCTGCTCTTTTTGTCAAAACCCACCGCCTATGTGACAGTTACCTGTTGAGTTGGTTGTGAGATATATAAATTACTTGTAACATGATAGAAAAATTTGCGTTATCAATGTCACAAGGAAAGGGATCTCAGGTGTAATATAGCAGATTAGAGGAGGATGATTGGGCTTGCGATTTGATCATTTGCATGCTATAATGTCATCGAAATCCCCCCTTGAAAGAATCACGAGCACCAGATCGCTGGCTTCCTACCCCTTGCATCCCCAATTGCGCATTTATAGTTTATAGAAGTAGATCGAATCCGCTTGAGATTATCTCCTGAAGATTGGGCAATACTCATCCCACGGCTGGTGCAATGAGCTGTCTCAAGAACATAAATTGAGGAAACAATACATCAAAACAAACGGGTAAGAGAATATGAATGCAACGACAAAAGTCTTAGAATTGGAAAATACCCCACTAAGTTCCCTTCGTCAGATGGCGAAGGACCTTGATGTACACAACTATAACCGCTTAAAGAAAGAAGATCTCATTCTAAAAATTCAGCAAGCAGAAGCTGAAAAAGAAGGGATTGAACTGCGCGGTGGCATCCTGGAAATCATGAGCGAAGGGATCGGATTTCTGCGCTCAGGGCATTATCAACCCGGACCATATGATGTTTATGTCTCGCAATCGCAGATCCGGCGGTATAGCCTGAGAAATGGGGATCTGGTGATCGGCCATGTTCGCCCGCCACGCGAATCGGAACGTCATTATGGGCTGTTAAAAGTCGAGACCGTCAATGGGCTTGATCCGGAAGAAGCCAAACGAAGGCCAACATTCGAATCCCTGACGCCAATCTTCCCGGATGTACGTTTCGACCTGGAGACTGACCGTTTTACGCTGGCGACGCGTCTGATCAACCTGATCACCCCCGTGGGTCGAGGGCAGCGGGGATTGATCGTCTCACCCCCAAAAGCTGGTAAGACAACGATCCTGAAACAGATCGCCAACGCGATCTCGACCAAATACCCCGATGTACATTTAATGGTGGCGTTGATCGGCGAACGTCCAGAAGAGGTTACTGATATGGATCGGTCGGTAGACGCAGAAGTCATCTCCTCGACATTCGATGAGCCAGTGACTTCGCATGTCCGTGTGGCTGAAATGGTCCTGGAAAGAGCTAAAAGGCTGGTTGAGATTGGACGCCATGTGGTGATTTTGATGGACTCAATCACACGATTGGCACGTGCCTACAACCTGGTTGTTACACCCTCGGGCAGGACACTCTCTGGCGGGATCGATCCATCAGCTCTCTATCCTCCCAAGCGGTTCTTCGGGGCTGCCCGCAATATCGAAGAAGGTGGATCTCTAACCATCTTGGCAACTTGCCTGATCGATACAGGATCCCGCATGGATGATGTTGTGTACGAAGAGTTTAAAGGTACCGGGAATATGGAGTTGCATCTTTCTCGAAAGTTGCAGGAGCGGCGCATATTCCCGGCGATCGATATCGAACGGTCTTCGACCCGGCGTGAGGAGCTTCTCCTTGGTCCAGATATCACCCAACGGGTCTGGCTGATGCGACGGATGTTCGATCAACTGATCACTCCCCCTCCGCAAGGCGCAGGTCTGGACCCGGCAGCTGCGACCGAAGCTATCCTTCAAAGATTGGCGAAAACCGTCAATAACCAGGAATTTCTGGAGACCTTGACCGAATCGAATCTATGAGTGCCACCAACGAACCGACACCAACAAAGCCATTTAACTGGCTTTATTGGGTGACGTGGCTGATCGCGCTTGGATTGGTAGGGTTTGCCATATATCTTGGCTGGAAGGTACGCGCTGTTGCCGCGGCTGATCCCCAAAATATATCTGTCGACGAAGAGATCATACCAACGAATGCCGTCTTTGATCTTCCACCATTATCGGCTGGTTCCCAGGTGCGATCGATATCAAGACGGATCAATGTCCATACAATAATCCCGACCCGACCGAGACAGGACCCGATCGATTACACCGTCGTGGCGGGTGATTCTGTTTTTGGGATCGCACAGAACTTCGGTTTGAAACCGGAGTCAATCCTCTGGGCAAACTATGATTTACTGAACGATAACCCCGATCAGCTTTCTCCGGGCATGGTGTTGAAGATCCCCCCTGTTGACGGTGTGCTTTACGAATGGCAAGAGGGGGATACGCTCGAAGGGATTGCCGAGCGGTTTGAAGCGCGCGTCGATGATATCCTGGGTTGGTCTGGGAATGATTTCGATCTAACCGATCCTCAAATCGATCCGGGTGCGTTGGTAATGTTGCCCGGTGGTCATCGGGAATTCCGGCAGTGGATCGTCCCGACGATCCCACGCGGCGCGGCGGGGGTGTCAACCGGATTATATGGTGCCGGGACCTGCACGGGGAACTACGAAGGCGCCTACGGCACCGGCGGATTCATCTGGCCGGCAGACAATCATTATCTCTCTGGAAACGATTACTGGTCAGGACACCTGGCGATCGATATTGCTGCAGGCTACGGCGCCTGGGTCTATGCGGCAGACAGTGGTGTGATCGTATTTGCCGGACCCGCATTGGGTGGTTATGGAAATATGATCATGATCGATCACGGCAACGGTTACCAGACACTCTATGCCCATCTGAGTTCTGTAAGAGTCGGCTGTGGGCAAAGCGTTCTTCAAGGTCAGGTCATCGGCAGTGCCGGGAGCACTGGAAGGTCCACAGGTCCCCACCTCCATTTTGAGGTGCGCTACCTGGGAGGTTTTGTAAACCCTTGGTTTGTGTTACCAGCCCCATAATTTAAGGAGACCAATATGAGCTCAGAGACACCTGATCTGGAAGCCGAGACCCTTGCCGAGACGGATAATTACCAGGCGTGGCGGGTGGTAGAGCCAGATGGAGAGATTTCTTATCATCTCGAATTGAACAATGTCACACTACATTTCTTTCGTGAAGAATGGGAGGAATTTCTTGAATTGATGCGCATGGTCATGAAATAAGATCACCGCGCAATCAAATTGACATATCCTAATACTCCCTGGCAAGGCTGGGTGAAATGTGTGGACACGTGCTCCCAGTCCAATGGTTCGCGCAATGCCCAGGTCGTATGGATGGCAAACGCAAGGCAGCCAGGTCCACCATTGTAGTTTGCCAGGGTAAACCGCCAGAGGTCTTCGTAAGAGCTAACTGCTCCGGGTGATTGCTGGGTGGCGTTGGTGATAGTCTGTCCAACCTGGCCGCAATTTGCCAGGATGCTCTGAGCGAATAGGTGAATACTGAAATCAGCGTGAGTGAGATCGACCCCAGCCGGACATTCCGGACAGTCTGAGTTGGCCTGATTGGCGAGAGCACCGCGCAAAATCAACCGTTCTTCCTCTCCTAATTTCAGATAACCGCGTGCACAAGTCTCTTCTGCTAAAACCAACGGGCAGAATTGATTGTAGAACGAAGGGTTCCACAAGAGTATAGTATCCGCTCCCAGGTCGGTCAGCTGCCCCAATCCATTTTCGTGTGCCACCCTGAAAGTTCCTGGCCAGAATTGGCTTTCCTGAGCGAAAAGATTTTTCAATATTTGCGCAGGCAAGCCGGTTTCTTGAGCGACGCGAATAATTTGGTCGTCAAATTGATTTTGCCACAGGCTGACCATCGATCTGGCTTTTTCCAACCCGCAGGCATCTGCATAGCCATTCTCCAATAGTCCATTGCCGGGGCATTCCGAGGCATCGACGAGACCCTGGAAAATCAACCTGCCTGCCAGATATTGATAAGGCTGATCCGTGGCAAGCAGCACCTCCTGTGAAGGCGTGGAAAGCCAGGGAGGGGGTCCTCCAGGCGGTGGAAATGCTTGCCAGACCTGGGCGCAACTTTCAGTCGGACCACCGCGCCATTGCGAACTGAGGATGTCGACATACCAGCCTTCCAGAGAAGCAGGCGCTACTCCACTTTCGATCACCCGTACCAATGCAGTGAAGTGCTCACTTGAATCACCAAAACTCGATTCAGCCCAAAATTCTACCGGTACACCTGCGAGGGGCGTCGAATTCAGAGGGATCTGGCAACTGTCGCCTTCACAGACATATTCTCTCTCTTCGAGGCGGATATGCAGTCGGATGATCTTCTCGTTTGGGAGAGGTTCTTCACCCGTGAACACAAGGCTGGGACGCTGTCGGCAGAAGTTTTCTGGCGGACTCAGATCACATCCTTCAACAGTAAGCCAGACTGTAGGAAGGGGTAAATCCACGAGCATCGAACGTTGTCCGCTCTGATAACCTGCAAGATACGTATATAAACCCAGGCAATATGTCGTTGGTTTACCCTTCTCGATCGCTTTGCAGGGAGGGGTAGTTCTCCAGGTGTCATAGATGGCTTGGCCGCATTGAGACAAAACATCTTCACCGGTTGGTGGTCCTTCATGTTCTATAAATAGCTGGCATACGGTTAAATTATCCGTCCAGCGGATCAACCACCACTCGTAACTGGTGAAGTCAACGATAATCTCGGTTTGTCTGACAGGCGGTTCTGTTTCTTTCTGCGCGTAGGTAGATGGAACCCCCCATGCGGAGAGGCCGAGGAGCAGTACCATTATCAGGGAAAAGCTTCCGACTCTCAAAACCCGCGCCATCTTAACCTAAAATTATCATGATGGAATTGAGTTGTCAACCGTCTTGCAAGGCGTAAAGGCACATGATACACTCTTGTTCGATCTGGATTTATCTGTATAACTTGATATGATGGACACAATAATTATTCTGATGCTGGGTACGGCATTTTTAACCCAGATCTCTGGAAGTCTCCAGCCTAACAGGAAAGGCCCAACTAAATGCCGCCAACATTGTATTTATTAGATGGTCATGCCCTCGCTTATCGCACTTACTTCGCTTTGACACGCGGAGGAGGAGAGCGCTGGATGACCCGTTCCGGTGAACCAACCGCTGGTGTGTATGGTTTTGCCAGCGTCTTATTACGGATCATAGAACAGGAACATCCAGATTACTTGATGGTCGCGTTCGATACCGGCAAAACCTTCAGAGATGATATATATCCCGATTATAAAGGCACGCGTGCAAAAATGCCGGATGACCTTATCCCTCAGATCGAGCGCATCCGCCAGCTGGTAGATGCGTTTAATATCCCCCGTCTCGAAATCGAGGGCTATGAAGCTGATGATGTTTTGGGGAGTGTGGCCAAACGCGCTGTCGAGAAAGGGCTAGGGGTAAAGATTATCACGGGCGATCGTGACCTGCTCCAACTGGTCGATGAACGGATTGTCGTCAGCTTACCAGGAAGATCTCTATCAGATGCAAAGGATTATTTCAGGAAAGATGTCTTCGAGTTATTGGGTGTGGAACCGGGGCAGCTCGTCGATTTTAAAGCCCTGGTGGGAGATAAATCAGATAATATCCCAGGCGTTGCCGGCATTGGGGAGAAAACTGCTGCCAGCCTGCTGGCTGAGTATGGTAATCTCGATAACATCTATGCTCATCTCGATGAACTCCCGGAGAACATTCGCAAGAAACTGGAATCAGGTCGCGAGAGTGCTTATCTGAGCCGGCAATTGGCGAAGATCGTGACTGACCTGGATGTCCCCTTCGACTTTGAGCAGGCGCGAGCTGAGCGATTTAATATCGACCAGGTTGAATCCCTCTTTCGAGAGCTGGAATTCCGATCTTTGTTCTCACGGCTGACGAATCTGGTTGCCTCTCAATCTTCAGGGAAAGCCAGGCAGCTTGAACTTCTCGAATCGAAACCCGAGAGGACCGTCTCTGCAAGCAGGCGAGGCGTGGGCGGTTTGAATGTTTCGATTGTGAACAGTCCGGAATCTCTGGAAAGATTGCATAACCTGCTAAACCAGGCGACTTTGATATCGTTCGACACAGAGACGACCTCGACAGACCAGATGAAGGCGGAGTTGGTTGGCATATCTCTTGCAGTGGATGGTGATCAAGGTTATTACATCCCTGTTGGCCATCTCGATGCATCCGAAGCTCAGTTACCTTTAGAGCAGGTTATTGCTGCTCTGCACGGACCTCTGACAAATGAAAATATCTCCAAGGTCGGTCATAACATCAAATATGATTTCGTGGTACTGGCCCGCCATGGTATTCGTGCTCATCCACTTAAATTCGACACCATGATTGCAGAATGGCTGATAAATCCCAATTCTCGTAACCTGGGGTTGAAAAATCTTGCCTGGATCAGGCTGAACGAGAGGATGATTGATATTGAAGAGCTGATCGGGAAAGGACGAAATCAGCGCAGCATGGCTGAGATACCGGTGCATGATGTTGCTCCTTACGCGGTGGCTGATGCGATCATTCCGATAAGGTTGATCGACCAGCTCGAGAAGGAGCTGGCAGAGAACAAGGCAACCAGATTGTTCAGTGAGATCGAGATGCCACTCGTCTCCGTCCTGGCGGAGATGGAAATGGCAGGTATCGCTTTGGACGTCGAATACCTGGCATCGATGTCAAAAGAATTGGAACAACGGCTGCAAGAGATCGAAGAGCAGATTTACCAGGAGGTCGGTGAAAAATTCAATATTAATTCACCGCAACAGCTTTCTGAAGCTCTCTTCGATCGTTTGAAACTCACTCCCCCTGATCGCACGCAAAAAACATCGACCGGATTTTTCTCGACCGCTGCGGATACACTCGACGCCTTGCGAGGCGCTCATCCGGTGGTGGATTGGGTGCTGGAATATCGGGAATTAGCCAAGCTCAAATCAACCTATGTCGATGCACTTCCCAAGCAGGTGAACCCGAAAACGGGACGTGTCCATACCTCCTATAATCAGGCAGGCTCGGTGACGGGCAGGATCGCCTCCTCCGAACCCAATTTGCAGAATATCCCCATCAGAACAGACCTTGGGCGCAAAGTCAGACATGCTTTTATCGCCAGTGATGGGTGCTATCTGCTGTCTGTCGATTATTCACAAATCGAGTTGCGGATTGTCGCACATATGGCTGAAGATGAAGCCATGCTGGCTGCGTTTCAGGCGGGACAGGATATCCATGCAGCTACAGCAGCGGCGATATTTGGGGTGCCAATCGAGCAGGTAAGTCCTGAGCAACGCAGCCGGGCAAAAGGCATCAATTTCGGATTGATCTATGGTATGAGTGCTTTCGGCCTATCACGCGCCACGGATCTGACGCTTGCCGAAGCGGAAGATTTCGTCAGGGCGTATTTCGAGCGATTTCCGGGTGTGAAAAGGTATCTTGACAACATGCGCAGAAAAGCAGCGGAACAGGGATATGTCGAAACACTACTTGGGCGGCGGCGATATTTTCCCAGCCTGAGGACTCAAACCAATCAGAATATTCGCAATCGCGAAGAGAGGGAGGCGATTAACGCACCAATCCAGGGGACTGCAGCGGATATTTTGAAGATCAGCATGCTGAAGGTCCCCGCTGCTTTAAAAGACAACGACTTGAGAGGTCAAATGCTCCTGCAGGTGCATGATGAACTTGTGTTGGAATGTCCTCAGGAAGAACTCAAGAAGACAGCGCGAATTGTTCGTGATGTGATGGAAACAGCATATGAATTGAAGGTGCCCTTGAAGACCGAGGCGCGGTATGGCCCAAACTGGTATGAAATGTCACCGGTAGATTTCGGATGAGCTTCAAACAGGTGAAGACAAGAAGATTTTTCATAACGGGCGATCAATCTGCGAGATGTGGATCGGGATAAACCCGAATTGCAAAGGGAGTCAGTATGAGCCAGAGTCAGATAAATTTCGATCAGGCGATGACACAGGGTCATTCTGCTGCCTGGGATCAGGATTGGGAAGCTGCTGCAGAGCATTATCGGCAGGCGTTGGAGATATTTCCTAACCACCCTAACGCCCTGGTAAGTCTGGGATTGGCATATTACGAGTTGGGAAAATACGAGCAGTCGTTACGCTATTATGCCAAAGTAACCCAAATCAAACCCGATGATCCTCTGGCATTCGAGAAAGTAGCGCAAATCAGTGAGATGCTGGATCGATTCACCGATGTCATCAGAGCTTCGTTAAAGGCTGCCTCGCTTTATCTCGAGGCTGGTGATAGCGAGAGGGCGATCGAAAATCTGGTGCGTGTCACACATGTCGACAACAACAATCTGGCTGCTCATTCAAGACTGGCTTATATCTATGAGCGTAGAGGACAAAAAGGACCGGCGGTGATGGAATATCTGGCTGTTGCCAGTTTATTTCAACGCAAGGGTGAGATTGAGAACGCCCGAAAGGCGATCAATCATGCTCTCACAATATTGCCGGCCAATAAAGAATGTCTGGAAGCGCTCAAACAGCTCGATGCTGGAAGACCTTTGCCTGTGCCTGTCAGACCGCTGGCTGATGTCAGGAGGGGCGGTGAGGGGAGCACCGCTCCTAAACAGGTTGGGATAGGACCTTCGATCACACATGGGCGGGATCCAATCGATGAAGCCAGAGAAAGAGCGATGGCGGGACTGGCTGAGATTATTTTAGAAGCGGCATCAATGGAGGCAGGCGACCATGAGCGCTCTTCTCGAGGGTTTCAATCCGTGAAGCGGAACGCTTCCCGATCTTTTTTCTCACGACAGGTCGATAAAGCTCGCCTCAGGACGCACCTAAATCAGGCGATCAGCCACCAGAGTCTGGGTCAATATGGGGAAGCTGAGGTGGAATTGGAAAAGGCCATAGAAGCTGGACTGAGTCATCCAGCAGCATTCTTCGACCTGGGTTACCTTTACTCGCAGAGTGATCGCCTGGAGAGTGCAGTGCGTAATCTCCAGAAAGCGACCCTGGCAGAGGAGTTTGCCCTGGCGTCTCATTTGCTCATAGGTGACATCTATCGAAAATTTGGGCGATTGAACGAAGCAACAGTTGAGTATATGATGGCGCTTCAGTATGCCGATGCCCATGTCGTGCCTGTCGATCGAAGCGATGAAGTGATCCAACTGTACGAAACGATTATCGAATCCGTGAAAACGCAAACGGATACCCATGAAATGGAGAAGATCTGCGCTGCTATCGAGGATATGCTGAGGAGACCGGACTGGGAAGAACGCTTGAGAGAGACAAGAAAAGATTTTCAGATCGATATTTCAAATGGTCCAGCGATTCCATTGGGAGAAGTGTTTATCCAGGCTGGTGGGAGCCAGGTCATTGACGCGATCATGAATATCCACCAGCTGGCACGCGCGGGGCATCTGCGATCTGCCATGGAGGAAGCGTTTCACGCATTGCATTTTGCGCCTACTTATTTACCCTTACACAATTATATAGGAGAGATCCTTCTTCAGCAGGACCGCATCAGTGAAGCTGTGGCAAAATTCAATACTATTGCCAAGATATACCAGGCGCGCGGGGATCTTTCTCATGCGGTTCAGCTTCTCCGCCGGGTAATTAAAATCACGCCATTGAACGTAGAAAGCCGACAAAATTTGATCGAGATTCTACTAAACCAGGGTCAGGTGAACGATGTCATCTCTGAATATCTGGATCTGGCAGATGTCTATTATCACCTGGCAGATCTCGAACAAGCCCGGAAGGTTTATTACCAGACCCTCAAGCTTGCAGAATCTACAACCAACAATCAGGGGATGGTTACTCAGATTTTGTACAGAATCGCTGATATCGATCTCCAAAGGCTTGACTGGCGGCAGGCTTTGCAGGTCTTTCTGACGATAAAACAGACAAAACCATCGGAAACCAGAGCGCGTGAAAACCTGATTGAGTTGTATATCCGGCTTTCACAAATTGACAGGGCTCATTCGGAACTGGGAGAATATCTTGATGGACTGAAGAATGAGGCGAACAAAAACAAAGCAATCTCATTCCTTGAAAGAATTTCGCGGGACTATCCTGATCACGTCTTTCTGAGGCGAAGGCTCGCGCATTTATATCGAGAAGCAAGCCGTATCGACGAAGCCGTACATGAGCTGGATAAGGCGGGCAAGACCCTCCTCGAGGCAGGTGATGTCGAAAGCGCCATTCAGGTGCTTGAAGAGATATTGGAGTTGAAGCCCACCGATGCCGAGAGTTACTATATGATTCTGGCTCAATTGCGAGGAGAAGATCAAGCCAGGGATGAGGTTGCCCCGGATCACCACCAATGACGATAGAATGTTTCCGTATCGATGGTCTGTTGGTTGTATGTCGCGGAAACCTGGACAATAATGAGTCCAGGCGTGCTCGTCTGGCTTGAAAACGCAGCGCTCGTGATCCCCTTTTCATTTGTAGGTTTTAGAAGGTAAAAATTATTGCGCCCGTCAGGAAATAATACCTTGATATTGACGATCGCGTTGGCTAACGGTCGTAAATTTTTGTCCGTGACGATGACATAAATCTTTTGCTCATCTTTTCGAGTTAATCTGATCCGCTCGGCAAAAGCTTTGACTCTTATTTCCTCCGCAAACCCAGGTAATGCATTCGTATGATCACCTTTCAAGAGGTTCTGGTCTTCTTTAATATGGTCAAAGTATTCTCTTCCGAGATCGGATAGAGTTACCTGTAATCCAGGGGGATTTTCTGGGTGCCACTCGAAGCGGGCAAACTGGAAGTATTGCACGATCAGACCATGATGTAATTCAAAGTTTGAGACAGGATAACCAAAAAATGCTTCCCCACCATTAGCCAAATAAAAATCACGGAAAGCATAACATACCTCGAAACCGTTAGGAAATTTCTTGCACGGTGGGAAACCACCGGGACATTGTAAAGCCAATCCAGGTTTATAGAGCTTCTCTCCGAGGGGCACTCTCATGACGATCTTTTCGTTGTTCTCTAAAATGACCTGGTAAAACAAAGCCTTCTGGAAATATTGAACCAGATGGTTCGTTTTTGGATCAAAAAAAGCGTCCGTTATGGGAAGACCGAACAAATAGGAGGGGGAATCCCAGCTTGAGTAATAATTCAGAAACTCACCAGTCAACCAATGCCCGGTCTCCTGAAAGTACAATCCATTTTGTATTTGGGCATTAGCCGGCAATGCCCAAAAAAGGAGGAATATAATCGTCAGGGAAAATAACCCCCAGGGATATATCTTTTTCACATCTCAATTATATAATTTAAAATTGAGTGCAGAAAACGGACAATTTAGCAGGTCAATTTGCGAACATCGGACTTTCGTCCGGGGGTAGCTTCTCGCTGCCTCGAGCAGTCCGAATAGATAATTTCGAACTCTAATCTCCAGAGAGCCGGAGCAATCGATCAGCCAATTCTTCATCTGGGGCAAGCACCCAAACTGAATTCGCCTTATTCAGAATAAATACAGTCACTTCACTGGAGGATTTCCACGTCCATCTATTACCCGTTTTATGGGTGAAGGGACCAAAGCGAGCGTTGGCGTATTCTTCGAATGCCGAGGTGAATTCAGCAGCCTCGTCGGTCGATTCCCAGTTTGTAGAGAGTATCATGGCCGTATCATCCGTCTGTTCATTATAGAGGACGACATACGCATCACCACCCCAGCCTTCGCTGGCAGCCTGAGCCTGAGATTCGTTAAGACGGGCATCTGGGTCCAAACCAAAAGCAAGAATCAGATAGGTGTACCACTCACCCATCACACCCCGATCGATCTCACGCCAACCTTCCGGGAGGGAACCAGCCAGGTCAGGCAGGTCTATGGGAATCGGTTTATCATCAGGATATCGGTCCGGGTGAATGATTTGTTCCGTGGAGAGGGGGAGATCCTGATATGCCCGATCGACGGCATCCCAGCCTCCCTGATCATGAAGGCTCTGTACGAACGTTTGTCCATATGTATAAGGAAACAGAAAATCCTCTTGAAGGAACTCCGGGGCGCTATCGAAAATGGGGCTCTGGTAATTGCTATAGAATTGTTGAATCTCGAAGATATCCTGGGGGGTCGCATGATTGGTGAACCATTCCAATTCTAAAGTGGAGGCATCCCCTTCGAGTAAAGCCTGGATCGCCGCGCAACGTTCTGAATCCTTCTCACAGGCCTCGTCGGTATATCCCAACCCATTCTTGAAGTCGAAGTTCTGGTCCTGGAGAGCATGGGTATATTCATGAGCGTAGGTCAGTCTCTCCGGTCCATGGAACCCTTTGCCCTGGATCACGTACATTTGTTTGGTTTCATCGTCGTAAAAACCGGCGATCTGTTCGCTCAAAAGCTCTAGGTAAAAATTGTAGAGATCAAAACCTGACTCGAGAAGGCCGAAAGCTGCCAGGGTAAGTGCATCATCCCTGGCTTCTTCATCGGTGTAATCATCCAAAAAGTCATCGATCACGCGCTGACGAAGTTCCTGTGGTGTAAGCAAAGCGCGCCCAACTTTACCCTTAGGTGGCAGACCGCGCAATGCGATCACCTGTCTTTCGATCTCGTTCATTTCCGATGCAACCTCTGCTGGGATATCTTCGCTTAAAGGCGATGGTGTTGGATTGGTCGATGCCTGAGTTGGGGTTACTTCGATGATTTGCCCTGCGGGAGGTGTCTCTCTTGGCGCAGGTAGTTCTGTTGGAGATGGTGGCACGGTATCGAGGATAATTGTTGGGGGAGGTTGCGATGAACTGGAGCGTGTTACCAAGAACAAACCCGCTCCACCTGCTGCGATTACGAAAATACACAAACAACCAAGAGCCATGATCGCTCCGATTACGATCAGGATATTCCTTTGTGATTTGTCCATTGTGAAATTTAATCCATGATAAGTGTGATGATAGAGAGTATAAAAGTTGTTATCCCAGACAGTCCATAGAGATAAGTGACACGCGCTCCCTGTTCATAAACGGGTTGTTTATCTTTCAATATCGAGCTGACTTTTTCACCTTCTCGGATCGCCCGCCCAGCGATTTTCGCACTGCTCCCGATCTCAGAGAAGATCGGTATCACTGCAATGATCAATAATACTATGCTGCTGATGAAGAACAGATTCGAAATCTGCCTGAGATTGCCCAACAGGAGAGCTCCGCCAAGGACTGCGGCAGTATCTATACCAATAATAGACAGGTATTGCTGCCAGAAAGGTCTTGTCTTTCTTGAAAGTCTGTTCGGCTTGTGTCTCAACATTGCTATTATTCTAACCTTCTTCTTCGAATGGGGCAATAGAAAAAAGCTGCACGCAAGGTCGTGTCCCGGGCCATTCCTCTTGTGTCTTTATCAACTTTGGATTAGGATAAAAACATATGCATACCATTTATTCTCCAACCTTTTTGATCCTTGGGGATGTGGTTGTCCTCGCTTTAGTCACGATTTTGGGTTTCATAACGCATGGCAGTTTGCAAACGGCAGGCTGGCGTATTTTGACGACCTTCCTCCCATTGTTGATCGCCTGGCTCTGTATGGCTGTTCCAGCCCGGATGTTCGAATTAGAACAAATGCGAGATTGGAGGAATCTTTGGAAGCCTTTTTGGGGAATGATCTTTGCATCGTCGATGGCTGCAGTCGTGCGAGGATTTTGGCTTGGAACCCCAGTCCTGCCTATTTTTGTTATTGTTCTCAGCGGAATTGGTGCTTTAGCGATATTGATCTGGCGCGCTCTGTTTTGGTTTATGATCCACAAAGTTGGTAACTCACATGGATGAAAACAGCCTGATCCAGTCTGCCAGGAAAGGCGATCTCGATGCGTTCAACCGTCTGGTACTCGCCTATCAAGATGTCGTGTATAACCAGGCCTACCGTGTGCTCGGCGATCCGCAGCTGGCAGATGATGCGACCCAGGATACATTCATCGCGGCTTTCAATAATCTGCGTAAATTCAGAGGGGGCTCGTTCAAAGCCTGGTTGTTGCGGATCGTTACCAACACCTGCTATGATGAATTGCGGAGACAGAAAAGGCGTCCGACGACGCCTTTAGAACCTCTGGACGATTCCGGGGATGAAATCGAATCCCCACATTGGTTGATTGATAATATCGAGCTTCCGGAAGACCAGATAGAAAGAGATGAGTTAGGTAAAGCAATTCAACATTGCCTCGATGAATTGCCTGTGGATTTTCGGGTGGTGGTTGCACTCGTGGATATTCAGGGGATGGATTACGCAGAAGCGGCTGCGGTGATCGGCACACCGTTGGGAACTGTGAAGAGCCGTCTGGCGCGCGCCCGGCTCAGGCTGCGCGACTGTTTGCAAGGCTTTTGGGAACTTTTACCTGCTTCGATGCGTCTGGAAATATGAGGCAACAGGTATATATGGAATAACATGGCGACAAGGATTTCCAACCGTGATCTTGAGGTGTTATCGGCGTATTTGGATGGTGAGATTTCGGCAGATCAAAAACGCGCTCTCGAGGCACGGCTAAAATCGGAAGAACAGTTGAATCGAGCTTTTACCGAATTGCGCAGGACGCGCATGATATTAAGATCGGCGCCACGCCTGCGCGCGCCACGCAATTTTACGCTCACACAACGTATGGTAGGTGTTCGTCCGACGAGAGACTGGTCATTCCCTGTGTTGAGCATGGCATCGGTAATGGCGACTTTCCTCTTTATCCTGGTATTTCTGGGAGATAGATATATCACCCGGCAGCTTCAACCGGCAGCACTGATGGCGGCTCAAAGCGCAACCACGGAAACCTTTGATTTCGAAGCTTCTCCTGAAGAAACCGCACAGCCGATGGTCGAGAGCATCCCACCAGAAACCGAATCTAACAAGGAGGCGGGTAAATCTAAATTGACTGCACCGCTTCCAACGCCAGAAGAGCCCGCAGCTGAACTCGGAGCATTGCAGGTTACACCTGAAATGGCTCCGGGTAGCAGAGATCTGCAATTAGGGGCTGCTCCTCCTGAAGGCGGATATCCCTCACCCTCACGAGACATTGGTCCGGGTGAACGTGTTCCTGGCATGGAGATCCAAAGAACGGGCTCGGGAGTGTTCTATTTGCGACTTGCGGAGATTTTGTTAGTTCTGGTTGCTCTGGCAAGTGGCACGGCGGCGGTCTTGATCTACCGCAAGCAGAGGATTTAATACCTGGGGTAGCATTTTTGGGGGATTTCATATATATCCAATCAATTTTTAATCATCCCTTCAATCTTGTTAGCATGGCTTGCTAATCAGGTTAAGGTTTGCTATACTGCTAATTGGTGAGGTGGATGAGCGCTTGCGTGGGGGTTTGCAATTCTATCCTCATAGACGTTAATACTTTTAATATCTAATAACCAAGGAGAAGGAAATGTTTCCGAAAATATTCAAACCATTTCTCTGGCTGGGGCTTCTTGCCACCCTGTTAGGATTGGCTTGTGGAGTTGGCGGAAGCGTAACAACCGAAGTCCCTTTGCAGACAGAGCCGCCAGGTCCATCGGTCACTGAGGTCGTTACTCAGTCTCCCGAGGAGACAGAAGAAAAAGGTGGCGCGGTGAGCACCCTCGAAGAAGCCCGGAACGCGGTGATCCAGATCGAGTCGCAGGGCACATTTGTCAATCCGGATTTCACGGTGTCGTTTAACACAGCCGGACGTGGATCAGGATTTATTATCGACCCATCTGGATTGGCGGTTACCAACAACCATGTCGTGACTGGGGCTGCTCTCCTGAAAGTCTGGATCGGTGGGGATACAACCAGGACCTATAACGCCAAACTATTGGGGGTTTCCGAATGCTCTGATCTGGCGGTGATCGATATCGATGGCGAGGGCTTTCCATACCTGGATTGGCATGAGGGACCGATCAATGTCGGTCTGGAAGTTTATGCCGCGGGCTTCCCTCTGGGAGAACCCCAATTTACGCTCACGAAAGGTATCGTCTCCAAAGAGAGGGCAGGTGGGGAAACTTCTTGGGCCTCCGTAGACTACGTCATCGAACATGATGCCACGATCAATCCCGGAAACTCTGGCGGCCCATTGCTCGATAAAGACGCGCGCGTTGTGGGGATAAACTATCGTGGTAGAGAAACGGGTCAGTTTTTTGCGATCGGTCGTGATCTGGCAATCACGACCATCGAGCAGCTTAAGCAGGATCGGGATGTCGATTCGCTCGGGATCAACGGAGAAGCATTTGCGTCGGATACCTTCTCCGGGATCTGGGTGTATTCGGTTGCCTCAGGATCACCTGCTGATAAAGCTGGCCTGACCGGAGGGGATATCGTCACAACCCTGGAGAACCTCATCCTGGCAACTGATGGGACTATGGCAGATTATTGCGATATCCTGCGCAGCCACCAACCCACTGATACTCTGAATATCGAAGTATTGCGTTATACCACCCAGGAAATCCTGGTGGGGCAGATTAATGGCCGCGAATTGGAAACTGCCGTGAATTTCCAGGAGAACATCGACCCAGGGTTGACTGATGATCTGGAAAATACAGGAACATATTCCGACTATGTGACTGTCACCGATGACTATGGTGCCATCCAGATGGATATCCCGGTTGAGTGGGGAGAAGTTAATGGAAGTTACTGGGTTGACGGTGAGGAAACGATCGGGTCTGCGATTTCGGCAGCTGCTGATCTGGAGGCATTTAATAACACCTGGTCCGAATCCGGGGTGTTCTTCGGCGCCTCGGACGATCTGGCGAAGCTAGGCGGCTATGTCAATCTTCTGGATGTGCGCAGGGATGCTTTCATTGGGAGTTGTAAACTCACCGGGCGCTATGACTACGAAGACGCGCTTTACCGGGGTAAATACGATCTTTTCGAAAATTGTGATAACACCGGCAACGCCTACGTTGTGCTGACCGCAGTCCCGAACGACAACTCACAGGCATTCCTCATCCTGGTCGAGATGCAGATCACGAAAGAGGCGGATTTCGATGCTCTGGAACGCATCATTGCGACATTCCAGGTTATCGGTTCACTGCCTTAGGTCGATAGATAACAGGCTTTTCAAAATATTAGCCCGGGAATATGCGAGAATTTCCGGGCTTTTTGATTGAACAATTATCTTATGACGGTGAAATCGACCTCGGCTTCGGAATGGTTGCCGGCAAGATCAACGGCTCTGACTTTGAGTCGATGACGTCCCAGCGTGACATCCCAAGGATAGACATAGGGGGCTGAATTGCGAGTAGAAACCAGCCTGCCATCTATATAAAACTCTACGCTTGCCAACTGCAGATCATCAGCCGCTTCTGCCTGTAAGCTTAGCGTTCGTGTAGCTGGGAAGTAGAAAACCTGATCTGAGGCAGGGGATAAGATCTCGATCTCGGGTGGATTATTATCGACGGTTACCTGGACGGTTACGGCTTCGATGCGAGCGTCGTCATCCACGACCAACAATTGCAAGGCATAGAGACCGTTGATCCCTTCAGTATCCCAAACAGTAAGCAGACCACTTTCGACTGGCTGAAGATAATCCTGCCCGATTTGCAACCAGGATTGTGGATTAATCCCTTGACCTGCTTGAATGCGGTAGAACTGGAAAGCTGGACCAGCAGCTCTTCCCATGATCGACACCTTTCCTCCGACCGTAGCGAAGTTCTCTGGAAAATCGATCCTGGCGGTTGGGGGCATCTCCGAGATATGTGAAAATTGATCTATCGCCTCTGGTATCGTTGGAATGCCGACCTGTTCGGCCCAGGCTTGTGCTTCTGGCGGGATAGCCATGAATACCCGTTCTTCGATCTGCTCGATCGGTGTAAAAATGGTCGCCAGTCTTCCGGTCTCACGATTGATCTCCACTCTCCGGAAAAGGTCATCGAAATGGGTCGGTTCGCTCCCGGCGATGAACACTTCCGTGACAATATTCGGACACTCCCTAGTTGGTAGCAGACCAGAAGGATCACAAACAGAAACCCTCGAAATTCCTGGGGGGGAAGTCCAATCCTGTACGGGCTGGTCGCGGGTCGAAAACTGCATGAGTGCATGCCATAAACCAGCCGCCCAGATGGGTGACATGCTCTCCTTCCCTTGAGGAGCTCCCAACCAGATACCCACGACAAGATTCGGGGTGTATCCCAGCGCCCATGTATCCATGCCTGTGCTCGTCTGGCCGATCTTGGCGGCTACCGGTCTTCCAATTTCGAGTGGGTTTGGATGACCTAGAGATGGCCAGCGCGCATTCTCGTCACTCAGCACGTGAGTGAGCAGATATGCAAGTTGAGGTGAGATCACCGGTTCACTCGCCAGCTTGCAAGGACTGGCAATGCTTGTACAATCCAGGAGTGTATTCCCCTGCAGATCGGTTAATTTCAGGATTGCAAGCGGTTGAACAACGGGGGTTAGTTCAGGGGTGATGCGGTCTTTTCTCTCCAGACCACTCTTCACACCCTGGTTAGCCAGCACTGCAAAAGCCTGATTGAGTTCAAGTAGCGATACCCGGCTCTGCTCGAGCAGAGCAGGCAATCCTGTCCCTGGTGAGTCATCGAGTGAGTTCAGACCCATCAGGTGGGCTGTCCGGAGAACCTGGTCGACCCCCATCTGATCGAGCAATATGGCGGCAGGGATCAAATAATCGTTTGCCAGAGCGGTGCGAAGTCGCACGGGACCATGATATCGTCCATCGGGATTTGTTATTTTGCCTGGGTCAGCACCGCTCTGCGCGGGGATATCCCAAACCATCGTGGCAGGGCTCATGCCTCGGGAGAAGGCAGTCAAATAAATATACGGAGTGAAAACTGTACCCGGCGGTCTATCAGGCGATTCCAACGAATTGTTGTCCTGGGTTGAGGTGCTGTAATTTGCGAGAATGTGGCCATGTATCGCGTCCAGGATAATCACTTGGGAATAGATATCCGTATCCGCTTCTAGCCATGCTGCGTGAGGGGTGGTCAACAAACGACCCGCTTCGCATTCGTCTCTATCTTGGAAAGAGCTGCCACTCTCTTTTCCCACCATTCTCGCCATTTGTAACTTTGTGGCACATTCTGCCTGAGACTGTAAGCTGTTGTCGATGGAAGATACGATGACCAATCCCCCCTGCAAGAGCCTGCTATAAGGAAGATAATCTGAAGCCTGATCCAAAACGAGGTTGACGAAGGTGGTGGGGATTTTCCAAGAAGGCAGTTCAACGGGTCGAAATGTGATCTTTTCAGATTTTGCCTGGAGGTACTCTTCCCGGTTGACTAAACCTTTCTTGACCAGGATGTCCAATACTCTATTTTTTGCATCCAATGCAGCCAAAGGGGAATCATACGGATTGAGTGAAGGTGTTTCTAGAAGACCAGCAAGCACAGCCGCTTCCGATAGTGTCATTTGCGAAGCGTGCTTTCCGAAATAGGATAATGCAGCCGCATCTGCGCCGACAGACCAGCCTCCGAAATAGGCATAATTCATGAACCATTCCAGGATTTTTTCACGCCCGAAAACACTGGTGATTTGCGCTGCCAGGAGTCGCTCGCGAAACGACCGGCGGAAACCCGGGGCTTCCTGCCAAAGTAGAAAGTCAGAAACCAGACGCTGAGCCAGGGTTCTTTGGGTCTCATGCATGGATAAGGTGAGGGTGTAACCGTTATGAGACCAGAATTCCGGATCGATAGTGGCAATGGTTGCATCGATCAAGGGTTTTGGTAAGCCATCAGTTGGATAATCGAAAGAAAGATATCTCTTCTGGACAGCTGCAGGGTTTTCGAGAGTCGCAAGCAGATATTGCCCTGTTCTGTCATAGATTCTAGTCGGCTTGCTGAAAAAACCCTCCTGCGGATCGAGCAATGCCTGCATCTCCACAGGTGAAGGAAGGTCTGCTGTAAGATAAGAATAAGTCAACGCACAGCCGAAAACGATCAGGCCAAGCGAAAATAACACCACGACCGTGCCAGCCAGCCCCATTTGCTTAAAACGATTTAAGGCATTCTTCCTATTGCGATCTAGACGGCTTCTCCGGAGTCGGGTTATCGTGTGAACTGCAGGCATGAGAGAGCTTTCCAGGATAACCGGTAGTCAATGGTGCACTGTTTGAAGTGTCAGATGAAATCAACCGTAGAAACTTCTGGCAGGATCATCTCATGAAATCCTCAATTTCGGCGCATGGCATCCGCTGATTGAAGCATATCCCGGGCGGACATGAGGGTTCCTGGACTCTTTTCCCCAAGCATTTGTGCCAGTTCGGTCAGGCGGTCATCACCAACCAGATCAGTGACGCGGGTGATGGTGCGGCCATCCTGAAGGATTTTTTGTACTTGAAAATGCTGATCACCGAATGCCGCCAGTTGAGGCAGATGGGTTACGCATAACACCTGGTGGTGCCTGGCCAGTTGCCAGAGTTTTTGTCCGACGATCGCTCCAACCCGTCCACCGATGCCCTGATCGATCTCGTCGAAAATCAAAGTCGGGATATGGTCAACCTGTGCCAGAACATTCTTGAGCGCCAGCATCAACCGGGAGGTCTCACCCCCTGAGGCGATTTTGACCAGCGGTTTAAAGCCTTCACCAGGGTTGGGAGCGATCAGAAATTCTACCCTGTCAAAACCTGAGGAATCATATTTTAATCTCAAGCCTCCCTCAACCGGTGCCCCGTCTTCATCTGGGGTTTGTTTTATCTCAACTTTGAAGGATGCCCCTGTCATATTAAGATCTCGGAGCTCATTTTCAACCAGAGATTGGAGCTCTTCTGCAGCCTGATGGCGGCGTATCGAAAGAGCCAGACCGCGTTTTCCAAGTTCGGTCAGCAGCCTTTTTTCCTCAGCAACCAAAATCTCGATGCGTTCCTCCGCATGGGCTAGTGTGTCTCGTTCTTGGCGGGCTCTTTCCGCAAATTCGAGGATTTCAGGAATTGTCTTTCCATATTTTCGCTTTAGGTTATTAATAAGATTGAGACGTTCCTCGACCTGACTTAGACGCGCAGGGTTAAATTCGATTTCATCCATGTAGCTGCGTAAATCCCTGGCGAGATCGGACAGGATCGAAAATGAATTCCGGATGCTTTCAACAAATCCAGTTTGAGCAGGATCGTTCCTTTCGATGTCTGAGATCAAATCGGAGACCTGACCAAGCAAATCGAGCACAGATGGTGCATCAGGTGCACCCTCATCCAGGAGAAAGACAGCCTGTTGGGTCGATGTAGCCAGCGATTCCGCATTGGCGAGCCGCGTACGTTCAGCCCGCAAGAGATCTTCTTCTCCGGGACCCAGGTGAGCAGAGGCTATTTCGTTGATCTGATAATCAAGCAGGTCGAGGCGTCGTGCTGCCTCGCTTTCTGCCAATTTAAGTTGGTGCAACTCTTTCTGAACGCTCCCAAGTTCTTGGTAGACGGTTTTATAAGCCGAGATTAATTCTGAGGTATCGGCAAAGCGATCGAGGAGATTGAGATGTTCTCGGACCCGCAAGAGCGAGAGATGTTCAGACTGCCCGTGCAGGTCGAGGATGAACTCACCGATTTCCTTCAGTAAATTTAGATTGACAGACCTGCCGTTCAATCTTGCAATACTCCGTCCTTCGGAGCGTATTTCTCGGCTGATGGTAAAGTATTCGGGATCATCGAAGAGATCTTCGCGAATTAAGATAGCCTGGATAAGATCCTGAGAACCCTGGGGGATGCGAAAAGTAGCTTCGATGAGGGCATGAGAGGCACCGCTGCGGATCATGGTGGTTTCTGCTCGACCACCTAACAACGTTTCGACAGCATCGATGATGATCGATTTCCCCGCCCCGGTTTCACCAGTAAAGGTTATCAGGCCAGGTTTAAATCTCAATTCGAGTCGCTCGATAATGGCAAAATTTTCGATACGTAATTCGCACAACATAAGCAGTCGATCACTTATCTACAAACGGATACCACTCAAGCGATAATACACTGTAGACGTGAGGATCACTGTGAAAATGATCTGCCAGATTAAAGATAGATTCACAAAGCCTGACAGGAAGCTAAGCACTACCGGGATCAGGCTGCCAATTGCTGCGGCTCCGGCGCTTGCCTGGAACAGAGTTTTCGACCGACGGCGCCTTATAGCCAGGCGGATCGCTTCTGCAATGATACCTCCGGCGATCGGAGCGACAAAAAGGGCAAAGAAACCGATCAGGGTTGCGATGCGGCTGCCAATAAATGCCAGGATAAGCGCGATGCAACTTGCCAGAATGTAGTCGAACCAGACGGCAGTGTTGAAGACTTTCTGCTGTCCTCGAACACAATCCCTGCAACGATAGCCAGTCGGAGTCCGGACGGCACATTTTGTGCAGATCGGCTTTTCACAACGATTACAGCGTAAAGTGGTTTCGACATTTGGATGGTTAGCGCAAAATAATTGCTCAGGTTCTAAGGTCATCGGGAGTTACCTGTGGATGGATTTTGACTCATATGAGGCGTCAGGTTTCGGTAGAAATAGCCAGGGTCCTGAAATCTGACGAAGAGCAGGGAATGATCACCAGCTGCAATGTCTATACAGTCGCCATCGGTGAGCTCGACAGGTGCCTGCCCATCCACACTCAAGACAGCCTGGTGTGAGGTGTGCACTGTGATGCTGACCGATGAGCCTTCTGCCAGGACGATCGCACGGTCGATAGAAAGATGGGGTGCGATCGGGACGAGGAGGATGGTGCGCAATTCCGGTGGCAGGATCGGTCCCCCTGCGGCGAGAGCATAGGCGGTGGAGCCAGTCGGTGTCGAGGCGATCAGACCGTCCGCGACATAGGTCGTCAGGTAACGGCCGTCAACGCTGGTCTCGAGATGAACCGGGCGGACAAAACTTCCGCGGCTGACAACGACTTCGTTGACGACATCCCATTCACCCAGGATTTGACCTGCGCGATTGCGATGAGCATGCAGCATCATCCGTTTTTCCAGCCAATAATCACCAGCGATCAGGCGGCTCAGTGCCTCTTGCCATTGGTTTTGGCGGATCTCCATCAGGAATCCAAACCTGCCCATGTTGATCCCCAGGATTGGGACTCCGTAAGGCCCACAAATCTGCCCCGCGCGCAGCATGGTGCCGTCCCCACCCAACGCGATGAGCAGGTCAAATTGACCGGATTTTATCTGCTGCCGGAGGCTGTCTTCATAGAGCATCCCGGGAGTTACATGTACACCATAAGCCTTCAGGAAGTCGACGACATGTCGGGTTTCCTCAACCGCCTCTGGGATTTGCGGGTGTGGTGCGACAGCGATATGCTCAAACTTTACTTTGTTATTGGTCATCTGTTCTTATTATAAATGAGATCGAATCTCAATCGATAGCCCGAGGCAAAGTTTGCATTTACCTGAGTTCCCCCGATCAACCCAAAACCTCATTGCAGATCGATCTGAATCCGCACTTCTGGCAGCGTCGGACAGAATTGTGAGAGCGGTGGAGCTCAGCGCTTGCCGGATGATTTCCCATCCGTATAAGCAAGTCTTTCAATCTGCTTTCGAGGGCTGGTGAGTAATGGATCGAGAAGGTGCGGTTGGGATAATGCAGGATGCCATAAGGAGGGCGAATGCCGAAGTGATTTTCTACCAGGAGACAGTAGGCAGCCAGCTGCATGATATGAGATTCGTAAGGGGCACCGGTGGTCGATCGAGACTTGACCTCTACCGGGATAAAAAATTTCCCTTGCTTGAGGATATGGTCTGGTTTTCCTGTCAGATTGTACTGGGATGCAAATAATGGTTTTTCTAAGTTCCCCCAGGTCTTGGGGTCTGAATAAATCACTTTTCCGATCGGCAGACCGCTGGATTTTCTCAGGAGGGAGGCAAGCCAGTAAGTTACCAACGCTATGATCAGGAATGCGAGAGCAACCGATAGCATGGCGGCTAAAACCTTAGACCGAATAGATATGCGACGAACATAGATAGGGCGGCGAAGATAAGAATTATCGAGAGGATGCGCAGGCATCCGCTCATAAGAACCAGGCGGGTGTGCTTTTGGTGAAAAGCATCCCCGCCCTCCAGTTCTGATCGATTACTGGGCTTATAGCCCTGGGAAGCGAGCCACCAGGCTCTCTGACAGTAAAGATATTCTCCTATTTCAGAGGCGCGGATGATCCTCATCCAACCGTGCCTCCAGGCGCCGCATGGTTTCTTCGAGATGCTGTTGTCTCAAGCTAAGTGTCAGATCACCTCGTGTTCGCTCGGTCACGCTGCGGACGATGTCAGTCAAGCGGCGCAGGCCCCCAGTGATCGCATCAGGATAGTCCATTGTAATCAAAACGGCGTAGATGTCTTCCATGTGAATCAACAAACGCTCTGCCTCTTCTGAGTAACCATGGCGAAGGATATCAAGGCAGCGACGGCGAAGTTCGCCAGTGGCTTCGGCCAGACCGTTGAGGTATGTAGAGTTCTCCAGCCCCAACTCTTCTGGCGTAGGGATGACTGTGTTCATAATCAAGGCATGAACGATGCTGGCCTCTGCATATTCTTTCAGCGCATCCTGGGTGTAACCTGCGTAATATAGATCTGGGTAATCAGCCAGGTCTCTCTTGAGCGTGAGAGCCAGCTGGTTGGCTTCTTCGAGATTCAGGCGAGCCTGTTCAAATTCGCCACGGTGGACAGCACGGATTGCGATCGCGCACTTTCTGGTCAGGGTGCGAGTTTGCGAGAGAGCGCGTTCGCGAGCTAAAGTGCGGGATTCGAAGGCTTGATGGATTCGTTCTGCAATTGTGTCAAGGTGTTCCATAATAATTCGGATTCACTTTTCATCGGATTCATCGGTCGCCGGTGGTGATCGAAACAGGAAATCGGCCAGCGATTTTGTGCCGGGGACCTGGATCTCACCGAATGTCGCCTCGTAGCGGCTAAGATTCTCTGTCAGGGCGCGATGGAAGAGTTTTGCTCCAAGGGGGGACATGACTACCCTGGCGAGGACCCGTGTCGGCGTCACCCCAGGAAGCGCATGGGCAAAATCAAAGACGAGTTCCGAAGGTGAGTGAGCGATGCGCACCAGGTTGATGTAAATCGCCGAAAGATTTTCGGGGATTACCAGTGGCGGCAACCCGTGAGCAGCCTGTTTGGTTTGATCTTCAGCCATTTTATTCTCCCATTGATGTAACTGGTTCGGGCAGCTCTAATTGGTTAGGTGGAGCAGCGCTAAGGCGAGAGTAACTTACCCTGACTGCTCCACTAGCAGGGTCTCTGTAGAACAAATCGTACCGGGTCATAAACCTGGCTGAGGGGTTAAATAAGGGCTCGTTTTAAAAGGGGATCTCCTCTGTATCTACGCCTCCAGCGAACTCGCCTTCCGGGTAAGTCCCTTCTCCTTCACCACGGGTTGAGAGAAATTTTACTGTGTATGCTGAAACTTCGAAGTTCGACCCTGTGGTGCCGTCCTGGCGGGTATAAGTACGCGGTCCGCCGGTGGATGGATCCGGAATAAGACGTCCTTCGACGAGGACTTTGCTGCCTTTTTTCAAGTATTGATTGCAGGTCTCTGCTAACTTCCCCCAGGTCGAAACTCGAAACCAGACAGTTTCTTTGACCGGGTTGCCGTCGGAGCCGGTATATTGCCGGTTGGTAGCCACATTGAAGTTTGTGACTGCCTGCCCGGAAGGTGTATACCGCATTTCCGGATCGCGGCCTAGATTACCTACGATGATGATAGTATGAAACATGGGAAGCTCCTTCTAGTGAGTGGTCTGTCTTGAGTTCCGATCGCACGCCGACCGGGGCAGATTTATAATTCACTCACCGTATTATCAGAACAATTGTACACTAAATAAAAATATTTGGGAAGGGTTTTGCCAAAAGAATTTAATGTTCTTGGAAAGAATTAACCGCTTTCTCCAAATCGTCGAAGATCTCGAGAACCATATCATAGCCTGTCATCTGCAGTACTTTTTTGACCGATGGCTGGGGGGAGGCAATCTTCAAGTGAGCGGATTTATAGGTGCCGTCGCGTATCCCTTTTCTTACTGTATCCGGATCCTCATCTGCCCGAAGCTTGGTAAAGAGTTGATGAAGAGCCCTGATCCCTGCACTGCTGATGTAGTGAACGGATGACAGATCGAGTAAGAAGTAACGAGAACCGTTGTCATAAGCTTCATCTGCTTTGGATTGAAGCAACCCATAAGTATTGGCGTCGATCTCTCCTTTCAAATGAAGGATGGTCACTGGCACTTTTCCTTGACTGTTTGAGACATCGATTTCTAAATCAGTTGTCATGAATATGCCCTCCAGGGATCGATGGGATATTCCTCGCAGTTGGTTTTGCGCGGATTAGAGATCCTAATTGATCTCGACAATTATCAGATATTATACATTGAGATTGTCAAAAATAGGATCGTCGTCACTCATTGCGGAATTGGAGGCAGTAATGATGAAATGTGTTGCTCACCCATGCGCTCCCAAGCCCGTAAGGAGCCAGTGGGATATCATCTTGACACCAAATGCGTTCGTCCTTCAATGTGTAATATTCTCCCAGCCGGTTGGCCAGATCCCAGGCGAGAGGGTAAATTTTGCCTCCCTTTTTCACATTCTTGACGATGATGGTGAGATAGGCGCGTCTTGAGAGGTAAGGTTTTAATCCTGCATAGACTGAAACAAGTCGATCAAGAAAGACACTATAGTCGGCGATATTGCCCAAATCGGATGGATGATCAGAGTAGAATACATCCAGATCGTACGCTTTCCGCCTTTTTTTCTGAGTCTGAGCCCCACGCATGCGCAGCATGTCCCAATAGGGAGGTGAAGTCAGGACATAGTCGATCTTTGGTATGTGGTTCTCGATCATATGTCGATCGATATCCGCGGCATCTCCTTCAATCACTTCACAGCGCAGGTCAGTCCAGTCCAATCCAGCCTGATGAACCTGTAACAATTCTCGTTCGGATGCGATCAACTGGCGGGCGATATCAACGTATGTTGGGTTGAGTTCAATTCCGAAGCCATGCCGGCCACTTCGCAAGGCGCCGATCAGCGTGCTGCCAGTCCCGACCATGGGATCGAAAACCACCTGGCCTTTCTTAGTGAAGAACTCAATAAATTCCTGGGCGAGCGTTTCTGGAAATTTCGCCGGGTGCCGGAGCACCTCTTTTGAGCGCGGAGGTGGATTATGGATAAACCAGGATTTCTGGAATTTTATCCATGCTTTAGCATCCAGATCATTGAGGCGGTTGATAATTGGTTTCTTCGCCATGGAGATTAATGCATGAGCTGCCAGACAATCAAATTGGAGAAATTAACTGTGACAGCCATCTCGCCTGCAGATCGAGCGAACAATCCAATCTTACCTTTGGCAAGAGGGGAATTACTGCTCTTGATCATCGAATCCGTCACGGTAAAAAGGAGAATGTCGTTGATGAAAAACCTCATTTCTTTACCCTCAGCCCACACTGCCAGCCTGGATATACTCGGTGCGCCTGATGGGATCGCCCCGATCGATAACCAGGGTTGAGGGGAAGATGCTTTGCCGTTGATGATCTTATCCAGGCGTGTTTTTCCATCGCAGGAGAGTGAGAACCGGTAATAATCTTCGGGTGAATCAAATCGGATCAATATGCCGTACTCGTCTTCTCCGCGGCAAAGCGTTGGGTTCGAGGTGACCTCCATATAGAAGTCATCCAAGATCGGCTCTTCGCGGACGGTATACAAATATGCTTTTTCAGGTGTTAGAGCTATTGTCAATTCGTTCTTCCCCAGAGCGATACTGCCTGACGATGAACGCCCGAGATTCCAGCCATTGCCTGCTGAGAAATCATCCATGAGGATAACCTCTCCCAATCCAGGGTGATAATCCGGGGTTGGGGTAATCAGCGGTGTAGGAAAGGGAGTTGGAGTAGAAGTTGGTGGAAACCAGACAACAGTCTCGGTAGGTGTCTGAGTAAGCGTGGGAGTCGATGTCTCTTCAGGGAGCGCTGTAGCGGTTACCCGCGGGTAACAAGAAATATTTAGCATGAGGATCAGCGTCAGAAAAATGAGCAGGACATGAGGTGCACCTTTTTCCCTGAACCCGCGATGGAAGGTGGTAAGCGTGCAGGTCTCCTTATTTTTTATCAGTAAACATGCAATCGTTCTTTTCTTCATCCGGCGCTGAGTGCCTGATAACGATTTACGATATTGGGGATCAGGTATTCGTGAAATGTCCTCTCGATGTCGTAGTCGGGTCTCCAGCCCCAATCCCTTCGGGCGTCGTTATCGTTCAGATCAGCTGGCCAGCTATCCACAATACGCTGGCGTTTTTGATCTGGTTCGAATGTGATCACGGCAGTGGGGAAAGCAGTCAACACCAGCTTGTAGATTTGCTCAGCGGTCAGGCTGAAGCTGGTTACATTATAAACCGTCCGGTTGAGTCTGCTTTTCTCAGCTGAAGCGAGTGTCAATAGCGCTTTGACCGCATCTGGCATGGCCATAAAGGGGATCTGTGTGTCTGGCCGGACAAAGCATGCGTAAGGCTCACCTTTCGCCGCGGCATGGATCATTTCTGGCGCATAGTCGCTCGTCCCCCCGCTTGGAACAGTGAAGGCACTGATCAAACCCGGGAAACGAACACAGCGAAAATCGAGCATCACCGGGCGTTCTGCTGCCAGCTGGCGATAATTCTGGCAGAAATAAGTCCCCAACATCTCTCCATAGAGTTTATTACATCCGTACATCGTGATTGGATAATTCCATTCCCATTCTCTGACACGCGGGTATCTGGCTTTCGTCTCGAGATCGGGGATGCCATATGCCGCGATGGAGCTGGGGAAGATGAATAAAACTGGTTCACCGCGCCATTCCGATTGCTCTGCAGCGAGCTGTAAGAGGTTGATTGTGCCTTCGACATTGACCTGATGAGCGGCAAATGGGGTGAATTCACCTCGTGTAGAAAGGAGTGCAGCGAGATGATAAATGGCTACGATTTCGTACTCGCTGACCAGGCGAGCCAGCAACGACTTATCGAGGATGTCGCCCTGGATGTGGACAGCCAAACCACTGAATTCGGTCGGCATTGAGCGCACATCCAATGTGATGAGATCCCGGCTGCCAGATTCTGCCAGACTTTTCACCAGGGCAAGCCCGACCTCTCCACTGCTCCCGGTGATCAATGTGACTTTCTTACGCATACTTCCCTCCGATGTCTTCCAGGTTGAAATCAGGAAACTTCGATGACCTGCTGGCGTTCTGGACCAACCGAGATCAGGGTGATCTGAACACCGATCAATTCCTCAATCCGCAGGATGAAGGCGCGTGCCTGGGGGGGTAATTCCTCCCACTGGCGCGCGTGGCTGATATCTCCTTCCCAGCCTTCGAGATTATCATAGACAGGTTCATATTCGTCCAGCCTGCTGAGATCTAATAAGATCTTTTGGGCAGAGGCTCCTTTGAAGCGGTACCCGGTGCAAATCTTAATCGGATCGATGCCGCTGAGAATATCCAGCTTAGTCAGGGCGATCTCGGTAAGACCATTAATGCGAGAGGAATAACGCAGCAGGACCGCATCGAGCCATCCCACTCTTCTGGGACGCCCAGTGGTTGTGCCGAATTCATCCCAGGGGTGCTCTCCCGTCCCGCGCAATCTGGAAGCCAGCTCGCCTTCCAGCTCGGTGGGAAATGGCCCGGCACCAACCCGGG
>FWWM01005157.1_pt1 | contig 29300 bp, 29 predicted proteins | sample 2228351 | NCBI WGS metagenome assembly FWWM01 (sample SAMEA103939774, study PRJEB20133) | metagenome | reverse complement strand
TTTGCAAGTTAAGATAGAAGTAAGCCATTTAAAGATAGAAAAAATTTCAGAACCACTTCTGGGGATGGGTTGAAAGTTTTGATCAAAGCTTATACGGGTTTACCTACTTTTGGATTGATGTGTGAAACAATTATACCTCAAAAAGGTGGTAACCCCCTAAGAGAGAAAAATGAAGGAAAATAAATGGTTTTAGATTGTTTTGTATCAAAACTTTTGACAAGACGTTCCTAAGCGGGGAGGGGATTTGGATGAGAAGAGTATGGATGTTTCTTTTAGTTGCGGTTTTAAGCATTGTTGGCTTAGCCGAGATTGACCTTGAAATTTTGACTAACAGAGTTGATTTACTTGAAGATTACGTTAACATGGTTTACGAATCTCTTGGGGAGAGAGTTACATACGAAGAACTTGAATTTGCTACTCAAGATTTAAGAAACGAGATTAAAAGTTTTAAGTCCATAGTTGAAGAGATTTTGAAAAGATTAGAAGTAATTGGAACTGAACTTAAAATTCAACAGGACGGTGTTTCAAATATTAGTAAGATGATTAATGATCTTTCAAATACAGTTAATAATCTTTCTGTTAAATTAACCACCGTGGACTATTTACTGACGAAAAAGGTAACAGTACTTGAAGAAAAGATACCTCTTCTTGCTTCTTCAAAAGATTTGGAAGCTCTCTCAAAAGAAGTTTCGAATTTAAAGACTGAAAATTCTTTGTTTACGAGCAAATTGAATAGCATCGATGAATCCATAAAGAAACTCTATGAAATGGCATCTCAAAGAGTGAAATACGAAGAAATGGAAGTTGCATTAGATGTTTTGTTTGAGAAAATGAACAAAGAAGTTACTGAAGTTAAAAATTTGCTCGAAATCCTTGATATTAAATCAAATATGTTCGATGATGACATTGTGAAAATTTTTGAAATTATTTCAACTAAGGTTGAAAATGAAGACTTTGAAGAGCTCTCAGAAATTGTGACAAAGCTTAGTACGGATCTTAACGACCTTACAGAAATTTTGAACGGTCTTGCAACACAAGTCGGTGATATGGATTACATAATTGGTAAAAGAATAGATTCACTGGATGAAAAAATAGAAGAAGTGAAAGTCTCTATTGAAGTACAACTTACTGAAAGAGATAAGAAATTTGAACAAGAGATAGCTTTGAGAGATAAACAAATCGAAGAATTAAAAGTGTTCTTTGAAAACAAGCTCAAAGAAAAGGATGAACAGATTGAAGAAATGAAAAAATCTTTTGAGGCACAACTTGTTGAAAAGGATAAAAGAATTGAACAGGCAGAAAAGAAGATGGCAGACATTATTCTTGAATATACAAACGTTGTTTACAAGGCTCTGAACGATAGGGTAACACATGAAGAACTTCAAAAAGCATTAGACAACTTGAAAGCAGAGAAAGACGAAGTGATAAAACAACTTGAACAAAAACTTGCTGAAAGTGATAAAGAAATAGCCGAGTTGAGTAATATTACTATCTTGGGTGTTTTGATAGGAATTATAGGGATTGGATTCGGAGTCTGGACTTTTATGAGCAACTAAGCAAATAAAATTGCATAGGCGGAGGGAACTCCGCCTTTAATTTTGATTTTTTGTGAGCGAGAAACTTTATGTTTTTCATTTTAACAAGAAAGGACGTGATGATTTGAAAGGTACAATAGTATTTCTTACTGTTTTTTTTCTAGAAGTTTTAACCGTTTCGGCAATATCGAATTTTCAACCGTCATCATATGGTGTTCAGCATCAAGAATTAGGTGAAACACTCAAAATAATGTTGGTTGGAGACGTTATTTTTCACAAACCAATAATAGATTCTGCTGAAACTTCTTTAGGATATGATTTTAAGCGTATCTTTGAAGATATTCGTCCATTTTTAATAAGTTCAGATGTTGCTATTTTCAATCTCGAAGGTGTTGTAAGTTCAAAATATCCACCATCGGGTTATCCGAACTTTAACGCACCTGATGAAATAATTAATGCACTGAAATATGCTGGATTTAATGGTGTAGTCTTGGCGAACAACCATTGTTTGGACAAGGGACTGAAAGCTTTGGAAGAAACCCTAGGGAAGTTTAAGAAAGTTGGTATTAAAACGATTGGTGTTGGAGAAAAAATTGAATCAAGAATTGCTCTGTATGAGAAGTATGGGATAAGAGTTTCTGTTTTGGGATTTACGCAATTTGTGAACGGATATTCACAAGTACCAAATTACATCGGAAAAACAGATCTTGAAGAAATGAAAAATACAATTGATATAGCAAAAAGAATCTCTGATTTTGTCATTGTTTATGTTCATTACGGTTCAGAATATGTAAGAGAACCTGAACAATCTTCTATTACTTTACTAAGAAGTATCGCAGATATGGGAGCTGATTTAATAGTTGGTAATCATCCGCACGTTGTCAGAAGAAACGAATTTTACACTGCTAAGGATGGACGTAAAGTGATAATAGCCTACAGTGTTGGAAATTTTGTCTCCAATCAGGATGATAAGTACACAGACGTTGGGTTACTTTTAAACTTAGCAATTCAAAAGAATGGTGAAAAATACATTTATCATTTTGAATCATTACCAGTATACAGATTAAGATACAGAGAAAATGGAAAGTTGATTATAAAGGTTGTAACGGAAAAAGATTTCCAAAAGTACAAAGACAAAATAGGAGAAGAAAAGTACTTTGAGCTATTAAAAATAATTGAAGAAATAAAACAGATGACAAAATAACACTTTAATTTTGAAAGATATTTTAGTATTAGAATATATTATTTGCTTGAACTAACATTTGATGAAAAATTAACATATCTGAAAAAACTGAAATACACTAACAATAAAATAGAAATAAATGCACACCTTCAGCAATTTTGGTTGTTTTTTCACTTTGATTTTCTCAATGGTGTGAGTTAAAATAAAAAAGACTTAAAGTGTAATCCCGCCGTTTAGGTTTTCAGATATATTTTCATTATCTTTTCCTTATTTTTACCTACCTATTTTTTTATCTTTAACTTTTGGAGGGAGAGAGGCTTATGGCAGAGAAGAGAGAACATTGGGGAACTAAACTTGGGCTAGTCTTAGCGATGGCTGGCAACGCTATAGGTTTGGGAAACTTCTGGAGATTCCCGTACCAAGCTGCGAAAAACGGTGGCGGTGCTTTTATGATTCCTTACTTTGCAGCACTGCTATTTCTTGGAATTCCACTCATGCTTATTGAGTGGAGCCTTGGTAGATACGGTGGAAGGTATGGTCATGGAACACTTGGTCCGATGATTTATCTGCAAAGTAGAAAGAGACTCAGACCAAAAAGTGCACTAATTATCGGAGCAATTTCTGGAATGTTAGCGTTTGGAGTAACAGTTTTAGTTAACAGTTACTACAACCATATCATCGGTTGGACACTTGGATATTCATACATGTCTTTAAGGGGAACGTATATGTCACCTGAGACATCGACGGTTGATGTTTTTGTTAACTATATAACCACTCCTGGTTTATCGCTGTTCTTCTGGATTGTTACTTTAGTCCTTCTTGCCTTTGCAGTTATGAGAGGTATTCAAAAAGGTATCGAGGCTTGGGCAAAGGTAATGATGCCACTTATATACATTTTTAGTATAGCACTAATAATAAGAACTCTAACACTTGGAGCACCAGTTAATCCAGATTGGACGCCTTTTACGGCTTTGAATTTCATCTGGGAACCAAAATGGAAAGAATTGAATTTTAACGCTGCATTAGCTGCAGCAGGTCAGATATTCTTTACACTTTCACTTGGAATGGGAATAATACCAAACTATGCTTCTTACTTGGATAAAGAAGATGATATAGTGCTTTCTGGTTTGACGACTGTTTCACTTAACGAATTAGCTGAAGTTGTTTTTGGTGGAACGATAGCAATACCAATTGCTTATACATTCCTTGGAGAACAAGGACTTGGAGCAGGTGTGGGACTTTCCTTTATAGCTTTGCCGAACGTTTTCAAAGTGATGAATTTTGGTAATATATTTGGAGCATTTTGGTTCTTGTTACTCTTCTTTGCGGGTTTTACAAGCTCGATAGCAATGTTCAATTATTTAGTTGCATTACTTGAAGAAGAACTTTCAATAAAGAGGAAATATGGTGCATTTGTTGTTTTTGGGCTCTATACTTTGGTAGGACTTCCTGTTGCGCTTGAAACAATTATTACCAAAAAGGCAGAACTGTTCTATCTCAGTGAACTTGATAATTGGGTAGGTTCGTATTTCCTAGTCGTTCTTGGACTTATTGAAGTAATAGTCGCCGGTTGGATTGTAAAAGATAGTTTACTTGACGAAATCAACAGAGGAAGTTATTGGAAAATTCCTAAGTGGTTCTTTAGAGCATTTGTTCAATTCTTAGCACCTGCATACATAATAATTATTCTGTACAACTCAACAAAGAGTTACTTGGAATCTGGTTACTTCAAACTCATTCCAGATTATGTTGCGAAAGTTCCCGAGCTTGTACCTTGGTTTGTTGGGGCAAGGATAGCATTAGGTATAGTGCTTTTGGTTGGATTGATACAATCGTACATAAGTATAAAGAAGAAGTACTCCAAAGAAATTTCAGAGAACAAGGTTATCTTTGTAGAGGAGTGATAATATGTCAACATCAGCGATAATTTTTATGACTATCTCATGGGTTGTAATAATAGGTTTTTCGGCTATAACTCTAGCTTCTCTTTTAAAAAGGAGAAAATGATGACAAAGGATAAGATCCTATCTTTAGGACTGTTGTTTTTCGTACTTGCAAGTGCGTTATACATGGTACTTTCACCACAATATTTCGGAGCAATTTTCAGTATCATCTTCATCATACCAATATACATGGGTATAAGAGGAATTCGAAGAAAGAGTAAAAAAGGCCTAACTTTTGCATTTATGACTTTCCCATTATTTTTGTTAGTATCAACAATTTGGTTAAAGAACGCTTATTTTGCATTCTTTGAAGATAAAACCTTTATACCTAAACTTGCAAAAGCTTACGAATTGTCAATTCAAAGAGCAACAACTTTATTTGGTTTTTTTTCCTTTCTAGCAGTTTTATTACTTGTTTTTTCATTCGGATACGCTTTAATATTTCTTTTCAACAAAGACGAATTTCATTAACTCAAAAGCCGTCTACTTTCATGGTAGGCGGCTTTTCAAATCGCTATATTGACAATCCCAAGATTTTGTGATAAATTCTATATGCAACAGTTGGCGGCGTAGCTCAGTGGCTAGAGCAGATGATTCATAATCATCGTGTCAAGGGTTCGAGTCCCTTCGCCGCCACCATTTTTTTAGAAATGCTTGTTGAGCCAGCGTAGCTCAATCGGTAGAGCGACGCATTCGTAATGCGCAGGTTGAGGGTTCGAGTCCCTCCGCTGGCTCCAATCCCACCCCCAAATTGGCATATATTTAGCCTTGCCCTGCCAAGTTTGGCAGGGCTTTTGCTCTAATATTCTGGATAATTCGTAATCTTTTGTAGGTTTTTGTAGAAATTCTTTAGTCTAGAATAAAGTCTTTTGTAAATTTTTGTATAAAGCTGGTCATGTATTTTGTGTCGTTCGCTGGCTGGTTCAAACTTTTTAGAATATCTAACCATGTTATTCACAGCATCTTTAAAACTAGGATAAACTCCAAGTGCGGTGTAGCCAACTATTGCTGCACCAAGCGATGATGCTTCGTAGGTTTCACCACGGTACACGGGTAAATTCAAAACGTCAGAAATTATTTGACATACGAAATCAGAGTTAGAACCACCACCTGATACAACGACTTTTTCTATTCTTTTTCCAGAAACTTTTTGTATCTTATCGATACCTTCCCTTATTCCGTAAGCTATTCCTTCTATTATTGCTCTGTATAGATGGGCTTTTGTGTGAACATCTCCAAAACCTATTATCGCACCTCGTGCTTCAGGTTTTTTTAGAGCAGCTCCCCAATACGGTTGAAGAATCAATCCCAACGAACCTGCAGGTGTTTCGGCCAAGAGTTCATCTAGTATTTTTTCAACAGGAATATTTTTTTCTTTCGCAAGTTGTTTTTCATATTCTCCAAACTCTTCTTTGAACCATGTAACCATCCAAAAACCCTTGTATATACCAACTTCTGGATTATAGTGTTTTGGTAAACAAGCTGGATATGGTGGCATAAATTTTAAAGGTTCCATATACTTTTTTGTTGTTATCTGTATCGTAACCGTTGTTCCTAAACTTACAGCTGCAGTTTTTTCATCAAGACACCCCGTCCCTATCGTCTCGCATCCTTTATCACTTCCACCCGCTAAGATCTTTACTCCCTCAGGAAGTCCTGTAAGCTCTGATGCGCTTTTTGTAACCTTTCCAATAATAGTTTTGGGTTCAACTAAAGAAGGAAGCTTTCGTCCATCTACTGGAAAAATGTCTTTTCTATAATCAAAGAAACCTTTACTCCATTTAAGCCTTTTGTAATTGAACGGTATATGTCCGATCTGGTTAGCGATGGAATCGACGAAATTTTCAGTGAGAACATAGTTTATATACGAAGAAAGAAGTCCAATTTTATCGGTCTTTTCCCAAATTTCCGGTTCATGTTCTTTAACCCAATTCATCTTTCCTTTCTTGAAAGAGATAACAGCTGGTTTGTACATACCAATCAATCTAAAAGCCAGGTTGTAGATAAATAGAAGTTTCGGTTTCCCACTTGCCATTCTTTGATCAAGCCAAAGGATAGCAGGTCTTAATGGGTTAAAGTTTTTGTCTAAAAAAACTATAGTATCTCTCTGAACTGTTGGAACAATAACTTCTATTTTATTCCAGAGTTCTGGACATTTGTTTTTCATATTCTCAGAGGCTTTTTTTAGGGCTGAAATATAAGTTTGAACGTCCTGTTCAGCAAAACCTGGTTTTGGAGAAAAGTAAGAATTTTCGTACTCGATTTTTTCCAAGCAAAGGAGTTCTCCTTTTGGACTAAAAATAGCTAACCGTAAGCTTTGGGTTCCACAATCTATTGACAGTACCAAGTGAATCAACTCCTTTTCAGTAGTTAAAATTACTAAAATTTTCATTCTGAGAATAGTATATCACACATAACACTTGATTTTTAGTGTTGAAGTGCTATAATATCTATAGACTCTGTTGTCGGGGTGTGGCGCAGTTGGCTAGCGCGCTTGCATGGGGCGCAAGAGGTCGCTGGTTCAAGTCCAGTCACCCCGACCAACTCAAAAGGGAGAACAAATGTTCTCCCTTTTTTCTTTGGTGTGGTATAATTGTTAACGAAAGCCAAAAAACTGGGGGAATCGTTGTGAAGCAGATGCCAGCAAGTATAGAAGCTGAACAGGCGTTGATAGGCAGTATTTTAATCAATCCTGAAAAGCTTGATAGCATTGTCTCCATTGTGAACTCTGAAGATTTTTATGATCCCAGACACGCGAAAATCTTTAAAGCTATTGAAGAACTCAACGATAACGGTATTCAGATAGATCTTCTCACAATATCGGAAAACTTAAAAAGCAAAGGGCTTCTTGAAAGTGTCGGTGGAGATGAATACATAGCCCAACTTTCTGATTCTGTGCCGACTTCTGCTCATGCTGAAGAATACGCGAAGATAGTTAAAGACAAATCTTTGCTCAGAAGTCTTATCAAAGCTGGAAGTGAAATCGTCGAGCTTGCGTACTCAACGATGGATGTCGATGAGATTTTAGATTTGTCGGAAAAAGTTGTTTTTAGAATTGCAGAATCTCATGTTACAAAGACTTATACGGATATAAGGCAGTCTCTTACTGAAGTTTTCGAACTTCTCGAAAAATTGAGAGAGGATCACATAAAAGGTGTTGGAGCTTTAGTTACAGGAATTCCAACAGGTTTCAAAAGGTTAGATGAAATGACTTCAGGTTTTCATAAGTCGGATCTCATTATCTTAGCTGCAAGACCGAGCGTAGGTAAGACTGCTTTTGCACTCAACTTAGCAAAGAATATGGCTACCGTTGGTAATGCTTCAGTTGGAATATTCAGCCTTGAAATGAGTAGGGAACAACTTGTTCAAAGATTACTTGCTATGGAATCTTTAGTAGATCTTCAAAGGGTTAGAAGAGGTCATTTGACTGATGAAGAATGGAAAAAACTTGTTCAAGGTGCCTCAAGACTTATGAAAACTAAACTTATAGTTGACGATGAGTCTAATCTTGAACCGAGAATTTTGAGGGCAAAGGCAAGAAGAATGAAAAAAGAGTACAATATAGACGCTATTTTTATCGATTATTTACAACTTATGAGTTTAGGTGATGGAAGAAGAGATAGTAGACAACAAGAGATCTCCGAAATTTCAAGGTCATTAAAGCTCTTGGCAAGAGAACTTGATGTTTCGATCATAGCACTTTCACAGCTTTCAAGAGCTGTTGAACAAAGAGAAGATAAAAGACCTCGTCTGAGTGACTTAAGAGAATCTGGAGCGATCGAACAGGACGCTGACGTTGTTATTTTTCTTTACAGAGACGAATATTACAAAAAAGAACATCCAGATCTACCACATGAAACAGAAGTAATAATAGGAAAACAAAGGAATGGGCCTATCGGAACTGTGACTTTGATGTTCAATCCAACTTACACAAACTTCTTTGAACCTGATATATTCCACAGTCAAATATGATCAAAAGAATTCGAAAGGAGTTGGAAAAATTGATTAAGGCAGTTTATCCAGGTTCATTTGACCCAATCACTTACGGTCATATAGATATAGCCAAAAGGGCAGCAACACTTTTTGATACACTTTACGTTGTAGTTATGGAAAACAAAAGGAAAAACTACACTTTCAGCGTTGAGGAAAGAGTTGAAATGGTAAAAGAGTGTTTAGTTGATGTAAAGAATGTTGTTGTCGAGTCTCACAATGGATTGTTAGTTGATTACGTTCAAAATAGGGGAATTTCTGCTGTTATTCGTGGACTTAGAGCTGTTACCGATTTTGAATACGAACTCCAGATGGCTTTAGCTAACAAAGAGATATGCAACGGATTTGAAACGATATTTTTAATGACGGACAAGAGTTATTCTTTTCTTTCATCGAGTTTGGTAAAAGAAGTTGCAGCTTTTGGAGGGAAAATTTCTCAGTGGGTTCCAGAAAATGTTGAAAAGAGGTTGGTTGAGAAATTAGGGAGAAGGTGATTTGATTGGAAAAAGAAATTATCGTTAAGGCGACTAACGTTTCGAAGATTTATGATTCTGGAGGCAATAAAGTTGTAGCTCTTGACAACATCAGCTTGGAAATCTATCGAGGAGAGATACTAATAATCTTAGGACCTTCTGGTTCCGGTAAAACAACGTTGTTAAACCTTTTATCTGGACTTGATAATCCAACGACAGGAACCATAGAAGTTCTTGGAAAAGATTTAACAAAGATGGACGAAGAACAAAAGACAAGATTCAGAGCAAAACATATCGGTTTTATCTTCCAGTTTTTCAATTTAATCCCAGTACTCACTGCAACTGAAAATGTCGAACTTCCACTTTTAATAAACAAGGCCGATTCAAAAATTGCAAGAGATACTGCACTGAAATTTTTAGACAGACTCGGGATAATCCACAGAAAAGACGCTTTCCCAAATCAACTTTCTGGTGGAGAACAGCAAAGGGTTGCTATCGCAAGAGCTTTGTCGATAAAGCCTGAGATAATTTGGGCAGATGAGCCTACTGGGGCACTTGATTCAAAGAGCGGGGAAAATATAAAAAATCTCATTGTTGAACTTAACAAGGAATACAACACAACGTTTGTTATTGTAACTCATGACCTGTCTATGATGGAAATCGCACACAGGACAGTTAGAATGGATAGTGGAAAAATACTTCAGATAATTTAAACAAGAAAACCTCCCAAACAAAACTTGGGAGGTTTTAATAACTTTTGCAATCTATTTGAATCGAATTAGAATTGCATTCTCATTATGTCTCTGTAAGCTTCGACTATTTTGTTTCTAACTTCAACTGTAAGTCTCAAAGATATGGAAGCTTTTTCAGCTTCAACGATAAGCTCATGGATATTGCTTATTTTTCCTGTCGCAAAATCATCTGCCATCTTCTCGACGCTCTTCTGTTGTTCGTTAACATCCTTCAAAGCATCAGATAAAACCTTTGCAAATTCGCTCTCTTTCTTTTGATTGGTTGTTCTATTTATCCCACCTAAATTGCCGTACCCACCAACTCCACCGATCCTATCGACCATTTAAATCACCTCCCGATCTGTAGAGCACTTGTTATCATAGCTTTTGTAGTGTTGATAGCCGTTGCGTTTGCTTCGTAAGCTCTTTGTGCGTTGATCATATCAACCATTTCGCGTATGACATTCACATTCGGAAGTCTAACGTATCCGTTTTCGTCAGCATCTGGATGTGTAGGGTCGTAAACTACTCTGAATTCCGAAGGATCTTCGTATATCTTCTTTACTTGAACCCCACCGTTGACTTTTTGACCTTGAATTTCTCTGAGAATTTCCTGGAAAACTGGTACTTTTCTTCTGTAAGGACCACCATTTTCAGTTCTTGTTGTTTCAGAGTTAGCGAGGTTTGTGGAGATTATTTCTATTCTAAATCTTTGAGCAGAAAGCCCCGTTGCGGAAATGTTCATTATGTTGAACTCACTTTGCATCATCTAACACCTCTTACAACAGCATTGTACCTGTCAATGTTTGCACTTAAAAGTCTTGAAGCCACCTGGTATCTAAGAGCATCTTTTACCATTTCTGTCATTTCCATATCTATATCCACGTTGTTTTTATCGTTTGTTAAGTTTCTGTCTTTCACCGTTATTTCTTTTGCTGTTATCACTTGCAGAGGTCTTTTTATATGTTTTTCATTCGTTATCTTAAGTGACAACTTATTTTGAGTTTCATTTAAGTATTCTTCAAAGGCAACATATTTCCTTTTGTAGCCCGGAGTTTCAGCGTTAGCTATATTCTGAGCATGTATTTCTTGCCTTTTCATTTGAACATCCAAAGCTGTTTTAAGCGTTTGGAAATTGCTATTGAAGATCAAAATTTTACCCCCTTTTGCGATAGTTCAATTATATATTTCCATGTTTCAATTAAAATTCCTAAAGAAAATCGTACTAGATAGTAAAATCAAAAAAGCGGTAACGACGATTGTTGGACCGGGGGGAAAATCAAAATAGTAAGCAAATGAAAAACCAATAATTGAACTAAAGACGGAAAACGTAAAACTTTTGGTCAAGATACCTTTAAAACTTTTTGAGAAAATTTTTGCAAAGACACCGGGCATAACTATGTATGTTCCCATCAGTATTATACCACTAACCTTAACGACTGCAACAACTGAAAGTGCAACTAATAGAATAACTAACAGGCTTATTAATTCTACCTTTATCCCGTAAAACTTTGCAGATTTTTCATCGGCTATGTAATAGATTATATCACGCCAAAAGACAAAATATACGACGACTGCAAAAATTAGTGTTAAAAGCACAAAGTAAATGTCTTTTTCATTGATTAGAAGTACATTTCCAAACAGATAGCTTGAAAGATCATTTGTGTAATTTTTACTTTTTGAAAGTAGCAAAACACCAATAGCCATAAAGACTGGAAGCATAACTCCTATTGCACTATTTTCTGAAAATTTTCCAGTTTTGGAAAGATACCATATCACAAGAGCAAAAACGATGCTACTCAGAAGTGCAAATGTTATCCTTCCGTAAGAAAGAATTGAAGCTATAGCAAGACCTGCAAAAGTTGCATGAGCAACTCCATCACCGACAAATTCCATTTTTCGGTATACAACAATAGGTGAAACAAGAGCTGACAAAAATGAAACGAAAAGCGTTCCCAAAAGAGCTAATCTCAAAAATTCGTAATTCAGAAGGTCCTGTATCATTCTTTTCTCTCCTTGTGGTTAAAGTGTTCAATTTCGTAGTGATTGTGTGAGCGAATCCATATATCGAATTTTCCAAAAATATCTTTCAATTTATCTGGACTAATCTCAGTTGTTGGAGCATGACAATGGATGGTCTTGTTCAAACAAAGAACAGTGTTACATTCCTCAAAAACAAGCCCAATGTCATGACTGACAACTACAATGGTTAGGTTTCTTTCTTTCCTAATTTCAGAGAGTATGTCGTAAAATGTGTCTTTCCCCATTTCGTCTACACCGGAGTCTGGTTCATCTAAGATTAGGATATCAGCTTTCGAAAGAAGAGCTCTTGCAAGTAAAGCCCTTTGGAGCTCCCCGCCAGAAAGTTTTCCAACGAGAAAATTATTCTTTTTTTCGAGACCGACTTTTTTCAATATATCGAGTGCTTCTTGTTTATCGGTCTTAGTTATTTTTCTAATCTTTGCATAAACTGGAAGCAGAACGTAATTGAGAACATCGATAGGAAATTCTCTATTAACTGAATTGAACTGTGGCTGATAACCTATCTTTCCGTAGACTTCGACAGTGCCTGTGTAGTCTTTGTGCTCGCCGATAATAACTTTAAGAAGTGTCGTTTTCCCGGCACCGTTAGGACCTACTATACCAACAAAGTCTCCTTCTTTTATATCGAAGGAAACGTTTTTAAGAGCAAAGTAATCGCCAAATTTTACTGATAAATCTCTAACTTTTATTTTTATACCAGTTTTCAAAATACTTCACCTCAGTGTTGTTATTATTCTGCTTTTATTTTATAGCATTTTGGAAAGCTTTTAGAAGGTTATTGTAATACTCTAATGTGCTTTTTGCAGAAGTTCCCAAAGTATCAAGAATAACAGATTTCTTTTTCAATTCTTTTTCAATAGGTTCCAAAAGTTTAGTGTTAAAATTCTTCTCTGCAAATATACCAACGACTTTTCTATTTTTTGCTTTTTCAATTATTTCCATTATGTGTTTTATACTAGGTTCTTTCCCATGCCCTTCCTCTAAAGCTAAGGTTTCTATACCATACGGTGCTGTTAAATAAACTGTCGACGGATGATTTATTATCAAAACACCATCTTTGTAATTTTTCAAAAGAGAGTCGAATTCTTTTTCAACCTTTTCCAAAGAACCCGTTAGTTCTTTAGCGTTTTTTTCGTAAGCCAATTTGTTCTTTGAATCTAAATTTGTCAAAGTTTTCATTATACCGGGTATTATATATTCTCTAACAAGTTTCGGTGAAAACCACAAATGTGGATTGTATTCGCCATTTTCGTGATCTTCATCGTGTTCTTCGACGTCATCATTATGATGTTCTTCAGCTACCAAGTATTTTTTTGGAATGAACTTACTGAGATAAACAACTTTCTTCTCGTATTTTTCAACGTAAGGTTCAAGTTCTAGCCCATTTGCAATTATCAAATCAGCTTTTTCAAGATTTCTCGCATCAGTTACTGTCAAAGAAAACGTGTGTGGATTCATATTTGGCCTGACCAAGAGCGCCACTTTTGCATCCGTTCCTTTGACTAAGTCATTAACAAGAAGATAATAAGGATTGATAGTAACAACGATATTTAAGCCAAAAGAGAACGCGGAGAATAATAAAAGTGCTAAAAGCATATATCTTTTCATACCTTTCCCTCCTCCAAACAAGCTTTGCATATGCCGAAGAATATTACCAAGTGCTCGGTTACTTTACCATTGATGAGTTTTTCAATATTTTCTTCATTAATCTCGCAGGTTTTTATAGGGACAAATTTACCACAAATTTCACATTTGAAATAGTGCAGATGTTTTCCAGATTCATAAAAGTAATTTACACCTTCTAATGTGAAGGACTTGACCTTCTTTTCCATTTCAAGTATCCCAACGTTTCTGTAAACAGTTGGTACTGGTATGGATGTCAACTCAGAAAGTTGATAGACAGTCAAAGGGATATCTGAATTTGAAATCACTTCAAAAATTCTTTCCTTCCCTTTGTTCGTTCGGCTCTCGTTTCTCATTTTTAAACACCTCTGTGTAAAATTGTTATAATGATAATCATTATCATTATAACTACAGAGTATCAATTTGTCAAGAAAAAGAGCGAAAAAAGACTTAACAACAAAAAAATCAACTTTTGTGGTATAATAATTAAAAAAATCGGTTTAAGGGGTGATAAGTTTGAAGTTTGAAATTCTTTTTCCTGGTGCGTCTTCAAAGGTGCCACCTTATTTTTCAGCTGTTTATTCTACACCTTGTTTGCTTACAAACAATGAGAGAAAGATATTGATAGATCCAGGCGATTTATCTTGTGTCTTTGCGCTTGAAAAGGAACTGGAAAAAAGAAATATAAAACCTGAAGAGATAACAGATATATTCCTGACACACTTCCATCTTGACCACGGATACAACACAAAGCTTTTCCCAAATGCCACAATATATATTCACGGTGCTTACAAAAACAAACCATACGAAAAATTTGGAACGTTGCAAAGTAAACTATTTCTTGAAGTGATAAATTCATGGAAAAATGTAGTTGAAATAAAAGATGGAGATGTGTTTTTTGATTCACTCAAAGTCTACCATTCTCCTTGGCATTCAAAAGAACACAGTTCTTTTGTTATTGAAACAGAAAATTTGGGGAAAGTTCTCTACACAGGAGATATCGTTATGAATAAGGTCGAGTTTTATGATATAATGAGATTATTAAGAAACGACGATTGTTCAAGATTTGTAACAAATTTAGTCAAAGAAGTCGATTGGGTAGTATTTACTCATGATGAGCCGATAAATGTGAAAGAACTATAATTTTGGGGGTGATAGAAAATGAGGATCGCACTTATTTCCTACGAGGTTTACCCATTTGCAAAAGTTGGTGGACTTGCTGACGTTGTTGGTGCATTACCAAAATACTTGGAAAAAGAAGGGATTGAAGTCAACATCTTTATGCCACTTCACACTAAAGTCAAAGAAAATGCTGAAAAATTTGGGTACGTAATCGAACCAATGACTGCAGATGAAACTTTAGAGGTACCTTTCGTTAGAACTCAAGAAAAATTTGGTATCTCAAAAGCTAAAATTCCAGGCACCAAGAACGCAACTTGTTATTTCATATCAAACAAATACTACTTTAGTGCAAAAGAAGTGTATGAAGGTCCAGACCTAGCGGAACAAGCGATTTTTTTCTCAGTAGCTGTTATTGAAGCAATGAAAAAACTGGATATTTCCTACGATGTAGTTCACATCAATGATTGGCAAACCGCACTCATACCAGTTTATCTCAAAACTCTATACAGAGATGATCCATTTTACAGTAAAACAGCAACAGTTTTAACCATACACAACCTTGGTTACCAAGGGAAATTTGAGCCTAAATACATGGTTTTTGCTGGACTTCCAGAATATCTGTTCAACATTGATGGCATCGAATTCTACGGCAATATCAATTTTCTTAAAGGTGGAATTCTTTTCTCGGACGTTATCAACACGGTTAGTCCAACTTACGCAAGTGAGATACAGACTAAGGAATACGGTGAAAAACTCGATGGAGTCTTGAGACTGCGTTCAAGTGATCTTTACGGTATTCTCAACGGAATTGATTATGATGAATACAATCCGGAAACAGACAAAAGAATATATGTCAATTACAACCTTGAAACAATACACGTTAAAAAAGAAAACAAGCGAAAACTTCAAGAAGAACTCGGGCTTCCACAAAAAGATGTTCCGATGATTGGAATGATAAACAGACTCGTTGACCAAAAAGGTCTGGATATAATGGCTGAGATAATGGACTATGTGTCACTTTTTGATTTACAATTTGTATTACTTGGAACAGGTGATAAAGTTTATGAAGATATGTTCAAAAAACTTGGTGAAAAATATCCAGAGAAATACTCGATAAACATTAAATTCGACATAATCCTTGCACAGAAGATATACGCAAGTTGTGATATCTTCCTTATGCCTTCAAGGTACGAACCTTGTGGACTTGGACAGATGTACAGTCTCAGATATGGTACGATTCCTATCGTCAGATACACCGGTGGACTTGCAGACACTGTGAAAGAATACAATCCAGAAACACAAGAAGGTAATGGATTTGGTTTTTACGGTGTTGATTCTGCTCATTTGTTAAAAGCTATCGCAAAAGCGATATATTTCTACGGAGAAAAAGATCACTGGAAAAAGATTATTGAAAATGCTATGACAACCGATGTTTCTTGGGAAAATTCAATAAAAGAATACATAAAACTATATCAACGTGCAATATCTAAGAGAAGATAAGTTTTATCAAAGGAGGAAGTATTATGCCTGAATACAGAAAGGATCCTGTTGTAAAAAGATGGGTTATAATCTCCACCGAAAGGGCTAAAAGACCACACGATTTTCAGGTTAAGCCCGAAGAGGTTATTGTTTCTTTCTGTCCTTTTGATTATGGAAACGAACATACGACTCCACCTGAAGTATTAGCATTCAGACCTGCTGATACACTCCCTAATACTCCAGGTTGGTGGGTAAGAGTCGTTCCTAACAAATTTGGGGCGGTTGATCCTAATCTTCCGGTTGATAGATACGGCCATGGTATGTACGATGCTATGACAGGATGCGGATATCATGAAGTAATTATCGAAACTCCCGATCACAACAGCACGTTTGCGTTGTATGACTATAAACAAGCACGTGAAGTTGTTTGGGCATATGTTGAAAGATACAGAGCAATAGCTCAGGATGAAAGAATAAAATACATTCTCATTTTCAGAAACCACGGAAAAGATGGTGGAGCATCCCTTGCTCACCCACACAGTCAGTTGATAGCAACGCCTATTATTCCAAAGACTGTCCAAGAAGAACTTGACGGTGCTAAGGATTACTACGGATACAAGGAAAGATGTGTTTTTTGCGATATGATAAACCAAGAGAAACTTGAGGGAAGACGAGTTGTTGATGAAAACGATGACTTTATAGTTTTCGAACCATACGCTTCAAGGTTCCCGTTTGAAACTTGGATACTCCCGAAAAAACACAAACATTCGTTTGGAGATATTACAGATACAGAAGTTGATAGTTTCTCGAGAATCTTAAGAAATACACTCAACAAACTCCATACAGTTCTTAACAATCCACCGTACAACTTTATTATCCACACGGCACCAACTGATGGTGAAGGTAAAAACTATTACCACTGGCACGTTGAGATAATTCCAAGACTTACAAGAATTGCAGGTTTTGAATCAGGTTCAGGATTTTATATAAACCCAATGCTTCCTGAAGATGCAAAGAAATACCTGGTTGAAGGTACAGAAAACAAAAATAACGGAAAATAAACAGAGGTGTTATCATGAGAGTATCACTAGAGTGGCTAAATGAATATATCCAAGTCAATGAAAAAGAAGCTTTAGAAATCTTACCAAAGCTAGGACTTGATATCGATGACCATGGAAAACCATTCAACATCGATGGTCCTATTGTTTTTGGAAAGCTTGAGGATGTTCAACCACATCCGAAAGCTGATAAACTTGTCGTTTGCAAAGTGAACGTTGGAAACGGATACAAAACTATTCTCACAGCTGACAAAAGTGTTAGGGCAGGAAAATACGTGTACGTTGCATTGGAAGGTGCAAGTGTTGCAAGTGGTTTAACCATACAAAATAGAGAAATGCGTGGTATTTTGTCGGAAGGAATGCTTTGCTCGTTGGAAGAGCTTGGAATAGAGGAAAAGAGCGAGAATGTCTATACATTCGATTCTTTACCAGAATGGGTAAAACTTGGAGACAGTGTTATCGATTATCTTGGTTTAAATGACTATTTCTTCGAACCTGAAATTACACCCAACAGGGGAGATTGTTTGTCTTATTTTGGTATCACAAGAGAACTTTCAGCTTGGACGAAAAGAACACCGAATTTCCCTATTCCAAAAGCACCAAGAAGCGGAAAAGATAAAGTTGAGATAATTATAAACTCTGAAGGCTGCTGGAGGTATACGGGAAGAGTTATCAGAAACGTTAAGGTTGGTCCAAGTCCATGGTGGCTCCAAAGAAGAATTATCGCTTCTGGATTGAGACCGATAAATAACGTTGTTGATATAACGAACTACGTAATGCTCGAAACGGGACACCCCGTACACGCTTTTGATCTTAGAAAGATAAGAACGGGAAAGATTGTTGTTCGAGATGGTCTAAAAGGAGAAAAGGTAAAACTTTTGGATGGAAAAGAATACACACTCAGTGGTGGAGAAGCTTTGATAACCGATGGTGAAAATATTCTTGCACTTGGTGGAATAATGGGTGGAGAAGAATCCGGAGTTTATGAAGACACAACGGATATACTACTTGAAGTTGCAATGTTTGATCCTGTTAGAATAAGAAAGGCTTCAAAAGCTTTGGGAGTTTCGAGCGATTCTTCTTATAGGTTTGAAAGAGGGGTCGATTTTGATAACAATCTTTACGTAATAGAAAGGCTTTCCGAACTTATTCACCAGCTTGCAGGTGGAATGCCTTCTGAAGAGATTATCGATGTTTATCCAAAAAAGCTTCCTGAGAAGATCGTTGAAGTTGATAAGAGTTTGATTGAAAAAGTTCTCGGTGAAAAGGTTGAAAATGTTGAAGAGATATTGAGACCTCTTGGATTTGATGTCGAAGAAGACGAAAAACATTACAAAGTATTTGTCCCATCTTTCAGGTACTTTGACGTTGGAATACCGGAAGATATCGTCGAAGAAGTTGGAAGAATACACGGATATGAAAATTTAAAAGGCGAACCACCAAGGATTACAGCTATTGGTATCGGAAGAAATGAAAAGCAAAAAATAAAGTACGAACTGAAAAATCTCTTGACAGCTTTTGGATACAACGAAGCGTATACTTTGACGTTTGTTTCAAGCGAAATTGCAAATAAACTTGGATTTACCGGAAATCTTGTAAAGGTTGCAAATCCGATAATAAGTGAATTCGACAGTCTAAGACCATATATCTTCTACGGGCTTCTGGATGCGCTTTCGTACAATTACAGACGTCAGCAAAAGGATGTAAAGCTTTTCGAGATTGGTAAAGTCTTTGAAGAAGTTGATGGTAAACCTACTGAATATGACTCATTAAGTGGTGTAGCAACTGGAAGAGAAAATCCGCACGATTATACAGACAAAAGAGAAATATCGTTCTATTCGGTAAAAGGTGTTGTTGAAGAGATTTTAAGAAGATTCGGAATAGTTGCTGAATACAAACTGATTGAAATCAACCCATTTGTTCCAACAAGAGCGGTTGAAATTATTGTGAATAGTGAAAGTGCTGGATTTATAGGAATGCTCGATCCTGAGGTAGCTGACAAAGTCTACGATGTAAAAGACGAAATTTACGTATTTGAACTAAACCTTGAAAAGCTTTATTCACTCTTCAACCTTAAGAAAAAGCCAGTTGAACTTCCACAATATCCGTACGTTAGAAGGGATATATCTTACCTTGTTCCAAAAAATTTCGAGGTTGGAAAACTTTTGGAAGTGTACAAAACAAAAGAACTCGTTGAAGAAGTTGGAATTGACGATGTTTACAAGATAGATGAACAAGTGAACAGTATAACCATCTACGCACTCTTCAGACACAAAGAAAGAACATTGAACGAAGAAGAGGTTAACAAAACGATAGAAGAGATTAAGCAAGAGATTTTTGATAAATACGAAATAAAGACAAGGTTCTAAATAAGGCCAAACATAAAAAGCGGGCTACAAAGCCCGCTTTTGCTTACCATAAAGCAATTTTATTATTGTTCAGCTTTAGCATTCTCTCTTTTAAAAGCAACACTTATTAATCTTGTTAAAACTACTATTACTAAAGCACTAACCATCCCAAATCCCGCACCGGTCATATCAATGATAACATCGTTCAACGATGAACCACGGTTGTAAAAGAGCTGGTTGTATTCGTCGAGAATTGCTATAACTGTTGGAAGAGAAGTTCCTAAAAGAGCTGAAAAAATAACTCTTTTGAGTATGTGAAGTTCCTTAAGTCCATAAACTCCGACAAGTGTTGTGAAAAAACCAAGTCCGAAATAGAGCCCAAAATGAGCTGATTTTCTAAGAAGCATCTCAACTGGGACGTATTCTGTTTTGAACCACCAGCGTTTTAATCTTGTTTCTAAAGCGATAAACCATCTCGTGTTTGAAAAATCTATTAAGTTGTCTATCTTTTTTAGAACCTTGTAAACAAATCTTGCTTGTCTTTCTGATTCTTGTGGAAAACTTGATGAAAAGTAAAAAATCATACCAATCCACAAAAGAACAAGCAACGTTAGAACGATAAAAATAACGTTCTTAACTTTGAGTTTCAACATCAATGCCTCCTTGGTTCAGCAGTTCCATAAGGTTTTTGAAACTTCTTTTTAAATTCTCTTGGTTAAACGAAATATTCCTTTCCAAAGCGTATTCGTATCTTACAAAAAGATCTGTGAAAACCTCAAATTCGTTATTCTTAAACACTCTCAATAGTTCATAGGGTGTTAAATGGTCGAAACTTTTAAAAAATTCTTTTCGAATGTAAAGGTAAGCGTGTTTTACAAACTCAAGCCCTTCAAGCGAGAGTATCTCGTCAAAGGAATAGTCTGTTTTGAAAAACAGCGGAGTTGTATCTTCTTTTTCAACCAAAATCGTACTTTCACTGCTTTCTAAAAGAATTCTAAAGAGTGGAATTAAAGAGAATATTATCAACCCTGTTCCAACTACGTTCAAAATCGTTAGAAGTCTTGAATAGTTATTTTTCACAGCTAAATTTTCCTGGTTTTGAGCGTACCAAGTTATAGTGGCTTCTTTAGTAATTTTTTCTCTTTCAATTGTATCTACCGAATTTGAATTATTAATAGTTGCTTTGAGATTTGCTTTTGAGATTGTGAAAACTATCGTGGAAAGGATAGTAACTCCAAAAATAATCAAAATTCCCAAAGCTATTCCTTTTGTGAATTTGAATTTAACTTTGATAGCTAAGATCAGTATAAGGGCAAAAGTTAGCAAAAGCTGAATAGAGAGTATTACTTCTCTCACCAAAAGGTCTTTTCTTTCATTTTCAGATATCTCAAGACTGTTTATTTGAATTTCTCCAATTTTCGTTTGATTTTGCTCTTTTTCCTGAGGTTTTATCTCAACGTTGAGATTATACTCTTCTGTTGGTTTTATTTCAGGAACGGAAGCTGGCGCTAATTTAAGAGTTGTTCCTGAAAATGGTATCAAGAGTATTAAAGGGAGAATGTATAGAACTTTTGAACCCTTAAAGTTTCTCGATGCGTAGAATAAAAGAGTACCAGTTTGGAAAATAGCAACATAAATGAGATTGTTGCTTGCTACAACCAACGGTGTTAAAAGGAGTAAAAATGAAAAAACCAAAAACGGAAAATACTTGTTCTTTGCTCTTTTGTATGCTAGAACAAAAATCAAACTTGCCAAAGCGAAATAGTTTGACTGGATGATTACAAAGACCGCATAGCCTAAACTTAGAATAAAAGTTTCGACTTTACTTTGTGTTTTGAAAATTCTAAAGAGCAAAGCAAAAGAAAATATTGAGAGAAAATTGATTTTCAACGAAAAAGAAATAAGAGAAAGTGCGATTATTAGACCATCCAATAATATGTCTACCATATCATTTCGATCCCTTCTTGTAAAGCTGTGTTTTCGTACCATATCTGAACTGAGATATGTTCTTGTGCTAAGATCTTTGCATATTCGTACGTTTTTCTAACTTCTAGTGGTAAGTCAAAATAGCTTTTAAATTTTCCCGTAACGCTTTTTCTGTAACCGTAAGGCATAAGCATAACTATCACTTTTCCAGAGAGTGATTTGAGCCTTATCAATTCTTCAACTTCTTCGACAGTTAAGTACATACCTATCAGTATAACCGTATCCGTTGGTGTTATCGAATCCTTTATACTTCCAAAAAACTCTGATGTTAGGTTTTGATTTTCTATTGTCCCTTCAGCAAGGGCTAATGGTTCATAGTAAAGTGAAGGTTCTTTGAATTTGTAAGTACTAACACCGTTTTTGTCTGAAATTGAAAGCTGGATAGGAATATGTTTGGTGCTTAGATAGTTTATAAGCCCAGCCACCGCACTTATAGCATCCTCTTCATATTTTTTCCTTATACTTTCCCACGCTTTTTTGGAATAAATCGCACCGGAAAGATTAAGATCAAGGAGTACGAGAACCTTCGCACTCGAGGTGTATTCGTACTCCTTGACCATCAATTTATCAAATTTTGCAGATGCTTTCCAGTGGATTTTGTTTAAGGGTTCTGAGTTGTATTCTCTAAGCTCACGAATGTACGAAATATCTTCAAGCAACTTAAAATTACTCTTTTTATTCGGTGTCAATTCAACAAATCGTTCTTTTTCAAAGATTACCATCTCAGGTTTGGGCAAAACTAAAATGTTTGAGTCTATCTTGTGAACAAGATAGAATTCGAATAGTCCACTTTTTGAAAAGAATTTCAGAACAAAAGGTTCGATACTTTTGAGACCACGGGTTCCGAAAGAACTTGTTACTTCGTATGTTAATTTACTCTTAGGCTCTAAAAAGAGAACTTGCTCTGGTTTTTTTAAAGAACTTGGGAAATTGATTTTGACATTCAAATAGCTTTCCGAATCGTTTTTTATTGTAAACTTAATTGTGAAAGGTTCGTTTGTAAAACATCTTGCATCAGCTTTTACGTCGACGGAGACTTTTTTTATTGATTTTTTCAGCAACGAATATTCGTACCAAAAATACAAAACGATAGTATCTAAGAGCCATACGTATTTGTTGTAGACTATCAACGATAGAAACACTGCAAAGATAGTTAGTACAAGTATTAGAGGATTTATTTTTTCTCTTATCAAAATCTTTCAGCTCCTGTTTTTCGTTATTCCCATTCGATAGTTGCTGGTGGTTTTGAGGTTATATCGTACACAACCCTGTTTATACCCTTCACTTCGTTTATTATCCTCTTTGAGACATGATTGAAAAATTCGTAAGGTAGTTTTGCCCAGTCAGCTGTCATACCATCTTCACTTGTTACCGCTCTCAAAGCCACAACGTTTTCGTATGTTCGATAGTCTCCCATAACTCCGACGGTTTTAACTGGAAGCAGAACAGCAAACGCTTGCCAAACTTTGTCGTAAAGGTCCCATTTTTTCAATTCTTCGATGAATATGTAATCAGCTTCTTGAAGTGTTTTTACAGCTTCTTTTGTAACCTCTCCGATGATCCTTACAGCAAGTCCGGGACCTGGGAACGGGTGTCTTTTCAACATTTCTTCAGGAAGCCCGATGGCTCTTCCAAGTTTTCTAACTTCGTCTTTGAAAAGGTATCTAAGTGGTTCAATGATTTCAAACGGTAGATTTTCAGGAAGACCACCGACGTTGTGGTGGGTTTTAATTTTTGCAGATGCCTTTCTTTCAGGTGCTTTACTTTCAATAACGTCTGGATAGAGTGTACCTTGAGCTAAGAATTTCACTTCTTTTGCAAGCTTTCCGGCTTCACTGTAAAAAACATCAATAAACGTATGGCCAATTCTTTTTCTTTTTTCCTCTGGATCTTCGATACCTTTTAGAACCTCAAAGAATCTTTCGCTTGAATCAACATAGTGAATTTTTATTCCAATTTTTGAGAAATTCTCAACGACTTCTTTACTTTCGTTTTTTCTCAAAAGACCTGTGTCAACGAAAATTGGAATAAGTTTATCTCCGATAGCTTTGTGAAGAAGAAGTGCCACAACCGAAGAGTCAACCCCACCTGAAAGTCCCAAAATTATTTTTTCATTTCCTATTTTTTCTTTTAGTTCTTCTATCATCTCTTCTGCGAATTTTTCCATTTTCCAATTTGGTCTTAGACCGGCAACCTCGATTAAGAAATTGCTTAGAAGTTCTTTGCCGTATTTTGTATGGACAACTTCTGGATGGAACTGGACACCGTAGATTTTCTTTTCTTTGTGCCTTATCACCGCATTTTCAGTGTATTCACTTTTCGCTATTGTTTCAAAACCGTCAGGAAGCCTTGTAACCCTATCCGAATGGCTCATCCAAACGGTGAATTTTTTTGGAAGCTGATTAAAGAATGGATCATCTTTAATAATTTCAAGTTCAGCGGGTCCAAATTCACGATGGTCTGATTTTTCGACGTTGCCTCCAAGTTGATAAGCTAAAGCTTGAAGACCATAGCATATTCCAAGGGTAGGCAGATTACTTTCAAGAACGTAACTAGGTATCTTTGGAGCATTTTTGTCGTAAACGCTGTTAGGACCACCAGAAAGTATGTAAGCAGAAGGTTTAAGTTTTTGGACTTGATCGTAACTTGCGTCATAATCTACAAGTTCACTGTAAAAGCCGATTTCTCTAACTCTTCTTACGATAAGCTGGGTGTATTGTGAACCAAAATCTATCACAACGATTGTATTTCGTTCTTCCATATCACTTCTCTCCCACAAGCTTTAAATTAAAGCTCTACTTAAAGTTCTATCGATTCGCCCGGTTTCATTATTAAGCATTCAACGCCGAGCTCTCCGATCTTTTTTCTAAAGAGTTCTGCATCAGCTTTAATAATATCCCACGTGTTGTAGTGCATTGGAACAACTTTCTTAGGTTTGAACATTCTAACAGCTTCGAAACCATCTTCGAGGTCCATAACAAAATTGCCACCAATTGGTATAAACGCAAGGTCGATGTGTTTGTCACACAAAAGTTCGAATTCCATTGTAAGACCAGTGTCTCCGGCGTGGTAAATTCTTTTACCTTTGTGTTCCAAAAAGAATCCACAAGGATTTCCACCGTAAATAATTTGATCACCATCGATAATGCTTGAGCCATGTAAAGCTGGGAAAAGTTTCAGCTTTCCAAATGGAAAGACGAAACTCCCACCGATGTGCATCGGATGTACTTTTATTCCTTTCTTTGCCAAAAAGTTTGAAAGTTCATAATTTGTTATAACTGTTGAACCGTCTCTTTTTGCTATCTTTTCTGTGTCTCCCAAATGGTCTCCGTGACCATGACTGACAAGGATGTAGTCAATCTTTGGTAGGACAAAACTTTGTGGAAACTGCGGGTTACCTTCGAGGAATGGATCGATGATTATATTGTGTTCGCCCGTTTCAATCAAAACAGCCGCATGTCCTAAAAATGTTATCTTCATAACTTTTCGCCCCCCACTTTCAAAGATTACAAAACAATTATACCACGATTGAAAAATCGTTCAACAAAAAGGTTTGATGTGGAAAAGATAAACTTTTTTGAATTCTTAGAGAATTTTAAGGATTTTTTAAGGTATGTTGTGATAATATGTATATGAAACCTCACACCCCACCCCCCGTAAATAGATATAAAACATTATTGGGCAGGAGAGATTTTACTCCTGCCCATTTTTTATTTATTCTTTGGTCATTTGTTTTCCTATAGATACTTTTCTATGTATCTTTCAAGTTGCTCAGGTGTTACTGTAGGTGCAAATCTACCAACAACATTTCCTTCTCTATCAACTAAAAATTTTGTGAAATTCCATTTAATATCATCCCCGAAAACTCCACCTTTTTGACTTTTCAAAAATTTGTAAAGCGGATGTGCATTTTGACCGTTTACATCAATTTTGGCAAATTGTTTGAATGTAACTTTGTACTTATCGGAACAAAACTTAACTATCTCGTCTTCCGATTCGGGAGCTTGACTACCAAATTGATTACACGGAAAGTCTAAAATCTCAAATCCTTTTGTTTTGTACTTCTGGTATAACTTTTGGAGCCCTTCGTATTGCGGTGTGAATCCACAATGAGTTGCGGTATTAACTATCAAAAGGACTTTACCTTTGTACTCGCTTAATGAAACATCTTTGAAATAAATATCCTTTACTGTGAAATCGTAAACTGTCATAACATTCACCTCCTAATATTGAATACAATTTAATTGTACACAATTTAACGGAATTTGTCAAGTTGATTTTTTTGAATAATGTTATAAAATTAAATTGAATACAATCTATTCATCAAAGAGGTGGTCTTGTGGATAAATTGAATGAAGAAATTTTAAAACTTGATAACCAGCTTTGCTTTGCTCTTTATGTAGCTTCAAAAGAAGTGATTAAGTTGTACAGACCGCTTTTAGAACCTTTAGGTCTTACGTACACAGCGTACATAACTTTGCTAGCTTTGTGGGAAAAGGATGGCCAGAGTGTAAAAGAACTTGGTGAAAGGTTGTATCTTGATTCAGGTACTTTAACTCCTGTCCTCAAAAGGCTTGAAGAAGAAGGTTACGTTGAGAGAATAAGGGACAAAGAAGATGAAAGAGTTGTGAAAGTGTTTCTGACTGAGAAGGGAAAAAATTTAAAAGAGCAGGCTGTTTGTATTCCTAAAAAGCTTTTGGAAAGTATTTCGCAGAATAATCAAGATATAGAAAAACTCTCAAAACTTTTGATTGAGCTAAGAGAGTTGGTAGATATCGTAAAAACTAAAGGGTAGCTTTCGCTACCCTTTTAGTTATAATTATTCGACTGGTTTAAGTCTGCAGGTGAAATGCCTCAAAACTGGCGGTTCGTATACAATTTTGTAGCCTTTTATTGAATTCCTTCTTTGATACACATTTTTAACCGCTTCAGCTACTACATCCATATGGCTATTTGTGTAAACTCTTCTTGGAATAGTTAGCCTTACAAAGTCCATCTCTGGATATATATTTTCTTTAGTAATTGGGTCTCTACCTGCAAGTAATGCACCAATTTCGACAGCTCTTATACCAGCTTCAATGTACAGTTCAACAACAATTGCTTGAGATGGGAACAGGCTCTGAGGGATGTGCGGTAAGAATTTCTTTCCATCTATAAAGACAGCGTGGCCACCTGTTGGATATTGAATCGGAATTCCCGCTTCTCTCAGTTTATCACCAAGATACTTAACTTGATTAATTCGCCAGCTGAGATAATTTTCATCCAAAACTTCTTGAAGTCCGCGCGCCATAGCCTCCATGTCCCTTCCAGCAAGACCACCGTAAGTGATAAACCCCTCGTATGGAACAAGCATAGTTGTAACTTTTTGATAGAGTTCATCATCATCTTTTATCGCAACAAGTCCACCTATGTTAACTATCGCATCTTTCTTAGCAGACATTGTCATTATATCTGCGTAGCTAAACATTTCTCTTGCTATTTCTTTTATACTTTTGTTCTCATATCCAGGTTCTCTTTGTTTTATAAAATACGCATTTTCAGCAAATCTTGCGGAATCAATAACTATCTTTAGATTGTATTTATCGGCTATCTGTCTAAGTTTTCTTAAATTCTCCATTGAGACAGGTTGACCGCCAGTACTGTTGGAAGTCACAGTAGCGACTATAAAGGCTATATTTTCTGGTCCTTTTTCTTTTATTATCGCTTCCAGTTTTTCTAAGTCAAAATTACCTTTAAACGGATGATAATTTTCTGTATCAGCTGCTTCTGCAATTACGCAGTCTATAGCAATACCACCAGCAAGTTCAACATGGGCTTTTGTTGTGTCAAAATGAGCGTTGCTAATTGTGAACATCCCTGGATGTTTTATGAGCAACGGAAAAAGAACTTTTTCCGCTCCTCTACCTTGGTGAGTTGGTAAAACGTATCTATAACCTGTTATATCTTGAACAACTTCAACTAAATGATAATAATTTCTACTGCCAGCATAAGCTTCATCTCCAAGCATAATTCCAGCCCATTGGTAGTCGCTCATAGCTCCAGTTCCACTATCGGTTAACAAATCTATATACACATCTTCAGACCTCAAGTTGAAAACGTTATATCCAGCTTCTTTGATCTTTCCTCTTCTTTCTTCTTCAGTTAAAACCTTTAGTGGTTCGACCATCTTTATTCTGTAAGGCTCTGCCATCTTCAAAATCTCTTCTCTTGTCATCTGCCACACTCCTTCATTTTAGTTTTAGAACTTAACCATAATCACTATATATTAATTGTCTTGAATTTGTCAAATACAGAACATCCTTCTATTGTTTAGTAAGAAAGTACGTTCGAAAGAAAAAGAGATTTTAGGATGGAATTGGAGATAAAACAGTCCAATTTCTTTAATAATGAAGGGATGGAGTTTTACCTCGGTAGGAACTCTTAGAAATGAAAATACATCTGCTCTTGCTTTAGCGAGCAAACCTTTCTTTCGTACACTTCGGCTTCATCAATATTCCCTACAAGAATCGGTGCGTTGGGATCGTGATTTTTGTAATTTCTAAATGCGCTTTTCTTATTTATGTTCGCATAGCAATAGATACATCCGTTTATACACGTATCATATTGCCCAATGTCTATGTATTCATGGCACAAACAGAACTTTCTATGCCCGGCTATCTTTGGGATACTCAGCTTTGTTCCAGAAAGTTTCTCTATTAAGTAAGCATCTATACACCTTCCGTGCTCTATTCCAAACCTTTCAAGCTCGTACTTTTCCGCACAGGTTTCAACCTTTAAATTGGCTTGATTGCATATTTTTGAGATGTGTTCTGCCAAAATATACACTTCTTCATCAGTTGGTGTGCGAATATCTGTGCTAGTCAAATTCTTTTCAACCTTTTTATAAAGGTCAAGAAAACTTATAACTACTTTCTCTGTGTGTTTTTCTAACCTTTCAATTAGTCTTTCAAAAGATTTCTTGTGAAAATCAACACTGTATTTGTTTGAAATTAGAATAGGATCGTATCTTAGAATCACTCTTTCTTTGCCTATTTTGTTTGAAAGCTCAACAAAACTTTCCAGTATTTCTTTTTTGCCCGGCAAGTTCGGTTCGATATCTTTACCGTATGGTGTGATTGTGAACTGGAAGTAATATGTGTATTCTTTGAGTTCGTTCAGGTACTTGAAAAAAGGTCTTGGATTTTTCGACCAGAATACTATCCCATCGACAACATCTGGGGTTATTTTCACTTTGAAAACTTGTTTTTGATTAAACGGGTTCCGTACATATACGAAGCCTTCTTTGATTCTTTTACTGAACCAGTCTCCATAAAGAGCGGGAATGTCCGTGCGTTCAGAAACGCTTAGGATCATAGTTTTCACCCTTTGAATTTAAAGATTCGAACAGATATATTTTAAAACCGAAGAAGATTTGATACAATACAGAAAAATAATTAAAAACCCCGTTCCGAAATGAACGGGGTTTAGATTTTTATTGATTATTACAAAAGTAGTCGTAATTGAAAATTATCTATAACCACAGGTAGATGAGGTTTTGTTGTAAATCCATAGTAAGGCACCAACGTACCGTCAATACCGTATTGAACTCCTATTTTCAGATACAAAGTATTTGATTGTTGGAGACCTACGTAAAGGAAATTGTCTAAAGCAAATTTGAATGTTAGTGCTATATTCCCCAAAACCACCGATACCGCTTTGTTTGTAGAACGGAAACGTGTTCATTATTGCATAAGCAGAAAAGTTGAATGAATCAAAGATAATTACCTTAAAATTAGCACCTGCGGAT
>FWWM01003175.1_pt1 | contig 29303 bp, 29 predicted proteins | sample 2228351 | NCBI WGS metagenome assembly FWWM01 (sample SAMEA103939774, study PRJEB20133) | metagenome | reverse complement strand
TCCCATTCTATATCGAGGACCTCGGAAGTCAATAGAGGGGCATAGGGGCGGTGTCCTGGTTCCCTTCCGTTCGTTATACAATAAGGACATTATCCCCTTCGAGGGAGGGCACCATGAACTGGAAGGACTTCCTCACGTTCCGCCGGATGATCACTCCCTACCTGATCCAGGTCATCTTCTGGATCGGCGTCGCCCTCAGCGTGCTGGCGGGGTGCGCGGTGCTGTTCAGGAGGATCATCGAGGTAGGGTTCATCGGCGCGGGGGTCGCGGAGGGGGAGGCTAGGGTCGGGGGGATCTTGCTGGCCCTCTGCCTGAGCCCGCTGGTGGTGGTCCTGGGGATCCTGGTTTCGAGAATCTACGCCGAGCTGTTGATCGTGGCCTTCCGGATCAGCGAGACCTTGACGGATATCAAGGACCTGCTCGAGCGGCAGCGCCAGACGGGCGCCTCGCCCAGCCCGTGACCGCCGCGGGGGTCGCCTTTTCGGCCTCGGGCGCGGGCGGGGCCCACGCACCCCGCCCGCGTCTCCCCTAAGAAGGGGGCTCGGCTCTAAACGGGAGCCGGGCCTCCGAGAGACCTACGCAGAGCGGCCGGGCCCGAGGAAGCGTGGCAGTGGGAAGCGAAGGCCGCCGGGCGTCGGCGTGGCGGGCGCCTTGGGCGCCCATCCGCAGTGGCCCCAGAACCCCCAAAAGCCCCATCGGCCGGCCCCCGGGCCCCAGTAGCCGCGATCCAGCCCCTGGAGCAGCCAGTCGGCCTGCTCACGGGTCAGCCGGCCGTCCTGGACCGCTTGTTCGATGGCGTCCTTGAGGGCCTGGACGCACGCCTGGTTCACCGCGTCGCGGACCTTCTGGAGGTCCACGCCGGCTTTCTCCGCCAGATCGGCCAGGGTGCGGCCGCCCCAAAGTTGGGTGGAAAGCTCCTCCGGGGTCATGTTGAGGGCTTCGGCGGCGGCCTCCAGCCCGGCCTGTCCGCAGAGCCCCCTGCCGAACCACCCTCCCCGGTGGCCCAGGAAGCCCGCGAGGGGCATGGCACCTGTGGCAGCCTGCGCTTGTCCCCGGGCTCCGAGGCCTAGGGCGCCCAGGGCGCCTCCCAGCATGGCCAGCGAGAGCAGAGCGAACCGCCATTGCCGAGGCATGGGATCCACCTCCGCAGGAGATTCGGGCAGGCGAGGAGGAGTGCGCCCGTTCCTCCCTTCCGCCCGCCTCGCCTGTGAGTGTAAAGGGGGACCGTTATCCGGCGATTGCGCGGAGGTTAAGGTTTCGCAACGCGGGCGCCAGCCGCTGCGCCCTTCGTCAGGGCTCCGCTGCGGGGTCCGAGCGCAGGGGAGCGAGGAGGGCGGGGAGGGAGAGGGTGGGCTCCAGGCCCAGCTCCTGGCGCATGCGCCGGCGGAAGCGCTCGTAGGTGCGCACGGCTAGGGCGCGGCGGCCCAGGGCCCAATGCGCCTGGATGAGAAGCCCGCAGGCGGCCTCATGGTAGGGGTCCCGCTCCAGCATCTGGTGCGCCAGGGCGGCCACCTCCTCCCATGCGTTCCGCGCCGCGAGGGCACGGGCAACCTGCTCCGCGGCGCCCAGATACCGGGCGAGCAGGCGCTCCCGCTCGGGGAGCGCCCAATCCGCATAGCGGCATTCCTCCAGGAACTCCCCCTGGGCCAGCGCGAGGGCCTGGCGCCGCAGGCTCAGGGCCTCCTCGGGGGCGAGGGGCTCCCGCTCCCGCGCCCGGTCCAGCAGCGCCACGAAGAGATCGGCGTCGATGTGGAGGACCGCGTTCGGGTTCAAGCGCAGGAACTCCCCCTCCCGGATCACGTAGAAAGGCGGCTGCCCGGGCCGCCGAGCGGGCTCTAAGGCGCGGTGCAGGGCGTGAAGGGTCACCCGAAACTCGAGGGCCGCGCTCGCGGGATCCCGCTCCGGCCAGAGGGCTTCCAAGATCTCCTCGCGGTGGACAGGGCGCCGGCGGTGGGCGATCAGGAACTGGAAGAGGCGCCGGGCGCGGGTGCGCCCCCAGGCGTCCGTGGGGATTTCATACAGCCCACGCCAGACCTGGAAGGGACCCATGGTCTGGATATAGAGGGGCGGATGGGGGCGCTCCTTCCGGACGGGCGCGGACCACGGCCCGAAGGGGAGGGGGAAGGCGGCGGCCTGCAGGGCTTGAGGCAAGAGGGCCTGGAGGGGCTCCGGGAGCAAGCGGGCCGCCAACGCCGTCTGGAGGAGCAGCACCCGGGCCCCCGGATCCCGGAAGCCCAGCATCGGGGTCCCCGTGAGCATGAACGCGTAGCCCTCCTCCTGGATCCGCTCCAGCGCGGCCTTCAGCGGCGCCAGGCCGGCCGAGCGCTCGCCCCGCTGCAGCAGCCCCCACGCCTGCCAGAGCCATCCGAGGGTTGAGAAATACCGCTCCCCACATCGTTCGCCGGTTCGGACGGCCTCCTCCAGCCATTCCATGGCGTCCGGGTGCCCGTTCCAGAGCCCGGCGATCCCCAGGGCCAGCCAGACCGCGGTCGCGAGGTAGGCATCCCCGGCAGCCTCCAGGATCCCCAGGCCCCGCCGGGCGTGGGCGATGGCCAGCCCCGGCCGCCCCTTGAGGCCCTCGACCACGGTCAGCCCCAGGTGGGCTTCCACTTCGAAGCGGGGGACCCGGATGGCTTCGGCGACCTGGAGGGATTCCCGATAGGCCTCCTCAGCCCGGCGGGGATCGTAATCCGGGCCGGAGAGCCAGCCGTGGCCCAGGCGGGCCAGCGCCACGCATTCCACGATGGGGGAGCGGAGGTCCCGGCCCAGCTGCCATCCCTGTTCCGCGTGCCGGCGGGCGGCCTCCCCTTCCCCGACCATCGCGCAGATCCAGGCCAGGAGCACCGTCGCCTCCCGGTGGGAGCGAGGGATTCGCTGGTGGCCGCTCCCCCAAGGGGAAGCCCGCAGGAGCGATTCGACCATGAGGCGGGCGTGGGCCAACCGCCCCTGGCGGATCCGCAGGCGCGGCTCCACATCCGGGGGAAGCGCGGCCGGGTCGCGGCGCTGAACCGCCGCGATCAGGCGGTCGGCCCGGTGGAGCTGCCCCGCGTTCAACAGGTTCTCCACGATCAACCCCAGCAGGGGGATCCGTTCCGCCGGGGCGTGCCGCCGGATCCGGCGGAGGGCCTCGCGGAGCAGGGGGGCCGCGCGGGCGGGCTGCACGGTATCCAGGAACACCAAGGCCTGGCCGGTGAGGGCCCGCGCCTCCTCCAGGGGATCTCCCCGCCGCGCCGCCTGCTGTCGGGCGCGCTCATACCACGTCAGCGCCTCCTCGAACCGGCTGAGCAGGCGCGCGGCGTCCCCTCGGAAACGGAGCAGTTCGGGCCATTGATCGGCGAGGGCGGCGGGGAGGCGATCCACCCACGCCGCGAAGGTCTCATAGCGGCCCTGGCGGATCAACGTCCCAGCCGCCGCGGCCAAGAGCGCTGCCGCCTCCTCGAAGGCTCCGGCCGCCATGTGATGCGCGATGGCCGACTCGATATCCCCACGCGCCCGGTAGAAGGCCGCCGCCCGCCGGTGCAGCGGCTCCAGGCTTCCCAGCCGAGCCCGGGCCTGGCGCTGGAGGAATTCCTGGAAGAGATGGTGATACCGATAGCGGCTCTCCCCGCTTCCCATCAGGAACAGCCCCCGCTGCTCGATTTGAGGGAGGAGGGAACCGGCCGTCGGGTCCTCCAGCAGCGCGGCGCAGATCTCCGGCTCCAGCTCCGTCAGGATGCTGGTCTGCAGCAGGAAGCGCTGGACCGCGGGGGGCTGTCGGTTCAGCGCCTCCTCGGCGAAGTAATCGAAGAGATCCGGCAGCGTATCCGGGATCCGCTTGAGGAGCGCCTCGAGGGGCTCCGATCCCGCCTCCCGCAGCCGGCGCAGGATCATCATCAGGGCGATCACCCATCCCTCGGTCTCCTCGGCCAGCCGGTGGGCGATCGCAGCGGGGAGGGGGTATCCGTGGGCGGCGAAGAGGTCCTGGATCTCCTCGGGGGCGAAGGCGAGATCCCGGGTGGTGATCTCCTGCACCTCCCCGTAGGCCTGCCAGCGGGCGAGGGGGTGGAAGGAGGGTGTGCGCCGGGTGAGGAGGACGAGGTGAAGGGCGGGAGGCATCTGCTCGAAGAAGTGCTCGACCAGCGCGTTGATCTCCGGGCTCTCCGCCAGGTGGTAATCGTCCAGGACCAGCAGCGCCTCAGTGGTGAGCCGATCGAGGAGGTCGTTGGCCAGGGCGTCGACCACCGCGGGGCCGTGATGAGCGCCGCCCCCCGGGGCCTGCAGCAGTGCCAGGGTCCGCGCGCCGCAATCCGGATCCAGGGCCCGGACGGCGAAGACCCAGTGCGCGAGGAAGAGCGCCGGATCCCGGTCCGCCTCCGCCAGGCTATACCAGGCGGTCGGGTAGGGGCCGTAATATGCCAACTGGGCGACGGCGGTGGTCTTGCCGTAGCCCGGATCGGCCCGCACCACCGTCAGCGGGGCCCGCAACGCCTCCCGCAACCGGGCCTCCACGCGGGGGCGTCGGATCGTGCCCGGACGGGGACGGGGCGGGGTCAACCGGCTGCGCGCGATCCGATCTTCAAGTGCCATCTTCGAGCCCCCGGCGCCCGCCGGGGGGAGCGCCGGGGGCCGCCTCCGCTTCAGGGATTCACCAATCACCGTCTTCTGCATAAGGATAACACCAAAGGGCAACCTGCATGATCACCGATTTGGTCCACGCCTGGTGCATCTTGTCCACCACCTCCGGCGGGTGGCCTTTCTTCGCCAGGAACGGCTTGATGGTGGCGGTGATGGGGTAGATGAAGGCGATGAGGTAGCGCATGGGGATGTGGGGCACGGACCGCACGCCGTCGGTCCGGTTCTTCTTGGTCCGATGGTGGCGCAGGCCGATCTCGTGGGCGTAGTTCAGCCAGTCCGGGTCGTAGGGCCGGTTGCAGGTGTCCAGGATCCACTGGCCGAACCGCTTGCGGACCGCCTGGAGGTAATGGGCGTCTGGCTGCCCGTCGGGGCCGGAGAAGTAATACAGCAGGTGGGGGTGGGATCCGACCCAGCCATACCAGAGGTCGAGGATCTCCTCCACCTGGTCCGCCAGGACCTCCCCCGCCATCCGCAGGTAGCGGACGTCCTCCTCGGTGAACATGGTCGCCTTCTTCAGGTTCTCGAAATCCTCCACGCTCACCGGGGAGCGGGCGGCCTCGGTGGTCCCGTAGGTGTATCCGGGGATCGTTTGAACAGCCATCGCGCACCTCCGTTTCACTGGGTAGCAAGCGGAGCCGTTCAACTCAGCCCATGAGGTTCGGTCACGGGATCACGTTCAGCGTCCCCCGCAGGTGGATGTTCTGGGGGTGCAGCTGGCACCAGATGGTGAAGGCGCCGACCTTATCCGCTTTGAAGGTGATGGTCTTGGTCTCGCCGGGCTTCAGCACCTCCCGGATGTTGAAGGGGTCAATGGAGAACCCCTCGCTGATGGGCGATTGGTTGGTGACCCGCAGCGTCACCTGGGCGCCGGCCGGGACCACGATGTCGTTGGGCGAGTTGATCACGTTGAAGGCGCGGACGTTTTTGATGGTGACCCCCTCGATGGTGGCCTCGGGGATCGTGGTGTCGAAGGCCTCGATGACGATGTCGTAGGTCAGGGACGAGGGACGCGCGGCGCCGGGCGCGCAGCCGGCCACCAGCGCCGCCCCCAGGACGGGGACCATGAAACCTGCGATCAACCATGCGATGCTCCGCCACATCGTGCACCTCCTAAAAAAGGGATAGGGATACCACCGGAGGAAGGTTCGGCTGTCGGCCTCATCCCCCTCGCCCCATGGCGGGGCTGGGCCCGTGCTCGGATCCGGCGGACATCGGGATCTCGTATCCGGCCCGCCGGAGGGCCTCGTCGAGTTGTTCCACGGTGGGCTCCACGATGTAGAAGGCCTCGTCCCCGAAGACGATGGTGGGGGTGCTGCGGAAGCCCTGGTTGAGGCGCTCCACGTAGCGCGCCGCCTCCTCGTCCTCCTCGATGTTGATCTCGATGAAGGGGATGCCCAGCGCCCGGAGCCGGTCCCGGGCCAGGGCGCTGTCCTCGCAATCGGGGCGGGCATACATCCGGATGGGGAGCGGCTTGCCGACCGTCATGCCGGCACCTCCGTTCGAGGGGTGAAATCCGGGCACTCGGTGTAGGTGTCCGCATCGGGCAGGGGGGCGTCCATGAAGGCGCAGTGGTGGGGGGCGGCGGGGTTGTCGGGGTGCGCCATGGGCCGGAAGAAGGCACAACCCCAGCACATCTCGTAGACCACCACGAGGCCTTTCTCCGCCATACAGCGGACGAGGTGCTGCAGGGCGCGGTGGAGGTGCTCCTGATCGTCGGCGGGGAGCTCGGCGATCGCTGCCTCCAGATCGTCGAGCATGCCCTCGAGGTCCGCCACCCGTCGGCGCCCCGCTCCGGTCAACCGGAGGCCGATGATGCGGTGATCCTCCGGCCACGGCTCCCGGGCGGCGAGGCCCTTGCGCTCCAGGGCGTCGGCCACCTCGCTGGCGGTGGCCATGGTCGCCTGGAGGCGCTGGGCCAGCCCGCCGATGGTGCGAACCCCGGGCCGGGCGTAGGCGAGGAAGAGGAGCGCCTGGACCTGGGCGGGGGAGAGGCCGAAGGCCTGCCCAGCCCGGCGGACCATGATCTGGATCGCCTGGGCGATCCGGAGGAGGGCGATGGCGATCTGCCCCGAGCGCCGCTCGGAGCGAAGACGTGGGTTGAACGGAGATCCCTGGGTCGCCATTATTTCGGACTCCTAAGTTTTCGGCCGCCTACAGTAATAACCGGGAGCGGTCGTTTTGTCAAGGGGCTGTGATGGGGCGTGTCGCCCGCCGGGGGGGAACGGGGAGGCGCATCCGCTCCCATCCCGGCGCGGGGGCTGGGGGGCCCTGTAACCGGATTGTAACGCGGAGGAAACGGCCTTCCCTGAAGATCGCGGACAAGGCCGAGGAGGGATCGGATGGACACCGTTGTCCTCTATGGGGTGGGCGGGCTGTCGGCGGGGGCGCTCTACGGGTTGATGGCCCTGGGGCTGGTGCTGATCTACCGGGCTTCGGAGGTCGTCAACTTCGGCCACGGGGACATGGCGATGGTCAGCACCTTCATCGCCTATACCTTGCTTCGAGCCCACTGGCCCCTGCCGCTCGCCCTCCTCGGCGCGGTGGTCTTCGGTGCCCTTCTGGGGGCGGGGGTGGAGCGGGGCATCCTGCGGCCGGCCCGCCATCGGTGGGCCGGGCCCCTTACCCTGGTGGTTCTCACCCTGGGCCTGTCCCTCCTCCTCAACGGGCTTGCGGGCCTCCTCTGGGGCCATGAGATCCGCACCTTCCCCGCGCTGGTCTCTGGGCCTCCCCTCTCCCTGGGCCCGGCTCGGGTGACTCGGGAGCAGTTGTTCAACCTGGCGGTCGGGATCCTTCTCGCCCTCGCCCTCTATGGATTCCTCTATCGGACGTGGATCGGCTTGGCCCTTCGGGCCCTCACGCAGAATCCCGACGCAGCCCGGTTGATGGGCGTCCCGGTGGATCGCATGTTGGCGCTGGCTTGGGCCATCGGCGTTGGGCTGGGAGCGATCGCGGGGATCATGGCCGCCCCCCTGATCTACCTGGAGCCCAACGCGATGCTGGCGCTCCTGATCAAAGGCTTCGCGGCAGCGGTGCTCGGCGGGATGACCAGCCTGCCCGGGGCCGTGGTCGGAGGATTGACCCTGGGGGTCTTGGAGAATCTGGTCGCTGGGTATATCGCCACTGAGCTCAAGACCCCCTTCGCGTTCGCGTGCATCGTGGCGGTCCTGGTCGTGCGTCCCGCGGGGCTGCTGGGCCGCCCGATCCATCGCCGGGTTTGAATCGGGGGAAGCGCGTTGCGGATGAGCGGGAAGATCCTGCAACATCCCGGGATCCGCTGGGGGGTGATGAGCGGCGCCCTGCTGGCTCTGGTGTACCTCCTCCCGGGTTATCCGCTTTACATCCTGAGCCTGGCGGCGATCTGGGCCATCGCCCAGGCCGCGGTGCTCCGCCGTGCCCAGAGCGGGGCCCCCTTCGTCCCAGAGGAGGCGCTCACCGTGGAGGAGGCCCTCCGGGCTTACACCATCGGCGCCGCCTACGCGGCCTTCGCGGAGTCGGAGCTGGGGATGTTGGCCCCGGGCCAATGGGCGGACCTGGTGGTGCTGGGGGAGGACCCCGTGGAGGCGGACCCAGAGTGCCTGGCGGAGATCCCGGTCCTGGTCACTGTGGTGGGCGGAACCGTTGTGTATGAGCGATGACCGCGTTTGTCTGGAGGGATTGGGGGTTTGGAAGGGTCCCTCGACGCGCACCTGCGCATCCTATACTCTATCCTATACTAAGGAGGAGGCCATGATGAGGGTTCCCGCTTGCATGTCTCTGCTCCGATGGGGGGTGATCCTTGCGGTGGGGCTTGCCGCGTGCGTCCCGGCGGCCACGCCGGCCCCCACGCCCACGGCGGCCCCGCCCACGCCCACCGCGGCTGCGCCCGCGCCGTCGCCCACGCCAGCCGGCCCCACGCCCACCCCGGCGCCGCCCACGCCCACCCCGGTCGTTCCGGGCGCCCCGACCGCACTGAAGATCGGCATCGTGACCTTCCTCTCGGGCCCGGCTGCCTCGCCCTTCGGGGTGCCCGCCCGGAACGCCGCCGAGGTCCTTATCGAGAACCTGAACGCCGGCAAGGCCCCGGCGCCCTACAACCAGAAGGGCATCGGCGGGGTGCCCATCCGGGCCGTCTATGTGGATGAGGCCGGCGGGGCCGAGAAGCAGGTGGCGGAGTTCCGCCGGCTGGCCCTGGAGGAGAAGGTGGACCTGGTGATCGGCTATATCTCCAGCGCCGACTGCCTCGCGGTGGCGCCGGTCGCCGAGGAGCTCAAGATCCTCACCGTGCTCTTCGACTGCGGCACCCACCAGATCTTCGAGGAGCGAAGTTATAAAGTTATAAATATGTATTCCGCACCCACGCCCATCAAGTCATCGAGAACGTGGGGGCGGCCCGCTATATCCTCCGCCTGAAGCCGAACCTGCGCAGCATCGCCGGGATCAACCAGAACTACGCCTGGGGCCAGGATTCCTGGGCGGCCTTCCGGGACTCGGTGAAGCAGTTGAAGCCGGATGTTCAGGTGGTCAGGGAGCATTTCCCCAAGCTCTTCGCCGGCGAATACTCCGCCGAGCTGTCCGCGCTGCTGGCCGCTCGCCCCGAGGTCGTTCACTCGAGCTTCTGGGGCGGCGATCTGGAGAGCCTGGTGATCCAGGCGGCTCCCCGCGGCCTCTTCCAGCGGAGCCTGATGGTCTTCACCACTGGGGACACCCTCCTGCCCCGCCTGGGCCGGGATGTGCCAAAGGGGATCTTGATCGCCGCCCGCGGCCCCCATGGCGCCCTCGCCCCCAAGTCTTCACTGAACGATTGGTTCGTGAAGATCTACAAGGATCGTTACCTCACCCGCCCCGTCTACCCCTCCTACCACATTGCCCAGGCCATCTTGGGGGTGAAGTCGGCGTATGAGAAGGCCATCGCGGCCAATGGGGGGAAGTGGCCGACCGTGGATCAGGTGATCGCGGCCTTTGAGTACCTGGAGTTCGAGACGCCCAGCGGGACGATCCGCATGGCCTTGGGGAAGGGCCACCAGGCTATCGAGCCGATCGCCCTGGGCATCACCGGGGACTTCGATCCGGCCCTGGGGGAGGTGAAGCTCACCGATGTGGTGGAGTTCCCCGCCGAATGCGTGAACCCGCCGGAGGGGATGAAGACCTTGGACTGGATCGCCCAGGGGTTCCCGGGGGCGAAGTGTCCGTGAGGGCGGATCCCATAGGGGCGTGGGGCGGAATGCCCCACGCCCCTTCGCCTTTGGGGGAGGGGAGATGGAAGTCTTTCGGATCATCTTGATGGACGGCCTGGTGTATGCCTCCTGGCTCTTCCTGCTTTCTGTGGGGCTCAGCCTGATCTACGGGGTGCTGCGCATCCTGAACCTGGCCCATGGGAGCCTCTACGCCCTGGGGGCCTACGCGGCCGCCTCTCTGGTCATCCTCTACTTCGATCGGGGCCTGTGGCCCGCGGGGGGCTACCTCGTGATGCTGGGCGCCGCCCTGGCGGTGGGGATCGCGATGGGGCCGCTGATCGAGCGCGGGCTGTTGCGCTGGATTTACGACCGGGACCCGGTGATCCAGCTCCTGGCCACCTATGCCCTGTTCCTGATCCTGGAGGATCTCATCAAGCTCATCTGGGGGGTGAATCCCTATTTCGCCTACAAGCCCGCGTGGTTGCTGGGCCAAGCCTGGGTCGGGGGCATCCCGTATCCGGCTTACAGCCTGGTGCTGATCGGGGTGGCGCTGCTGGCAGGGGGCTTGATCACGGGGTTCCTCCGGCGCGCTCGGACCGGCCGGCTCGTTGTCGCCATGATCCATGATCCGGAGATCTGCATGGCGATGGGGGCGAACGTCCCCCGGTTGTTCCTCCTCACCTTCACGATGGGGGCGGTCCTGGCGGCCCTGGGGGGCGCCTTCACCGCGCCCATGCTCTCCGTCGCCCCCGGGCTCTCAGTGGAGGTGATCGTATTGGCCTTCGCCGTGGTGGTGATCGGGGGCCTGGGGAGCCTCGAGGGGTCGGCGGTCGGAGCCCTCCTGGTGGGGATCGTGCGGTCCATGATGGTCCACCAGCGCCCCGAGTTGGAGCTGTTCGTCGTCTACCTCGTAATGGCGCTGGTGTTGCTCCTTCGGCCTCAGGGCCTATTCGCGCGGGAGGAGGTGCGGCGCGTATGAAGCTCCGCCAAGCAGCCATGTGGATCGCGATGGCGCTCCTGGCCGGGCTGGGGGTGGGGCTTCCGGATTGGAGTCGGTTCCTCCTCACCCTGGCCCTGGCGCGGGGGCTGGTGGCGCTGGGGGTCGTGCTGTTGATGCGGGCCGGCCTCGTTTCCTTTGGGCAGGGGCTGTTCTTCGCCGCCGGCGCTTACAGCGTGGGCTTCGCGATGAAGTATCTCGGGCTTCGGGACGGGCTCCTGGCGGTCGCCCTGGGGACCTTGGCGGGGCTGGGGCTGGCCGCCCTCACCGGGCCGTTGCTGGCGCGTTACCGCGGCATCTTCTTCGCCATGCTCACCCTCTCCTTCTCGATGATCCTCTACGGCCTCCTGTTGAAGGCCTACTGGATCACGGGAGGGACCGATGGATTGCGCATCGCCCCGCCGACCTTCCTGGGGCAGGCCTTCCCGGAGGACCGGCTGGGGCAGGCCTTGTATCTTTACACCCTGGCCTGCGCGGCGGCCGTGATCGCCCTCGTCTTCCGCTACCTGGAGTCCCCGTTGGGCTATGCGGCGCAGGCCCTCCGGGACAATGAGGTGCGGGTGGAATATATGGGGCTCTCAGTGGGCCGCGTCCTCTACCTCACATATCTGCTGGTGGGGGCGATGGCAGGGATGGGCGGGGCCCTGAGCGCCCTGAGCGTCGGGCACGTGGTCCCCGAGCTGGCTTACTGGACCACCTCGGGGGAGTTCGTGTTCGTCGCCTTGCTGGGCGGAACCCAGAGCGCGCTGGCGCCCTTCGCCGGCTCGCTCCTCTTCGAGTTCCTCCGGACCTACGCCTACAAATACGCGCCGTACACCTGGCAGATGATGCTGGGCCTGGTGATGCTGGCCATCGTGTTGTTCATGCCGGGAGGCCTCTGGTCGCTGTGGAACTCGCTCCCGCGGAGGGCATCGGGATGGATGTGGTCCTCGAAACCCAGGGCCTGAGTCGCGCCTTCGGCCGGGTGGTGGCTGCGGACGACGTGACGGTTCAGATCCGGGCGGGGGAACGGGTGGGCCTCGTGGGGCCGAACGGGGCCGGCAAGACCACCTTCCTGAACCTGATCACGGGCTACGTCCGGCCGGATCGGGGTCGGATCCGATATCTGGGCGTGGATATCACCGGCCTGCCGCCTCGGGCCATCGTCCGGATGGGCATCGTCCGCTCGTTCCAGATCCCCCAGCTGTATTCCACCTTGAGCGTGCTGGAGAACGCCCTGCTGGCCATCGCCGCGCGCTCCGGCCGCGGGTTCGATTTCTGGAACTCGTTGCGGCGGGCCCGCGAGGTGGAGGAGGCGATGGAGCTCCTCGCCTCGTTCCGCCTCGCGGAATACGCCCCGCGGCCGGTGGCAGAGCTCCCGGAGGGCGGCCGCAAGCTGCTGGACGTCGCTATGGCCTTCGCCCTCCGCCCGAAGGTGCTCCTGATGGACGAGCCCACCAGCGGGGTGAGCACGCAGGACAAGTTCGCTGTCATGGATACCCTGATGGAGGTCCTCCAGCGGACGGGGGTCACCACCGTGTTCGTGGAGCACGACATGGAGGTGGTCTACCGGTATGCCAGCCGCGTGCTGGTCTTCCAGAACGGCCAGGTGGTGGCCGATGGCAACCCTCAAACCCTGTTCGCGGACGCCGCCGTGCGTCGCGCGGTGATCGGCTGGGAGCACGGGGAGTGAGCCATGCTCGTCCTGGAGAACATCCATGTGCAGCTGCGCGGGTTCCCCATCCTGCGGGGGGTGAGCCTGGAGGTGCCCTCGGGGAGGATCGTCGGGCTGGTGGGCCGCAACGGGGCCGGCAAGACCACCACGCTGCGGGCCATTATGGGCCTGGCCCCGATCCGCTCCGGGGTCGTGCGCTTCGACGGGCACGATCTCACGCGCCTCCCGGCGCATCAGCGGGCCGGCCTGGGGATCGGCTATATGCCGGAGGATCGCCGGCTGATCGGCCTGCTCACGGTCGAGGAGAACGTGCTGCTCCCGGCGTGGGCGATTGGCCTGGGGGGCGCCACCGAGCGCCTGCGCTGGATCTACGGCTTAATCCCCGAAGTCCAGGAGTTGGCCGGGCGGCCGGCCGCGCAGCTCAGCGGGGGGCAACAGAAGCTGGTCGCCCTGGCCCGCGCGCTGATGGCGGGCTCGCGGTTGCTGCTCCTTGATGAGCCCTTCGAGGGCTTGGCGCCCGCCCTCGCCTTCCGGATGGGGGAGATCCTCCGCGCTCTCCAGGAGGAGGGCCTGAGCGTGCTGCTGGCGGAATCCGATCTCCGGCGGGTCAGCGCCCTGGCGGAGGCGATTTACACCATCGAACGCGGGGAGATCGTCCAGGGGGGTGCCTTCGACGAGAGGATCTGATGGGAGCGGTGCGGATGACGACGCCGATCCGAATCGGAGCGTTTTACGCCCTCTCGGGGGCGGCCGCGGCGTATGGGGCCTCAGCGCGGCGCGGCCTGGAGCTGGCCCTTGCGGAGATCCATGCCAGCAGCGGCCTGCTGGGCCAGCCGGTGGAGCTGCGGGTGGAGGACGAGGGGAGCCCGGAGCACGCCGTGGCCGCCGTCCGCCGGATGGTGCGGGAGGAGGGGGTCCGCTTGCTCATCGGATTCGATTCCAGCGCGGCCGCCGAAGCTGTCGTCCCCCTTCTCCCCGAGCTGGGGTGCCTGCTCATAGTCACCCACGCGGCCAGCCCGCGGATCACCGGGGAGCTGTTCAACCCTTACGTGTTCCGGTGCAGCATCAACGTGGCCCAGAACTCTCGCGCCGGAGCCCTCTTGGTGGCCCCTCTGCCCCATCGGCGCTGGACCACCCTGGGGCCGGACTATTCGTTCGGCTATTTCTCCTGGGCATATTTCTCCCGGTTTCTTCAGGAGTTGAAGCCAGATGTGGAGATCCTACCCCGCGGGATCTTCCATCCCCCGGGGGCGGAGGATCTCACGCCTTGGATCCGGCAGGCGATGGAATCCGGGGCCGAGGCGCTCTGGATCTCCACCTGGGGCGGCGACCTGGTGCGGCTGATCCGACAGGGGAAGGCCCTTGGGCTGTTCGAACGGTGCGCTACGTTTATGGAGCTCGGGGCGGCGTTAGAGGTGCTCGAGGCCCTGGGGGAGGAGATGCCCGTCGGCCTGTGGGTGGGGACGCGCTACTGGTTCCGCTGGCCGAACACCCCGGCGAACCGCCGCTTCGTGGAGGCTTTCCATCGCGCCTACGGCTGTTATCCCAGCTACAACGCCCAGAACGCCTACGTGGGCCTCCACCTGCTGGCCCAGGCCGTTCGGCGGGCGGGGACCCTGAAGCCGGAGGCGTTGATCCACGCCCTGGAGGGGATGGCCTGGGAGGCGCCGATGGGCTGGATCTTCCTCCGCCGGGAGGACCATCAGGCGGTGGCCGATGTGGTCTGGGGGGAGACCAAAGGGCATCCGAACTATCCCTTCCGCATCCTGGATCCGATCTGGACGTTCCGGGGGGAGGCGATCACCCCGCCGCCGGAGGTGGGGCTGTTCTGAGGGCCATCCGGAGGCCATGCGATCACCGTTGCGTTTGAACGACGATCGCGAGAGGAGGAGAATGATCGTCGAGAGGCGCCCCATCGACGTCCTTCCATCCTTTTGAGGAGGTATCGCCATGGCGGTTCAGGAGCGCGTGCGGTTCGGGGAGGCGCGGCTGTTCATCGGGGGCCGATGGGTGGACGGAGGGGCGGCGATCCCGGTGCGCGATAAATACACGGGGGAGGTCATCGGGACGGTCCCCGAGGCCCGGCGGGAGGATGTGGAGGCGGCGGTGGCGGCGGCCCAGGAGGGGGCGAAGGCGATGGAGGCGCTGCCGGCGTGGCGGCGGGCGGAGATCCTCCGGCGGGCGGCGGAGCAGATCCGGGAGCAGAAGGAGGACTTCGCCCGCCTGATCGCCGCGGAGGCAGGGAAGGCGCTGAAGTGGGCACGGGCCGAGGTGGAGCGGGCGATCTGGACGTTCACCCTCGCCGCCGAGGAGGCGCGGCGGGTCGGCGGCGAGGTGATCCCCATGGACGCTGTCCCGGCCGGGGAGGGGTATTTCGGGTTCTACATCCGGCGGCCGGTGGGGGTGGTGGCGGCCATCACCCCGTTCAACTTCCCCTTGAACCTCGTGGCGCACAAGGTTGCGCCCGCCCTGGCGGCGGGGAACGCGGTGGTGCTGAAGCCGGCGAGCGCGACGCCGCTGACGGCGGTGAAGCTGGCCCGCGTCCTCGAGGCGGCCGGGGTGCCGCCGGGCGGGTTTAACCTGATCTTCGGGCCTGGGGGGACCGTGGGCGAGTGGCTGGCGGCCCATCCGGGGGTGGGGAAGGTGACCTTCACCGGGAGCCGCGCGGTCGGGGAGCGGCTGATGCGGGTGGTGGGGATCAAGAAGCTGACCTTAGAGCTGGGGAACACGACCCCGGTGGTGGTGGCCGAGGACGTGACGGATCTGGGGTGGGTGGCGCAGCGCTTGGCGGTGGGGGCGTTCTACTACTCCGGGCAGGTCTGCATCTCGGTGCAGCGGATCTATGGGACGCGGACGGTCTTCGGGCCGCTGGTGGAGGCCTTCGCCGGGGCGGCGCGCGGGATGGTGGTGGGCGATCCTCTGGACGAGCGGGTGGATGTGGGGCCGCTCATTGACGAGCGGGAGGCGATGCGGGTGGAAGGTTGGGTTCAGGAGGCCGTGGACGGCGGGGCGGAGGTGGTGACGGGCGGCCGGCGGGAGGGGCCGGTGGTGTGGCCCACGGTGCTGATCCGGGTGCGGCCGGAGATGCGGGTGGTGCGGGAGGAGGTGTTCGGGCCGGTGGCCTCGGTGCTGGAGGCCGGGGATTTCGAGGAGGCGCTGGCCGCGGCTAACGCCACGGAATACGGCCTGCAGGTGGCGGTGTTTACCCGCGACATCAACCGGGTGCTGCAGGCGATCCGGAGGCTGGACTTCGGAGGGATCATCATCAACGACACCCCGAGCTTCCGGGCGGACCATATGCCCTACGGTGGGGTGAAGGGGAGCGGCCTGGGGCGGGAAGGGGTGCGCTACGCCATCGAGGAGATGACCCACGTGCATATGGTGGTCCTTCGCCCCGCCCCATAAACCGTCGGGGAGGCCACACCGATGAAGACGCGAGCGGCGGTCCTCTACGAGATGGGGAAACCCATGCCCTACGGGGAAACCCGGCCGCTTTCGGTGGAGGAGGTGGAGCTGGAGGGGCCGGGGCCCAGGGAGGTGCTGGTGGAGATAGCGGCGGCGGGCCTGTGCCACTCGGACCTTTCGGTCATCGATGGCTCGCGGCCGCGGCCCATGCCGATGGTGCTGGGCCACGAGGCGGTGGGGATCGTGCGCGAGGTGGGGTCGGGGGTTCACGAGCTCCGCCCGGGCGACCACGTGGTGTTCTCCTTCGTCCCCATGTGCGGGCGCTGCCTGTATTGCGCCGTCGGCCGCCCCGTTCTGTGCGAGAACGGCAACCGGGCCAACGCGGCGGGGGTGCTGCTCAGCGGGGCCCGGCGCTTCCGGAACGCCTCCGGGGCGCCCCTCCATCACCACCTGGGGGTCTCCGCCTTCTCTCAGTTCACGGTGGCCGCGCAGGAATCGCTGATCCGCATCGACCCCACGATCCCTCTGGAGAAGGCGGCCCTGTTCGGCTGCGCGGTCATGACCGGGGTGGGCGCGGTGGTAAACACGGCCCGCGTGGAGCCGGGGATGAGCGTGGCTGTCTTCGGGATGGGTGGGGTGGGGCTCAGTGCGGTGATGGGGGCGCGCCTCTCCGGCGCCTATCCGATCATCGCGGTGGACATCCGCCCGGCGAAGCTCGACCTGGCCCGCCGCGCCGGGGCCACCCATACCCTCAACGCCCAGGAGGCGGACCCGGTCGAGGCGATCCGCGATCTCACCGGCGGGGGCGTCCACTACGCTTTCGAGAGCGTGGGCAGCGAGCGGGTGTTGATCCAGGCCTATCAAGCGACCCGCCGGGGAGGCGTCACCATCGCCATCGGCCTGCCCCATCCGGAGCGCATGTTCAGCGTCCCCGCCGTGGGCATCGTGGGGGAGGAGTGGACGATCAAGGGCTCTTATATGGGCTCCGCCGTTCCCCGCCGGGATCTCCCCCGCTTCCTGGCGCTCTATCAGGCCGGGATGCTGCCGGTGGATCTGCTCCTGAGCCGGTTCCTCCGCCTGGAGGAGATCAACGAGGGCTTCGAAGCGCTGGCCCGGGGGGAGGTCGTGCGCCAGGTGGTGCGCTGGGGTTGAACGGCGGGGCCGCTGCCGAGCCCCGGGGCCCTTCCTCAGAGGAGCTCTCTCCTTCGTTCCCCCGGGGAGGGGGTAGTGGGTTGGTTCACCCACCTCTCCCCGTTTTTTTTATGTCTGCATTATGATGGAAACAAAGCCGTGTGGGGGTTCGGGGATGGACCTGGGGGTGCCGATCCTGATGACCGGGGCCATCCTGATCGTGGGATGGTTCTTCCTCGGGATGCAGTGGAACGTGCACAAGGGGCAGCGCCTGCTGCGCTGGATGCGGGAGGGGTTGCCCTTGCTCAGCGAGCGGACGACGCTGGAGTGGGTGGGGACCTCCCTGGTGCGCCTGAGGATGCGGGAGGCCAAAACCCCCTTCCGGGAGGTGGAGCTCCTGCTGGTCTTCGAGCCCCGCGATGTGCCATTCCTCTGGCTGTTCTCCCGATGGCGGGGGCGGCGGGATCTGATGATCGTGCGGGCGCGCCTTCGCCAGCCGCCCGCCTTCGAAGGCGAATGGGGAAACCCCTCCATGTGGACGGGGCGGGAGATCCTGGACCGCCTGGTCTGGGCGGAATGGGAGAAGATGGATCTGGCCGGGGGGCGCCTGGCGTATCGAGGGTCTGGGGCGCCTCAGATCATCGGGGAATGCCTGAGCGCTCTGGGGCGCTGCCATCCCTACATCGCCCGGCTGTCTGTGCGCCGGAGCGAGCCGCACCATCTTCAGATCCACGTGGGGTTCCCAATGGACCGGAAGGTCCCTGCCCGCGAGGTCTTCCAGCAGATCCGCCGCATCGCGGAGCGGGTGAGCCGCAGCGCAGCGGCCTCATAGGGCGTGGGCACCCGGGTTGGATCCGTGGCGGATCCCTGAAGGATGCAGCCCTCCCGTGGGGCGTTCGGTGCGGTGTCCCCACCGAGGGAACGGGATCCGGGGGGCGCGTTTCCAACGGGTAAGGTCCATGGAGGGGGGATGCCCTTCCCGCTGGCTGCCTTCCTGGTGTTCCTGATGGCCGCCTGGCTCTCCGCGGGGATGTCCCCGCTGGCGGCGCGCCTGGGCCGGCGCTGGGGGATGGTGGATCGGCCGGGGGGGCGCCGGCGTCATCGGGGGGAGATCCCCCGCATCGGCGGCTTGGCCCTCTGGCTCGCCTTCACCGCGGCCATCCTCTTCGCCCAGATCCTGCCGATCCCCCGCTTCGATCCCAAGGAGAGCATCCGCTTGGCGGGCTTGGTGCTGGGGGGGACGCTGAGCCTGATCCTGGGGCTGGTGGACGATCGGTGGGAACTTCCCCCCGGGCCCCAATTCCTCGGCCAGGCACTGATCGCCCTGTCGGCTATCCCCTTTCTCATCTTCATTGAATACGTGAACAACCCCCTGACCGGCCGCCCGATCGTTTTCCCCCCGCCCGTGGTCGTCTTGCTCACCGTCTTCTGGTTGGTGGGGATGATGAACACGGTGAACTGGCTCGATGGGGTGGATGGGCTGGCCGGGGGGGTGGTGGCGATCGTGGCGGCGGTCCTCTTCCTGCACGCGGGCTACCGCCTGGATCCGCCTCAGCACAGCGTGGCGTTGCTCCCCGCGGCCCTGGCCGGGGCCTGCGTGGGGTTCCTGCCCGCCAACTGGTCGCCGGCCCGCTTGTTCCTGGGGTCCTCCGGCGCCCTCTTCCTGGGCTACACCCTGGGGGCTCTGGCGATCATCGGGGGGGCGAAGGTGGCGACCGTGGTGATGGCCATGGCGCTGCCGATCGCCGATGTGGCCTGGTTGATCGCCTATCGCTGGCGCCGGGGGCGGCGGCCGACCCAGGGGGGGCGCGATCACCTGCATTTCCGCCTGCTGGACGCCGGCTGGTCCCCCCAGCGGGTCCGGCTGGCCTACTACGGCTTCGCGGCCGTGGCGGGGGGGATCGCCCTGCTGATCCCCTCTGCGCTTTACAAGGCCCTGGCCTTAGCCGTGCTGGCCGGGGCTCTCCTGTGGGCACTGCGGCAAGCGCCTCCCGAGGCGCCCACGTAACCTCTTCCCATAAAAGGCGGTTTTCTGATAAAGTTTAAGGTAAGGGAGCGCTGACAGGGGCCGGCTGCCCTCTTCGATGCCCTCGGAAGCCCAGGGGCGCTCGGGGTCTGATGGCCGGGAGGTGGCGGATGGCGACCACGGGAAGCCTCCGGGAGATGCCGCTGGCCGCCCTGATCGAGGCCAGCATCCGGTCTCGGGCGTTCGCTCGGCTCCGGCTGCAGCACGGCGAGTGGGAATGGGAGATCTACTTCGCGGATGGGGAGATCGTCCACGCGGCGTGCGGGGATCTGAAAGGGGAGCCGGCGTTGTGGAGATTGCTGAGCTGGACGGATGGTTCGTTCACCCTCGAGGATGAAGTGCGCAGCCCCGAGCGCACCCTCCACCGGCCCTGGCGGGAACTGTTGCTGGAGGGTATGCAGCGCGCCGCCTCCGCCCCGGATGCCACAGGCCCTCCCCCCGTTTCCCCCTCCGAATGGGTGTCCCGGCTTCGGGCCATCGAGGGCGTCCTCGGCGTGGTGGTCAGCGGCCCGGATGGGGTGGTGATGGCGGCGGAGGTGCCGTAGGGGAAAGGGGAGACCGAAGGGGCGATCACGGTGTATCTGGCGGCGGCCGCCGAGGCGATGGCGGACCTCCTTCCCCTGGGCCCCTTCGAGCACGCGGTGGTCTCGGAGCCGCAACGGCGGCTGTTGATCCTTCGACGCCCGCCCTTCATCCTCGGCCTGGTCCTTTCCCCCCAAGCCTCGCCGACCCTGGTCCTTTCCGAGGTCCTCCGCCGGATGGCATGAAGGCTCCCGGGCTTCGGAGGTGAGGCGGGGAGGGGGATCGCGATCTGGGTGTTTCAAGCGTGAGCGGCGCACCGGAGGCGGCTTGAGGCGGCCTGTTGGATTTCGGTTTCCCGACTTCGCTTTTCAGGGGGAGGGGAGATGGCGTGGGAAGAGCAGTTGCGGGAGCCGCACACGGTTCCGGGCGTGGAGGGCGGTTTCCTCCTGGATGAGGAGGGGAACCTCCAGGGGAGCACGCTGCCGGAGCGATACCCCCCTGAGGCCCTCGCCGCCATCGCGCGCATCGCCGCCCGCACCCTGAGCGCCCTCGAAACCTCCCGCCGTCGGGTGCAGGAGGTCGACCTGGTGTTCGCGGAGGGGCGGCTGATCCTCCGTCGGATCCCTGGGGGGATCCTGGGCGTTGCCTGCGCCCGCGCGATGAACCGGCCGTTGCTGGATCTGGCCCTCGGCCCGGTGATCCGATCCCTCGGCGCCGGGATCAAGGGGCGCCCGACGGCCCCCCGCAAAGTCCGTGCTCCGGTTCCCTCCCGCCCCACGTTCCTCCAGGATCTGGTGGCGGAGGGGCGGGGCCTGGTGGAGGCCGCGCGGGCCCGCGGGCTGACGCTCCGGCTGGTGGGCAGCGCGGGCGTCACCTATCATTCCCCCTCGGCGGCCCGGTATCTCTCGACCCCCTCCTGGATCGGGCTGGAGCTGGCCGCCGCCTCCCGCGAGGGGAAGGCCCTGGCGGCGTTCCTGGAGGAACAGGGCTATGTCCCCTTCGCCCGCTTCAACGCCTTTTATGGGCACCGGCGGCTGCACTTCCAACGGCCGGGGACCGGGCGGCATGTGGATGTGTTCCTGGACGCCTATGAGATGTATCACCGGGTGGAGTTCGCGTCCGTCCTGACCCGGGAGGAGGTGGCGCTGCCGCCCACTTGGCTCCTGCTCTCCCGCCTGCAGGTGGTGGAGGCAGGGGAGGCGGATCTCCTGGAGATCGCGGTCCTCCTGTTGGACCATGAGGTGATCGAGAGGGAGCAACCGGAAACGGTGGATCTGCGGGTGATCGCTGGGTTGTGCGCCGACGATTGGGGCTGGTATCGCACCGCAACGCTGAACCTGGGGCGGGTGGCCCGGCTCATCGAGGGATGGGAGCTGGAGGACCGCGAGCGGGTCCGCGACCGCCTGGAGCGCGTGCGGTGGGCCATCGAGGCGGCCCCCAAGAGCCTGGGCTGGCAGATGCGGGCCCGCGTCGGCGAGGCGGTGCGCTGGTATCAGGTTCCGATTCGGATCGAAGAAGGGCAGCGGCCGGATATGGCGATCGGGTGATGGGCCGAAGAGAGAGTCAGATGGTGCGGGAGCGGATGCGTCGTCTGGGGCGGGCGATCGGGGAGATCCTGTATGGGATGGCCCTGCACGACATGGTGCGGGCGAACCTGCGCCAGAGAGGCTCCATGGAGCACCTCTTCCTGCTGATCACCTTCGGGGATCTGGTGGGCCTCCCCATCATCCCCCCGTATTACTGCATGCGCCTGCTGCCCTTCATCGTCCCCCAGATCCACGCCTGGCGCCGGCGCCTCCTCCGCGAGCGGGACCTCACCGATATGCTGTTCTGAGGTGGGAAGTGACGGCTCCCCGTCGGCGGATCCTGGTGATTATCGAGGAAGCGGATCTGGCCCGCTACGCCGCGCTCCTGGAAGCGGCGTCGTCGGACTGGGAGATCATGACCCTGTCCCCCCATGAGGCGCTTGCCCAGCCGATCGAGCAGGAGCCCCTGGATGCGATCCTGAGGATCGGGGGCGACATGCCGGAGGAGTGGCATGCCCGCTGGGGCCGGAGCAGGGCTCGTCCGCTCCGGCTCCGGTTGAGCGATGGGGCGCGGCGGGCCTGTCGGTGCTCGGAGGGGCCCTGGGATTGGATCCTCCCCGCCTCCTGCTCCTGGGCGGATCTGGCCGCCTTGCTCCCCCCGGGGTCCCAGGGGGCAGGACGAGAGGTCCCGGTGCGGAAGGTGCTGCTGGCCGGGGAGGCGACGGTCGGCAAGACCTCGCTGGTGACCTTCTATCTGCGCCGCGCCTTCGACCCCCGCCGTCAGATGACCATCGGGGTGGACATCCATATATGTCCGGTGGAGGTCGAGGGGATGGCGGTGCGGTTGGTGGTGTGGGATGTGGGGGGGCAACGGCGCTTCGCGGCCCTCCGGGATCTGTTCTACCGGGGCGCCGCTGCCGGCGCCTTGGTCTTCGATCTGAGCAACCGCCTCTCGTTTTATCAGCTCCTGGGCTGGTGGCAGGAGCTTCGGACCCGCATAGGGCCCATCCCCCTGTTGCTGGTGGGGAACAAGGCAGATCTCCCGCGGGAGATCTCCCGCCTCGAGGCGGAATCCCTCGCCCGGGCATGGAATATGCCGTATTTCGAGACCTCATGCGTCACCGGGACGGGGGTCCCCGAGTTCTTCCGCGCGCTGGCGATGGCCGCCCTGCGGGGGGTCCCCCCGGGATCCCCCATGGCCTAAAACGATTTGGAATCAGGGGAGCCATCCCTGCTGGCGGGCGAGGGATGTGACCATAGGGATCTCGAAGTAGTACCCCTGATAGGCCTGAATCCCATAGTAGATGAACAGCACCAGTGCCGCCAGGCTCAGGAGGGGGGTGATGCAGCCGATGATGGGGATCAACCCGAGGGCGAAGAAGAGGACCATGAGGGCGATCTGGGCGACCAGGGCCTGCACGGCGTGATACTTCTGGAAGGGGCGGTTTTTCATGTCGGTGAGCAGGATGATCAGGGGGACGATGATCCCGATGATGTAGGCGAGCAGCGCCATCAGGCGGTCCTGATCCCCGGCCTCCTCTGCCGTCGCCTTCCGCACGTTCGTAAGCATTCGAGCCTCCTGGTGTGGAATGTAGATCGAACAACCTTCGGCGCCATCAGGTTCCGTTGGGATACCTGCCTTCCCCCAATCTACAATGCCCTCTGAGGGGATTATTCTCATTATATCCGAAAAATCGGTTCGCGCAAGATGTTTAACGAGATTCAAATGAATTTCGCGCATAGGCCTCCCGATCCGGTGTGAGAGGGTGAGATGGGCCATGGGGGGCCTGGCCCGGGCCGTTCGGGGTGGGATGGGCCACCCGGTTTGACGAGGGCTTCCCATCCGGTTTATGGTTATAGCGAGGTCAGCGTCCTAACTCCAGCGGGTCCAACGGGGTGAACGCGATGCTGGATGTGGAGCGCATCCGACGCCATCCGGAGGAGATCCGAATGGGGCTCCTCCACCGGGGGGGATCGCCCGATCTGGTGGATCGCTTCCTGGAACTGGACGAGGCCTATCGTTCGGCGCTGCAGGAGGTGGAGCGGCTGCGGGCCGTGCGCAACCAGGTCTCCCGCGAGATCGCCAAGATGCCGCCGGGGCCGGAGCGAGAGGCCCGGATCGCCGAGATGCGCGAGCTGGGCGATCGCCTGGCCGCGGCGGAGGCGCGGCTCCGCGATCTGGAGGCGCAGCGGGAGGATCTGCTGTTGCAATTCCCCAACATCCCTCACCCCAGCGTCCCCGTGGGCCCGGACGAATCCGCCAACCGGGTGGTGCGGGTGGAGGGGGAGATCCCGGAGTTCGATTTCCCGCCGCTCCCCCACTGGGAGCTGGGCCCACGCCTCGGGCTGATCGATTTCGAGCGTGGGGTGAAGCTCTCGGGGAGCCGGTTCTATGTGCTCTGGGGGCTGGGGGCCCGGTTGGAGCGGGCGCTGATCAACTGGCTGCTGGATCTCCACACCCAGGTCCACGGCTACACCGAGGTCTACGTCCCCTTCGTGGTCAAGCGCGAGGCGCTGGTGGGCGCCGGCCAGCTCCCCAAGTTCGAGGACAACCTTTACCACGATGTGGAGGACGACATCTGGCTGGTCCCCACGGCTGAGGTGCCCCTCACCAACCTGCACCGCGACGAGGTCCTGGAAGGGGACCAGCTCCCGCTGTATTACGTGGCCTACACCCCTTGCTTCCGCCGCGAACGGATGTCCGCCGGACGGGATGTGCGGGGGATCAAGCGGGGGCACCAGTTCGATAAGGTGGAGCTGTATAAGTTCACCACCCCGGAGACCTCGTATCTGGAACTGGAGAAGATGGTGGAAGATGTGGTGGACACCTGCCGGCGCCTCGGGCTGCCGACGCGGGTGGTGGAGATCTGCACGGGGGATCTGGGGTTCGCCGCGGCGAAGACCTACGACGTCGAAGTGTATGCGGCGGGGTGCGGGGAGTGGCTCGAGGTCAGCTCGGTGAGCAACACCGAGGACTTCCAGGCCCGGCGGGCCAACCTGCGTTACCGGCCGCGCCCCGGCGTCCGCCCTCGCTATGTGCACACCCTCAACGGCTCCGGCCTGGGCCTCCCCCGCACAGTGATCGCCATCCTGGAGAACTACCAGCAGCGGGACGGCAGCATCGTCGTCCCGGAGGTCCTGCAGCCGTATATGGGGGTGGAGGTCCTCCGGGGACCGAAGTGAAGGCGGGGTGAGGGGCGAGCGGTCCTCGGCATCGCACGCGAGATCGGACTCGGACATGGAAAACGCGGACGCTTTGGAAGCGCGCTGGCGTCGGCTCCGGGGAAGCCGGGCGGACCGAGCGGAGCGCCCGCGCCGGGGGGGCGCGGGGATCGGCGTCTGGGAGAAATCCCTGCCGCTGTTCACATGGCATGGGGATCTCCCGCTGGAGGCCTGGCGCACGGCGCCGTGGGGGGCGGTGGCGACCCTCGCGGGCCATCCGGACTGGCTGGACATCCCGCCGGAGGGCGTGCTCTTCCTGGACACCGAGACGACCGGCCTGGCCGGCGGCGCGGGGACGTTGATCTTCCTGGTCGGCTTCGCCCGGCTGGAGGGTGAGGCAGTGGCCTTCCGCCAGATCTTCCTCGCCGATCCAGCGGCTGAGCGAGCCTTTTGGGAAACCTTCCTCGCCCTGACCGCGGGCGTCCAGGGGCTGGTGACGTTCAATGGGCGGGGTTTCGATCTCCCCCTGATCGAGATGCGGCTGAGCCTTCATCGGCTCCACTGGCCCGGGCTTGACCTTCCCCATTGGGACCTCCTGCCGACCGCCCGGCGCCTCTGGCGCCGCCGCCTTCCCTCCCGGGCGCTGACCGCTCTGGAGGAGGCGGTGCTGGGGCTGGGGCGTTCCCCCGATGATGTGCCAAGCTATGAGATCCCGTCCCGCTATTGGGAGTATCTCCAAACCCGGCGCGTGGACCTCCTGGAGGGGGTATTCGCCCACAACCGGCAGGACGTGCTCTCGATGGTGACCCTGGCCGCCCGGCTGGCCCATCTGTTCGAGGCCCCGGAGGGCGACGCGGCGGTTCAGGGCTGGGATTGGGTGCAGCTGGGGCGATGGTATCAGGAGAGCGGCCGTTGGGAAGCGGCGGAACGGGCCTTCCGGCGGGCCCTGGAGGACGGAGCGGGGGATCTGGCGCTCCGCCGCGTCGCCTGGCAGGCCCTGGGGACGCTGTTGCGCCGGATGGGGCGTCTGGAGGAGGCAGCCCAGGTCTGGCGGGAGTGGGCCATGGAGAGCCCGGGGGACGTGTGGCCGGCGGCCCGGCTGGCCCGCTACTACGAGCGCGTGGCGCGGGACCCCCGCGAGGCCCGCCGCTGGGCGCAGATCGCTTTGGAACGCATGGACCTCCAGGGGGACCCGGAGCGCTGGGAGGGCCTGCGGCAGAGTTTGCTGCGCCGCATCCTTCGCGATGGGTGGAACGGTGGCTCCCCTTCCATATGGCCCCTGGGTTGAGCGGGGTCCGCTCACCGCGGGGGCTGATAGCCGGCTTCCCAGATCCTCCGATACCGCTCGACCTCTTGGGCCCAGCGTGCATCCTCCCAGCCCAGCGCCCCCTGGAAGCGCGGGCGGTGGCGCTCCAGGAACGACAGCGCCCCGCCGGGTAGCTGGAACCCCAGGCGGGTCCGCCGCAGCAGCAGATCGTCCAGATGGACCACGGCCTCGTGGGCGATGGCCCAGCGCAGCTCGGCCCAGCATGTTGAGGTTCGGGGGATCGGCTGCTGCTCCTCCGATGGGGTCTGGAGGAACCACGGGAGCGCCTCCGGCCCGTAACGGCCAATCCAGCGAAGCCACCGAGTCGGTTCGACCGCTTCCATCTCCTCCCATGCGGCTTCGCTTCCCTTGGGATCCGCTGGGGGGATCGAGGGGGGCGGCAGCCGACGCCGGAGCGCGTGAAGGGTCTCGCGCGCCATCAACCGGAACGTGGTGAGCTTCCCCCCCGTCACCGTCCAGATCCCCTCGTCCCACACCGCGTGATCCCGGGGCTCCCGCGAGGGGGGCTGCCGCCCGGTCCCCACCACCGCCCGAACCCCGGTGAAGGTGGCCGCGACATCGGAGGCGGAGAGGTCCAGATGGGGGAAGGCCCGCTGCAGGGCGGTCAGCAGGTATTCGAACTCCTCCGGCCGGATGGCCGGCTCCTCGTCCAGATCCTGGTCGTGATCGAGATCGGTGGTGCCCACCAGCGCCATGCCCTCCCAGGGGAGGACGTAGAGGGGACGGTGGTCGCGGGGGTGCAGGAGGATCAGCCCCTGGGCGAGGGGGAGGCGCCATCCCGGCAGCAGGAGGTGGCTGCCCCGCAGGAGCCGCAGCCGTGGCGGCCGGCCCAGCCTCCCCCGCAACCGATCCGCCCATGCACCGGTGGCGTTCACCACCGCCCGGGCCCGAACCTCCGTCTCCCGACCGGACACCTGATCCCGGACCACGACCCCCTCAACGGTCCCCGAGCGGGTTTGCAGGAGATCCTCCACCCGCACGTAATTCAGCGCCGCGGCGCCTTGACGGACCGCCTCCAGGATCAGCCGCAGCACCAGCCGGGCATCATCCGTGAGGGCATCCTGATACGCGTATCCGCCCTGGAGGCCTTCCGCGCGCAGATGAGGCGCGCGGGCCTGCAGGGCTTCCCGGGAGAGATAGCGGTGGGCCCGCCGTCCGGCGAACCGATCGTAGAGCCAGAGCCCCAGGGCGGCGGCCGGGCGCGGGAGGGGATCGTCGCGATACAGGGGGAGCAGGAAGCCCAGCGGCTCGATCAGCCCGGGAAACGTGCGCAGGAGGGACTCCCGTTCCCGCACCGAGTGCCAGGTGGTGCGGAACTGGCCCTGGCGCAGATAACGCAACCCACCGTGGATCATCTTACCGGACCGGCTGGAGGTGCCCCAAGCGAAGTCGCATTGCTCCAGGAGGACGGCCCGGAATCCCTGGCGCGTGGCCTCGTGGAGCAGCCCGGCGCCGGTGATGCCGCCGCCGATGATGAGGAGATCCCATGGCTCCTGGAGCCGCTGCCATGCTTCCCCGCGATTCAACGACATGGATCCATCCTCTCAACGGGCATGGGTCCAGCCCGCCCTTCGCCCGTTTCGGCGGGCCGCTGCATCGGCGCGCCGGGAGGCGCGCCCTCCGAAAAGCGGTTTTATCGTTCGGAGGGCGGGCCTCCGGCCCGCCGCCGTCCACAGCCTGACGAGGCGGCCCTCCGGGGCCGCCGCATCGGCGTGTCGGGAGGCGCGCCCTCCGAAAAGCGGTTTGGCTTTCGGAGGGCGGCCCTCCGGGGCCGCCGCCGTCCACCTCCTGGCGGCGTGCCGGAACCTTTGACGTGCCTGTCCCTCTCATCCGGCGGGCGGCCCTCCTGAGCTGCTGTTGCGGCGCGTCGGGAGACGCGCCCTCCGAGAGACGGGATCGGCGCGCCGGGAGGCGCGCCCTCCGAAGGATCGGCGGCTCGATCAAGCCGGCGGATCGGTCAGCTTCCCAGGATTCATGATCCGATGGGGATCCACGGTCTGGAACACGACCTGCAGGATCTTCAGGCCCAGCGCCCCTTTCTCCGCCTCGAGATACGGCCGATGGTCCACCCCGACGCCGTGTTGGTGGCTGATCGTTCCTCCCAGGCGTATGATGATCTCGCTGGCCGCCCGCTTCAGGCGCCCCCAGCGCTCCAGGTTCTCGTCCGGATCGCGGGCCAGCCGGAACACGAACGTGGTGTAGACGTTGGCCCCGTGGGGGTAGACGTGGGAGATGTGGCTGAAGGCCACCACGCGCTCCCCGATGTCCTCCAGCCCCCGGCGGAGGGCCGCCTCGATCGCGGCGACCATGCGCGGCACCCGGGCCCAGACCGTCGCCGTCTCCACGGTATCCACCGCGTATCCGAGCGCCCAGAGGGTGTTGCGGAGATACGGCGAGCGGAAGCGCTGGCGGAGCCATTCCCGGGCCAGGGGGCTCCCCAGCGATCGGCCGCGGTGGCGGGCAGCGATGGCATGGGCCTCGGCCATGGCGGCGTGGACCACGCGGCGAGCCCCCGCGGCGGAGACCAGGAGCATGGACCGGGCTTCCCCCAACCCCTGCCAGCCCAGCCAGCCCTCCAGCAGGCGGACCAGCCGCTCGCGGCCGGCCAGGCGCAGGGTGATCTGGGTCTCCTCGGGGGCGCTCAGCCGGAGCATCTGGAGGGGGAGCCCAGCCTGGACCATCTCCCGCGTCGCTTCCAGCCCCGCCTCGAAATCCGGGAAAAAGAACGCCCGGAAGGCCTCGGCCTCCGGCAGCGGCCGCACCCGGAGGGTGGCCTCGGTGAGGATCCCCAGCCGGCCCTCGGCGCCTAAGACCCAGTGGCGGAGATCCGGGCCGGCGGCGGAAGGGGGGAGGGCGGGGAGGATCAGGGGGCCTTGGGGCGTCTCCAGCCGCCCGCCGACGAACATCTCCTCGATGCGGCCGTAGCCCAGGGCGAACTGGCCGACGGAGCGGGTCATCACCCAGCCCCCCAAGGTCGAGTATTCGAAGGATTGGGGGTAATGCCCCAGGGTGAAGCCGTGGGCGCGCAGGGCGGCCTCCAGATCCGGCCCGCGGACGCCGGCCTGGAAGGTGGCGAGGGCGCTCCGGCGATCCAGGGCCAGGAGACGGTTCATCCGGCAGAGGTCCACGGCCAGGGCCGGGCGCGGATCGGGGAGCACCCGCAGGTGTCCGACCACGCTGGTGCCGCCCCCGTAGGGGATCACCCGGGCGCCCACGGCCTCGGCGTAGGCCAGCAGGGCCCGCACCTCCTCATTGGTCTCCGGGAACGCCACCCCGTCCGGGGCGTGGATCCGCCCGCTGCGGGCGGCGATCCAGTCGGGCATGCCCTGGGCGACGGCGTGGCGGAGCCGGACCTCCGCCTCAGTTCGGACCAGCGGGTGGGGCGGGAGCCGGGACGGCGGGATCGCCGCCAGGGCCGCCTCCAGCGGGCAATCCTGCGGCGGCGTCCCCGGCCCCAGTCGCTCCTCGAGGAAGCGTCGGGCGGCCGGGGGCAGTGGAACCTCCACCGTTTCCTCTCCCCATCCGTTCCAGCGCCGCATCTGGGGGGTTACCCCATGGAGGTCGAGTGTCGGGACAAGCGTTATAGGAAGGAGGCGAAGAACCGCCGCAGCCGTTCCAGATCTTCCAAGCCGGATTGGAGGACTTCGTAGACGATCCCGCGGATCTCCCCCAGGTTAAGGTCGGCGATGACGTGGCTGCCCATATCCAGTGTGGCTTCGATGGCCATCTGGAGGAAGCGTTCCGCGCTGCCGTAGCGCTCAGGGTCGGCGATGAATTCTTCGAAGC
>FWWM01005153.1_pt1 | contig 29310 bp, 46 predicted proteins | sample 2228351 | NCBI WGS metagenome assembly FWWM01 (sample SAMEA103939774, study PRJEB20133) | metagenome | reverse complement strand
GCATTGGTTCTCGCTAATGGGGAGAAGAAGGAAAAGAGGATCTATTGCCTAAGGGTCCAGACATAGATATGTCTGTGTTTCTCCTATACGTGCTATCGACCACAGTCTTGCTGAGCATATCATATATATATAACATGGCCTGCACAACCATGTAGATCCATAGAAAGATGATCAAAACAGCCAGGATAATGCCAATAGCTGTTGCTAGTTTGCTTATCTCTATCACCGATCATGATATCCACTGTTCCTTTCCTCTCTTCTGTTGATCAGCATTTTTATAGCTATTCTTATTACCTCGCTGCGGCTTATCTGATTCTCTATGGCGAATTCATCAAGCATATCAAGCATATCTCTATCTATTTTGAGACACACAGCGATTTTCCCTGGTTTCTCTGCCATGTGTCTCTCACCCCCACGGCATATTTAGCAAGGGTATTTATATTTATTTGCTTGAAATTATATAGTATTCATGTGGATTGGATCGTATTATGACCCCTGCTCAGTCTACGCGCATCTTTCCTTATATTTATCTCGAATTCATCCCCCTTATCAAGGGATCTCTGTGTATAGCCGATTTTCTGTAGAATAATGTCTTTGAGACCGAGATCTATTTCATATCCATAGCTGTTTCTACGAAGCTCCCGCGCCACCTTTGTTGTTGTTCCTGAGCCTAGGAACGGGTCCAGAACCGTTTCGCCTACGAAGGAGTAGAGCTTGATCAATCGCCTGGGGATCTCTTCTGGATATGCTGCTATCCCTTTTTCGAGTCTATCTTTTAGTGGTAGTATGTTTGTTATATCCCATACAGAGAGATACCATTTCTCTCCCAGGAACTGGTTTGGATCGATTCTCGATGCTGCTAGGCGTGAGGGGTCCATGGCCTTGACATAGCTGTGGTCAAACTCGCCTTTCTGCAGTATTATGATTTCCTCGTAGATGTTGTCGGGGTAGAAGTACATGGGGAGCTGGTGCTGGATCAAAACCCCAGATCTTCTACTTATCCTTATATAGCCCTCAGGCTTCCGCCATATAATTCGATCTCGATAGGTGAACCCCTCATCAAGCATGATCCTAATAATATCCGATGTGACCGGATATAGCTTGCCATCTACCCTCACATCCTGTGTCACGAAACAAGCCACACGCCCCCTAGCCAGCACCCTGCGGATCTCCTTCACAACACCCCGGATCAGGTCGAGATACTCCCCATAGTCTCTAAACAAGCCGGGATAGTCAAACGGGGCGTTGTAATACGGCGGCGATGTAACCACTAGATGCACAGAACCATCTGGGATCTCACGCATATCCCTACTATCACCAAAAATGATTCTATGCCGTGTCCCCATACCTAACCCACACACAGTTAACAGCCCAACCTTATATCTAATCGGGATATGCCGATCTTTAGAGATGATATATATAAACCCTGGAACATATTAATAAATGGCGGGGGTCTGTACAAAGGATAGAACCTCCACTATTTCCTCATACACGGATTTTCACCCAGACCCCCGCCACATAGGTTGCGGTATGGATCTAGATCACTCTTCAGCAGTTCTTAACAACTCGTCAACGCTCAGTTTCTTTCCATCTGCGTAGAACACCTTGTAGTTCTTACCTTTGAACTTACCTTCTTGCCACGCTTTCTCAAGGATCCTGAACCTTTCTATGAACTCTGGATAGCTCTTAGCTATCTTTATAAGATGCTCTGTTGGTGTGAAGGCGCCGCATACGCATTCACCGCTGAAACCAACAACATCGTATACGGGGTTTACTGGGAGCCCGTGCTGTTCTATATATCTCTCTACATCCTCGTCTGTCCAGTCTATTATCGGGTCATAGCTATAGATCGTTATATCCCTTATCCTTCTAACCCATGTGCCCTTCATATTTCTTCTTCTATGGGACTCTGCTCTTCTGAGCCCTGTGACGAAGCATATGTTTTTCTTGCCCAGACCAAGGGCATAGCTGATCATGGGATCGAGCTTGATCCTATGGCAACACCATCTCCTCTTAGGAGTGGGCATGCCCCACATAGATGCTAGTTCGAAGAAGCTCTTCTCAGGCCTAACTATCCTTAGCTTCCAGCCAAAACGATCACAAACGCTCCTGATATAGTCCTGAACACCTGGGAGAGAAATAGTTGTATCGGCATGTATAACCTCGACCTCAACACCAAGATCTCTTAGAACCTCGTGGGCAACATGGGTAGCAACAAGGGAATCCTTACCACCGCTGAAGCTACAGAGAACATGCTCAACACCGTGCCTCACTATAAAATCCCTAAGACCACAAGCATGTTCACCAAACACACAGATCCCAAAACCATATCACAACAAGGCATATATGCTCGAGTACCGTGGGGCTCTAGCCAGATCTCTCTACAAGCCCCATGCTGTGGTTAACACAGTTTCTAATACCGTCTCGTGGGACGAGCTCTCTGCACCTCTCTATAGATATTGCTGTTTTCCCCGAGACCAGATCTTCTAGTGTTAGAGGCTCTCTCGAGACAAGGTTGTTGTCAAGGAGACAGTAAGGACCCGCGTATCTGAATAGCCGTGGGTGTATTTTGATTAGCTCGTTTCTAAGCATCCACGCAACGATCCTTATCTCTGTCTGTGCATGTGTACACATCCTCAGCCCCAGGAAATGAAGGATCTCCCTAGCATTCATCGTAACAACTATCTTTGTGGCAACTGCTTGGGGCAATATGTATCTAGCATCCTCTCTCGAAAAACCCCTCTCCCTCAATTCCCAATACCTAGCAACAGATCTAGCGTATTCAGAAGCCATCCAGAGCCTCTGATCCTCGGGCCAGTCCGGGTCGCCTAGGTAAAATGCCTTGCCAATTTCTTCCAGAGCCTTTGGATCTTTGTTAATCACTCTCTCAGAGAGATCTAGCCAATATCTAGGATCCCTTGGCTCTAGAAGCCTCTCATTATACCTCTGGCTCAGCTGCGTATAGCTAGCTATTCTGTGCCTAACAAGCTGGTGCGAACAAACCCTTGAGCAAACAACCTCAAAGGTATATATAGAGTGCTCCCACGGGCTCAGATGCCCCCTTCTAAGCGTTTCCCTGATCCAGATCTCGACCTCATCATCACCCATTTTTTCGAAGATCTCGGCCACATCTTTAGAAGATAGGGATCTCTTGGAAGAAGCAGCTACAAGCCTCTCCCCATCCTCTGTGTAGGAAACTATCCTCACCCTAGGTATCAAGGACATGCCCCCCAGCGGATGGACTAGGCTAATCTTCTCCAAAAACTACTTGGTTTAAGCTGAGCTATAAATGATTTATCGAGGATCTTGTTAGCATATTTAATGTCTGTTGCGATCCTCTCGCCAACAGCCTCGCTTATTTCAAAGCTTACCACAGGAACTCTGCGCCGCTTTAAATACTCAAGAATAGCTCTTCCTACATGTGGTACATATAATGCGGGGAGAAAGAGATCTGGCACGAGGTTACCTAGCAACTCCCCGACCCTGTATGTGACCCTCTCGTAGGGATCTCCAATTACACAGTGAACCAGCTCGTGTACAAACGCGTTTCTCAACATATTGTCTAGACCCATGATAGCGACTGGAAAGATCATTATCGTGCATTTCGCAGGACCCAGAATCGCGATCTGGCGAGTGAATCTAGCCATGGGCGCCACAAAAATAATATCCTTGTCCTCGATTGCCGCTGGTTGGAACGGAACACCTATCAGATAGCTTACCACAGGATTGTCGAGGAACCCCAATATCATCTTGACAACTCTTAGCTCATAGTGATATATAGCCTGCTCAGGAGACCCTGGGCGAACATTCTCCAGAGCCCTTTCAAGACCCCTGTATATCGATGGCAAGAGACCCTCGATCCTTTTCACAGCTCTCTCAACATCTTCCGTAATGTTTGGCGGGATCTTTCTCAAAAGATCATCAGGGTCCGTTGCAAAGTTGAAGCCCATGAGCCTCACCTTATAGTTAACATCACCACTATTATTGATTTCCATAGCAATAATTTATAGATATTTTTTGGACTGTTGATCTTGTGATTGGTATTGCTAGGGGATAACAAAGCTAGCTTTTCTTTTTCCAAGAAGCACTTGGTTTAAGCTGAACTATAACTGATTTTCTGAGGATCTGTCTAGCATATTTAGTGTCTCTTATGATCCTCTCGCCAACGGCATTGGTTATCTCGGGAGTCGTCACAGGGACCCTGCTTTGCTTTAAATACTCAATAGTAGCTCCCATCATAGGTTCTTGCATATGTTCTGGCATAAGTTGCCTGGCGAGAAAGAGATCTGGTACAAGCTTGGTTAGCATCTCTTCAAACTTGTATGTGTCCCTCTCGTAGGGATCTTTAATTACACAGCAAGCCAGCTCGTGAACAAGCCTGCTTCTCAACACTTCGTCTAAATACACGATAGTAACTGGAAAGATCGCTATTGTGCATTCCGTAGGACCTAGAACCTCGATCTTGAAGGTAAGTATAGCTGTGGGCATCACATATACCGCCATATATCCTGTTATATAGGCCTTAAGTAATACCGGTTGGAACGGAAAACCTATTAGATAGCTATTCCCAGGATTGTCGAGGAACTTCAATATCTTCTCAACAACTCTTAGCTCCCGGCGATATTCAGTCCGCTCAGGAGACCCTGGTGGAGCCTTCTCCAAAGCCTTTTCAAGACCCATATATATAGATGGCAGGAGACCCTCAATCCTTCTCATAACACTCTCAAGATCTCTTGTAATGTTTGGCGGGATCTTTCTCAAAAGATCATCAGGATCCGTTACAAAGTTAAAGCTCATGACCATCTCCAATAGATACTTGGTCTGAGCCGGATTATAAATGATTTTCTAAGAATCTGTCTAGCATATTTAGTATCTGTTGCAATCCTATTGGTAACGATCCTATTTGTTTCAAGGCTTATCACGGGGATTCTGTTCTGCTTTACATATTCAACGAAAGCTCTTCCTATACGTTTTGGTATATGTTGCATGATGACAAAAAGACCTGGTACGAGGTTGACTAGCATCTCTCTAACAGGATATGTGATCATATCGTAGGGATCTATAACCACACAGTGAATCAGCTTGTAGATAAACGTGTCTATCAACATATTGTCAGGGTACATGGTAGTAATTGGATAGAGCAGTATCGCACATTCCATAGGCTCTAGAACCCCGAGCCGTGACCTGAACATATGCATATCTAACACCTTAGTAATGTTGTCCTTGATTATCACTGGTTGGAACGGAAGACCTATTAGATGACTATTCCCAGGATCGTCGAGGAACCTCAGGATCTTCTCAACAACTCTTAGCTCTCGACGATATCTAGTCCACTCAGGAGACCCTGGCGGAGCCTTCTCCAAAGCCTTTTCAAGACCCATATATATAGATGGCAGGAGACCCTCGACCCTTCTCACAACCCTCTCCATATCTCTTATAACATTAGGTCGGATCTTCTTTCTCAATAGATCATCAGGATCCCTTGCAATGTTAAAGCTCATGAGCATCACCTTATAGACAGCATCACCACTATTATTGATTTCCATAGCAATAATTTTAACATGTGATTGATATCGTTAGAGGTGTCAAAGCTAGCTTTTCTTTTTCCAAGAAGCACTTGGCTTGAGCTGAACTATAACTGATTTATCGAGGATCTGTCTAGCATATACAGGATCTGTTGCGATCCTATTGACAACAACATCGATTATTTTGTAACTTATTACGGGGACTCTGTTCTGCTTCATATACTCGGCAATAGCTATCACCATGTGTGGTGGTCGCATGTGTATAGCGAGAAAGAGATCTGGTACAAGTTCAGTTAGCATCTCCTCAAGCCCATATGTGACCCGCTCATTAGGATCTCTGATTGTGCAGTGAACCAGCTCGTGGGCAAGCGCGCTTCTCAATATATTGTCAGGTAACATGACAGCGGATGGAAAGACCAGTACTGTGCATTTCGCAGGACCCAGAACCTCGATCCGTGACCGGGGTACAGCCATGTATGCCACCCTATACACATAGTCGTCTGCAAACAGTAGTGGTTGGAACGGAACACCTATTAGATAACTATCCCCAGGATCGTCGAGGAACTTTAATATCTCCTCAACAGCACCTGACTCCTGAGGATATATAAAGTGCCAGAGAGACCCTGGGCGAGCCTTCTCCAAAGCCTTTTCAAGACCCATATATATAGATGGCAGGAGACCCTCAATCCTTCTCACAACCCTCTCCATATCTCTTATAACATTGGGCGGGATCTTTCTCAAAAGATCATCAGGATCTGTTACAATATTATAGCTCATGAGCATCACGCCACAGGCGGTATTCTCTCCACAATTGATTTCTCTAGCAACAATTTTGAAAACCTTTTTGACCTGAGGATCTTGCCATATAGGTATACCTCTGGCACCAGCCGTATGCCTATTCCCTTTAGATCGCTTAATAATTGTTCAGCTTCTTTCTCGTCTAACCGTATATCTATAGCTTCTTGTGGTCTCGCTATCTCTGAGAACATGGCCATAGCTTCTTTGAATCTAGATGGCATGAACTCAATGCGATGCTTTGCCACACAACTAGCGATCGCCGATACTACTGCCGACCCTAGGTAGTTTTTTGGCACATAGAACGATACTGGGTGGAATAGCACGATGCACTCTGAGGGAAGCACATCGTAGATAGGGCTTCTCGATGGGTAATATAGCTCTGGTATGGTGACTATTCTGAGGGCTGTCCAGGCTCTATATATCCAGATACCCTGGATCGGTATAGAGACTATGTGGAACTTTTGCCAATATCTTCTGAGAAGATTTAGCGCAAGGTAGATATTCTCAAGCCCGTCACTCACGACCCTCCTTGGCGACAATATTGTGGGGTATTTTCTCGCCATCTCGACAAGCTTTCCGCGCGGTGTGTTGAGGATCCTCTCCATCTCCCCATATATGGTTATGAACATTTTTGCAACTCTACTTATCACAAGGTTCATATGGGTTCTAAGCACTGAAACGACCCTAAGCTCCTCAAGATCTTCATAATCAAATATAAACTGGTTCTCATCTGTCTGGTTCTCACTCATATTGATCACCAACCACGGTTAGCACCACACCTACTATTAATTTCCCTAGCAATAAGATATTTGGATTATGGGCTTATGATTAGATATCGTTAGGGGGTGGATGAAGCCGGTCTTCTCCAAAAGATACTTGGTCTGAGCTGGATTATGGCCGATCTGCTGAGGATCTCGTCAGCATATTCAGGGTTTATTGCGATCCTCATGTTAACGTTCCTGTCTGTTTCGTAACTTATCACGGGGACTCTGCTCTGCTTTATATACTCGGCAATAGCTGTCACTATATGTGGTGGTCGCATTCGCGTGGCGAGAAAGAAATCTGGTACGAGGTCGGTTAGCATCTTCTCAACCCTGTATGTGACCCTCTCGTGAGGGTCTACAATTGTGCAGTGAACCAGCTCGTGGACAAGCACGCTTCTCAATATATTGTCAGGTAACATGACAACAGCTGGATAGACCATTGTCACGCATCTCGTAGGTCCCAGAACCGCGATCGGGATGGCGAACACAGCCATGTATATCATCGTTTTTATTTTATTGTCCTCAAGCTGTAGTGGTTGGAACGGAACACCTATCAGATAGCTTACCCCAGGATTGTCGAGGAACTCCAAAATCTTCTTAACAGCGTTTAGCTCGTCATGATATATAGCCTGCTCAAAAGACCACGGGCGAACCATGTCTAGAACCCTTCTAAGACCCATGTATATAGATGGCAGAAGACCCTCAATCCTTCTCATAACACTCTCAAGATCTCTTGTAATGTTTGGCGGGATCTTTCCCAAAAGATCATCAGGATCCGTTGCAACATTATAGCTCATGACCATCACCCTATGGGCAACATCACCACTATTATTGATTTCCATAGCAATAATTTTAACATATATTTTGGATCATGGATCTTGTTTGGTATGCTGGGGATGGGTAAAGCTAACTTTTCCAAAAAGCACGTGGCTTGAGCCGAATCACAGCTGACTTGCTGAAGATCTGGTCAGCATATTCAGGGTCTCTTGCGATCCTATCGGCAACGATATCGTATGTTTCATGGCTTATCACAGGGACTCTGTTCTGCCTTATATACTCGATACCAGCTCTCAGTAGTGGTGTATATTTCACAGCAGGGAAAAGAATTGGTGCAATGTTGGTTAGCATCATCTCAACCTTGTATGCGACCCTCCCGTAGGGATCTCCAGTTATGCAGTGAACCAGCTCATGGATAAGCACGCTTCTCAATGCAATGTCGGGGTACATGATAGTAACTGGAAAGATCAGTGCTGTGCATTTCGTAGGCTCCAGAATCTCGATCCGTAGTCGGGATACAACCATGTCTATCACTGTAATATTATCATCCTCGATTGCCACCGGTTGGAACGGAAGACCTATCAGATAGCTTTTCCCAGGGTCGTCAAGGAACCTCAGGATCTCCTCAACAACACCTAGCTCCCGGCGATACATAGCATACAAGAGGGACCACGGGCGAACCATGCTCAGAACTGTTCTAAGACCCCTATATAGAGAGGGCAGGAGACCCTCGATCCTTCTCATAACTATCTCCATATCTCTTGTAATGTTTGGCGGGATCTTCCTCAATAAATCATCAGGGTCCGTTGCAACATTATAGCTCATGGTCATCACCTTATAGACAACATCCTCTCTACTATAGTTTCTTCTAGCAATAATTTTAACATATATTTTGGATCATGGATCTTGTGATTAGATATTGCTAGGGGGTGGATGAAGCCGGTCTTCTCCAAAATCTCCAAAAGATACTTGGTATGAGTGGCATCACGACTGATCTTCTGAGGATCTGTCTAGCGTATTCAGGATCTGTTGCGATCCTATCGATAACGATATCGTATGTTTCATGGCTTATCACAGGGACTCTGTACTTCTTTGCATACCAATTAACAACTCTCGATATAGGTATAAGTAGTATTTGCGTGTGCATAGCGAGAAAGAGATCTGGTGCGAGGTCGGTTAGCATCTCCTCAACCTTATATGCTCTTGTCTCGTGGATATCTCCAACTGCACAGTGAACCAGCTCGTGTACAAACGCGCTTCTCAATATATTGTCTGGGTACATGGTGGTGATTGGAAAGATCAGTATTGTGCATTTCGTAGGACCCAGAACCTCGATCGAGATGGCGGGTGTAGACATGTTTACCACCGCATACACATTATTATCCTCGATCAGTACTACCTGGAACGGAACACCTATCAGATAGCTTTTCCCAGGGTTGTCAAGAAACTTCAATATCTCTTTAACAATGCTTAGCTCCTGGCTATATCTAGTCCACTCAGGAGACCCTGGGCGAACCTTCTCCAGAACCCTTTCAAGACCCCTGTATATCGATGGCAAGAGACCCTTGATCCTTCTCACAACACTCTCAACATCTCTTGTAATGTTTGGCGGGATCTTTCTCAATAAATCATCAGGATCTGTTACAAAGTTAAAGCCCATGAACATCACCCCACAGGCGGTATACTCTCTATTATTGATTTTTTCAGCAACAATCTTGATAGATACTCTGTGTCGAGTATTGTGGTCTTTAGGTATGGATCATTCACTAACAATATACCTGTTCTCTTTAGATCGCTTAATATGTGTCTAGCTTCATCCTTGCCTATCCACATTACAATACCTAGTGGTCTCGCCATCTCTGAGAGCGTCTCCATGGCTCTGATGAAATCACGTTGGGAGAACTCCTCATATTTATATTTCATGCATTCAGCGATCGCATCTACTATTGCCGATCCTAGGTAGTTTTCTGGCGCATAGAGCGATGCTGGGTGGAATAGCATGATGCACCGCGATGGAAACACATCGTAGATGGCTTTTCTAAAAAAGCCATACGGCTGTGGCGCAGTAACTGTTCTAAGGCCTACATAGCTTTCATCTATCCAAACACCCTGGATCGGTATAGAGGCTATATAGATCTCACGCTGATTGCTTCTAAGAAAATCAAACGCTATGAAGATTTGCTTCTGTGCACGTCTCACTGCCGCCTCTGTCCATTTCTTGGTAGCTTTTCTCGCTATCTCGACGAGCTGTTCGGGCGGTGTGTTAAGGATCCTCTCCATCTCACTATATATGGTCAAAAATGTTCTTCTGGCTTTGCGCAACACAATGCCCATGTGGGCCCTGAGCTCTGGGGTGATCGCAAGCCTCATAAGATCTTCATCTCTGATCATGAACTGGCTCTCATCTATCTGGTTCTCACTCATATTGATCACCAACCACGGTTAGCATTACACCTACTATTAATTTCTCTAGCAATAAGATATTTGGATTATGGGCTTATGATTAGATATCGTTAGAGGTGTCAAAGCTAGCTTTTCTTTTTCCAAGAAGCGCTTGGTTTGAGCCGGACTATAACTGATTTTCTGAAGATCTGTTTAGTATATTCAGTGTCTGTTGCGAACCTATCGACAACAGCATCGAATGTTTCTATGCTTATCACAGGGACTCTGTTCTGCTTTATATAATTAAGGACAGCTGCCGCTATATCTTCTGGAATGAGTAGTATCATATGCTCTAATTCATATTGCGTGGCGGGAAAGAGATCTGGTGCGAGGTCAGCTAGCATCTCCTCAACAAGATGTGTAGCCCACTCATTAAGCTCTCCAGCTACGCAGTGAATCAGCTCGTGTACAAGCGAGGTTCTCAACATATTGTCAGGTAACATGATAACAGCTGGAAAGACCATTATCAAACATGTCGTAGGTTTTGGAACCCAGAACTGGTAGGTGAATGTAACCATATTCAGTATCCCACGCATATAACCGCCCACGATCTCTATTGGTTGGAATGGAGCACCTATCAGACGGCTTTCCTCGGGATCGTCGAGGAACCTCAGGATCCTCTCAATAATTCTTAGCTCCGAACGATATTTAGCCTGCTCAGGAGACCCTGGTGGAGCCTTCTCCAGAACCTTTTTAAGATCCATATATAGAGATGGCAGGAGACCCTCGATCCTTTTCACAACACTCTCCATATCTCTCATAACATTGGGCGGGATCTCTATCCTCAAAAGATCATCAGGATCCGTTACAATGTTATAGCTCATGACCATCACCCTATGGACAACATCCTCTCTACTACAGTTTCTTCTAGCAATAATTTATAGATATTTTGGATCATGGATCTTGTTTGGTATTGTTAGAAATGGTCAAAGCCAACTTTTCCTTTTCCAAAAAGCGCTTGGTTCTAGCTGAATCATAACTGATTTGCTGAGGATCTTGTTAGCATATTTAGTGTCTGTTGCGATCCTCTTGATAACGATCTCGGCTGTTTCAAGGCTTATCACAGGGACTCTGTTCTCCTTTATATATTCAACGATAGCTCTCGCCACCTGTTGTTGTCGTATGTGCATATTGGCAAAGAGATGTGGTGCGAGGTCGGTTAGCATCTCCTCAACAAGATGTGTAGCCCACTCATAGGGATCTCCAACTGCACAGTGAACCAGCTCGTGTACAAACGCGCTTCTCAACATACCGTCGGAGAACAGGGCAGTGGCTGGAAAGATCAGTACTGTGCATTTCGCAGGACCCAGAACCCCGATCGGGATGGTGGGTGTATACATGTTTGCCATTGCATATACATAATTGTCTTCAATCAGTGCTACCTGGAACGGAACACCTATCAGATAGCTTTTTTCAGGATTATCGAGGAGCTTTAGGATCTTCTTAATAGTGATTAGCTCTAGAGTCCCTGGCAGAGCCTTTTCCAGAGCCTTTTCAAGAACCATGTATATCGATGGCAAGAGACCCTCGATCCTTCTCACAACCCTCTCCATATCTCTTATAACGTTAAGTCGGATCTTCTTTCTCAATAAATCATCAGGATCTATTACAATGTCAAAGCCCATGATCATCACCTTATAGACAGCATCACCACTATTATTGATTTCCCTAGCAATAAGATATTTGGATTATGGGCTTATGATTAGATATCGTTAGAGGTGTCAAAGCTAGCTTTTCTTTTTCCAAGAAGCGCTTGGTTTGAGCCGAACTATAACTGATTTTCTGAAGATCTGTCTAGCATATTCAGGGTCTATTTCGATCCTCTCGCCAACAATCTCGGCTGTCTTGTAATGCATCACAGGGACTCTGCTTCTCCTTATATAATCAATGATAGTTACCATTATATCTGCTGGTAGTAGCGTGGTGTCAAAGAGATCTGGTACGAGGTCACGTAGCATCTCCCTGACCCTGTATGTGACCCTCTCGTAGGGATCTCCAACTGCACAGTGAACCAGCTCGTGGACAAGCGAGCTTCTCAACATATTGTCAGGTAACACGACAGCAGCTGGAAAGATCATTATCGTGCATTTCGCAAACCCCAGAACCGCGATCGGGGAAATAAATGTAGCCATGGGTGACACATAGATATTCCTGTCCTCGATTGCCGCTAGTTGGAATGGAACACCTATCAGATAGCTATTCCCAGGATCGTCGAGGAACTCCAATACCTTCTTAACAGCGTTTAGCTCATCACGATATATAGCCTGTTCAAAAGACCCTGGTGGAGCTTTCTCCAAAGCCTTTTCAAGACCCATATATATAGATGGTAGGAGAACATCGATCCTTCTCATAACACTCTCAATATCTCTCATAACATTTGCTGAGATCTTTCTCAAAAGATCATCAGGATCTGTTGCAATATTATAGCTCATGACCATCACCCTATAGACAGCATCACCACTATTATTGATTTCCATAGCAATAAGATATATTCTTAGGTTGTGAGCATCAATAGGACGTTATAATATGGTGATGTGGTAACAAGGTACTAGAGCTGTCAGGGATCTCGTGCATATCCCTGCTATTACCAAAAATGTTCAATGAATAACGATAAAGAGAGAGAAAGAGAAAAAAGAGATTTGTTTTAATTCATACTCTTCTAGCTATGGATCATCGTCATCATAATACTCATCGTCATCATCGTACTCGTCATCGTCATCGGTTTGGCAGAGCCAGTCCAGCTCGTGTCCTTGTCTTGCCGCATCCTTCACTATCACCTCGCACAGCAGCAGATAGAACGTTGCTCTCACGAAGTGCAATAGATCGTTGTCTCTGACATGGCTTGCAACGGTGTAGAGCATGTCACGGATCTCATCGGAATCATCTATCTTTATCTTCGTCGGCAGTATCTTGATGATGTCGCTCATAGTTTCAACAAGATGTACTATCTCTCTCAGCGTCATCTGCGGTATTGGCTTGTTCAACAGATCGCCGGATATCTCCGAATCATCGCCTATCCTCCTTATCTCCCTCTCCAGATACTTCTTGAACAATATGGTGGCAGCCTGTGAGACATTCACTATATTGCCGCACATCACCAGCCTGGACAGCACATCAGCAACGTCATCAGGGATCGTTGGTCTGTTCTCCATCCTTATCAGGTGATCGGCTATTCTATATATCTTATTAGTTATCATAGCAATATCCTTTATCGACGCATCATTCGGCTTTGGCAACGTCATCATATCACCCCTCCTTCAACATATCTATCAATGCTGCCAGCGCTAGCACTGTGAGCGGCAATAGCTCGCGGTACTTTAGATACTCTCTGAGCAGCTCTACAAAGCCGTTGTGGAACAATAGATAGTAGCGCAGGTTCTCGTAATACCAGTATAGATCCTCAATAACAGCTCCTGTGGTATTGACTATCTCGCGCATGTCCCTTAGCGTTAGCTCTGTCACGGGCTTGTTCAGAGGATCCTGAGTCTCTCTGAATGGCTCCTTGGTTCTCTCTATCTCATCACTGATATATCTGTAGAGAAGCTTTAGCAATGCTGTGGATATGTATACCATATCGCGACACTGTATCAATAGATCAAGCATCTCCGCAACATCATCGCGAATCACTGGACGGTGCCCTGTTCTCATCAGGTGCTCAGCTATTTCATAGGACTTCTGCGCATGCGTTAGTGTCTTGTTCAGTCTTGCCATGTATATATCCTTATATATTTCGTATAGACACTCACCCATGCTATCACCCTAGGGATCGCATCTGGTGCGTAGATAGTCCGAGAGCTCGTATCTCCTGCTCTCAAGCCGATCTATATAGCTGTTCAATGCGTCTATCAGGAGATCCTTAGATATCTCTACAAACTGCTTTCTAGCCTCATCGATACTAAGCTGAGAAAGCTGCTCTATTGTCTTCGATATCTTCTCATCAAGATCATCGAGGATCTCTCTGCTCTCGATAATCCTTGTCTTCGGCACTATCTCTGCCCTATATATTAGCCACAGCATCGAGGAGTTATACGCCTTGGTCAGTGCCTGCTCTAGCTGGTTGTCGAGGTCGATGACAACACTGTGGGTAGTGTTCTGCGGACTCTGCGCAGCTCTCTGTGTAACTATCTCTGCAGCTCTCTGGCGAATGACCTGGTTGAACTTCTCAGCCATCCTGATGTACTCTGCGGGGTCAAGGGGATTTGTCCTCTCGAACCTCGCAAGCTCGGCGTTATACATTATCTTGTTCTGCGTCATGCTCTTTATCTTCTCGATCACAGCGTTACTAATGCTTATGTTGACAACTACCTCTCCAATCTTTATAGTTGGGGTTTGGGTTTGACTATCTATACACGCCACCATCTCACCCTCATCATAGATATTGCTTGGCGGTATTTAAGCTTAATTGCATTCATTTACAAAGTATTAACAGTGACCAGGTCGTGCGAGAAACATAAGGAGAAACATAAAAAAGAGATTGACTTAAAACCTTCTTGAAACAATCTAGCGATAGCAGTTGCTACCACGTATCTCGTCGGAAAGCTCTTGTATCTCGTCCTTTAGGTCATCTATGTACTCTGTCAGTGCGTCTATGGCATAATCCTTGGATATCGCTATGAACTGCTTTCTAGCATCATTAACATTTGTTGTCGAGAGCTGCTCTATTGTCTTCGATATCCTCGACTTAAGACTATCGCGGATCTTGCCGCTAACCTTCTTTATCTTTGGCACTATCTCGTTCTTATAGATCAGCCACAGCATCGAGGAGTTATACGCCTTGACTAGCATTTGCTCCAGCTGACCATCGAGATCAACGACAATGTCATATCCCTTGCCAGCAACTATCTTCTGTGGATTCTGTGTTATTGCTTGCTTCAGCAGGTCGACGACTCTCTGGCGAATGATCTGGTTGAACTGCTCGGCTAGAGATGCATACTCATCTGGATCTGTGGGGCTAGCTCTCTCAAAGTGCTGCTGCGCAGTGTTATATGTTATCTTGTTCTGCGTTATGCTCTTTATCTTATCGATCACAGCGTTGCTAACACTTATACTAACAACTACCTCTCCGAACCTTTGGGACGGAGTTTGGGACTGGGTCTGACTGTTTACATTCGCCATCATCTCACCCTCATCATAGATATTGCTTGGCGGTATTTAAGCTTAATTGCATTCATTTACAAAGTATTATGTTATGCAGAGATGGGTCTTGACCCTAGCCATGTTTGACTTGACATAGTTGCTATGCCTCGCATCTAGATGTGCTTCCATGTGCTCCGGCTCTATCCGTCTTCCACAGATCCTGCAAATATCCCCTGGCTTTCCTGTGTGGTAGCGCCCCACATGTTTCGACACAAGGATAGCTATTCGTTTCAAGACGCTCTCACCGATATCTGGATACTTCTCAAGGATTCTCCTGATTGATGACAGCCATCTCTCCTCCATGAGCACCATATATACATCTCTTCCAGCCATCCTTGCTCTTACAAACGTATGTAGTGCTGCTTCTAGCTCTGCGCTGCCACATATCTCGTCAAGTTTTCTTATGTTTTTCAACACTGGGTGGGTCTCTATAAGCTCTCTTAGTGTCTCTGCCCTTGTTTTGCCCATGCTCGATGCATATTTATCTATAATCTCTACGGTCTCTCTGCTCAGAAATGTACATACTTGTTTCTTCCACTTGGGTTTTTGGTTTGACATCTATCACACCCCGCTAGATTGTTCTTGCTAGTAATAATAATAATAACAAGAGTATCAATATGTTTATGGTCAGGGGCGCTCTATCTCTTCTGCACATCGTTATTCCTGAGAGCCTCTCCCTCTGTATCTCGATCTCTTTTCTCAGACCACCTATCGCTTTTAACACTTCTTCGATGTTCTCTGATATCGCCTCTGTTCCAGCTCTGATCATCTCTACATCGTCTCTCAACAAGAGCTTCTCAACATCCCTATCTATTTTTTCAAGTTTCTCCAGCTTTTTCTCAACATCCTTCAGCATTGCTTTGACCCCACCGATCTCTTGTTTCTGGTTATTGATGCTCTGCTCAACACTGTTGAGACCTGTCTTGATATTGCTTATCGACATGAGCAGAGCTCCTATTGTTTCTCTGAGCTCGTCGCTCGCCCAACCCATGTTTTCTTATCCCCACCTCTCTTGATATCCAGGCGTATCGTGTTGACATGTATATATTTTTCCCGTGCCAGCACGTTGAGCAAGGCTTCGGAAAGCTTGCTCGTAGTCTGGGCGATCTTGCTATTTATTTTTCTCTCCCCCTTGATATCTATGTCTATCTCTATCACTATCTTGGCTCTATGGCTTGTCGGGGTTCTCAATGTTTTAGATCTCTTTTTATGGCTTGGCACCGCTGTTGCCATAATCCCGCCCTCTTTACCAAGATAGATGGTAACGTAAATAGGATCTGGATCTTTCTAGCTCCTCTAGCTCTTTCTCTAGTTCTTTGATGAGCTTCTGCAGCTCGTTTATGAAGCTTTCAAGCTTCTCGCTACTTTTCTCCAGCTCTTTCACCCTGCCCTCAAGTAGCTGTATATAGAAATTCCTATCCTCTTCTCCCATTCTTGCTGCCATCTCTAGCAGTGCTTTCTTAGCCTCTTCCAGGTTCTTGTTATACTTTAGGCTCTTGATGTGCCCGGCAACGATATCTCTGTACTTTCTTGTCCTTAACATGTACGCCACCTTTGTGTTGAAGAACTCCCATAAGGTCTTTTCTCTTCTCGTGGACTCGAGCTCGTCGAAGATTAATATTAGTGACATCTGCACCTGTGGATCGAGATCTACTGTGACATCATACTCGTTTGAAAACCTGCCGGTCTCGCTTATCATCTTATCAACAAGCTCTACCGCTCTCTGCCATACCAGGTTATTTATCTTGTCCCTCGGCTCGGCATAGTCGTTATCTTTGTAGCTGAATTTCAGGTGCTTAGGATCGTAATATATATGTCCATCGCTCATCTGATACACCTTAGCAACCATAGCTCCAGTGATCTTTGGTCTTATCTTCACATTCACTAAACCGTATTTCTGCAGCGACTGCGTCGCAAAGCTCTCAAAATCATATGTCTCTTGAGCCCAGAGCCCTCTCCTCGGCTCCCCAGCCGGGCTCGTTCCCACTGGGGAGACCACATCCCCGCTCCCCTGGGCACCGGGGGCAGGGGTTTCAGATGGGGTTTTCTCTGCCATTCTGTTCTCCATGTTAAGTATAGGGGAGTATAGTAAAAATGTTTTGGTATCGCAGATCAGGGGTTAGGTGAAAGTATTACTATGGTGTGGGGCAAAAAGATCTTGTGTTTAGTCTAGACAAACAATAGCCGCAATATTTGACATGTACTCTCTCACATCGTTTGCCTTTGTCTTATTCATTTTCCTCACGCTCAAGATTTTATTTCTGTTAAGATTAGCCAAAGATGATCCTCATCTTTTACCAGCTGATCCAGTTCTTCTTGTGTTAGTGTCTTTTCTGCTGGCAGTCTGACCCTTAGGTGGAAATTGATTACAAAGTCCCCGGGTTTGGCGAAAACAGGAAGCGTAACAAACATTACGGGATAGTCGAGGAGCCGGGATAACAGCTCGGCAGCTGCTTTGTTTCCCACAGCTGACATGATCCTGAGACCGTTGTTCTGCGCTATTTTGATAAATCTTCTGGCTCCTTCCACCGATATCTTTCTCTGAACAATAACTACGTGTGGGTACTCATTGTAGTTAATGGGAACAACTAGGGAGTCTGTGATATAGATATCTGTCATTTCCCTCACCTATGGATCGCGGTATTTTTCCTCGTCGAGACATATTAGCAGCTCTTCTTCTTTTTTGACTGGCGGTAGGTCGAGGTGCTCAGTGTCAAGGTAATTTAGCAGTGCAGTTAGCGAGTCACCTCCCTCAGTAATCTCTATGATTGTGTCATAGTCATATTTATTTGATAGATAGTGCAGCACTAGCGTTTTTATATCATTAGATCTAAATCTTTCGAGGCACTTTTCGCCAAACTTGTTTTTATACTCTTCAGCATACTTATCATCATAGCTAAGATCGAGCTTCTGGCTAAGGAACTTGTTGTATATCTTGTTGAAGTCTTCCTCAACAAAACCGTAGATGGTATCGCCATAGTAGTCACTATTGTAGATCTTGATCCCTGCTAGAGCTGTGATCTCAACAATATCGTATAGCGTTAGGCATTTGGAATCAACATGTATGTATTTTACTGTTTTACTCATATATATCACCCTTTAACCAACTTTGGACCCAGAGCCCTAATCTTAGGGGGCTCCCCGGGTCCGTGCCCAGGAGCCCCACCGCATCCCCAGCCCTCGGGGCATCGAGGGCAGGGGTTTTAGATGGGGTTTTCTCTGCCATTCTGTTCCCCATGGATAGTTAGGCAGAGGTATATTTAAACAATTCGGTATTGCAGATCAGGGGTTAGGTGAAAGTGCCCACAGATCGATCGAGAGCGGGTCAACATACTGATCGTCCATGGGATTCATAGATTAATCATAGGGATCGGACAAAACTAATCATAACCGCGATAGAGAGTTTTACTTAAATACCCCTGATATCTCTATAGTTTTAGTACCACGAGCCTCGCCCAACCCCCCATATCAATCGCGAATACTCTCATATACCCCCTGATCTGCGATACCAAAATGCTTAAATACCCCTCTCCATATAAAATATGGAGAAAGAAATGAGGACCACAATTAAAAATCCGAAGCCCCCCGTGGCGGATGCCCACGCCACGGGGGATGAGGCCCCAGGTGTTGCTGGGGTTGGTCCTGGGGCTGATGGTAGGGATGTGCAACCCCAACTCGGGAAGTGGATGCCTGTGAGAGTAACATTGAGATCCAAATATAATGAGTACTTGCTGCCAAAGCTAGCGTACATTGATAGACTGCGTAACGGACTAATCCTAGCCTATCCAGTAAAGATATACACAATACCAGCTGAGCTGAGCTTCGTCATCGATCCAGAGCTGATCAAGACCCCTCTCAAGAACATCAATAAGTACTCCATAATCGAGCTTGACAGTGACTTCGAGGCGCTTGCCAGAATAACAGTTAGAGAGACCAAGAAGCCGTTGACAGAGATCTACAGCTGGTCCACGAGGGTGCTCAGCATCGAGATGCTGAAGCCTCGTGAGCCTTTGAGGAGATATGATAGACTAGTGATAGTAAGTCTGCCGGTAAAGGCAGTAGGTTCTGGGGCGATCAGAAATGTTGAGGTTGCTGACGAGAGCGCAAAGCACGTTATATGGCGTACTAGAAATTCTAGCCCTACTGGTAACCACGCAATACTATATCTAGTGTTTCTAGCGCCTCCTAACGAGAGGATAAAGATAAACTACCAGTGGCACGGGGCAAAGCGTCCGTTGGTGGATGAGACCCTTGAGCTCTGATCTCGAGTCTGATCGTGATCGCGATCCCGAGGCTGTGCCCTCTTTCGATGACCTTATTCATTCTAGTCCCTACCGCTCCCACGATCATCCCTTCTTGACCGTGGCAAAGCTCCCACGGTTCTACATACTTGCTAGATTGTACTCGCCTCTCATTGCTGCTGTCGAGCTTTTCTCGAGCCCCGAGACACAGATCCGTGCTATCTTCTTCTATCACTATAGATTCTCGCCCGATCCAGTTGTTAGAGAGTATGTAAAGCCATATTTGAGGAGAAGGCGGCTCACGCTCTACGAGATACGCTATATCATTGCTAACTATCGTCGTAAGAGCGTGAAGGAGATAGCCAAGGATCTTAACAGATCTATTAGCACGATCTATGCTGTTCTGCATAGTTATAACGGTAAGAAGAGAAGTTACAGATATCTATCTGATGACGAGATAGGCTATATCATCAATCAGCATCTCTATAAGAAGAGATCGATGCGTTCGATAGCAAAGGAGCTTAACAGATATGTCAGCACGATCTACTATGCGTTGAAGAGGAGAGGCTTTAAGTGATCTTATTTTTATGACTTTTAATGGTGGTTGTTTTGATACTCTCTGACATTGATCTTAGGAGCTATATAGTATCTAGGAAGCTCTATATCGAGCCCTATTACGAAGATATTGTGAGGGAAAACGGTCTTGACCTGAGGCTCGGTAATGAGGTGTGTGAGATGGTTGAGAGCGAAAAAACCCTGGATCCCTATGGCGAGTGGGATGCCGGGGATTATTTCAAGTGCTACGAGACCGTGGATAGCTTTGTGACAAAGCCCTGGGCTAGGTATTTGATGCACACAATAGAATATATAGAGCTCCCATCAGATCTCGTTGGCTTCGTAGAACTGAGATCAACATTCGCAAGGCTAGGCTTCATGATACCCCCAACAATGGTTGATGGGGGCTTCAAAGGACAGCTAACAATAGAGGTCCAGACACCCCCATTCCCCGTGAGGCTCAGAGTAGGGACAAGGTTCCTGCATTTAATATTATCAAGAACATCAACACCTATAGAGAAGCCATATAGAGGAGCGTATCAGGGGCAGAGAGGCGTTAGGCTGCCTAAAAAGCTGGAATACCCCTAAGAAAGAAAGTGAGAGGAAAAAAAGAATTTGTTTTAATATCTACTCACTCGTCATCGTCATCATCTTCCTCGTCGTCCTCATCCTTGGCGACAATCGTGGCAATCTTTTCTTTGAGGGCTTTTAGCTCATCATATAGCTGTTTCTTCTCTTTTGCAAACTCATCATATAGCTGTTTCTTCTCTTTTGCAAACTCGTTTGCTTTGCTAGACATCCATTTTATAACATCGATCATATGATTTATAAGCTCTTTGTTGGCGCGCTCTCTAAACTGTTTGACAGCGTCATCAACGTTGTCTAGCTGTTGTGCTAGCTCATCTATAGTTTCTGATAATCTTTGTCGAACATTGCCACTACTATAGCTATCGCCCTCAATGCGGATATCGTCAATGATATTGAGTACTGGTATTATCTCATTGCGATAGATCCTTCGCAGCTCATTCCTGATCATGAATTCATTATATGCTCTTTGTAATAGCTTCTCAGTACGTTCATCAAGTTCAACGGTAACATCATACTCACTAGCTAGATTGCCAGAACCGGCGATCTGGTCAGCAATCTCGAGAGCTCTCTGCCGGATCGCATAATTTATATCGCGACTTAGTGAGTTGTACGTATCATTTTTTGATATGAATATGCTCTCGAACCCTTTGTAGTATATATTATTGTTTGATAGCTGGCTGACCCTAGCAACCACAGCAGCACTGATCTTGGGCCTTATTGTCACGTTTACTAGCCCATGCTTTTGTAACTGCTCTGTCTTGAACTCATCAAATTTATAGTAGATCGCTCTCTGCGCATTTTGCATCTGTGTTACACTACTCACCTCACTCACCTATGCATCACCTCCACCAGAAATGAGGTTTGGGATATTTAAGCGCTTTGGTATCACGGATCAGGGGGTTAGTGAAACTAAAGCTGAGAAAAAGATCTAAGATTGTGGAAAGTGAGAAAAAGATCTGATCTGGGTCAGTTTTGACCACAGATGTCATAATCACAGACAACTTGGCAGATCAGTTGAGAAAGCACTGGCATCATGTACTCATTGAAATCTTTGAGAAACTCGTTGATCTTGTCAGCTAGGTTATTCTCGTTTACCTCGTTGAGAGAGTTTATGAAATTGTAGATCGGTCGTAGTGGATCGCCTTCATGTGATGATGATATTTTGAGTTTCACATCATAGTCAACACCAGTGTGACTAACGTTAAATCTCATTTGCTTTATATGTATCTCTGCAAAACCGCCTTGGGTATCAAAGCTGATCGTCAGTGTTTTATGTACATAGCCGCCCCAGTCAACGATCCATCTATCTGTTATTCTGATCTGATCCACAGCTGGCCATAGATCCTCCCGTGCTATGACCTCTAACATATATTTGTCAGCCGTCATGGTTTCATACTTCCTATGCTCTACTGTTTGCTCTATTTTCTTTATGATCATGCCTTGTTTCATTTCTCGATCTTGATTCACGTTCTTTTCTATAGGCTCACTCATTTCTCACACCCCCAAGGGTTTGAGGATTGTATTGCTCCTCGTCCAGGCAGACTAGTATGTTCTTCTCTTTTTTTGGGATCGGTAGCTCGAGATGCATTATATCGATCCAGTTAAGCAGCGCGATCGCTCTCCCATATATTCTGTTGTCACTAATAGAAATTATTGTGTCTAGGTTGTTCTTGTATAGCAGATAGTGCAGTGCTAGCGTTATTTCATCCTTTTTGAGGCATCTCTTGCTAAACTTCTTTAGATATTCGTTGCGATACTTATCATCGTTAGAGAGACGGTCGAGCTGTGCTTTAAATGCTGATATGAGATTTTGAAGCTCATCATCATCTATGCCGCGTCCTGCACGGTAATCCCCATCATCGTCATAGATCAAGATTTTAGCGTCATTTATTATGACATATAGCTGGTATAGAGTCAGATCTTTGTAGTCTAGGTTGAGATGTACTATCTTATCAGGCTCTGTTCTTTTTATAGTTGTGAGTAATTTATATAGATCGAATGGTGTCATCTCATACAGCTCACCCATTTCCCACAATCACCTTCACTACGAGTAAAATCTAGGGATATTTAAGCGCTTTGGTATCACGGATCAGGGGGTTAGTGAAACTAAAGCTGAGAAAAAGATCTAAGATTGTGGAAAGTGAGAAAAAAGATCTGATCTGGGTCAGTTTTGACCACAGATGTCATAATCACAGATGACTGGGCAAATCAATATAGAAAACACTGGTGCCATGTAGTCACTGAAATCTTTGAGAAACTCGTTGATCTTGTCAGCTAGGTTATTCTCGTTTACCTCGTTGAGAGAGTTTATGAAATTGTAGATCGGCCATAGTGGATCGTTATCATGTAATGATGTTATTTTGAGTTTCATCTCATAGTCAACACCAGTGTTACTAACGTTAAATCTCATTTGCTTTATATGTATCTCTGCAAAACCGCTTTGGATATCAAAGCTGATTGTGATTGTTTTATGTATATAGCCGCCCCAGTCAACGATCCATCTATCTGTTATTCTGATCTGATCCACAGCTGGCCATAGATCCTCCCGTGCTATGACCTCTAACATATATTTGTCAGTCGACTTGGTTTTATACTTCCTATTCTCTACTGTTTGCTCTATTTTCTTTATGATCATGCCTTGTTTCTTTTCTTGATCTATGGTCTTACTCAACCTTACCATCACCTCTCAAGAGAAAGTTTCATGATAGGTATGTCTCAGCTTGTGGTACGTATTTCTTCAGATCGTTTAGAAACTTCTCAGTCAGATACGCTATTCTATTCTCGTTCGTTTTTGTTCTCACTCTACGCATGAATCTTTTTGCAAGTCGCAGCAGATCATCAGTCGCTGGTACTGTAAAGTCAACACTGTAATCATATGTGAAAGTGTCAGCAGCCCTTATCTGTACTATGTGGATCAACATACGTGGTTCTGGCTTGGTCTCAAACTTGATGTCAAATCTCTTTATTATCTTTATTATGTTTTCTTGATCTGTTTTCTTGCGGTGGATCGATATATCTGGAGTGCGTGTCTCAAAGTCAGTTGCAGTCACAACCTCATATATCGTTAATGTTTTATCTTCTTTGTTTTCTATGACTTGTTTCACCATCTTCGCATTCACTATATCACTCTCTGATAAACTGTATGAGTCTCTCGAGAGCTACTTCTGATAATCTGATCACGTCAGTGTGCTTAGCAAGTCTGCGTAGAAATCTGCAGTCAACGATCTCCTCATCGTACTTATCTTCCAGTCTGTTTATGATCTCTATCGCTTTCTTAACAATCGCGTATTCTATTTCCTCGGCACCGTACTCAGCTTCAACGATCTCTGCAAGTTTGCTTAGGATCAGCTCTGAGACTATGAATAGATCCTCGTTCTCGTCGATCTCTTCGAGAAGCTTATCATCTTCAACTGGATCGGCAAAAGCTCTATCGAGCTCCCATGCAATGTTTAGCGCTTCCTCAAGCACTACTAACATCTCGTCATCTCTCATCATGCTAGCTGGTTTTGTAATTAGATTCTCTATCTCAATCTCCTCACTCACACTCATATATATTACCCTCTACACAGATTTGAGCCCAGAGCCCTGGATTCAGGGGGCTCCCCGGGCTCGTTCCCAGGAGCCCCGCCACATCCCCGCTCCCCGGGGCATCGGGGGCGGGACTGAATTTGGGAATCACTGTTTGTTTCATTTTTGTCTCCGTGACGAATATGTCCATGGATATTTAAGCGTTTTGGTATACAAGATCAGGGGGCCAGTGAAACTAAAACTGAGAGAAAAGAGAGAAAAAGCGATCAATTATGCTATACGATACTTTAGCAAAAGAGAAAACAAATAATAGATCGAGAAAAAAGATCTGGGTTCTAGCTATCTATCTGCAATATCCGCGCGTGCTATAGCGGCTGCTGCGCATGCTCTCCTCGTACATCTCAGTCTCATACCTCACTGTGTCCTCAAGAACATGGTCAAAGTCAATGACTACGGTTATCTGATCGACTCTACGACCCTCGTAGTAGTAAAGCTGCCTAAGCTCTCTCGTGGCATAAAGCTCAGCTATCCTTATTATAGCGGCATTGATCCTCGATGCTAGGGGCTCTGCGCCCCTAAACCTTCCCGATCCAGCAGAGTAGTATACTCTGTGGTTTGTAGCCTCAGCAACGCGGTCGATCACGTCTCTAGTGATCTTAATGTGTATCGTCGCATAGATCTCTGTGCACTCTATCTCGCCGTCCTCATAAGGATCGTCTGTGATGGTCTCTGGGTTGCATATCCACAGCTTATCCTCTATCGTCGCGAATCTGTATAATGGTTTTTGATGCAGCTCGTTCTCACTCATCACGCCGCCACCTTACTGCTTAGCTTATTATAATTGTCGTCATATAGTATTTCGTTTAGATAGAGTATTATCACGTGCTCACTTGTATCGTCTTTTATGCTCACAGCAGCAATAGGCGGATCATTCATAATATCGAGATCGATCTTCACACTCAGCTTAATATTATAGTAGTTATTAAGTATACTGTTGATAGTGTTCTCAATAGCTTCTAACAGTTTGAGCAAATGCATATGACTGATATAGCTTCCGTAAACTACCCTTCTGCTCATTTTTATCCCCATGCAAATTCAACCTGTAGGATATTTAAGCGTTTTGGTATCACAGATCAGGGGGTCAGTGAAACTAAAACTGAGGATCATCAAGTGTGAAGAACGAGAGAAAAAAGATCTAAGATTAGGGGAAGTGAGAAAAAAAGATCTGGGTTTATTCTTGATCTCAGTGATTATTTGCACTTGTCTCGTAGCTGTTTGATCTCGTTCTTGAGCTGCTCGATCTCGTTCTTGAGCTGCTGTATGTATTTTGCTCGATCATCGTCCTTGATGCTCTCGACAAATGTCAACAGATCTTTCTTTAGTGTTTCTATGTCAGTACTTAGTAGTTGTTCGTCGCTCATGTTAGCGATCCGCTTTTCGACAGCATCTTTATACTCGTCAGTATATAGCATACCTGCCAGTGCCGAGCGGTAGAAGTCTTTTAGCCTTGATCTTTTTATTTCTATCATATGACTGTTGATAGTGTCTGTCAGCATCTTATCGAGACGATCGTCAAGATCAACAACAACACTGTACGCGCTATTAAGCTTGCCTGTCTCAGCAATCTTCTTATCAGCTAGCTCGACTGCTCTCTGGCGAATGGCAGCGTTTATATCACGACGTAGCGACTCATATTCATATCTCGAGATACTCTCCATGAACTTATGATATTTGTGATCAAAGTATATGTTGTTGTTGCTCAGCTGGCTGACTCTAGCTACCACGGCACCAGTGATCTTTGGTTTGATTGTCACATTTACAATGCCGTATTTCTGCAGCTGTTCTGTCTCGAATTCATCGAACTCGTAATGGATCGCTCTCTGTTGTGCCTCTATCTCACTCACCTCACCCACCCTTACCATCACCTCCACTGGAGATAAAACCCAGGATATTTAAGCGTTTTGGTATACAAGATCAGGGGGTTAGTGAAACTAATCATAAGGGTAAAAGCTTATATGCTGCAATGAGAGAAAAGCGAGAGAGAGAGAAAAAGAGATTTATGTGTGGGGATAAGCCCTAAAGATCCATCATATTATTCATAATTAAAAAAAAAGAAACTGGTTTTGATTCATGTCATAGGGTGCACGGGTTGTTGAACACCCAAGCTTCATACCTGAGGTCGTTGTCAACATAGTCAAGATCTATGGTGACTACGAACTCAATGTCCACTCTGAGGATGCTGCCGCGCTCACGATATTGCTGGTTGGCGATCCTCTGCGCAAGGTAGCGGGCGGCTACTCTCACAGCTCTGTTGAATCCATGAGCCACATGTCCGTCGTACTTACGGAATGTTTTTGACATAAATATCTTCTTGTCAGGGTCAAAGTACACATCGCCCCATGTCAGCCTCTCAACTCGATCGATAACTCTCTGAGTGATCTTCGGGTGAATTAAGGCTCTAATTTTATAGCAGTCTTGGTCATTTTCACATATTTCCACGAAATCCTCGAATGCCTCGAAATCATAGGTGTTTTGTATCTGTGTCTCACTCATTTTATCACTCTCACTATAATGTTTGCAAAGGTGTATTTAAGCGTTTTGGTATCACGAATCAGGGGGTTAGTGAAACATGGGCATAAAAAGCATATACAGACATAAAAAGCATAAATAGATATAAATCAGCTAATGTAGATGTAGATCGATATAAACAGTATATAAAAACTGAGAGAAAAGAGAGAAAAAGCGATCAATTAAGAGAGAAACTTGTTAACACAGAGCACCATCACGCCGCCACCTTCTGCTTCTCAAGCTGCTCGAGTCTTTTTCTTAGCTCGTAGTACTTCTCAGCAATCGCGATCAACATATCAAAGCTCTTTACAATATTGATCACTTCATTGATATCTACATTTTTAGCGTATATACTATGTCCTTTGAAATAATGATAATGTGCAAAATCAACATAATCAATAACGCTCTCAACAGTCCGCATAATTGTTATCTCTCTTTGCGGCACAATATCGAATTTAATCAGCTCTACCTCGTCCCACTCGTCAATTTCTTTCTCAGATTCCTTTTCTAGCTTCTCTAGCTCTTCCTCTGTATACTCTTCATATGGAGAATCATGCAGGCTCTCGGGAAACACTATTTCATCATATAAATCATATTCACTGTAATACATTTCACTGATCATATTATACTCGTTTAGCCATAGAGCCAAGTAGCTGCCGCTATTCATGAAGCTGCACTTCATAGTTATCTTTCTATCTGTTTCATCATACTCAAAAGAACAGTTATCATCAAAGACACTCTTGAGTGTCTCTAAATAGTACTCGAGAGAATACTGATCAACACTCATATATATCACCTTATGGATCATGGATCAGGTGTGGGGATATATTCATCAAGTGATATCTCTATAGCTTCTTTTAGATCTTCTAAGAACTTCACTACATATTTGTCAACATTATCATCATTGATCTCGTTATCTAGTAGAGCGTTTGCAAGCTCACTAAGTGGATATATCTCCTCGCCTGCGATTGCTGCATAGAACACTACATGATAATCAAGACCTGTACCACTATAGTTATCTCTGATCTGTGAAACCTCGATCTTAAGATCAGTGTTCTCGAGATCGCTATATGTTATATTTATCGTTCTTCTTACATATCCACCCCAGCTCGCATAATAAGTTAGCTGGATCTCGATCTTCTCTATATTATTATCATCTAGATAAGCTTCGAGAGCATAGACATTTCTCTCTAGACTCCATTTAGGTGTCTCTGGATCTCTCACAACTTTTTTAAATCTATATACCTGTGCTTGCTGTGTCTCGCTCATATTATCACCTGTTTATAGCTGTAGGAGATCTTATCTCTGTTAAGATCAGCCAGAACCCTTTTTCCTTCACTAGCTGATCTAATTCTTCCTGTGTCAATATCTTTCCTTCCGGCAATCTAACTTTTAGATAGAAATTGATTATAAAGTCATTGGGTTCTGCGAAAATCGCGATTCTATTAAACTCAACAGGATAGTTAAGTAACTGTGTCAATAGCTTAGCGGTTGCCTCGTGGCCCACAGCAGATATGATTTTGACATTGTTTTGTGACATTGCATTGATAAACGCTCTAGCTTCTTCTACAGATATTTTTCTCTGAGCGATAACTATACTCTCATGCTTCTCGAAGTTGATCGGAACTACTAATGAATTAAGTATATAGACTTTCATCATCACCACCCCACTATTGTACGTGGATCGGGGACTGGAAATCTTGCAACTAGATACTTGCTAATGTCTTTTTTCTGCTCAAGAGCGTTAACTATCTTTAACACATCAGCAACATAATACACTTCTATACTGCTTGACTTGTCAACGATCGTGAATTCACCGCACCTAACTAGTATATCATCATTGATCTTATGTGTTGATAAGTTCGTATCATTAGAGCATTTATATCTTACGTACTGAACACCAGTTCTTTCGATTTTGAATGTCTTAGAACTATCAACACTATACAAGTATATATGTATAGTCTTTCCGCGATCTTTGATTGCGGCCAAGGCTTGGACCCAGAGCCCATTTCTTAGGGGACTCTCCGGGTCCGTGCCCAAGAGTCCCTCCGCATCCTTGGCTCCCCGGGCAGTGAGAGCCAAGGGGGGTTTGGGGACCATAACCTGCTGCATTTTTGTCCCCATGCAAAATCAGCCTGGGGGGTATTTAAGCGTTTTGGTATTTCGGATAAGGGGATCACCGAAACTAAACAATTTAAACTAGTTTTAGCTGATTTATACCAATTTATATAATCAATCAGCTTCTTTATGTCTATTTATATCTGTTTATATCTATATATGCTTTTTATGCTTGTTTTTGTTTGTTTATGTTTGTTTATGCATGCATGTATCTGTATATATCTGTTTATGCATGCATGGATTGGTTTATATCATGATGGGGGGGGGGCT
>FWWM01005152.1_pt1 | contig 29318 bp, 26 predicted proteins | sample 2228351 | NCBI WGS metagenome assembly FWWM01 (sample SAMEA103939774, study PRJEB20133) | metagenome | reverse complement strand
AATCAGCAGCAGGGTCAGGAAGGTGACCAGCCCGATGAGGCTCTTCGGGACCCACGGGAGAGCGAAGAGTGGGGCCAGGCGACCCTGGACCCAGGAGAGGAGACTCATCTGCTGGTACAAGTCTAGGGCTGCGGGTCGGGTGTGTCCAGCCGGCGGAGCGCCTCCCCCGGATCCTCGGGCCCGTCCTGCGCATGCCCGTGGTTCCACGATGTCGCCCGGTGAGGAAGGGAGGAGGCGCACGGCCAGCGTAATCCTCCAGCAACCTCCATGGAGGGCGCGGGCGGCGCGGGCGCGGCAGGACCTCTTCTCCAACCGGTACTGATCACCGGCGCCAGCGGGTTTATCGGCACGCATCTGGCCCGCCGCCTCCTGCGGGCCGGGGTGCACGTCCGAGGCCTGGATGTCGTGCCCGCATCGGAGCCGCGCCTGGAGTTCTTCCGCGGCGATCTGGCCAGGCCGGAGAGCCTCCTGCCTGCCGTGCGCGGCGCGCGCACGGTTTTCCACTGCGCCCGCTGGGCCGGGCACCCACCCACATGGGCGGCGGCCCGCGCTGTGGACGTGGCCGGAACGGCGGGATTGCTGGAGGCGTGCCTCCGTGCCGGGGTGGAGCGGGTGGTGCACATCAGCAGCGTCGCCGTCTACGGCCCGACCCGTCGCGCCGTCATCACCGAGGAGACACCCCTTTGGCCCGCCGACCCCTACGGGCAGAGCAAGGTCGACGCCGAGGCGGCGGTGGCCCGCGCGGCGCGCCGGGGTCTCCAGGCGGTCATCCTGCGGCCCGGCCTGGTCTACGGGCCGGGGGCCCTCGGAGGCACGGTCAACCCGGTGCGCCGCATCATGCGGGGCCTCCCCGTGCTGGCCGACGGCGGGCGCGGGATCGCCAACCCTATCTACATCGAGCACCTCCTGGACGCCCTGGTCGCCGCGGCCACACGAAAGGGAGTCGCCGGCCTGGCCTTCAACGTGTCCGACGGGGACGTCACCTGGCGCGAGTTCCTCGGCCACTACGCCCGCATGTGCGGGAGGCCGCTGCGCTCCGCCCCGGCGGCGGCGGTCTGGCTATTCGGGCTGGCCATGGAGGTACGCGGCGCGCTGACCCGCCGGCCGCCGCTCACACACCGCAGCCTGACCCACTACATGACCCGGCGGACACGGCTCAGCACGTTCAAGGCCCGCAGCGTGCTCGGGTGGACCCCTCGCCACCCCATGGAAGCGACGATGGCGGAGACGGAGCGCTGGCTGCACGAGGCCCGAATCCTCGTCCGCTGATGACGCGGGGCGGGACCCTCCTCCCCGCAGGCCCCGTACTGGTGACCGGCGCCGGCGGCTTCATCGGGGGACGGCTCTGCACGCGGCTGGCGGGTGCCGGCGTGCCCGTGCGCGGGCTGGTCCGTCGGACGGAGCAGGCCGCGGAGCTGGCGGTCCATGGCGTGGAGCCTGTCTGGGGAGACCTGACCCGCCCGCAGGACCTGCGGGCGGCGGTGGCGGGGTGCCGGGTGGTCGTTCACTGCGCGGCGTGGATGGGACAGCCGTGGTCGTGGGAGGCGGCCCATGCGACCAACGTGGAGGGGACCCGTGAGCTCGCGGAGGCGGCCCTGCGCGCCGGGGTCTCCCGATTCGTCCACCTCAGCAGCATTTCCGTGTACGGCCCGACCACCGCAGCGGTGATCGACGAGCAGACCCCACTCTGGCCGCTCGGTCCCTACCGGGCGACGAAGATCGCTGGGGAGGCAGAGGTCGCTGCCGCGGCGCGGCGCGGCCTGCCCTCAGCCATCCTCCGGCCCGGCCAAGTCTTCGGCCCCGGCGACCGCCGGCTGGCCGGCCTGATCCTGCGCTGGCTGAGCCGGGGACGCCCGTTGCTTGTGGACGGCGGAGGGGGCCGATGCCATCCTCTCTACATCGAGAACCTGCTGGACGCCGTGGTGGCGGCTGCCGCGCCGCAGGCTCCCCAGGGCGTGTTCAACGTGGCCGACGGGGACGTTCCCTGGCGGGAGTTCCTCGGTCACTACGCCTGCATGGCGGGGAGGCGCCTGCGCTCCCTGCCCGCCCGGGCGGTGTGGGTTCTCGCCCTGGGGACAGAGGTGGCCGGTGCGCTGACTCGCCGTCCCCCCCGCGGCCACCGTGCGGAGCTCGGGTATCTCCTGCGCCACAGCCACTACAGCACGGAACGCGTGCGGGAGGAGCTGGGCTGGAGGCCCCGCGTGCCCCTGGAGGAAGCCATGGCTGAGACGGCGGCATGGCTGCGGGAGGCGGGGATGCTCGAGCGGCGAATTCTCTCCTCCTGAATACGGCAACGGGGGTTGCAGACTGTGTCCACGTCGATAGCTGCAGTGCTCCTGCCCGCAGCGGGCTATCTCTCGGGATCTATACTCCCGGCCCACATTCTGGCGCGACGGCGGGGGGTGGACTTCCGCGCGCTGGGCAAGAACCCCGGCACCGCTGAGACCTTCCGCACCTTCGGCCTCCGGCTGGCGCTGGTCGTCTACCTGCTGGATGTGGCCAAGGCACCGCTGAGACCTTCCGCACCTTCGGCCTCCGGCTGGCGCTGGTCGTCTACCTGCTGGATGTGGCCAAGGCACTGCTGCCCCTGGTGGCGGCGAAGCTGCTGCGAGTCCCCGGGTGGTCGCTGCTCCTGACGGCGGCGGCTGTCGTCGCCGGGCACAACTGGTCGGTGTACTACCGGTTCTGGGGCGGGAAGGGGCTGGCCACCGCCTCCGGGGTCTTCCTCTTCCTGGTCCCCCTGTATTTCTCCATAGCCCTGCTTCCGGCGCTGCTTGCCTGGCGGCGCACCGGGTGGGTGCCGGCCAGCGGAGTGGTCGGCTTCCCCATCATCATTGCCCTGACGTGGCTTAGGGAGACGGACTTGATCTTCCGCGCGGCGGCCGTCCTGCTGCCGCTGGTGATCCTGGTGCGGGTGCGGCGGGACATCACCGCCAACTGGCCGTTCCGCCCGGCCCGGGGAAACCCGTCGCGCTGAGTCGGGAAGCGAGTGAGGTGGGGGGACTTCCGCCTAAGGTAGCAGGCTCTGCAGGCGGCGGCGCAGGGCGAGCCGCGCCCGCGGCGTACGCGGCACCACCAGGATGGTGTTGTCGCCGGCCACCGTGCCGGCGACCTCCGGCCAGCGGACCTCGTCTATGGCTTCAGCGACGGCGTTGGCCGTCCCGGTGGTGGTCTTCACCAGGATAAGCCCGCTGCCTTCGTCGACGCCCACCGCGTACTCCTGGAAAGCCCTGACCAGGCGGCGCTCCGCGTCCGGGGCGACGTGCAGGGCCTCCGCCGGCGGCAGGTAGCGCGCCCGCCCGTCGGGGGTGGGAACCTTCACCAGCCCCAGGCGCTTGATGTCGCGGGAGACGGTGGCCTGGCTTACGCGCACCCCGGCCGCCCGAAGCGCCCGCACCAGCTCCGCCTGCGTGTGGATGGGCCGGGCGGTGACGACCTGCAGGATCCGGCGCTCACGCGGGCGCACGCAGCGCCTCCCGCACCCGACGCTCCGCCGTCTCCGCCCACACGGCCCACTCCCGCAGCCGTCCCACCTCGGCCGAGGCGCGAGCGGCGGCCGCGCGCACCTGCCCCGGGGCCGTGCCTCCCGGAACGTCCTTGGCCTCGACGGCCGCCTCCGGGGTGACGGCGCGTCGCAGCTGCTCCAGGGCCGCGCCGTCCAGTTCCGGGAGCAGCGCGGACCACTCCTCCGGCGAAAGCTCGGCCAGCGTCTTGCCCTGCGCCTCGGCGTGGCGGACCACCTGCCCGGCGAGGTGGTGCGCCCGGCGGAATGGGACTCCCCGCCCCACCAGGAAGTCGCTGACCTCGGTGGCGGTGACGAACCCCGCGGCCAGCGCGGCGCGCATCCGCTCCGGGCGGAAGCGCGCCTCGGCCAGCAGCACGACCAGGGCCTCCAGGGCTTCCATGGTGGCGTCCGTCGCCTCGAAGACCAGGACCTTATCCTCCTGCAGGTCCCGCTGGTAGCCCAGAGGCAGCCCTTTGAGCACCCCAAGCAGCGCCGACCGGTTGCCGGCCACACGCCCCCACCTGCCGCGGATGAGCTCGGCGGCATCGGGGTTGCGCTTCTGGGGCATGATGCTGCTGCCGGTGGCCACGGCGTCGGTTAAGAGGAGGAACCCGAACTCCTCCGTGCTCCACAGCACCGCCTCCGCAGCCCAGCGGGAGAGGTGGGTCATCAGCAGGGCCAGCGCGTCCAGCAGCTCCACCGCGAAGTCCCGGTCGCCCGTGGCGTCCAGGCTGTTCTCGCTGATGCGGGAAAACCCCAGCATCCGCGCCACCGCCTCGCGGTCCACGGGGAAGGACACTCCAACGGCCGCCCCCGAGCCCAGGGGCAGCACGTCCGCCGCCTCGTAGGCGCGACGCAGGCGGTGGCCGTCGCGGACAAGCATCCAGACGTATGCCAGCAGGTGGTGCCCCAGCAGCACCGGCTGGGCCCGCTGCATGTGCGTGTAGGCGGGCATGAGGAAGTGCCCCTCCCGCTCCACAAGGCGAAGCAGCGCCTCCTGGGCCCGCACCACCGCGCCCACAGCCGAGGTGGCGGCCTCCTTGGCCCACAGGCGGAAGGCGGTAGCCACCTGGTCGTTCCGGCTGCGCGCGGTGTGCAGCCAGCCCGCGGCATCACCCACCCGCCGGAAAAGCTCCCCCTCGATCAGGGTGTGGACATCCTCCGCCTCCGTGTCCACGGGAAAGCTCCCGGCCTCGGCCTGAAGCAGCATCTCCCGCAGCGCCCCGACCACCTCCGCGCCCGGTTGCGGCGGCACGATGCCCTGCCGCACCAGCATCCGCGCGTGGGCCAGGCTGGCCCGCAGGTCGTAGGGCAGCAGGCGGATGTCCACCGGGAGGGAGGCGGTGAAGCGGGCCAGGTGGGGGTGCAGCCGCCCCGCAAAGCGCCCTCCCCACATCCGGTGGCCGCCGTGCTCGTTCACCGCTCCGACACCACCCTAGCCCGTGCCGGGCCGCACCGGGCGAGAGCTCCCTGGCCCGCTACTGGCGTCCGGCCGGCTGCCGCACCTGCCGCACCAGATGGGGGTTGGTCTGGGCGAAGACCGCCGCGGGCAGGCCGAAGAGGCGGATGAACGCCCCCGCGTCAGCGTGCCGGTAGTCGCCGCCCGCCTCAAACGTGGCCAGATCCCCGCGGTAGAGCGAGTGGGGCGACCACCGCGCCACCGGCGCGCACGTCCCCTTGAACAGCCGCAGCCGCACCGTCCCGCTGACGGTACGCTGCGTGGAGGCGACGAAGGCATCCAGCGCCTGACGCAGCGGCGTGTACCAGAGCCCGTAGTAGACCAGCTCTGCATAGCGTTGCGCCACCCCCAGCTTGAAGTGCAGGGTGTCGCGGTCCAGGGTGATGGACTCCAGGTCGTGGTGCGCCACCTGGAGGATGGTCCCTCCTGGGGTCTCGTAGACCCCGCGGCTCTTGATGCCCACCAGGCGGTTCTCCACCATGTCCACGCGGCCCACCCCGTGCCGCCCGCCCAGGCGGTTCAGCGTCTCCACCAGCGCCACCGGCCCCAGCCGCCGCCCGTTCACCGCCGTCGGCACCCCTTCCTCGAATTCCACCTCCACCTCCTCCGGATCCTCGGGAGCCAGCCTGGGATCGGTGGTGTACTGGTAGAGGTCCGCCGGCGGCGCCGTCCCCGGGTCCTCCAGGATGCCGCCCTCGCTGCTGCAGTGCCAGAGGTTGCGGTCGACGCTGTAGGGCCGCTCCCGGGTGACCGGCACCGGGATGCCGTGCGCCGCCGCATAGGCGATCTCCTCCTGGCGGGAATGCAGGTGCCACTCCCGCCACGGCGCCACCACCTTCAGATGGGGGGCCAGCGCGGCGTAGGCGAGCTCGAAGCGCACCTGGTCGTTGCCCTTCCCGGTGCAGCCGTGCACCAGCGCGTCGGCTCCCACCTCCAGGGCCACCGCCACCTGGGCGCGGGCGATGGCCGGCCTGGCCAGGGCGGTGCCCAGCAGGTAACGGCCCTCGTACGTCGCCCCGGCGCGCAGCGCCGCGAAGGCGAACTCCCGGATGAACTCCTCCTTGATATCCACCACGTGCGCGGCGGCGGCGCCGGACTGCAGCGCCTTCTGCCGCACCGCCTCCAGGTCCTCGCCCTGGCCCACGTCGGCGATCACCGCCACCACCTGGCAGCCGTAGGTCTCCCGCAGCCAGGGTATGATCACGGATGTGTCCAGCCCGCCCGAGTAGGCCAGCACCGCCTTGCGCACCGCTCCCTCCCCGGTCATCGTCCCTCTCCTCCCTGAGCCTCCGATGTGGCCTGCAGCGCCCCCTCAAGGATCGCCAGGGCCTCCTGCACCTCGGCCGCACTTACCACAAGCGGCGGAGCAAAGCGCAGCGTCCGCGGCTGCACCCCGTTGACCAGCAGCCCCCGGTCGCGGCAGGCGTCCACCACCGGGGCCGCCTCCCGGTCCAGGTCCGCCCCCACCAGCAGCCCGCGGCCACGCACGTCGGTGATGGCCCCGCTGCGCCGTCCGAGCAGGCGCAGCCCCTCCTGCAGCAACTCCCCCACAGCCGCCGCGTGCCCCGCCAGACCCTCCTCCTCCACCGTCCGGGCCACAGCCAGCGCCGCCGCGCAGGCCAGCGGGTTGCCGCCAAAGGTGGAGCCATGAGTTCCCGGCTGAAAGGCCTCCGCCACCTCCTCGCGGGCCAGCAGGGCGCCGATGGGCACGCCCCCGCCCAGCCCCTTGGCCATCGTGACGATGTCGGGGGACACCCCGTAGCCCTGAAAGGCGAAGAGCGTCCCGGTGCGCCCCATCCCGGTCTGCACCTCGTCCAGGACGAGCAGCAGCCCGTGGGCGTCGCACAGGGACCGGGCGGCGGCCAGGTACTCCGGGAGGGCGGGGTGGACGCCCCCTTCCCCCTGCACCGGCTCCAGCATGACGGCCGCGGTGCGGGCGGTGACGGCGGCGGCCAGCGCCCCGGGGTCGTTGAACGGGACGACGCGGAAGCCCTCGGGCAGCGGGCCGAAGCCCTCCTGGTAGCGGGCCACCGGGGTCGCCGCCAGGGTTCCCAGGGTGCGGCCGTGAAACGCCCCCGCCGCCACGACGATCTCAAAGCGGCCCGTGCCGCGGAGGTGGTGGAAGCGGCGCACCAGCTTGATCGCCGCCTCGTTGGCCTCGGCGCCGCTGTTGCAGAAGAATGCGCGGTCCAGCCCGCTGCGGGTGGTCAGCCACTGCGCCAGCTCCGCCTGCTCGGGGATGAGGTATAGGTTGCTCACGTGCAGCAGGCGGGCGGCCTGCTCGGCGATTGCCCGCACCAGCCGCGGGTGGGCGTGCCCGAGGCTGCTGGTGGCGATGCCACCGACGAAGTCCAGGTAGGGCCGCCCCTCCAGGTCGTAGAGGCGGACCCCCTCGCCCCGGGCGAAGGCCACCGGTGCCCGGCGGTAGGTGGGTATCAGCACCCTGGCGCTGAGCCTGGCCACGGCTTCGGTGCGCGTCTCCGTTCCCGCACGCTGCTCCGTCATCCGTTCCTCCGCTGCGGCACCAGCATGGTGCCCACCCCCTCCTCGGTGAACAGCTCCACCAGCAGGGCGTGCGGCACCTCGCCGCTGATGATGTGCGCGGAGGCCACCCCTCCCTGGATGGCCGCCAGACACGCCTCCACCTTGGGGATCATCCCTCCGGCGATGGCTCCCTCGGCCACCAGCGCCCGCGCCTCCTCCACGGTGAGCACCGAGAGCAGCTCCCGCCGGCCGTCGGCCTCGCGGTAGATCCCTTCCACGTCGGTGAGCATGATCAGCTTGCTGGCGCCCAGGGCCTGGGCCAGCGCGGCCGCGGCGTGATCAGCGTTCAGGTTGAGGGCACCTCCGGCCGCATCGCCGCCCACGGAAGCGATCACGGGGATGTAGCCGCTTCCGGTGAGCAGACGGACCACCTCGGGGTGGACCGCCGTGATCTGCCCCACACGCCCCAGACCTGGCGGGGTGCGCAGCGGCGCGGCGGCAAAGAGGCGTCCGTCCCGGCCGGAGAGGCCCACCGCGTTGCCTCCCGCCTGGATGATCCGGCCCACCAGCGCCTTGTTCGCCCGCCCGGAGAGGACCATCTCCACGACCTCCAGGGTCTCGTCGTCGGTGACGCGCAGGCCGTCCACGAAGCGGGGCGTGTGCCCCAACCGCTCCAGCATCCGCGAGATCTCCGGCCCACCGCCGTGCACCAGGACGGGGTGGATCCCCGCCGCCTGCAGCAGCACCAGGTCCTCCACCACCGTGCCCGCAGTGTGCGCCAGCACGCTGCCGCCGTACTTGACCACTACGGTGCGCCCTCTCCAGGCGCCCACGTACTGGAGGCCGCGGGCGATGAGTGCCCCCTCGGCGGCGACGGCCGCGGAGCGCTGGGGGCTTCCTGAAGCTTTGCTGTCGTCGTTCATGTCATGTACCCGCTGTTCAGCCGCACATACGCCTCGGTGAGGTCGCAGGTCCACCCGTTCCAGGCCCCCTCCCCCAGGCCCAGGTCGACCTCGATACGAAACTCGGCGGCGCGCATCGCCTCTGCAGCGGCCGCCATCCGCTCGCCGTACCCCACCCCTCCCTCCACCAGGCGCACGCCGCCCACGGTCACCGCCACCCGTGCCGGATCCACCTCAGCTCCGGAGCGCCCCACGGCGGCCAGGATCCGTCCCCAGTTGGGTTCCATGCCGTGGAGGGCGGTCTTCACCAGCGGCGAGGTGGCCACGGCCTCGCCAGCACGCCGCGCGTCCTCGTCGCTGGCCGCCCCGACGACCGCCACCTCGACCACCTTGGTGGCCCCCTCCCCGTCGCGCACGACCAGCCGCGCCAGGTGGCGGGTCAGAGCCTGCAGGGCCTCCTGGAAGGCGGCAAATCCCTCGTCCTGCGGCGAGCGCAGCGCCGGCGCGCCGGAGGCGCCGGTGGCCAGTAGGAAGATGGTGTCGTTGGTGCTGGTGTCGCCGTCCACGCTGATGCGGTTGAAGGACTGCTCCACGGCGGCGCGCAGCGCCTGCTGCAGCAGGGGCGGAGCCACGGCCGCGTCGGTGGTCACCACAGCCAGGGTGGTGGCCATCCGCGGGTGGATCATCCCGGCGCCCTTGGCCATGCCCCCCACGGTCACAACCCGGCCCCCGACTTCCACCTGCACCGCGCCGGTCTTGGTGAAGGCGTCCGTGGTCAGGATGGCCTCCGCGGCCTGCCCCCCGCAGGGCCCCAGCGCCCCCGCCAGCAAGGGGATCCCCACGCGCAGCCGCTCCATGGGCAAAGGCACGCCGATCACCCCCGTGCTGGCCACCAGCACCAGCTCGCGGGCGATCCCCAGCGCCCCCGCCGCCAGCTCCACCATCTCCCAGGCGTCGCGCAGCCCCCTGGCTCCCGTGCAGGCGTTGGCGTTGCCGCTGTTGATCACCACCGCCTGGGCGCGCCCGCCTCGGATCTGCTCCCGGCTCACCAGGACCGGCGCCGCCTGCACCCGGTTGGTGGTGAAGCAGGCGGCCGCCGCCGCCGGGGCCTCGGTGACCACCAGCGCCAGGTCCGGCCGTTCCGGCTTGATGCCGCAGTGCCCGCCGGCGGCGCGCACGCCGCGGGGGGAGGTGACGCCGCCGGGCAGCACGCGCACGCTCATGGGAAAAGCGCCGGGGCGCGCAGCCCCAGCTCCTCGGGGAAGCCGCACAGCAGGTTCATGTTCTGCACCGCCTGCCCGGCTGCGCCCTTCACCAGGTTGTCGATGGCACCGAAGGCGATCAGCATCCCGCTGGCGCCGTCTACCCGCACGGCGACGTCGCAGAAGTTGCTTCCCAGGGTGGCCTTGGTCTGGGGCAGGCTCTCCCCGTCCAGGACGCGCACAAAGGGCTCGCCGCCGTACGCCTCGCGCAGCGCCGCCTCTGCCTCCTCCCGGCTCACCGGACGCACGGGCTGCAGGTAGACCGTGGCCAGGATGCCCCGGGTCATGGGCACCAGGTGCGGCGTGAACGTGAAGCCGGCCTCTCCCGCCAGAGCGCGCAGCTCCTGCTCGATCTCCCCGCTGTGCCGGTGCCCTGGGGTCGAGTAGGCGAAGACGTTCTCGTTGACCTCGGAGAAGTGGGTGCGGCTGGAGGCGGCGCGCCCGGCGCCGGAGACCCCGGACTTGGCGTCGATGACGATGCCCGTGGGGCGGGCCAGGCCGCGCTGCAGCAGCGGCGCCGCGGCCAGCAGCGCCGCCGTGGGGTAGCAGCCGGGGTTGCCGACGATGCGGGCGCGGCAGATCCGGGCACGGTGCAGCTCCGGGAGGCCGTAGACCGCCTCCTCCAGAAGATCGGGCGCCGTGTGCACCGCCCCATACCACCGCTGGTACGCCTGCGCCGAACGGAAGCGGAAATCCGCCCCCAGGTCGATGACCTTCACCCGGCCCCCCAGCCGCGGCACCAGGGACATGGCCACGCCGTTGGGCAGCGCCAGGAAGACCACGTCCGAATCCTCGGCCACCGCCTCGGGGTCCAAGGCCTCGGTGCGCCCGTGAACGAAGCCGCGGACGTTGGGGAAGACCTCGGCGAACGGCTCCCCCGCCCGCGTCTCCGCCACCAGGTGGCGCAGGCGCACCCGGGGGTGGCCCAGCAGCAGGCGCACCACCTCGCCGCCGCCGTACCCCGACGCTCCGATAACGCTGACGTCGACCACACCGCTTCTCCAGGAAGTTGTGAATAAATCTTACAAAATGGTGAATCATGTTGCAAGCCCTTCGAGACCGAAATAGCGGCGGCGGGCACAGGTGCCCAGGGGGCCGGGGGGCACGAACAGGAGTGAGGCAGGCGTGGTCCTTGCCTTCTCCGAGCGCAGGATCAGGCTTCAGACGGGGCGCGGGTTGCGGAGCCCACTCCCTCGATCCGCTGTTGCGTCACGGGCTACCTGGCGGGCTGCAGCCACACCAGAATGTCTGCCAGGCCTTCCGGTCCTGGGTGGTCTTGGAGAAGCCGGTCCAGAGCACGTACTTCTCCTCCGCGATCCCCTTCCGGGATCGTCTTCCCGTGGACGAGCACAATTCCGGCATGCGGCCGTTCCCGCCCCGCCCACATGGCATGTAGGAGCACAAAGTCCCGAATATTGCGGGTCACGAACGCCCGCCGCTCAGTGGCCGCGAGCTCCAGAAGCTCGAAATCGGAGGACTGGTACACCGCAGGGCCAAGCTCAAGTACTGAAACAACGTCGTGTCCTCGGTCCCGCAGCGCCAGTGCCACAGCGGGATCGAAGTGCGCGTCGAGCAGCAGCCGCATCAGGTCCCGGTCGGACGGGACACGGCGACCTCACGGCTCCACTCCTCAGGAGATCTCGCCTGCTCGGCAAGGATCCCATCGATTTCCTGCCGGTGATCTTCGTAATACGCCAGGGCGGTCTTCAGTTGGCGCCGGCTCAGTTGGGGGAGGTGTCGGAGGGTGGCTTCTTCCTTCCCCCCGTGGGCGCGATGCACCATCACGATCTCCCACACGTCCAGGCCGCTCCCGGCGACGTGGGCGCGCAGCCCGGCCGGCCCCTCGACGAACGTCACGCCCGGATACCTCAGCACTTCCAGCCCCACCCGAACCAGTTCAGCGATCGTGTCGCTACGGGAGCGGCGGGTGCGTCCTGCGCGGGTCCGCACCGCCTTCAGCAGGTTCGGATCCAGCCTGGCGGTCACAGGGATGCTCATGATCAGCTCCAGTCCGTCTCGTTTGTGTACAATGTATACATCCCCGGACCCTACGTCAATCGATCCGGGCCTGCGCACACCCAAAAGGGCGGCGCGCCGGCTACTCACGCAGCACTAGCTCGTAGAGGACCATGGCGGCTGCCACCAGCCCCGCCGTCTCGGTGCGCAGGAGCAGCGGCCCCAGGGTCACCGGGTGCGCTCCGTGTGCTACGGCGGTGCGCACCTCGGTCTTGCTCCACCCGCCTTCGGGACCGATGCAAATGGTCACGGCGCCGACCCCTGCGTGCGCCCGCAGCACCTGCCCCAGGGAGCGGCTGCGCTCCCCCTCCCACGGCAGGAGAATCAGGGAGCCGGCCACCTCCGGCCACACCTCCCCCAGCGGCCGCGGTGCGTCTACCTGGGGGACGGTGCTGCGCCCGCTCTGCTTCGCTGCCGCGGCGGCGATCCTCCGCCAGCGGTCCGCGCGAGCCGCCGCCGGACGGGCCACCACCCGCCCGGTGAGGACGGGTATGAATCGCGCCACGCCCACCTCGGTGCCCATGCGGACGATGGTGTCCATCTTGCTGCCCTTGGGCACGCCCTGCACCAGCGTGATGACGATGGGGGGACGGACGCCCACCCGCCTGGCCACCACCCGTCCGGCCACGGCGTGCGGGCTGACCGCGGTCAGCTCCACCTCCGCCTCCTCCCCCCGACCGTCGAATACGACCACCCGCTCGCCGGGCCGCAGCCGCAGCACCGTCGCCGCGTGGCGTGATTCCGACGGGGGGAGGACTACCCGCTCCCCCTGCAGGACGCCGGGGGAGACCAGGAACCGGTGGGTCACGGTCCCGCCGCGGCTACCAGGAGGGCGCGCCACTCGCCTGAGGCGGCCACCTGGAGCAGCCGCAGCCCCGCACCGCCAACGGCCTCCCGAACCTCCGCCTCACGCACGTCGGCGATCCCCGAGAGGATGGCCTGCCCGCCCGGGCGCAGGAGCGGGACAATCTGCGGGGCCAGGAGGATCACGGTATCGGCCGTCAGGTTGGCCAGGATGAGGTCGACCGGTGCCGGCACCGGGTCGAGGAGGTTCCCCACCACGACCGAAACCGCCTCCGCCACCCCGTTGTGCGCGTTGTTCGCCCTCGCTACCTCCACTGCCAGAGGGTCGTGGTCCACGGCCAGGACGCGGGCGGCGCCGAGCTTCGCCGCCGCCACCGCCAGGATGCCCGAGCCGGTGCCGACGTCGGCGACGCTCCAGCCGGGCTGCAGGTGCTCCTCCAGCAAACGCAGGCAAAGCTGCGTCGAGGGGTGCAGCCCGCTGCCAAACGCCATCCCCGGATCCAGCCGGATGGGCACCGCGCCGGCGGGGAGGTCCGGATGCTCCCACGTAGGCACCACCCACAGCCGGCGGCCCACCGGGAAGGCGTGGTAGTGCGCCCGCCAGGCGGTGGCCCAGGGCTCATCCGCCGCCTCCTCCACGCGGAGCACGGGAGCGACCGCCCCCAGCCCGAAGGAGGGAAGGGCGGCCAGCCGGCGGCGCAGTTCGTCAAGTCTACCCCCAACCGCCGCCTCCGCCCGCAGGTAGGCGCGCAGGCGCACGAAGCCCGCGGGGCCTTCCTCCTCCACCAACCCGCCCGCGGGGAGCTCGTGCAGCAGGGCGGCCGCCGCCTCGCGGGCCTCGGCCGGCGCATCCACGGTCAGCAGCAGGTAGCCGGCGGAGCGACGGCCGGCCTGCGCGGCAGCTACTGCAGCAGGTCCTTCATCTTGTTCCACAGGGACCTCTTCTGCGGCTGGAGACGCTCCCCGCGCAGCTCGGCCACCTGCAGCAGGAGCCGACGCTGCTCGGCGGTCAGGTCCCGGGGAACTTCCACGCGCAGCCGCACGTAGAGGTCCCCCCGCCCTCCGCGCAGGTCGGGCATGCCCTGGCCGCGCAGGCGCAGACGCGTACCGGGCTGCGTTCCGGGGGGGATGGCCAGCGTTGTGGTCCCTTCGATGGTGGGCAGCGTTATCTGGTCGCCCAGGGCGGCCTGCAGCATGGAGATCGGCACCTCCACAAACAGGTCGGCTCCCTCGCGGTTAAAGCGCGGGTGGGGTCGGACGCGCACGACCACGTGCAGATCTCCCCGCGCCCCACCGTGCATCCCCCCTTCTCCCTCCCCGGGAATGCGCAGCCGCGTCCCGGTGTCCACGCCCGGGGGGACCTTCACGGTCAGCTCGCGGGTGGCCTCTCTCCGTCCGGACCCGCCGCACTCCCGGCAGGGATTGCGCAGCACGGTCCCGCGGCCGCCGCACTGGCGGCAGGTGACCACCTGGGTGAAGTAGCCGAAGACGGTCTGCTGCTGGTAGCGCAGCTCCCCGCTGCCCCGGCAGGTGGGGCAGGTCTCGGGGGCCGAGCCGCGCTCCCGCCCGGTGCCGAAGCACGCCGTGCAGGTATCCAGGCGGGAGAAGGTGATGGTCTTCTCCACACCCCGGGCCGCCTCTTCCAGGGAGATCTCCAGGTCGTAGCGCAGGTCTGCGCCGTCGACGGGCTCCTCCTCCCGCGGGCGCGTGGCCGCCCGTGCGCCGCGGCCGAAGAACATGTCGAAGATGTCGTCGAAGGGGCCTAGCAGGTCGCCGAAGTCGCGGCCGAAGTCCCGCGCGGGCATGTCGCCCACACGGCCGTAGCGGTCGTACTGGGAGCGCCGGTCCGGATCGCCCAGGACGTAGTAGGCCTCGTTGATCTCCTTGAAACGCTCGTTGGCCTGGGGGTCGTCCTTGCGCACGTCGGGGTGGTACTCCCGGGCCAGGCGGCGGTAGGCCTGCTTGACCTCCTCCTGGGAGGCGCCGCGGGAGACACCGAGGATTGCATAGTAGTCCTTCGCCATGGTGACCTGCCGTCGGCGCTGCCGGCGGACGCACCCCCGGCGCTAGGCGCTGAGGGACGCCAGTGCCTCGCTCAGGTTCTCGGCCAGGAATCGCACCAGCGGCACCGTCCGTTGGTACCGCATCCGCTTCGGCCCCACCACCCCCAGCGTGCCCACGGTGCGCCTGCCGATCCGGTAGGTGGCCGCCACCAGGCTGCACTCGCGCATGGTCGGAGAGGGCATCTCGCTGCCTATGGTCACCCAGACGGGCCGCCCGGGCACGGGCCTCAGGATCTCCGCCATCTCTTCCTCCCGGGCCAGCGTGGCCAGGACGGCGGAGATCAGGTCGGGGTGGCGGAACTCCGGCTGCTCCAGGAGGTGCATCGTGCCCTCCACGAAGACCTGCCCCACCGCCGCGCGGCGGATGGCGCGGTCCAGCCACCGGCGGAGGTAGTCGAAGAGCCGCTGGTAGCGCGCCATCTCCCCCACCAGCGCCTCCAGCCGCTCGCGGGAGATCTCACCCAGCGTCAGCCCCTCCAGCCGCGCGCTGATCCCGCGCGAGAGGCGGTCCAGGGTCTCCGGGTCGATGGGCTCGGGCAGCTCGACGGGCTGTCCCTCGTACACCCCGGCGTCGGTAACCAGGACGCCCAGGACGCGGCGCGCCTCCAGGGGGACGAAGTGCAGGTGACGGAAGAGCTGCTCCCGTGGCCGCACGGTGGCCACCACCGAGGGATAGCGCACCTCCTCGGCCAGAGCCCGCGCCGCCCCCTGGATCAGCCGCTCCGCCTCCTCCGCCAGGGAGAGGATCTGCCGCCGCAGCCGCCCCCGCTCCTCCGCCGAGAGCCGCTCCTCGTTCAGCAGAGCGTCCACGTAGTAGCGGTAGGCGCGGTCGGTGGGGACGCGGCCGGCCGAGGTGTGGGGCTGGGTGAGGAAACCCATTTCCTCCAGTGAGGCCATCTCGTGGCGGACTGTCGCCGAGCTTACTCCCAGCCCGCTGTGCCGCACCACGGCCTCGGAGGCCACCGGCTCGGCGGAGTGGATGTGCTCCTGGATGATGGCGGCGAGAATCCGCTGCTTCCGAGCGTCCAGCACCGGATACGCCTTCATGACTCCTGCCCCGTCCCCGCCATTAGCACTCTTTTCCAGTGAGTGCTAACGTGCGCCCAGGCTAACATTCGCCCGCAGGGCTGTCAATCGGACCGCCCCCTGACGCAGGACGGTCCCCCAGAGCATTATAAGCTCCCGCCGGAAGGGGAGGTCAGCCCTCGGCTCCGCTCGCCCCGGGCGAGGGCACCCGACGCCACAGCAGGTCCCTCACGGCGCGGATTTCCTCCACGCGTAGCCTCCACGAGGCGGCGACGTAGACACCCAGGCCCAGGCCGCCCGCAACCAGCAGGAAGAGCGCGGTGGATGCCGCCCCCGAGGTCAGCCGGCCCGTCGCCACCACCCCTACGGCCGCGGCGCTCAACCCGGCCAGCGCCGCCGCGCCCGCGGCCCGCGCGGCGGTGCCCAGCGTTCGCCGGCCCTCGAAGCCCCCCAGACGGCGGCGCAGCAGCCACAGTAGCAGCGCCACGTTGGTCAGGTTGACGGCGGAGGTGGCCAGGGCGATGCCCGCCGCCCCCAGGGGCCGCATGAGCAGGGGCGCCAGGATGGCGTTGAGGACCACCATCCCCCCACCCACCTTCACCGGCGTGGCCATGTCCTGCAGGGCGTAGAACGCCCGCGTGACGATGTAGTACACCGCCACGGCGCCCAGTCCCAGCGTGTAGCCGCGCAGGGCGTCGGCCACCGCCGCCGTCGCCTCCGGCGTGAATTCTCCCCGCTGGAAGAGCAGGCGGACCAGCGGCTCCGCCAGCGCCAGCAGCAGTGCCACCACGGGCAATATGAGCACCAGGACCATGCGCAGGCCGAAGCCTGTGGTGGCCCGCAACCCCAGGCGGTCCCCCGCCGCCGCCTGGCGGGCGAGGGTGGGGAAGACGGCCGTGGCCAGCGAGACGGCGACGATGCCCACCGGGGCCTGCATCACCTCGTAGGCGTAGTCCAGCACCGCCACAGCGTTCCCCCCTGCCCCGGCGGGCAGAAACGAGGCGAAGAAGCGAGAGACGTAGGCGTTGATCTCCAGCACCGCCAGCCCCAGCATCGCCGGGACGGCCAGCCGACCGAACCGCCCCACCGCAGGATGCCGCAGCTCCAGCCGGGGCAGGTAGCGGAATCCCGCGCGGCGCATCGCCGGCCACTGCACCAGGAACTGCGCAGCGGTCCCCCCCACCCAGGCCAGCGCCAGCCCGCTGATGCCGATGCGCGGCCCCAACCACAACGTCCCCCCGATGATCACCAGGTTGAAGACCAGCGGCGCCAGCGCCGGCACGGTGAAGCGCTGGTGCGCCTGGAGAAAGCCGGTGGCGTATACCGCCAGGGCCAGGAAGAGCATGGCCACGAAGATGATGCGGGTGAGGCGAACCGCCAGCGGCAGCAGGCCGGGATGCCCCTCGAATCCCGGCGCCGCCACCTTTACCAGCAGCGGCGCCGCCACCTCCCCCAGCAGCACCATGCCGGCGCCCATCAGGAGGATCAGGTTGAAGAGCACGGCCGCCGCGCGCGCGGTCTCCGCCCGGTCGCCCCGGGCGAGGTACTCGGTGATGGTGGGGATGAAGACGATGCTCAGCGTCCCGCCCAGCAGCAGCCGCTGGAAGAAGAACGGGAGGTAGTAGCCGATGACGTAGGCGGCCTTCTCGTTGGAGGCGCCAAAGAGCGCCGCGGCCACAACCTCCCGCACCAGCCCTAGGAACCGGCTGGCCACGGTGGCCGCCGCCATGAAGGTGGCGGCGCGGGCGAGCCTGCGGGCGGCGACGGGTGGGTCGATGGGGCTCACTCTCCCGGGCCGGACCACGGCGTGGGCCGGAAGGCAGGTGCGGGGCGCAGGACAGACGCAAGAGGCCGGGCGGCCGCTGGCGCCACACCCGCGACAGATGGTAGAATTACGCTTCGCATGGTGCCGGCGTCCTTTGCCGGGAGAAGAGGTGCACGGTGGCCAAGCGCAGCAAGTCGGGATTGAAGCGGCTGCGACAGTCGCAGCGGCGGCGCCTGCGCAACCAGGCCGCCCGCTCGCGGGTGCGCACGCTGGTCAAGCGGGCGGCCGCAGGCGGCGAGGCGGAGCTGCGGCAGGCGATAGCGGCTCTGGACAAGACGGCGGCCAAGGGGATCATCCACAAGAACACGGCGGCGCGGAAGAAGTCGCGGCTGATGCGCCGCTTCCTCCGGGCCGCCGCGGGCTCGCCGTAGCCGCGCGGGGGCGGGCTCCGCGGTCAAACAACATCCCCGGTGGGGGGACGGGCGGGCCCGCGGCACAAACGCACCACCAGCATCTCCAGGGCCAGCTCCGGCCGGCCGGTGGACTTGATGGCCCGGTCGGCGTCCTCCAGCTGCGCGAAGATCTCAGCAAAGTCCTCCGCCCGGTAACGGCGCGCCGCCCCAAGCAGCTTCCGGGCCGCGTAGGGGTGGACGCCGATGGCCTCCGCCAGCTCGGCCTCGCTGCGCGCGCCTGCGGCCACCGCGCGGGCAAGGCGGCGGTAGTGGGCGGCGATCAGGGCCAGCACCGCCAGGGGGTGCTCCGTCTGCAGCAGGGCTTCCAGCGCCTGCAGCGCCTTGCGCAGGTTGCGCTCCCCGATGGCGTCGGTGAGGGCAAAGACCGAAGTCTCACCCAGGCGGCTGGCCACGGCCTCGACGTCCTCCGCGGTGATCTCCGGACGGTCTCCCACGTACGCGGCCAGCTTCTCCACCTCCAGGGCCAGGGTGCGCAGGTGCGTCCCCGCCAGCGCCACCAGAGCTCCCGCCGCCTGCGGCCCCATGCGCTTGCCCAGGGCCGAAGCGGTGCGCGACACCCATGAGGGGGCCTCCCGTGGCGAGGGCGGGTCGCAGGGGTGGATGGTCCCCTGCTTCTGGAAGCTGCGGAAGAGGCGGCTGCGGCGGTCCAGGACGCGGGCGGTGAAGATCGCCACCGCAGGTGGCAAGCCGCGGGACAGGTACTCCTCCAGGACCCGCAGGTCGTCCGCCGGCAGCTCGTCCAGGTGCCGCACCAGCACCACCCGCTGCGTCCCGAAGAAGGGCAGGGTGTCCAGGCGCACGGTGATCTCCGCCGCGGGGGTCGTTGCCGCGTCGACCACGTCCAGGTTCAGGGCGCGATCCTGCGGCGGGAGAAGGCGGTCGATGAGAGCGCGCACCCCCTCCTCGACCAGCAGGTCCTCCTCGCCAAGAAAGAGGTGCAGCGCGTTCACCGCGGCCTCGCCCGGCGCACGGTCTCCACGGCCAACCAGCTGCCGTCGCTGCGCAGGATCACGGCTCCGTCGCGGTCGGTGCGGTACACCCCGATCCCCCGCTGCTCCAGCGTGCGCAGGGTCTGAGGGTGAGGGTGCCCGAAGAAGTTTCCCCGGCCCACCGAGATCACCGCATATATCGGGCGCACGGCGTCGACGAAGAGGGGGGTAGTGGATGTGCGGCTGCCGTGGTGGGCCACCTTGAGCACCGTGCTCTGCAACCCCGCCCTGCGCACCAGCTGCGCCTCCGTCTCAGCCTCGATGTCACCGGTGAGGAGCACGCTGAACCGGCCGAACACCACCCGGGCCACCACAGAGCGCAAGTTCAGCTGCTCCGCCGCGCCCCGGCGGTCTCCGTCTTCTGGAGGCCACAGCACGTGGGCGGCGGCTCCGCCCCCCAGATCGATCCGCTGCCCCTGACGCGCCAGAGCGTAGGCGATCCGGCGCTGCCTGACGAGGTCCAGGAACCACAGGTACGAGGGACTCGTGTGGGGCACCCCGGGCTCTAGCACCAGATCCACGCTGAAGTTCTGCAGCACAGCAGGCAGTCCTCCCACGTGGTCCTCGTGGGCGTGGGAGAGCACGATCACGTCCAGCCGCCGCACGCCCAGCCGTCTGAGGGCCGGGACCACCCGCCGCGCGCCCACGTCGGCCCGCGCGGGCACCGCGAACCGGGAGGCGGCTGCCGCCTCGCCGCGCAGGCGCCCCGGTGATTCCACTTCCCCGCCGCCGTCCACCAGGAGGGCGCGCCCCGCGGGGCTCTGGACCAGTATGGCGTCCCCCTGGCCGACGTCCAGGACCGTGACCACCAGCAGCCGCGGCCCCAGGATCCCGGGCAGGGCGCTGCCTGCGGAGAGGAGCGCGGCGACCAGCAGCGCCCAGACGGCCGGCCACGCATGGCGGAGCGCGCCGCGGATGGCGGAGGCTCGCCGCCGCAGGCCCGGCAGCGCTACCAGGAGCGCGTAGGCCGCGGCCGCCTGCCACCACGCCACCGGGGGAAGCCACACCTCGGCCCCGGGCGCTGCCGCAAACAGCCGCGCCAGCGCCACAATCGCCCACACCGGTGGCAGGAACACCGGAGCCAGGGCGAACGCGGCGGGAGGCAGCACCAGCCCCACCAGGCTGAGTACGAATCCCGCGGGGACCAGCACGGCGACGACGGGCAACACCAGCAGGTTGGCCGGAAAGGCGGCCAGGGAGACGCGCTGAGAGACCACGGCGAGCAGCGGGAGCACCGCCAGCTGCGCCCCCAGCGTGGCGCCGGCGAGCTGCGCCAGCCAGCGCGGCCGCAGGGGAGGCTCCAGGACCGGGGAGAGGAAGATCAGCCCCCATGTGGCCGCAAACGAGAGCTGGAAGCCCAGGCCGAAGAGGGCGGCGGGGTAGAGGGCCAGCCAGAGCAGCGCAGCCAAGGCCAGCGCTGTGGCCGCATCGTTGTCGCGTCGCAGCCAGCCCGCCCCCAGACCGACCAGGGCCATGATGGCTGCCCGGCCCACCGCGGCTTCCCAACCCACCATGGTGGCGAACAGAAGCACCACCGTGCCGGCCAGGAGGAAGCGCAGGGCGGGGTGGGCGCGCAGCAGCGTCAGCATGCCTGCCACCGAAGCGGCGAGGAGGCCGACCTGGGCGCCGGAGACCACCAGCACGTGGAGGAGCCCGGCGCGCAGGAACAGCTCCTCCATCTCCCGGTCGGCACCGGCAGCCGCCCCGAAGAGCAGCCCCGCCAGCACGCCGCCATAGGGTGGGGGAAGGGCCAGCAGGGGCGCGACTAACCGCTCCCGCAGTCCCAGGACCCACGCCGTCAGCGGATGGCCGGCGCCGCGCCGCAGCACCGTCGCCGGCCGGTAGGGCGGCACGCGCAGCAGCGCTGCTACCCCGCGCCGCCGCAGGGCCGCCCTCAGGCTGGGCTCGCCGGGGTTACCGCTGTCCGGGGGCAGGACGATCACTCCCCGCGCGGCGATGACGTCGCCGTAGCGCAGCGCCGGCTGCGGGGGCAGCGTCGCCATCACCGAGAAGGGCTGCGGCAGGGGACGGCCGTCGAGCCGCCGCAGGCGCACCACGACCTGCTGCCGCCCGTCGCGCGCCTCCACGGGGGCGGCCACCACGCCCTCGACGGCGACCCGACGCCCGTCCCATTCCTCGGCGGCCGCCGCCTCCTGCCGGGCCGGGTCCAGGAGCGCGGTCAGGTAGCCCAGCGCCCCGAAGACGCCCAGGAGGGGCAGGCCCGCCAGCAGGCCGGCGCCCGCAGCGCGGCGCCTCGAGGAAGGGACAACCTGTGCCAGCACCCAGGCGGCGTAGGCGGCGCCCGCTGCCAGGGCCACTGGCGCCGGATCGGCAGGCAGCCGGTCGGCGGCCAGAATGCCGGCGGCGAAAGCCAGGGTGACCCAGACAAGCGGACGGCCCACGCCGCGTCTATCGGCGGGGCCGTCCGGGGTTTGGGGGGAGGGGTGTGCGGGAGGGCGGAAAGGCCGCCGCTACTCCTTCGCCGCCACCTCCCGGCGGAGGCGCTCGAGGAAGGCGTCCACCGTCATCGGCCCCAGGTCCTCACCGTCGCGGCGCCGCACCGCAACCTGGGCGCTGGAGGCCTCGCGCTCCCCCACAACCAGCATGTAGGGTACCTTCATCACCTGGGCCTGGCGGATCTTGTAGGCGATGCGCTCGTTGCTGGCGTCCACCTCCACCCTCACCCCGGCCGCCCGCAGGTGTTCGCCCACCTGCCGCGCGTAAGCGACCTGCCGGTCCGTGATGGGCAGCACCCGCACCTGCTCCGGGGCCAGCCACAGGGGGAAGGCGCCGGCGTAGGCTTCGATGAGGAATGCGATCATCCGCTCCATGGTGCTGATGATGGCCCGGTGGATCATCACCGGGGTATGCGGTTTGCCGTCCTCGCCGATATACTCCAGGCCGAAGCGCCGCGGCAGCAGGAAGTCCAGCTGCACGGTGGAGAGCGTCTCCACGGCGCCGGTGGCCGTGCGGATCTGAACGTCCAGCTTGGGGCCGTAGAAGTTGGCCCCTCCCACCACCGGGGTGTAGGCCAGCCCCAGGTCGTCCAGCACCCCTCGCAACAGCCCTTCCGCCAGCGCCCACAGCTCCTCGTCCTGGTGGTAGTAGGCCTTGTTCGCCGGGTCGTGCAGCGACAGGTCGTAGCGGTGGGCCTGCACCCGCAGGTCCCGGTAGACCCGCTGGATCAGCCGGACGACCGAAGCGAACTCCTCCTTGATCTGGTCCTGGCGGCAGAAGATGTGCGCGTCGTTCAGCGTCATGGAGCGCACCCGGTGCAGCCCCACCAGTGTCCCCGACCGCTCGTAGCGGTACATCCGCCCCAGCTCGGCGATGCGCACGGGGAGGTCGCGGTAGGAGCGCTGCCGGTGCTTGTAGATCATGATGTGGTGCGGGCAGTTCATCGGCTTGAGCACCAGAACCTCATGGTCGATCTCCATGGGCGGATACATGTTCTCGCGGAAGTGCTCCCAGTGCCCGGAGATCTTGTACAGGCCCACCTCCGCCAGGTCGGGGGTGTAGACGTGGTCGTAGCCCAGCTCCGTCTCCAGGTCCACGATGTAGCGCTCCAGGATGCGGCGCACCACGGCGCCGCGGGGCAACCACAGCGGCAGCCCCTGTCCCACTTCCTCGGCGAAGGCAAAGAGCTGCAGCTCCCGCCCCAGGCGGCGGTGGTCGCGGCGCTTGGCCTCCTCCAGCTGGCGCAGGTGCGCCTCCATCTGGGACGCCTCGGGGAAGGTTACGCCGTAGATGCGCTGCAGCATGGGCTGGCGCTCGTCCCCGCGCCAGTAGGCCCCTGAGGCAGAAAGCAGCTTGATCGCCTTGATCCGGCCGGTGCTGGGCAGGTGCGGCCCGCGGCACATGTCCAGGAAGCCATCCTGGCGGTAGAAGGAGACGCGGGCGTCGGGTATCTCCTCCAGCAGCTCCAGCTTGAAGCGCTCCCCCATCTCCCGGTAGAGGCGGATGGCCTCTTCGCGGGGGATCTCCACCCGCTGGATGGGCTGGTCCAGCGCCGCCAGCTGGCGCATCCGCTCCTCGATGCGCTCCAGGTCCTCCGCGGTGAACGGCCGGCCGATGTCGATGTCGTAGTAGAAGCCGTCGTCGATGGGCGGCCCGATGGCCAGCCTGGCCTGGGGGAAGAGCTGCTTGACCGCCTGCGCCAGCAGGTGCGCGGAGGAGTGCCAGTAGACCATGCGCCCGTCCGGATCGTCGAAGCCCAGGAACTCCACCGCCGCGTCCCCCTCCAGGGCCGCGGCCAGATCCACCAGGCGCCCGTCCACCCGGGCCACCAGCGCGTCCTCCCGCCCGGCGTCTGCGGCGACCTGCGCCAGAGGCGTCCCCCGCGGGTAGCGACGCACCCGCCCGTCCTGCAGGCGGACCTCGACCTCAGCCATGCTCCGTTCCTCCTCGACTCCTCAAACAACGAGCCCTCCGTAAAAGGGACGGAGGGCTCCGCGGTTCCACCCTGATTCCGCGGCGGCACGTTGCTGCGCCGCGGCGCTCAAGACCCGTCGTCACGGTACGGGACCGGCCGCCTTAGCGCTGTCCGGCCTGGCCCGGGGCGTCTCGGCGGCGGGCTCGGAGGGGGTCTTGGGCCGGTCCGCCGAAGGCGCTCCCAGCACAGCGCCTCTCTCTGGGCGGCGGAGATCGACCTACATCTCCTCGTCTTCGCCCTAAACAGCAGCTTGCGGGTCATTATAGGCCCGGCAGCGCGCCCCTGTCAAAAGGCGCTCCTCCCCACCTCCCCTCCCCAGCCCTGCGCACAAGCCCGCACGCCCGCAGGACCCGGATACTCCAGCCGGCATGCTGCCCGTCGCGCGATCTTACCGCCAGAAGGCGCGGAGTATCAGGTTGGCTCCCGACAGCAGTACCAGCACCAGGACCACGGTACGGAAGCGCTCCGGGGAGAGCCGCCCGCGCAGGCGTATGCCGAGCCACGTCCCTGCCAGCATCGGCAGACACAGCCACAGGGCCACGCCCAGCAGCCCGCTGCGGTAGATGCCCACCTGGAGGTAGGTGAGCACCTGGGTGGATGTCCCGATCAGGAACAGGGCCGTGACCCAGAAGACGAACTCGTCCTTGCCCAGGCGCAGGCTGTCCACATAGGCCGCCAGCAGGGGGGCGTAGATGCTGGTGGAGCCGCCGAGCAGCCCGGCGGCGGCGCCGACGCCCAGGCTCAGCGGAGGAGGAGGCGCGGATGACAGGCGCAGCGGCAGGCGAGCCAGCTCGACGCCGGAGTAGCCCACGGCCACCACGCCCAGCACCGCCGCGAGAACCGCCGGATTGACCGCCCGCAGCATGCGCGCGCCGACCGCGGCGCCGGCCACCAGCCCCAGGATCAGCCAGACCATCTGCCGCAGGCGGCCCGTCGTGCCCCCGCCCTGCGCCACCATGAAGAGGTTGCTGGCCACCGTGGGCACCACGATGATCACCACCGCGGCGTGCGGCCCGACCACGTTGGCCACCAGCGGAACGGCGATCAGCGGGAAGCCCAGCCCGGCGACGCCCTTCACCGTGGCCGCGCCGAAGACGATGGCGCTGACAAGTACCATCGCCTGCGGGGAGATGCTGGGGATGTCCATGCGCTTTCCGGCAGTTTCCACAGCTACTTCCCGCTCCGGTCACGCCCCTCCTGCCCGCCCCGCCGCACAGACCTCGGAGAGCCGCCAGGAGGAGGAATGACCCCTCCCCTTGTCGAAGCGCCGGAAAATTTAGTTAGGAGGCCTAAGCAGATGTCTTCCGTGCCGGAAGTGAACCCGTCCGAGGCCGAAGGCCAGATCTGGCAGCGACGTGTCACGCCGGTGGTACGGAGGGCCGTGGCCGCGCTGGTCATCTCGGTTGCGGTGATTGTCGGACCGACCGGGGTGGCGCGCTCTGCGCCCAACGCCCCGGGCGGGCCGGCGGCGCCCGCCCTGCCCAAGAACGCCGTCGTCGTCAGCGAGTTCGCGCCGTGGTTCTTCCCCGCAGACGCTACGTGTGGAGCCCGGGGATGAGGTGGTGTGGTCGTTCTCCGACGCCCGCACGCTCCACTCCATCACCTTCCTCACGGGCTTCGACGAGCCGGCGAAGACCATCACCATCGTCGGCCGGAAGGGCACGGCGCGCCAGCGGTTCACCAAGTCGGGCGTCTACGTCTACGTTTGCGCCATCCACCCCTACATGGACGGGCAGATCGCGGTCGGGACAAACCCCCTGCCGCAGTTCATCAAGGCGTGGCCGCCCGCCAGCCCCACGGGCCTGGTCCCACCGCGCGTGCGGGGCCGGGGCGAGGTGTGGGTGGACACGCAGTTCCAGACCCGGCCCAGGCGCGAGGCCCCGGGACCATCACGGTCGTGGACGCGGCCACGATGAGGGTGAAGGCCGTAATCGACGGTGACTTCAACAACCCCCACAACTTGATGGCCTCCTGGGACGAGCGCTATGTCGTCCAGACCAACTGGCATCAGAACTACCTGACCATCATCGATGCCGCGACCCGGCGCATCGTCAAGAACCGCATCCCGATCGGGGAGTCTCCCGCACACACCCACACCACGCCCAGGGGCAAGGTCGTCGTGACCGTCAACGCCGCCAACAAGATCGCCGTGCTGGACCTGGTCAAGGCGGTGGACCCCACGGTGCCGGCGGCGCAGGTGCCGGTGCGCTACATAGAGGTGCCCCTCGGACCGCACGGCGGCTGGATCTCCCCCGACGGCAAGATCATGGTCGTCGCCAATGCCCTCTCAGGGCAGATGTCGATCATCGACATCGACGCGGAAAAGCTGCTCACCACGGTAGACCTGACGAAGGTGACCGATCTCGACGGAAAGGCGTTCGGTGCCAACCTGCCGCTCTATGCGGCGATCTCGCCCAATAAGCGCTACGCCGCAACCACTACGATCCTCCTAACCCACGACAAGCTCCTCCGGGGGCGTGTGGTCTTTCAAGACCTGCGCGATCCGGCGAACCCCAAGGTGGTCAAAGTCGTACGGGTCGGTGCCGTGCCCATCCAGTCCCCGTTCAGTCCCGACGGCCGCTACGTGGTCGTGGCCAACACCGGAACCGCGAACGCCAGCGTGATCGCGGTCAACTATGACGACCCTGCAAAGATTCGGGTCGTCAGCGAGGTCGCCGCCTACAAGGGCGCCCACGGCGTGGCCTACGGCTTCAAGCAGGGCGGCGGGTTCCTGGCCTACGTTACGAACAAGTACGCGCAGGTACTCACGGTCGTCGATCTCTCAACCACCCCGCCGCGCAAGGCTGGCGACGTCTTCCTCGGGCCGGACGCGTGGGGTGGCAACGGGGTCCTGGTCATCAAGCCCAGGCCGGCCCACTGACGGCCCGGCGAGAACAGGAGCGTCCACCTCGACCGGCGCGGGACCATCCGGTTCTCGTATCCGTGGGGTGTCCCCGCCTCAGAGGCCTGACGGTGCCGGCTGATCCATACCCCCCGGGCGCCCGGGCCTGATGAGCATGTACGTCGCGCTGCATCGGTCCCCCGATGAGCTAGGGCTGCGACTAGACACCGCGCCGGTGGACGGAATGGAAGAACAGATCCTGGATGGCGCGGTTCGACACGATCAGTCTGCCTACGACGCCGCATACCTGGTGCTGGCGCAGAGCAACGGGTGGGAGATGGTGACCGGGGACGATCACTTCTTCCGGGCCCTGTCTCCACGCTTCCCCTTCATACGGTGGGTCGAAGAGCTCGCCGCCGAGGTTTGATGTGCGTGCGTAAGCAGGAGCCCCATGAGTCCGGCCAGCCTAAGCCGCCCCATCCCGCTCGCCAGCGCAAAGGACGCACCGGTGACCACGAACCCTTGATCGACTCCATCATGTGCGCCCCGGCGCCGGCACCGACAGCCGGATCGGAAGCAGGGCCTGCTCGATCTGCTCTCGATCGGGCTCGAGCCAGGGCGGCAGCACCAGGCGCTCACCGAGGCGCTCCACCGCCTCGTCCACCGCGAAGCCCGGGCCGTCGGTAGCGATCTCGAAGAGCACCCCGCCCGGTTCGCGGAAGTAGATCGAGCGGAACCAGAAGCGGTCGATGATGGGTGTGACGCCCGCGCCCAGCCCGCGCAACTCCCGCTGCCAGGCCTGGTGCGCCGCGTCGTCGGGCGTGCGCCAGGCCACGTGGTGCACCGTGCCCACAGCGATGCCCCCCCACCCCGCGGCGCGCACCACGTCCACCTGTGCCCCCGAGCCGCCCTGCCCGACGGCGAAGCGCAGGCGGCCACCGCTCTCGTCCAGGAGGCGGAAGCGCAGCGGCGACTCCAGGAAGGCGCGCGTCGGCTCCAACCGGTCCACCGCCAGGGTGACACGGTGGATGCCGCGGATGGCGTGCTCAACCGGGACGGGACCGGCGGTCCAGGGCACCCAGGGGCCACGCTCGCCGGTGTCGGGCCCGGCCACCAGCTCGAGCGCCAGGCCGTGCGGGTCCGCAAAGGCGAGGACCTCCTCTGCCCCGCTCTGCGTCGGCCCTTCCACGGGGACCCCGGCCTCGGTCAACCGGCGCGTCCAGAAGGCCACCGCCGCCGGCGGGATCGCCAGCGCCACGGTGATCGCCTGCCCCGCACCGCGGCGCCCCACCGGCCCGCCGGGCCAGGCGAAGAAGGTGAGGTCGGTACCAGGACTGCCCACCGCATCGGCGTAGAAAAGGTGGTAGGTCTGGGGGTCATCCTGGTTCACCGAGCGCTTCACAAGCCGCATCCCCAGGAGCCCCATGTAGAAGTCCACGTTCTCCTGGGGGTGTCCGGCGATGGCGGTGACGTGGTGGATCCCGCCGAGGTGCCGTGCCGGAGCCGTCTCCATCGGTCCTCTCCCTCCCTCGCTCTCCCTCAGCTTAACGTGCGGCGGCCGCCCCCTCTTCCATGGTGTTCCCCCTGCCGGATGGCCTCCCGGGATATGGTGGAACGCCACGGGATTCCGTCTGCCGGAGACCTTCGTCGAGGAAGCGCCCAACGCCAGCGCAGGGACCTGCACCCCCGGAGACGCCGTCCGTCCGCCGCAGCTACCCGGGCTCCTCGGCGACTATTCCGGCCCGGAGCGCCAGGATCGCGGCCTGGGTGCGGTCGGCCACGCCCAGCTTGCTCAGGATGGTGCTCACGTAGTTGCGAACCGTGCCCTCGGAGAGGTGGAGGCGGGCGGCGATCTCGGCATTGGACCGCCCCCGCGCCACCTCGGCCAGGACCTCGCGCTCCCGCTCGGTCAGCTCGGCCAGCCGCCCCGCGTTCACCGGCGCGCTGCGGGCCACGTGCGCGAAGAGCTTCCCCGCCACCTGCGGGTCCACCGGCGTCTTGCCCGCCGCCGCGGCCCGGACAGCCGCCGCCAGGGCCTCCACGGGCGTGTCCTTCAGCACGTAGCCCGCCGCTCCACTGCGGATCGCATCGAAGACCCACTCGTCGGCGTCGTAGGTCGTCAGCGCCACCACGCGGACGGTGGGGAAGCGGACCCGGATCTCCCGGGTCGCCTGGATCCCGTTCATGCCCGGCATCTTCAGGTCCATCAGCACGACCTCGGGCCGGACGGTCGGGAGCAGGTCGAGTGCCTCGGCGCCGTCGCGCGCCACCCCCACCACCTGCAGGTCGGGGACTCTGCTCAGCATCACGCGCAGCCCCTCGCGCACGACCTCCTGGTCGTCACAGATCAGCACCCGGATCACGGCCGCACCGGCACCTCCAGGCGCAGGGTCGTGGGGCCGCCCGGCCGGCTGTCGATCACGATCCTCCCGCCCAGCAGCTCGGCCCGCTCGCGCATCCCCATCAGGCCGAAGCCGTCGGCGCTGCCCGCCGAGGGATCGAAGCCCCGCCCGTCGTCGGAGACGGTCAGGCGCAGGCTCCCGTCCTGCGCCTCCAGCGTGACCGCCACGTGGCGGGCGTCGGCGTGCCGGGCGATGTTCTCCAGCGCCTCCTGCGCCACCCGGTAGACGGACTGTTCCACCTCAGGTGGGAAGCGCGCCCCGGCCTCGGGGGTGCGCACGGTGAGCACGGCCCCCACCCGGGCGGCCACTGACTCCGCCAGCGTCCGCAGCGCCACCGGCAGGCCCATGTCTTCGAGGGGCGAGGCCCGCAGGGCCGCGAGCGCTCGCCGCGCCTCCTGCAGCCCCGACCGCGTCGTCGCCAGAGCCTGATCGAGCAGGGCCCGGGCCCCGGCGGGGTCTGTCTCCCACACAGCCCGCACCGCCTCCAGCTGGACCGCCACCGCGCTCAGCGAGTGCGCCAGGGTGTCGTGCAGCTCCCGGGCCAGGCGGTTGCGCTCGGAGGTGGTGGCCAGCTGCTCCACCACTGCCGCATGGCGGGCCAGCTGGGCATTCACCCGCTCCAGGGCTTCCCGCCGGGCCCGCTGTAGCCCGGCCAGGTAGACGACGGCGACGCCGACCAGCAGGAGCGCACCGGTGCGGAACAGCGGCAGCACCAGGAAGGAGCCCGTGAGAGGGAACGGCGAGCGGGCGGCGAGCAGCGCAGTGTCCAGCACCGTCGTCCCGAGGACCAGCCCGAGCATTGCGCGGAGGTCGTACTGCCAGGCGGCGACGACGGTCGGGACGAGGAGGGCGACCCACAGCTCCGGGGCCCAGAGCGAGAGGGGGCTTGGGCCG
>FWWM01005140.1_pt1 | contig 29358 bp, 33 predicted proteins | sample 2228351 | NCBI WGS metagenome assembly FWWM01 (sample SAMEA103939774, study PRJEB20133) | metagenome | reverse complement strand
CCCGCCGCGCCAAGAAGGGCAAAACTTAGGGCTACTGGCTATTGCCGGTCGGGGCTTGCCAGCAGTGCCTCCAGCCGAAGAAGCCTCGGCCAAACCCGCGGCCAAAGCCCTTCGGGCCAAACCCGAACCCAAAGCCCTTTTCGTAGCCCTCAGCCTTGTAGTAATCGAGCTTGGCTTTAAGGACGGCTTTGAGGTAGTCGGCCTGGGCTTGGGTGAGCCTGCCCTCGGCCACGGCCTCGTCGATCATTTCGACCTTGGCCTCGTACATGGCCTTAAGCAGGGCGTCCTCGGTCACCCCGAGTTTTTCCGCCACCCGCGCAAGGAAAGTTTTACTTGTGCTTTGAGTGGTCTGAGCGTAGACCACATAGCCGAGGGTGCCTACAGCCAAAAGCCCGAGGAGCACCAGCGCCAAAAGCTTTTTGTTCCTACGCACATCCATCACCTCCGACCCTTATTCTCCACGGGTTTTATGGGTATGCCGTGCAGTTCGTGTGAAAGTTTTGTGGAAGATGGGCCTAGCCCCTCGGCAGAGGCCCGAAAAAACCCCTAGTTAGGCTCCGTTCGGGGAACGACCAGGGCCCCCGCTTAAGGTGACCCCGGTTCCAATCAAGGTGTAACTTTGTAGACCTCGTCCCCTTCGCGCACGCGGGAGGCCACTTTTATGGCCACTTCCTCGCCCGCCTTGGCCTCGCGCACGGGCTGATGCTCAATTTGCATGGATTCCACAAGCTGGGTGAAGTCGGTGGAACTTCCCCGGAAGTGCACCATCTCGCCCTGGGAGAGCGGGGCGGTGAGCTTCACCACGGCCACGCCGATTCGGCCAAAATAATGGGTTACCTTCCCGATAAGGGTTTCCGGCATTTTTCTCCCCCTTAGCCGAAAGGCTTAGCACACTATGCCCCAACGTGAACTTTTGGGCAAGGTGCCCGGTATACTTTGTTGCTATGGGCAAAAGTAAGGTTGCCGTTGTTCGGGCCCAAAACTACGAGCTTTCCCAGATCCGGTCGGCAATGGAAAGGGCTTTTCACCTCCTTGGGGGGCTTGAGAACTTCATCCCCAAGGGGGCCAAAGTTTTTGTGAAGGTGAACCTCCTTCCGCCGCCCTCCCCGCCCGAACGGGCCATCATCACCCACCCCGTCTTTGCGGAGGCTTTTTTGTCCCTTCTTAAGGAAATTACCCCCCATATCGTGGTGGGCGACGATGTTCACGAGGGCCGAAGTTTTGAATTGGGCGGATACAAAGAAATGTGCCAGCGGCTGGGAGTGGAGCTCCTGAACCTTCGGGAACGCGGGTTTGAGGAGGTGAGCTTAAACGGAGGCCTCCTTCGTTCGGTGTTCATCGCCAAAGCCGTGCGAGAGGCGGAGGTGATCGTGAACCTTCCCAAGCTCAAGACCCATGCCCTCACCACTTTCACTGGGGCGATAAAAAACTTCTATGGGGTGATTCCCACGGGGCTGCGGACGGCGTTACACGGGGAGCATCCGAAGCCCGCGGAGTTTTCCCAAGTTTTGGTGGACATCTTTTCCCTCGTGCGGCCAGCGTTGACGGTGATGGACGGGGTGGTGGCCATGGAGGGCGCGGGCCCGGCCAATGGCACTCCCCGCCCGCTGGGCCTGGTTTTGGCGGGCGCGGACGCCGTGGCCGTGGACGCCGTGGCCCAGGCCATCATCGGGCTTGACCCCCTGCGGGTTTGGACCACCTATCACGCCCACATCCGGGGTTTAGGGGTTGGGGATCTCAAGGAAATCGAGATCGTGGGGGAGAGCCTTGCGGCCGTAAAGGTCAAGGATTTCCGGCTTCCTCCGGCGGCGGGGGAGATGATGGGCATGTTCCCGTCGCGGGTCACGCGCTGGGCCACCCGGCACCTGCAGGCCCAGCCGGTGGTGGTTCCGGCCCGTTGCGTGGGCTGCGGCGCATGTGTGCGGGCCTGTCCCACTGGAGCGGCCCAGTTCCGGGGGAAAAAAGCCCGGATCGACAAACAAAAATGTATTCGGTGCATGTGCTGCCACGAGGCCTGCCGCTACAACGCCATTGCGCTCCGCCTGGACCTTCTAGGCCGGTTCTTCCGGACCGCGGAGCGCTGGGTCTACCGGGACCGCCGCTAGCGTTTGGGGAGGGAGAGGGCAAGAAGGGCCGCAGGGACCAAGGCCAGCCCCACAAATCCCAACGCCGCTTCAAGGCCCAAGCGATCGGCGAGGGCGCCCACCCCCGTCACCAAAAGGGAGCCCACCCCCCAGGCCAAGCCCAAAAGAAGGCCGGACACAAGGCCCTTGCTTTCGGGCATGAGCTCCTGCCCATACACCACGGAGACCGGGACGGAGGCCGCGGAGGCAAAGCCAAAAATGGCCAGAAAGGCCAAGGACAAAATCCCCTCGGTCAAAAGGAAGAGGTAAAGGGCAGGGATGGCCAAAAGGAGGGCTCCGGCGAGGATCTCCCGGCGTCCATAGCGGTCGGAAAGGCGGCCTCCGGTGATATCCCCCAAAGCTCCGGCCAAGGCATAAACGGTCAACGTAAGCCCGGCCAGGGTGAGGGAAGCTCCTCGCTTGGCCCAAACGACGGCCAAAAACCCGGAGACGGAGGTCCCTACCATGTCCCGAAACATGCCCATCCCCCAAAGGCGGAGCAGGCGGCGGCGCTGGGGATGGCGGGTGAAGCTCACCGTTTGTTGGTTCGGCCGGGAGGTGCATGGGAGGGCAAAGCCGATAAGCAAAAGGAGGAAAGCGGCGGGGATGAGGAGGAAGGGCACAAAGGAAAGGCCGCACCGGTCCACCACCTGGGTCACGAGGATGGGGCCGAGGGCCACGCCCAGCGTCCCTCCCGCGGAGAAGAAGGCCATGCGCAGCCCCCTCAAGCGGCCCTCAGGGACAAGAGTGGCTCCGGCGGGATGGAACGCGGCTGTGCCCAGACCGGCAAGGACAAGGAGCACGGCCACCGCCCAATATTTCGGCATCACCCCAAGGAGGCTCATCGCCGTCACGGTGAGGGCTGGGCCGAGGATGGCGAAGGTTTTGGCTCCGAAGCGGTCCACGGCCATTCCCAACGGCCATTGTCCAAAGGAGGCGATGCTCGAGCGCACGGAGGTGAGGAGCCCCGCCAGGGTCAGGGAGATCCCGAGCCGCTCGATGATGAGGGGCATGAGGGCGGAGAGGAACGCGCCGTAGCCGTCGTTGAGGCCGTGGGCCAGGGCCACCGGCCAGACCCGCTTCTTTTCCGAAGAGGAGCTCACGCGGCCTTTCCTTCCAAAAGGGAAAGGACGCGCTCCGGGAGCGCCGGATATTCCCGGAGCCTTCCGCCCGTGGCATGGGAGATGGCGTTGGCCACGGCGGCATGGGAGGCCATGAGGGGGACCTCGCCCAGGCCCTTGGCCCCGTACGGGCCGCCGGAATAGGGCGCCTCCACGAAGTCAATCACCAACTCCTCCGGCATGTCCAGGGTGGTGGGGATATGGTAGGCGGTGAAGGTGGGGTAAAGGATGCGGCCATCTTTGGCCTGCAGCTCCTCGAGGAGGGCGTAGCCGATGCCCTGGGCGATGCCGCCAGCCACCTGGCCATAGGCCGTTTTGGGGTTCACGATCCTTCCGGAGTCGTGCACAGCCCAAAAGCCCCGCACATGGGCTTCCCCGGTGAGGAGGTCCACTTCCACTTCCGCGATGTGGCAGGCGAAAGCGTAGACGAAGTAGGCGTTTCCTAAACCGGTTTTGGGGTCCCAGTCCACCGGCGCGGCCTCGGCCCAGCCCGTGGCCCCCATGTCCCAGTTGTGCACCCACATCCAGCGGGCCACCTCCTCCAAGGTGACCCGGCGCTTGGGATCCCGGGGGTCACAGAAACTACGGCCTTCCACCACGAATCTTGGGCATCCCAGGATCTCCTGGACGGCAAGGTCGATTTTGGCCCGAAGCTTTCGCGCCGCGTCCAGGACGGCCATGCCCTGGACGGTGGTGGTGCGGGAGGCCACGGTGGGCCCGGAATCCGGGACCCGGGAAGTGTCCACAGGCGCCACCTGGATTGCGGAAAGGGGGACTTCCAGGGCCTCCGCGGCGATCTGCGCCAAGACCGTCATCGCGCCCTGCCCCATCTCCGTGTTCCCCACAGCCACGGTGATGGAGCCGTCGGCCTCAAGCTTCACGTAGGCCCCAGCTTTATCAAGGAGCGGGGCTTTCGCGCCCATCCCCACCCCGTACATCACCGTGGAGACCCCGAGGCCGCGCCTTTTGAATTTTTCGCGGGCGTTGAACTCCGCCACCGCCCTCTTTCGCTCCTCCCAGCGGGAAAGCTCTTTGGCCCGGTCTATGCAGGCAAGGAGGCCCACGGACTCCCTGAGGACCTGGGCCGTGGCCGTCTCGTCGCCTTCCCGCAGGGCGTTCTTCCGCCGAAGCTCGAGGGGGTCCATGTTGAGCCGCCGGGCTAGCTCATCCATTTGGGACTCGTGGGCAAAGATCACTTGCGGGGAGCCGAAGCCCCGGAACGCCCCGCAGGGCACGGTGTTCGTGGCCACGGAATACCCGTCCACCTTGACGTGGGGAATGCGGTAAGGCCCGGCGGCATGGATGAGGCCCCGCCAGAGCACCGCCGAAGAAAGGGTTTGGTACGCCCCGGCGTTGTAATAAAACTCCACCTCCACGGCGGTGAGCGTCCCATCCTTCTTCGCGCCCGTTCGGTAACGCACGAGCGCCGGATGGCGCTTGGAGGTGGTGAGGATGTCCTCTTCGCGGTCGAACACGACCTTCACCGGCCGGCCAGATCTCCAGGCCAAAACGGCGGCCATGGCCGCCACCTGCGAGGGCACGTCCTCCTTCCCCCCGAAGCCTCCGCCGGTGGCGGTCTGGACGATGCGCACCCGGGAAAGGGGGAGCCCCAACACCGCCGCCACCGCCTTCTGTACGTAAAACGGGCATTGCAAGGTCCCGTAGACGGCGATGCCGTTCTCTTCAGGGACGGCGATCATCCCCTGCGTCTCAAGATAGGCGTGTTCCTGGTAGCCCACACGATACTCTCCCTCCACGATCACCTCGGCCTCGGCAAAACCTTTCTCTACATCACCTTTGCGGATCACCATGTGGTTGAAGATGTTTCCCTGTTCGGCCGCGGAGGGCACCGCCACTTGGGGAGCCCCGGGCTTCATGGCCTCCAGGGGATCGAACACCGCTGGAAGGTCCTCGTACTCGATTTGGGCGAGCTTTGCCGCCTCCTCCGCATCTTCTTGGGTTTCTGCAGCCAAAAGGGCGATGGGCTCGCCCACGTAGCGCACAACCCCTTCGGCCAAGAGGGGCATGTCCTCGTAGATGATGGGCACGCAGTTTCGGCCGGGAATATCCGCGGCGGTCACCACACATGCCACTTTTGGGTGGGCAAGAACGCGGGATAGATCCACCTTGCGCAGCCGCGCATGGGGGCGCTCAGATCGGATGGCCTTGCCATAAAGCATCCCGGGGAAGGAGAGGTCGTCGGCGTAGCGGGCCTGTCCTTTCACCTTGGCCTCGGCATCGAGACGCGGTACGCCCTTCCCCACCACCTGGGTTCGCTCCCCAACGCGCACCAAAACCTCGGCCATCTCGCTCCTTTCCCAAACCGATTGTACCGAGTCCTTCCCTAGTTGCCGGTATAAACTACTTTTCCCGCGAGGATCGTGTAGTGCACGTGGAAGTCCCTATCGAAGACCACAAGATCCGCGTCCTTTCCCACGGCGAGGCTTCCTTTTTGTGCATCTATCCCAAGGAGCCGGGCGGGGTTCAAGGTGGCGCAGCGCACGGCTTGGGGAAGGGAGCACCCCGTGTATTCCAGGAAATTTTTCACGGCCCGCTCCATGGTGAGGGTGGTTCCAGCGAGGGTCCCGTCGGGAAGTCTCGGCACGCCGTGCTCCACATAAACCATCTGGCCAAAGAGCGGATATTCTCCATCGGGAAGCCCAGTGGGTGCCACGGCATCGCTGATGAGGACGATCCTCTCAAAGCCCTTGAGCTTGGCCACGAGGGTCACCACGGCCGGATGGACGTGGATCCCATCGCAAATGAGGCTCACAAAGACCTCGGAGACCAAGGCGGCGCCGCAAAGCCCGGGCTCGCGGTGGTGGAGCGGCCGCATTCCGTTGAAAAGATGGGTTACGAGGGAGACGCCGAGGGAGAACGCACGCAAGGCTTCTTCAAAGGAGGCGTCGGAGTGCCCGGCAGCCACGATAACGCCCTTCTTTTTTAGCTCCTCCATCACCTCCCAAGCGCCGGGGAGTTCGGGAGCCAAAGTCCAGATCTTCACGACTTTTTCCAAGCCAAAAAGGAGGGTGCGGACGAAATCTGGGGAAGGGAGGGAGAGGAACTCCTTAGGGTGGGCGCCCCGGCGCACCTCCGCCAGGAACGGGCCCTCTAAATGCGCCCCCAAAAGGGCGGGATGCCGGACTTCCTCCAGGCGGGAAAGGGCGGAAGAGAGTTCCGTGAAAGAGGCGGAAGTGAGGGTGGCCAAAAGGCCAGTGGTTCCATGCTGCACGAAGAAATCCAAGATGGAGTAAATCTCCTTTGGTTGGGCGCTAAGAAAATCGTGTCCTAAGGCGCCGTTCACCTGTAGGTCAATAAAGCCAGGCGCGATGAAGAGGGATTCCACGGGTAAAACAACCTGGGCTTTTTCTGCCACCCCTTTTCCGATCTCCGCAATCCTTCCGGCGCGGATGAGAACGTCGCCCGGGGTCACTTCTTCTGGGAGGACCAAAAGCCCGTCTTTTAACCCCAGGGTTTCCGTCATGCGGCAAGAAGAAAGGGGCCGGGAGTTCCCCGGCCCCTTCTTTTTTGTCCCCCCTCAGGAGGGGCGGCCGCCCATGGTGAGGGAGAGGATGGCCTTCTGCACGTGCAGGCGGTTTTCAGCTTGGTCGTACATCCAGGAAAGCTCGGGATCGTCGCAGAGTTCAGGATCGGCCTCGTGCCCGCGGTCGATGGGCATGACGTGCATGAGGTATCCTGGCTTGCACAGTTCCTTTTGGCGCTTGCGCGTGTACTTCCAGTCCTTGAACTTCTCGGCGTTTTTGATTTCCGCCTCTTTTCCGATCTCGTAGCGGCGCAGGCTCATCCAGCCCCGCGGGAACACGATGGTCGCGCCCTTCAGCGCGTCATCAAGGTCGTTGGTGACCTCGAACTTCCCCCCGCTTTGCTCGGCGTACTTCTTGGCCAGGGCCAAGGCCTCGGGCTCGAGCTCGTACCCCTTGGGGTGGGCCACCACCACCTCCAGCCCGAACCTCGCGGCCACGATCATCTCCTCCTGCACCGAGCCCAGGGAGCGGGCCCAGGGGGAGTAGGCCCACATGATGGTGTACCGCAGGCCTTTGAGGTCCGCGCCGAGTTTTTCCCGGATGGTGTAAATGTCAGTAAGGCCCTGGCAGGGATGCCAGGAGTTAGAAGCCATGTTGATCACGGGGATGTCCGCATACTCCGCGAATTTGTAGAGGATCTCCGTGTCCTCTCCCCAGCGGGAGACCTTGTCCTCAAGGAGGCGGATGCCGATCCCATGCGCATAGCGGCTCATGACCTTGGCCGTGTCCTTGATGGTTTCGCCCGCGCCGGGTTTGTCCTCCAGGGAGAGGCGAAGGTCGGCACCGGTGATGTATTGGGCGTGGCCGCCAAGCTGGGTCATGGCCGTCTCAAACGAAAGTCGCGTGCGCGTGGACGGGTTGAAAAAGAGCATGAGGAAGGTCTTGTCCTTGAGGGTGTGGTGGGGAACGCCGGCGTAGTACAGGGCTTTGAGCTCGTCCGTGACCTTGAGGACGATCTCCAGCTCCTCCTTTGTCCAGTCCTTGGTGCTGATCAGGTCCTTGCCGGCTAGGTTATACCAGCTCATATGCCCCCCTTTTAAGGCCCCTCACATGATGAGGGCCATGAGGCCCTTTTGGGCGTGGAGGCGGTTTCCGGCCTGCTCGATGATCACGGAGTTGGGGCCGTCGATGACCTCGTCGGTGACCTCCATGCCCCGGTCGGCAGGGAGGCAGTGCATGTAGATCGCGTCGTTGGTGAGCTTCATCTTCTCCACGGTGGTGATCCAGTGCCGATTGGCCTCAAAGAGGGCCTTGGCCTTCTCCACATCAAGCGGGGTCTTCCCATCCGTGGGTTGGCAGGTCCAGGACTTGGGGTACACGATATCCGCGTCTTTGAAGGCCTCGTCCATGTCGTGGACGATCTTGAAGGAGCCCCCGTATTTCTTCACGTTCTTTTGCACGAAGTTGAGGATGTTGGGGTCGAGGTCGAAGCCCTTGGGGTGGGCCAGGGTGATGTCCATCCCGAAATAGGAGGCGATCATGATGGCGCCTTGCGGCACGGCCAACGGCTTTTCCACCGAGCCGGAATAGGCCCAGCTCATGACGAACTTCTTGCCCCTGAGGTCAGTTCCGAACTTCTCCATGATGGTCATGATGTCGGCCAGGGCCTGACAAGGATGATCCACGTCGTCCTCCATGTTGATCACGGGGATTCTGGCCCAGCGGGCAAATTCCTGGATGATGAGGCGACCTTTTCCGTAGATCCAGCCCGTGGGCTTTCCGTAGATGCGGATGGCGATGCCGTGTCCCATCTCCGCGAGGACCCGGGCCACATCGGCGATCCTCTCCGTGGCATAGGCCTTCTCCTCGCCGGGAAGAGCCGGGGTGTACACCGCTTCCGGCTCAAGATAATGGGCATGGCCTCCAAGCTGGGTCATCCCGGCCTCGAAGGAGTTGCGGGTCCGAAGCGAGCGGTTGTAGAAGAACATGAAGAGGGTTTTCCCCTTGAGGAGCTCGTGGGGCTCGCCCCGGATGAACTTCCGCTTGAGATCGAAAGCGGTCTCCAAGATGGTCTCAAGCTCCTCCCGGTCGAAATCCATGATGGTGATGAAGTCCCGTCCCCGCAGATCTGTAGCTGCCATACGCCCCTCCTTTTTATTTTTGCGGGATCAGTCCCGCACGATTTGCGTTCCTGCCCGGCCCTCCAGGGCGGCCGCGGCCTGGCTCAGGGCGGCGATGATGGCCAACTCCCCGCCCGCCTCCACAAAGCGCACGCACGCCTTGACCTTCGGCTCCATGGAGCCCTTGGCGAAGTGGCCCTCCGCCAAATACCTCTTGGCCTCCGCGACGGTCATGCGGGAAAGGGCCACCTCGTTGGGCTGGCGGTAGTTGAGGCGCACCCGGTCCACATCGGTGAGGATGAGGAAAACCTGGGCTCCTACGTCCTCGGCGAGGCGCTCCCCGGCCAGATCCTTGTCGATCACGGCCTCCACGCCCCGGTAGCTGCCGTCCTCCTTGATCACGGGGATTCCGCCGCCGCCGGAGGCGATGACGATGGCGTGGTTCTCCACGAGGATCCGGATGGCCTCCCTTTCCACGATGGCCTTGGGATCAGGCGAGGGAACGACCCGGCGCCAGCCGCGTCCGGCGTCCTCCACCACGTGCCAGCCCTTTTCCTCCTTAAGACGCAGGGCCTCTTCTTTTGTGTAGAAGGGGCCGACGGGCTTGGTGGGGTTTTGGAAGGCCGGATCGTTTTTGTCCACGAGGACCTGGGTTACTACGGTGACCACGGGGATGTCGGGGCGGCCGCGCCGGGCCAAAACGTTGTGCATGGCCTGCTGGATCATGTACCCGATCATCCCCTGGGACTCCGCCCCGCAGACGTCCATGGGCATGGGCGGGACCAGGTGCTTGCCCGCCTCGTTCTGAAGGAGGATGTTCCCCACCTGGGGGCCGTTTCCATGGGTGATGACGAGGCGCCACTTTCCGGAGAGGACGAGCTCGGCAAGCTGCTCCGCGGCGTTGTACACGTTTTGCATCTGCTCCTCGAAAGTTCCCTTTTGCCCGACCTGAAGAAGGGCGTTTCCGCCGAGGGCGACCACAACCGTCTTTTTCTCCATACGCTTGACCTCCTTATGTTTCGTTGAGCTCTTCGCCCTGGACCAAGCGCCACATGCGCAGCCAGTGGGCCTCCATGGCCTTTCGCGCTTTCGCTTTGTCCTTTTTGGAGACGGCCTCCGCCACCTGGCGGTGCAAGGAGGCCACCTCGGCGATGCTCGGGAGATCCTTCATGTAGTACTCGCGGGTGAACTCCCGATAGATCCTCTGGTCCATGGTGTTGATGAGGGGGGTCATGGCTGCGGCGAGGAGGGAGTTCCCGGTGGCCTGCACCAAGGCCAAGTGGAAGCGCTTATCGGCGGTGAAGTACTCGTCGAAGCGTTCAGGGTTTGCCAGCTTTTCGAGCTCTTCACAGATGGCAAAAAGGAGCTGTGCCTGTTCTTGGGTGCGCTTTTTGGCGGCGAGCTCGGCCACCGCCGGCTCCAGGATGGTCCTTGCCTCCATGATCTCCAAGCAGCTGGCCTCGCTTTCCAGGAGGAAGAGGGCCTCGAAGGCCATGGACTCGGTGGGGTTTTTCACGAAGTTGCCGATTCCTGGGCGGGCCTCGATGAGCCCTACGGCGGCGAGGGCGGAAAGGGCCTCGCGTACGGTGGGCCGGCTCACCCCCATCATCTGCGCCAACTCCGCCTCGGAGGGGAGCTTTGTGTCCACGGGAAAGACCCCCTCTTTGATGGCCCGCAGGAGCTGCTGGGCCACCTCCGTCGAGGCCTTGGTGGGCCGGATCTTCTGAAACTCCATAGGGGGTTGTCTACCTGTCTGACAACATGGTACCATTTGTGGCAAGTCCCGTCAACTTGAAAGGGGTGGCGATGATCGACCTTACCGTGGACGAGGAGCAGAGGCGGCGGAACGCTAGGCTAGCCCGGGAGAAGAACATCCTCATCCCCACCTTCCGGCAAATGCGCGATCCTACGCTTATCCCGGACTGGGTGAAAGAGGAGCTCCGGGAAATCGGGCTTTGGGATCTCCATCCCCGCAACCTCTTCCGCATCACCTGGAAGAACGAGCCCGTCCCGAGGGGCGGCGGTTTTGGGAAGGTCAATTACCTAGTGTTTCCGGAGGAGCTCACGGGGGTTCCGGCGAAGATCGTGGCCCTGGTGGGGAAATGGTTCCCCACGGGCGCCCATAAAGTGGGGGCCACTTTTGGCTGCCTCACCCCCCGGCTCGTCACCGGCCAATTCGACCCCACCAGGCACAAGGCGGTCTGGCCCTCCACGGGGAACTTCTGCCGGGGCGGGGCATACGTGGCCAACCTCCTTGGCTGCGAGTCCATCGCCATTCTCCCCGAAGGGATGTCCAAGGAGCGCTTCCAGTGGCTACGCCAAGTGGCGGGGGAGGTGATCGCCACCCCAGGAAGCGAGTCCAACGTGTGGGAGATCTTCATGAAGTGCAAAGAGCTCGCCAGCACTAGAAAAGACGTGATGATCTTCAATCAGTTCGACGAATTTGGCAACCACCTTTGGCACTATGCCGTCACCGGCCCGGCCATGGAGGAAGTCCTTGAGGAGGAAATGGGGGAAAGGGAGCGTCTGGCCGGGGTGGTCCTCACCTCCGGCTCCTCCGGAACTTTGGGGTGTGCGGACTACCTAAAGGAGCGGTTCCCCGGGGCAAAGCTCGCGGTGGGCGAATCCCTCCAGTGCCCCACCCTCCTTTACAACGGATTCGGCGCCCATCGCATCGAAGGGATTGGCGACAAGCACGTCCCCTGGATCCACAACGTGCGCAATACTGACGTGGTGATCGCCATCGACGACGAGGCCCCCATCTCCCTCATCCGCCTTTTCAACGAGCCCGCGGGAAGGGAATACCTGGAGAAGGCGGGGGTTCCCGTGGATCTCGTGGAAAAACTGGATCTTATTGGGATCTCGGGGGCGGCCAACCTCATCGCCGCCGTGAAGTTCGCCCGCTACTTCGAGCTCACCTCCCGGGATTGGGTCATCACCGTTCTCACCGACTCCATGGAGCTTTATCAAAGCCGACTAAAAGAGCTTCGGGAAGAGCGCGGCCCATATACGGAGCGCCAGGCCTCTTTGGATCACCACCGCTTCCTCCTCGGCCTTTCCCCGGATTGGATGCTCGAGTTGTCTTATTGGGATCGCCGGAGGATTCACAACCTTAAATACTATACCTGGGTGGAGCAGATGGGAAAAAGCGCGGAGGAGCTCCTTTCTCAATGGTACGACTGGCCCGATTACTGGGAGCGCATCCACCGCCAGGTGGAAGAGATCGACGAACTCATCGTGGAATTCAACCGCTTAGGCGGCTGGACGTGAATAAACGGGGGTGCACCAGCGCCGGTATTTTTTGTCCTTCCCTCGCACTACACGTTCGTAAAGGTCGCGAAGGCTATTGAAGATGGGACCGGGCTTTCCGGTCCCAATTTTTCTGTGGTCGATCTCCACCACCGGAGCTAGCCCTGCGGCGGTGCCGGTGAGGAAGACCTCCTCGGCCAAATAAAGCTCGGTCCGGTCCACCGGGCGCTCCGCCACGGGAATGCCCAGATCCTTGGCCAATGTGATCACCGTGTCCCGGGTGATGCCCTCAAGGATGTTGGCCGTAATAGGCGGGGTGATGAGGACCCCGTCCCGCACGAGGAAGAGGTTCTCCGCGCTCCCCTCCGCCACCTGGCCGTCCTCGTTGAGGACGATGGCCTCGTCGAAACCTGCCAAATGCGCCTCGGTTTTGGCCAAGGCGGAGTTCACGTAAGCCCCGGTGATCTTGGCCCGGGCGGGGATGGCGTTGTCCTCGATCCTTCGCCAAGAGGAGACCATGGCCCGAATCCCGCCCTCAGGAAGATAGGCTTTGAACGGCAAAGCGAAGATGGCAAGATCGCTCTCGAGGTTATGGAGGCGCACGCCGATCTCCTCGCTGGCTTTGTAGGCGATGGGGCGGATGTACACGTCCTCTTGAAACCCCTCGCGGCGCAGGAGCTCCAAGGTGATCTGGCACAGGTCCTCCACGCCATAGGGGAGGTCCAAAAGGAGGATTTTGCAGCTCCGCAGAAAACGGGCGTAGTGCTCGGGCATGCGAAAGACAAAAAGCTCCTTTTCCTCTTCGTTCCAGAAGGCCCGTATCCCTTCGAACACCCCGGTTCCGTAGTTAAAACTGGAGGTCATCACCGAAATCTTCGCTTCCGCGATGGGCCTGATCGCCCCGCGGAAAAAAGCGTATTTGTTTTTGGGCATATCCCACCTCCGGCAACGATAGACCTTTAGGGGCGTTTTCGTCAACAAAGTTGGGAAAGGGGAAGGAAGGGGGTAAATTTGCGTTTATGAGTAGTTTGGTTTTTCGCCGTGCGGCTGAGGCCTTGGAGAAGGGGGAGGGCGCGGTCTTGGTCACGGTGGTGGCCGTGGAGGGCGCGGCCCCGCGCGAGCCCGGAGCGAAAATGCTCGTCTTTCCCGATGGCCGGGTGGAAGGGACGGTGGGCGGCGGGGCCTTGGAGCATCACGCGGTGCAACGGGCCTTGGCCCTCCTTAAGGGAGAGAAGAAAACGCTTTTGGAGTCCTTGGAGCTTCGGGATTTGGGTATGCTCTGTGGGGGTCGCACCACCTTGTTTTACGAGGTCCTTCAACCTCCCCCGCTTTTGGCCATTTTTGGGGCCGGACATGTCGGCCGCCTTCTCGCTCGCCTTGCCCGCGAAACCACCGCCTGGCGCATAGTCCTTTTGGACGATCGGGCCGAGCGCCTCGCCGACCTCCCCCCTGGCCTTGAGGGGCAGCATCTTCCCGCGTACCAGGAAATCCCGTCTTTTCCAGGGCTAACCTACGTGGTGGTGGCCACGGAGAGCCACGCCACCGACCTTCGCGTGGTCACGGCCCTCCTGCAGAGGGAGCCGGGGCCGGCATACTTGGGAATGCTCGGTTCTCAGACCAAAGCCGCGGAGATCCGAGCCAAACTTTTGGCCAGGGGGATAAGCGAGGAGAAGGTGAAAAACCTGCGCTGCCCGGTGGGACTGCCCTTGGGCGGGAAGGACCCCGGCTCCGTGGCCGTCTCCATCCTTGCGGAGATCCTGGCCTTCCACCACGGAAAGCTCTCCGAGGCCAAAGCTCACCTGGCCCCATGACCGAGACAGACCTTCTCTCTGCGTTTTTTGCCGCACAGAAAGCGGGAAAACCAGGTCTCATCGTGACCGGTCCAATTGGGAGCGGGAAAACCCAATCCGTTTTGGCTTTGGCTCAAACCCTTTTGGAAAAGGGGGTCCGTTTAGGCGGGGTCCTCTCCCCCCGTATAGTGGACGCCGGGGAAACCGTGGGCTACCTCGTGCGGGATCTTCAAAGCGGGAAAGAGCTTCTTCTTTGCTCCCAGGATCCCCCGGGAATAAGGTTTCGCCGGTATTTCTTCCGCCCGGAAGCCTTGGCGTTCGCCAACGAAGTCCTGACCAAGGCCGCCAAGGAGATGGAGGTGGTTGTGGTGGACGAGGTAGGTCCGCTGGAGCTATGTGGAGGCGGTTTTGCTCCTGGGCTTAGGGCGTGCCTTTCCTCTTCAGCATTTCTTGTCCTTACCGTTCGTCCGGCCCTTGTGCCGGAAGTTTTGGCCCGTACCGGGCTTAAGTTCGAAGTTTTTCACCTTCCATGAGGGCGCGTCTTTCTTTGCAGCTCTTCGGGACTTTCTTTTTTATCGGCCTTTTTACGCTTGGCGGCGGGTATGCCATGATCCCCCTCATCTTTCGCGAGCTTGTAGGGAAAAGGAAATGGCTCACGGAGGAAGAGTTTCAAGAGGCCTTGGCCTTGGGAAGCTCCATTCCCGGCCCAATTGCCGCCAATCTTTCTTTTCTTTGCGGGAACAAGGTAGGGGGGGTTGTGGGAGCCTTGGCCGCAGAGCTTGGCTGTGTTTTGCCTCCCTTCCTTGTGATCCTCGGCGTGGCCCTGGGGCTTTCCCGCTTTTTCGGTACGGAAGTGGCGCAAAGATTTTTTATGGGTGCAGGAGCGGCGGTGACCGGCCTTGTGGCCGCAAGTGCCTTCCGGTTGGGGAGGCCAGTGGTCCAAAGCCTTTTTGACCTTTTCCTTGTTGTTTCCGCGGCGGCCTTAATCCTTGTCTTGAAAATCCACCCCCTTTTGGCCTTAGTGTGGGCGGTCGTTTGGGGGCTTGTGCTAGGGAGGAGGCGTCATGCTCCTTGAGCTTTTGAAGAGCTTTGTCCGCGTGGGAATGGGAGCCTATGGGGGCGGTGTGGCCACCATCCGCCTGATCTACCACGAGATCGTGGAGATTCAGGGCTGGTTGAGCCCCGGGGAGATGGCGAAGGTGGTGGCTTTGGCGGAGATGACCCCCGGGCCCATCGCCATCAACGCTGCGACCTATACGGGGTTTCATGTGGCGGGCGTTTTTGGCGCGGCCTTGGCCACGGGGGCCGTGCTTCTTCCCTCCCTTTTCTTCCTCCTTGGCTTGGTGGCCCTAGAGAAGCGGCCGCGGGCCAAGGACGTTGTGAAAAAGCTAGGGAAACTTCTCCGCCCAGGGGTGATCGCCCTCGTCGTGGCGGCGGTGTGGTCCATGGGGCAGGCCACCGTGCGGGACTGGCGGCTGGGCCTTTTCGCCGGGGCGAGTTTTGTCCTCCTTCTTTTGGGGCGGGAAAGGATCCACCCCGTGCCCCTCATCCTCGCCTTCGGTCTCCTCAGCGTGTTCCTCGTTTAAGTGGCAAAACCGGCGTTTTGGGCTATTCTGCTTACCTATCAAAGGGGGTATGATGGCGGAAGCGGAGGAAAAGCTTTGGGAGATCGTGGAGGAGAGCGAGATCGCCCTCTTCATCACCCAGGCCGAGGGCTATCCCCGGGTGCGTCCGATGACCCTCATCGCCTACGAGGAGGAGGGCGGGGTTTGGTTCGCCACGAGCAAGTCCTCCCGCAAAGTTGAAGAGATCGGGAAAAACCCGAAGGTGACCGTGTGCTTTTTGGACCTGGAGGGGAGCGCTTACGCGCAGCTTTTCGGCCGGGCCGAGGTCATCGAGGATCGGGAGGTCAAGGAGGAGTTCTGGGACGAGGAATGGGAGGAGTACTGGGAGGGGCCGGACGATCCGGACTACGTCCTCATCCACGTTCAAGTGCAAAAGGCCGAGTACTACCTCCTTGAAGCCGACGAGCTTTGGGTGGTGGATTTCGAGGAGTGATGCGGGCCTGGATCCTCAAAGATCCCAAGCCCGTGGAGGAAAGGCCTCTAGAGCTTCGGGAGCTCCCTGACCCGGAGCCGGCTTCCGGGGAAATCCTCCTCAGGGTCCAGGCCTGTGGCCTTTGTCATACCGACCTTCATCTTGCCGAGGGGGACCTTCCCCTGGTGAAAACCCCGGTGGTCCTGGGCCATCAGGCCGTGGGGTATGTGGAGAAGTTGGGGCCAGGCACGACCCGGTTTTCCTTGGGGGAACGGGTGGGAGTGGCCTGGCTCCACTGCGCCTGCGGAGAATGCGATTTTTGTCGGCGGGGCCAAGAAAATCTTTGTCCGAACGCCAAGTTCACCGGATACCACGTAAACGGAGGCTTTGCCGAATACCTCGTTGTCCCCGAGGATTTCGCCTACCCCTTGCCCCCTAATTTTTCGGATTTTGAGGCTGCTCCCCTCCTTTGTGCCGGGATCATTGGATATCGGGCTCTAAAACACGCGGGAGTGGAGCCGGGCGGGAGGCTTGGGCTTTACGGGTTTGGGGCCTCCGCGCACTTGGCCATCCAAGTGGCCAACCACTGGGGATGCCGGGTTTTTGTGTTCACAAGAAGTCCCCATCACCAAAAGCTGGCCAGGGAGCTTGGGGCGGCGTGGGTGGGGGAGGCCGGGGATAAGTCTCCTGAGCCCTTGGATGGGGCCATCGTTTTTGCTCCAGCGGGCTGGATTGTCCCCCATGCTTTAGAAAGTGTTCGGCCCGGAGGGACAGTGGTCTTGGCGGGGATCCACATGACCCCAATTCCGGAGATGCCCTATCGGCTGATTTATGGGGAGAGGGTCCTTCGGTCGGTGGCCAACGCCACAAGGGAGGATGGGGTTGAGTTTTTGCGTTTGGCCGGAGAGATTCCAATCCGGCCGGAGGTGGAGGTGTTTTCCTTTTCCGAAGCCAACGAAGCGCTGTTTCGGCTCAAGCGCCGGGAGATACGGGGCTCCGCTGTTTTACATATACAAGCCCTTGACTTCTAGATGCCTAAGGCATATATTTGAACTTCGATGGAGCGCACGGGGCGGTGCGAGTGTCATCCCGAGGGCCGGGTGCGGGGGCTGATCCAGCCCTGGATCCTCCTCCTTTTAGCCCAGGCTCCCTCCCACGGCTATGAGCTCTTAGAAAAACTGGAATCCTTGGGGGTTAGGGTCGATCCGGGAGCCCTCTATCGGGCTTTGCGGGCCTGGGAGGAGGAGGGCCTCGTTCAGTCCTCCTGGAAGACGGCCTCCGGCCCAGCCCGCAGGGTCTATACCCTCACCGACTCCGGCTGGGAGTACCTGCGAACCTGGGCCGTACACCTAAGGCGCCTTCGGGATGAACTGGACCGCTTCCTTGGCACCTACGAACACCTAAAAGGAGGTGAGGAGAATGCATGAGCATGACTGCTGCCAGCCTTCTTGGGGTTGGCGCGAGGAGCCTTCTCATTGGCATGGGCCTCATCACGCCTTTTCCCGCCATTGTTGTTGCTGTTGCCCCTGGTGCTTTGGCGCTGGCCCGTGGGAACACGCTCCTTTGGGATTTGTGCGGAGGTTCCGCACCAAGGAGGAAAAAATCGCCGCGCTCGAGGAGTATTTAGAGGCCCTAAAGAAGGAAGCCCAAGCGGTAGAGGAGAAAATTCGACGCCTGCGGGAGGAGTAAAAAGAGGGGCGGCGAAAAGCCGCCCCCTTTATTTCACCGCAGGATTCGCGGGTTCTGGCGCCGGTGGTTCCGGGCGCACTTTTGACAGTAAACAGGCCGATCGTTCCTGGGCACGAACGGGAGCTCCTCGATCGGGGCCCCACAATCCGCGCAGGTCAGACCAAGATGGCGCACATCGTACATCTTGCGTGGACCTCGTTGCATTCTTGCCTCCTTCCTCCCCCGCCAAAGGGATGCTCAGTTTACTGGAAATGTGGCCTTTCCGCCACGCCACCCTACCCTGGGCGGACGACCTTCCGGGCAAGCAAAGGGACGAGCACGATCCCAACGAGGGCGAAGCCCCCGGTGATCCCCCAAAATTCGAAGGGCTTCATTTCCACAACCCCTAAGACAAACCGCATCCCCTGGGCCAAATGGGTCAGGGGAAGGAATTGGCTTAAGGTCCGAAGGACTGGGGGCAAGAACTCCAGCGGGATATAAATCCCAGAAAGGAAAAGCATGGCCTGAAGGAAGAGGTTGGCCACGAAAGATGCGCTTCCCGGCCGCTTAACCCAGAGGGCAATAAGCGAGCCAAACCCAAGCCCGCCGAGGCCGGACGCGAAAACCAAGACCAGAAAAAGATCCCAACGGATGGGAAAACGGATTCCAAAAACTAAGGCCCCCAAAAACAGGGTCACAAACGCCCCCAAATAGGCGACTACGATGCGCACAAGGCCCAGCCCCAAAATGAAGGAGGCCGGGGAAAAGGGGGCGACCAAAAACTGGGCCAAAATCCGCCTTTCCCGCATGGCCGTGAGCCTTCCGGCGATGGCGAAAAGGCCGGCGGAAAGGATGGGGATGGTGATGATTCCCGGGATCACCATGTGCAACCAGCCGGCTTTGGCGAGCTTCCCCGTGTGGATCCGCTCGGGCACCACTGCGCTTTCCCTTCGTTGAATGCGCAGCTCCAAGGCCGCAGCAATCCCCCTGGCCAGTTGTTCGAAGGAGGGGTTGTCTTGGATGCGGCTGGCGTCAAAAAGGAAAGAAAGCTTCTTCCCGTCCCACACGAGGCCGAAGTCCACGGCCCTCTTCTTCACCGCCGCGCTTAAATCCGCGGGGTTAGCGAGCTGAACGATGGCTAGCTCCGTTCTTTCCCGCAACAACGAAAGGAGGGGCTCTTCCGGTCCCAAAAGGACAAGGCCCAACTTAGTCGGCCTTTCCCCTTCGCCAAAGATGAACCCAAAAAGGAGGATGAAGATGAGGGGCAGGCCCAGGGTGAGGAAAAAATCCATCCGGTCGCGGAAGAAGATCCGGACCTGCGCCACAAAAACTGCCCTAAGCGCCTTCATTTCTCCGCCCCTAAACGCAAGCGCTTTGTGGCGAAAATAGCGCTGAGCAGGATCCAAAAGAGGAGCACCGCCGGTCCAGCCCAATTTGGATACGTGGGTTCACCTATTCCCAAGGCAAAGCGGAGGCCCTCGGCAAGGTGGGTGAGGGGGTTTATGGCCATCAGGCCCTGGAGGAGCTTGGGGAGCCCGGTGACGGGAAAATAAAGCCCGCCCAAAAACTGCAGGGGAAGGTTAATGGCGTTGGCCAAGGCGAAGGCACCGCCTGAAGTTTTGGCCAAAGAGGAGATGAAAAAACCGAGGGCAAGGGAAACGAAAAACCCAAGGAAAAGGTACAAGAGGGCCCAAGGGCGAAGTGGGGAAACGGCGGCTCCGAAGGCAAAACGCCCCACAGCCCATATCAAGGCCACCTGAAACGCACAAAAAATTAGATGTCCCGCGGCAAAACTGGCAAAGTAACCCCCAGGGGTAATGGGGGCGACGAAGTATTGCCGGAGGATCCCCAACTCCTTGGCCAAAACGATGGCGCCAGGGACGCTGAACAGGCCGGCCACAAAAAGCCCCATGATGGCCACACCGGGAAGGATGAAATCCACGTAGCGGATGCGCTCCCTTGCTCCGAGCACCTTCATCTCCACGAAAAACGGCGGGGTAGAGGGAAGGAGGCCAGCCCCAATCAGAAGCTCCCGATCGAAGGTCTGAACGATCTCACCCAGGACCCCGGAGGCAAGGGAAGAACCGGCCTCCCCCCGACGGTAAAGGATTTTCACCTTGGCCGGCGCGGTCTTCTCCTGCGAACTTTGGGCTAAGGTTCGCCGGAGGACTTCGGAAAAATCCGGGGGGATAAGGAGGGCTGCGCTGGCCCTTCCCTCCCGGACCATTTTTTCTACGCCCTCTTCGTGCGCTTCCACAAGATGGAATAACCCCGTGGAATGGGCGACGTCCTTGACCCGTTGGTATAGGATCTTCCCGTGTGGCCCTTGGTCGAGGTTGGCGACGACCACAGTGAAGTCCATCTCCCGCCCCTCCTCCAGCCGCCCAAAGATCAGGCAAAGAAGGGAGAGGAGGAGAAGGGGGAAGAGGAGAAACCAAAACAAGGTCTCTTTTTCCCGCAGATAAGTGAGAATGATGGCCTTGGCCAGGGCGTAGGCCTTGGTCATTCCCGGAGTCTCCTTCCCGTCAAGGAAAGGAAAACATCCTCCAGATTGGGCTGGCGGATGAGGAGGTGACGTAGCTCCACCCTTCGGTTGTGGGCCCAAGAAAGGAGGGAGGAAAGGCCGGAATGCAAATCGGAAAAGCTGATTGTGCATAGTTCTCCATCTTGGCGGACGCGTCCGGGGAAGAGCTCCATAAGTTCGGAAAGGAATTCTGAAGGGAGCTCAAACTCCACGAGGCTAGCCATACCTAGAGAGGTTACCAGCTCCCGGGGAGTTCCCTCGGCCACAATTTTTCCATGGTCCATGATGCAAACCCAATCGGAAAGGGCTTCTGCCTCTTCCATGTAATGGGTGGTCAAAAGGATTGTTTTCCCCCGGCTTTTGAGCTCCTCGAGGATTTCCCAAATACGCCGGCGGGCCTGGGGATCGAGGCCGGTGGTGGGCTCGTCGAGGATCAAAAGTTCCGGATCGCCCACCAACGCCACGGCCAAGGCCAGCCTCCTTTTTTGTCCTCCGGAGAGGGTTCGCACTAGGGCCTTTCCCTTTTCCTCAAGCCCCACCCATTCCAAAAGTCCTTGTGGATCGAGGGATTTTGGGAAGAAGGAGGAAAAGAGGGAGAGGACTTCGCGCACCCGCAGGTATGGCTCAAACGCGCCCTCTTGAAGGAGGACCCCCATGCGGGCCTTCTGAGCTGGGCCGACCTTTTCCACTCTTTCCCCGAAAAGCTCGATCGTCCCGGAGTCGGGGAGCCTGAGGCCCTCCAGGATCTCCACGGTCGTGGTCTTTCCCGCTCCGTTTGGGCCAAGGAGGGAGAAGATGGTTCCCTTCGCCACGGAAAAGGAGACCCCGTCCACGGCGCGCACCGCCCCATAGGACTTGCGCAAATCCGCCACCCGGACCACCGGCCACATACCCGAGTTTACCCCCCACCTCTTTCGGACATTTGTCCCCTTGGTATAGGTGAAGAAGGTTGCTACCATTAGCTTACGATGGAAACCATGGGGCGGTGGGCTATCCTTCTTTTTCTTGCCTTTGGCCTGGGTTTTGGGCTCAATCCTCCGCCGGCCGGAGGTTTGGGTCAAGTCGGGGTCATCCCCGGCCCTTCCCTTCCCTGGAACGTCGCCCGCATCAACGCCCCCCAGGCCTGGTCCATCACCCTGGGTTCCCCGGCGATCGTGGTGGCCGTGATCGATTCCGGGATCGATTTCTCCCTGCCCGAGCTGGCTGAGGTGCGTTGGACCAACCCCAAAGAGGCCTTAAACGGCCGCGATGATGACGGAAATGGCTATGTCGACGACATCTGCGGCTGGGACTTCCGGGATAACGTCCCGGCCCATTGCCGTCATACCCCCATCCACTACCACGGAACGGCCGTGGCCTCAGTAATTGCCGCCCAGGCCGGGAGGGTCGTGGGAGTGGCCCCAAAAATCCGCCTCATGGACGTGCGCTTCCTCGATTCCCGCGGGCTTTTTTACGAAAAGGACTGGAAGAAGTTGGTCAAGGCCATCCACTATGCCGTGCAAAACGGCGCAAGAATTATCAACCTCAGCATCTTAGCCAAAGTTCCGCCTCCCCGGGAAGTGGAGGAAGCCCTATATTGGGCCTGGGAGAGGGGGGTGATCGTGGTCACCATCGCCGGGAACGAGGGCCGGGCGGGCGTTAATTGGCTTGGACGTTATCCTTTTGTCCTCACCGTGGCCGCCACGGACAAGGCCGACCAGCCCGCGCCCTTCTCCAACTTCGGGCCGGAGGTGGACCTGAGCGCGCCCGGCGCGGAGATCCCGGCCCTCCTTCCCCGGGGAGCGGTGGGCACCCTTTTCGGGACCTCCTTTTCCGCCCCCCATGTGAGCGGGGTCCTGGCCCTCATCCTCTCCGCTAACCCCGAGCTTTCTGGCCGCGAAGCCGCGGAGGTCCTCCTCCGCACCTGCGCGCCCCTCCCCGTGGACAAAATGGGCTTTGGAAAAGGCCGCGTGGACGCGGCCCAGGCCGTGGCCCAGGCCCATCTCCAGTTCCCTTGCCAATCCGCCCCTCCCCCTGTAAAGTAGAAAAGGTTACTAACCCTTGGGTTCAACCAGGAGGGATGGTGTGCAGGTCACTTTGTACTACAACGAAGAGGACAAATACCTCCTAGACCTTGTGGACAAGCTGGCCCTCCAGCAGCGCAAGTCCCGCTCGGCCGTGATCATGTCCATCCTGGAGGAGTACTTCGAGCGGGACAAGCGCCTGGGGGAGATCCTTGTGGACCTGGGTGTTCTGGACCAAGCCCAGGTGAACCAGGCCCTGGCAGAGCAGGAGGCGGAGGGCCACAGGCGCTTCATCGGCGAAATTCTCCTGGAAAAGGGATGGGTCCGGCCGCGGGATTTGGAGCGGGCCCTTCTCATCCAGAGCCGGGTCCGCCGGCGTTAGCTTTTGCCGCGGCGGCCTTCATCGCTTGACGGGCCAGGGCGTTGGCTCGAGTATTTTCCGGGTGTCCAGCATGGGCTTCGATCCAGTGAAAATTCACGCGATGTATTTCTAGGAGTTTTTCCAGCTCCTGCCAAAGATCGGCGTTGGCCACGGGTTTAAAACCCCGACCTTCTTTTCTCCTCCACCCCTGCTCTTTCCAGCGAGGAAGCCACTTGCTCACCCCGTTCTTGAGGTAGGCGGAGTCCGTGAAGAGGTCCACCTCTGCCGGTTCTTTGAGGGCGCGGAGGGCCTCGATGGCCGCGCGAAGCTCCATGCGGTTGCTGGTGGTGTGGGCCTCCTCCCCGAAAATCTCCTTCCGGTGCGGCCCCCAAATGAGGATCGCCGCCCAGCCCCCTGGCCCGGGGTTCCCCAGGCACGCCCCGTCCGTATATATTTGAACCTTTTTGCGCTTTTCCGACTTTTTGCTCATCGTGTTGCCCTTTCCAATGCAGGCAAGCGGCCCTGGGCCAGTTCCTCCCGGATCCAGGCCATAAACCGCACCATGAACCGCAGGTTGTGCAGGGTGGCCAGCCGAAAGTACGAAAGCTCCCCGGCGCGCAGAAGGTGGTGGAGGAAGGCCCGGGAATAGCGACGGCACGTGGGGCAGTCGCAATTCTCGTCCACGGGCTTCTCATCCCGCCTGAATTTGGCGGTGTCGATGTTCAGCTTGAACCCCGGGGTGGAGAGGGTGAGGAGTGTGCCGTTGCGAGCAAGCCGCGTGGGCGCGGCGCAGTCAAAGAGGTCCACCCCTCTCCGCACGGCCTCCACGATGTCCTCGATGGTGCCAATTCCCAAAAGATGCCTGGGCCTATCAGGAGGAAGCTCGGCCACCGTCCACTCCACCACCCGGTACATGTCCTCTTTAGATTTTCCGAGGGAGCCGCCGATGGCGAACCCCGGGAAGCCCAAACTGGCGATGGTCCGGGCGGAGGTGCGCCGTAACTCCTCATAGGCGCCGCCCTGGACGATCCCCCAAAGCTCCTGGGCTGGGTTTGGTCCAAGCCCCTTGGTCTTTTCGAACGCGGCGAGGGCCCGCTCCGCCCAAAGTGGAAGGGGGAGGTGCATTCGTCCAAGGGAAGGATCACATCAGCTCCCAGGAGGCGCTGGACGCGGATCACCTCCTCCGGGGAGAAGAAGAGTTTTGCCCCGTCGAAGATGGAACGGATCCACGCCCCCTCCTCTGTGAGCTTCACGAGGGAAACCCCGGCGGGAGCGGGTCTTGCCTCGCCGGGGAAGATGGAAGCGATCTTCCCTACCCCATGGACTTTTCCTGCTCCCAACGAGAAAACTTGAAAACCTCCGGAGTCCGTCATCCACGGGCCGGGCCAGCTTGTGAATCCATGCAGGCCGCCAAGCTCGGCCACCACTTCCGGACCGGGCCGGAGAAAAAGATGGTAGGTGTTGGCGATGAGGATTTGCACGCCAAGGCCCTCCAAGTCCTCAGCGGAGACGGACTTGACCATCCCCCGGGTGGCCACGGCCACGAACGCCGGAGTTTCCACCACCCCATGGGCCGTCACCAGCCGGCCCAGCCGTGCCTCCGTGCCCGGAACCCTCCTTAGCACCTCAAACGGCATGGCTAATAAGCCCAGGTCAGGGTCCGGTGATGGGGCAGGGGGAGATCTTGCTGGGAAAGGTGCCAAAGAAGCCAATCTCCTTGAAAGGCGCAAATTTCGCGGCCCTTTTTGGCCAAAAGGCCCACCAGGGCCTCCACGGCCACGATGGTGGCGGCGCGGATCTCCACTTCCTTTGCGCTTCCTCGCGGGATCATTTCCCCCCTTTTTATCTGCGCCGCCAAAGACGGGTGAAACCGAAGGGCCGCGCGGGCCCAGAGGATCTGGGGGAGCTTGTAGTCGGCGAAGGCTGTAAGCCACCAAAGGTCGTGGATGGCTCCTGGCCCCTTGCCCCCAAATGTCCCCCAAACATCGGCGACGAGGATCTGCGCCCGCTTATGAAACGGGATCAAGCGGCCGTTGTAAATGGCAACGTCCCGGAACATGGGGAGGTGGGCGGTGAGGAGCTCCACGAGTTTGGGAGCGGAGTTTTTGGCGGCGGCGAAAAACGCCACGGCCGAACGAAAGCGAAGGAGTAGAGCTCCCACCTCCCTTATCGCCGCCACGCGCCAGGGGATGAGGGGGATTTCCCCAAGGACTTCCCGTACCTCTTCCGCCGTGATGCGGGCCAAATTCTCCGGGGAGAAGAAGGCAGGAAAATCTTCGGCCACGCGTCGCAAGGAGAAGCTTAAAGCGTAGTACCCGGTGAGCCTTTCCCCTCGCGGCCCGGCCACGGCCCACCTGGTTTGAGAAAGATGGTCGGGGAAGCCTGCGGGTGGCCAAAAGCAGAAGTTCAGGGCGTCCAGGACGAGAAGGTAGCGCAGGGTTAGTTCTTCATCCCCAAGGAAGTGGTACTGGCCAACCCAAACGGGATCGGGAAGAAAAAGGAGCTCCTCGGCCAAGCCTTCTAAGCCCTGGGGGTCCACTTGGACCAGGCGGCTGCGCTTTATCACCCAAGCTGCTCCTGTGCGGACAGGGTTTGCCTTCATGAGGGGAAAAGGGGAGGCACGGCGAAAAATCCGTCTTCCTTCTCCGGGGCGTTTTTCAAGGCCTCCTCCGTGGGAAGGGAAGGCGCGGGTTCGTCCTCGCGGAGGGCGTTCACCACCCCCGGCAAGGGCGAAAAGGGCGGGACCCCCTCCGTCGGCACCTCCCCGAGCTTCTGGAAGTAGGCCAGGATCTTCTCCAAATCCGCGCGCAATTGCTCCCTTTCCTTTGGGGTGAGCCTAAGCCCCGCCAAAGCCTCCACCTTGGCCATCACCCTTTCCTCGATCATTCAAACCCCCAAAAGCTCCAGGTCTTTGCCGAAGCGGCGCTCCACCTCGGCCACGAGCTCCGGCGGAACGCCCTTCTCCGCCAGTTTCTTGGCCTCCATTCTAGCCCGCTCCAAAAGCCCCAGATCCCGAACAAGGTCTGCCGCCCGGAACTTGGAAATAAACCCGTGCTGGGCCGTGCCCAAAAGATCTCCCGGGCCGCGGATGCGCAGGTCCGCCTCGGCGATCTTAAACCCGTCGGCGAGGTCGCGGAAGGCGGTGAGGCGTTCCCGCGCCTCCTCGGTGGTGGGATCGGCCAGGGCCCAGCAGATGGCATCCTGGCCTTGGCGGCCGATCCGGCCCCGCAGCTGATGCAATTGCGCCAGCCCAAATCGATCAGCGTGCTCGATCACCAAGAACGAGGCATCGGGCACATCGAGCCCAAGCTCCACCACGGTGGTGGCCACAAGAAGCCTGATCTTCCCTTCCCGGAAGGCCGCCATGGTCGCGCGTTTTTCCTCGGAGGGCATGCGCCCGTGCAAAAGCCCCACGACCTCCCCGAACCGGGCCCGCAGTTCCTCGTAGGCCACGGTGGCGGCCCGCAGATCCACTTCCTCCGACTCCTCCACGAGGGGGAAGACCACATACCCCTTTTCCCCCTCCTTAAGGCGGCGGGCCACTTCCCCGTAAACCTCCTCCCGCCGTGCTTCCGAAAGCCACAGGGTTTTCACGTTGCGCCGGGGGATGGGCAATTCCTCAAGCACGGAAAGCTCGAACTCCCCGTACACGGTGAGGACGACCGTGCGGGGAATGGGGGTGGCGGACATCACCAGCACGTTTGTCCCCCTTCCTTTCTTCTCCAGGGCCGCGCGCTGGATCACCCCAAACCGGTGTTGTTCGTCGATCACGGCCAGGGCCAAATCCTTAAATTCCACGTCCTCCTCGAGGAGGGCATGGGTGCCCACCACCACTTGTGTTTCTCCGCAGGCGATAGAGGAGAGAAGTTCCTCCCGCTCTTTTTTCCCCAACCCCCCGCTCAGGAGCCCCACTTTCACCGCAAGCGGTCGAAGAAGCTCTTGGAACACGAAGAAGTGCTGTTCCGCGAGGATTTCCGTGGGGGCCATTACCGCGGCCTGGGCGCCAGCGGAGGCGACCATGGCGCAAGCCGCCGCCGCCACCACCGTTTTTCCTGAGCCCACGTCGCCCTGAAGGAGCCGGAGCATGGGGTAGGGCGCACGCAGATCGGCCTCGATGTGGGCGATGGCCCGCTTTTGGGAGGGGGTGAGGGAATAGGGGAGGTTTTCCACAAAGATCCTCAGCCATTCCGGGTTGGGCTGGATGGCGCGCCCCGCGCTCTCCTTTTTGCGGTGCAAAACGAGCCCAAGCTGAAGGAGGAAGAGCTCCTCAAAAGCCAGAGTCTCCCGGGCCTTTTCGAACTCCGCAGGACCCTCGGGGAAGTGGATCCTTTGGAGGGCCTCCCGCCGCGATAGAAGCTTATGGCGCTCGCGGATCTCCTGGGGCAAGAGCTCCTTGATGTGTGGTCCCACCCGCGCCAGTGTCCGGCGGATCACGCTCTGAAGGACATTTTGCGAAAGTCCCTCCGTGCTCGGATAAATGGGGACAAAACGGCCGGTCTGCTCCCTCTCCCCGGCCTTCTCCCACACCGGGTTCTCCATCTGGATCTCGCCGAAGCGGATCTGGACCTTGCCGTATAGGGAGTAACGCTGGCCTTGCTCGAGCTGGTCCCACATCCATGGCTGGTTAAACCAAACGCCAAAGAGGATGCCACTTCCGTCGTCCACCGCCGCCTTCACCAGCTCCAAATTGGGCTTGACCTTGACTTTGGACTTCGCCCGGAGGATCCCCTCCACCAGCGCGGTTTCCCCGTCCCTGAGATCCTTGATGGGGCGAAGCTGTGTCCTATCTTCAAGGCGTTTGGGGAAGAAGGTGAGGAGGTCCTCCACCGTGTGGATTCCGAGTTTTTGGAACAGGGCTTCGCGTTTTTCGCCAACGCCCGGAGCGTAGCGGATGGGGCTATCGAGGCGAAGGAGGGCCTTCCCGCGCAGGAGTTTTTCCAGGTGCTCTTCTAGGCGTTGGAGGGCCTCGGCCCGCTCCTCTTTGCCCATCTGGCGATAGCCGACCACCGCGGCTGCGGCCTCCGGGAGATTTCGGCGCACCAGGGCCTCTAACCCTCCCACCACGGCCTCATCGGTGAAGCCTTTTTTGCGCTCCAGCTCGATCACTTTGCGCACCAAGGCCGCGCGTTCCGCCAGATTTCGGGCATTTGTCCTCGCCACGTGTTGTTTATAATAAACCCCAAAAGGAGGAGGCCAAGTTGGTTCGTATTTACCCTGATCCCATCCTGCGGAAGCCCACCCACCCTGTGCGGCCAGGTAGTCCCGAGGCCCGGGCTGCGGCCGAGGCTTTGCGCGGGGCTTTTGCCCGCATCGAAGGGCTTGGGCTGGCGGCCAATCAGATCGGGCTCCTTTACCGCGCGGCCATCGTGCGGCTGGAAGAAGGGGAAGATCACGGGGATCCTGCTCCCCTCGTCATCCTCAACCCCCGCATCCTTTGGCGCTCCCCGGACATCGTCGTGGAGGAGGAGGGGTGTCTTTCGCTCCCTGGGGTTTGGGCAGAGGTTCCCCGGGCCAAGGCGGTACGGGTGGAGTACCAGGACGAGGAAGGGAAGCGTCACATCCTCGAGGTTCAAGACCTCAATGCTCGTCTCCTTCAGCATGAGCTCGATCACCTCGATGGCGTTCTTTTCATTGACCATCTCTCCGTGAGCGAGCGACAACGGGTGCTTCGCGTTTTTCGGGAGCTGCAGGGGCGAAAGGAGGGTGTGCCTTCGGCGGTACAGGTCCGCGCTTAGCTTTTGCTGGGACCAGCTCCTTTGCTGTCCCTGTCCTTCGGGCCTTAGCGGAGCGCTTTGGGGTGGTGCTGGTGATCACCCAGCCGGATCGGCCGGCCGGCCGGGGGCTAAAGCTCACCCCGCCCCCGGTGAAGGTGGCTGCGTCCGAGCTCGGGCTTCCCTGTCTTCAGCCCAAGTCCATAAATAGCCCGGAGTGCGTGGAGTTCCTGCGCTCCCTGGCCTTGGATCTTTTGGTCACCGCGGCGTTCGGGCAGCTTCTGCGCCCGGTCGTTTTGCAATTGCCGCGGCTTGGGTGTGTAAACGTCCATGCCTCCCTTCTTCCCAAATATCGAGGGGCCGCCCCCATTCACTGGGCCATCATCAACGGGGAGAGGGAGACCGGCGTCACCACTTTCCTCATGGACGAGGGGATGGACACCGGTCCCATCCTCCTTCAGCGCCGCACAGAGATCGGGCCGGAAGAAACCGCCGGCGAGCTTGAGGAGAGGCTTTCCCAGATGGGCGCGGAGCTTGCGGTGGAAACGGTGGAAAAATTATGGCGGGGGGAGATAGAGCCCAAGCCCCAGCCTCCCAATGGGTCGCTGGCTCCAAAACTGCACCGGGAGGACGGGCGGATCAGGTGGGAGTGGGAGGCCTGGCGCATCCACAACCTTGTGCGCGGACTTTCTCCAAAGCCTGGGGCGTTCAGCACTTGGCAAGGGGAGCTTGTGAAGATCCTGCGCACGAAGGTGGTGGAGGAGGAGGGGAAAGCCAGTCCCCCAGGCCATGTGCTTCCTCGCCGCGATAGACTCCTTGTGGCCGCGGGGAAAGGCGTGGTGGAAGTCCTTGAGCTTCAGCCTGCGGGATGCCGGCCCATCTCCGGACGCGATTTCCTAAACGGCTATTGCCGCCAGGGATTTGGAAGATTCGGAGAATAATTTTTTCGGGTGGCTTCCGGGTTCTAAGACCCCCGCCTTCCTTTATGCCTTAATTCACGCCTATCTAGCTAAGACCCCGGCTGTCCTTCCGTGAACACGAAAAAACCTTTCCCTGCGGTTCTTCAGGCTGTGCCGCGTCGGGCAGAACTTGTTTGAACAGATCTAGAAGCCGCTGGCAATAAGGGACCCAAGCCTGAGGCGGTAGCACCGTGCATCCTACGATTA
>FWWM01005135.1_pt1 | contig 29365 bp, 32 predicted proteins | sample 2228351 | NCBI WGS metagenome assembly FWWM01 (sample SAMEA103939774, study PRJEB20133) | metagenome | reverse complement strand
CGGCAAAGGCTTCATTTAACTCGACCAGTCCGATTTGTTCGATGCCCAGCCCGGCTTTTGCCAAGGCTTTGCGCGCAGCCGGCACTGGGCCGATGCCCATGATGCGCGGCAGCACGCCGGCTGCTGCGCTGCTGACAATCCTCGCCATCGGCTTTAGGCTCAGTTGACGGGCTTTATCGGCGCTCATCAACAGCAAGGCTGCCGCTCCATCATTCAAACCGGACGAATTTCCGGCAGTGACTGTCCCCCCCTTGCGGAAGATGGGCGGGAGAGCGGCCAGCGATTCGAGGGTCGTATCGCGGCGCGGACGCTCATCTTGGGCTACGCGGAACGGCTCGCCCTTCCGCTGAGGAATCTCCACCGGCAGAATCTCCTCCGCAAATCGGCCTTCATCCTGCGCGGCGATTGCCCGCCGGTGACTTTGCAGGGCGAAACGATCCTGTTCGCTGCGGGGAATGCCGGTCATCTCGGCAAGATTTTCAGCCGTTTCGCCCATGGCTTCAATTCCGTACATCGCTTCCATTTTAGGATTGGGAAAACGCCAGCCCAGCGCCGTATCCCAAGCGGTTAGATTACCAAACGGAAAACCCTTTTCGGCTTTGGGCAGCGCGTACGGAGCCCGTGACATGCTTTCGACCCCTCCCGCCAGCAAAATGTCGCCGTCGCCGGTTTGGATGGCGCGCGCTGCCAGATTGACCGCCGCCAACCCCGAAGCGCATAGACGGTTGACGGTCAAAGCCGGTACTTCCGGTGGCAGCCCCGCCAGCAGGGTAGCCATGCGCGCCACATTGCGGTTGTCTTCCCCGGCCTGATTGGCACATCCCAAAACCACTTCGTCAATCTCGCTGCCCTTCAGGTGATTGCGTTCCACCAGGGCTTTGAGAACCAGCGCTGCCAGATCATCCGGGCGGACGGCAGCCAGCGTCCCGCCCAAATTGCCAATGGGTGTGCGGATTGCATCTACGATGACTGGAATGGACATAGCGCCTCCTGCCATGAATTGTGGTTTTCATTCGCGAATCAATCGCACAGCAGTGAGCGAGAGGATGCTGCCGTCGGCAGCGCTCAATTCGAATACCTCCAGATAGATCACTCCCGGCGGCACACTGCTTAGGTCAATCTCCTTTTGAAAAGCGCCGGGGTAACCGTAATCCGGCGCATCCACCATCAGGTAACTGGATTGATACTCCACCCCGTCTTCGGAAGATATCCGGTAGTTCAGGGTTGCCTCAAACGGCAGGAGCGTCACTCCACCGCTCATCTCCAATCGCTCTCCCACGCGGCTGTTTTCGAGAGGCACATCCAGGTTGATTTCCTGCCACACCTCCCCCATCCGCGTTGAAGCGGAAATCAGTTTCAAGCCGGCCGGCGTCAGCCGCATGGCCCACCGTATGGCTTGATTGGGGCAACAGCCGGGGTCGTTGGGGCCGTGAATCAGACCTTCCAGACGAATCTCGTTATTTTCAATCTGCAACCGTTCGACCGCCGGCCGGTCATCCAAAAACAAAACACCGGCCTGCTCGCCCCTGCCATTGCGGTTCAACACGGCCACAACCCAAACGAACACCCCGGTCCCCCCGTAGTTTGCCGCCAGCAGGACGGCTGCATCCGGCAGATCATCTCCGTTCAAATCCCCGTAGGCAATCGCATCTCCCAGCCGTACCTGCATATAATCCGCCCCTGCCGTATCCTCCCCGCGCTGAAATACGCCATCCGTCAGGCGGAAGGAAACCGCCTCCCCTTCAATCCCTGCCGGCAGCGTATATTCCAGATTCTCTAACAGGCTACGGGTCAGATCAGCCGGGGTAGCCGTCAAGGGGATCGTTGGGAGAGGAGGAGCGGTTGTTTCTGTTGCTGCGCCGGACTGTTCAAGAACTGACGGCAGGTTACAGGCAGCCGACACAAACATTAAAAGAACAAACAGCCATTTTGCACGGTTCATCATAAACCTCTGATTTTCTAAATCAAATCCACATCATGCGCCCCGGATTCTTTCTGTCCGGCAGGGGTGATGCGAATGAATTCCGCATTCTGCCACAATTCCTGCAAGTTGTGGGCGCCGGCGTAACTCATCCCGGAGCGCAGACCGCCGACAATTTGATGCAAAATATCGCGCACCTTACCGCGGTACGGAACCAGCGCTTCCACCCCTTCCGGGACAACTTCGCTCCACAACTCCTCAGAGAATTCTTCCTCCTGGAGCGGCTTGTCCAATTTTCGGCGCTCCACATTGGCAGAAAGCGAAGCCATCCCGCGCACGACCTTGTAGCGCCGTCCCTGCCGCACAATTTCAGCGCCGGGAACCTCATCTGTCCCGGCCAGCATCGAACCCAGCATCACCGCGCTGGCGCCAGCTGCCAGCGCCTTGGTCACATCCCCGGAGGTGCGCATTCCGCCATCCGCGATGATCGGCACATTCAGGCGGTGACCCTCTTCGGCACATTCCGCTACCGCCGTTAATTGCGGCACGCCAAAGCCGGTCACCACCCGCGTGATGCAAATCGAACCAGCCCCCACTCCAACTTTGATGACATCCGCACCGGCATCGGCCAGTTCACGCACTCCTTCGGGCGTTGCCACATTACCCGCAACCAGCGCAACTGCCGGAAAAGTCCTCTTCAAACGACTGACCATTTCCAAAGTATGTTGTGAATGACCGTGAGCAATATCCACAACCAGCACATCCACGCCGGCTTCGACGCAAGCCGCTGCGCGATCCATGTCATCCGGGCGTACACCCACGGCAGCGCCCACCCTCAGCCGGCCGTGCTGGTCCTTGGTCGCAAACGGATGGTCTTGAATCTTGATGATGTCCTGCACGGTGATCAAACCCGCCAATTTTCCTTCCTCATCCAGCAAGGGCAGTTTTTCCACCCGCGCCTCGTATAGTTTTCGACGCGCCGACTCGAGCGACTCCCCCGCTCGGGCAGTAACCAGCCGTTCACGGGGGGTCATCACCACGCTGACCGGGGCAGTTTCATCGGTTGCCAGCAGCACATCGCGGGTCGCTACCAGTCCCAACACATGATTTTGCTCATCCACCACAACCAGTCCGCCGACATCTTCAGCCCTCATCATTTGGCGCGCCTCTGCCACCGTCGCTGACGGGCAAATGGTCAGCGGGTTCAACACGACCAGACTCTCGGCACGCTTGACCTTGCGGACTTGCTCAGCCTGTCGTTCGATGCTCATAAAACGATGCAGGATACCCAAACCACCCTGCTGCGCCATGGCAATCGCCATTGGCGCTTCGGTAACCGTATCCATGTTGGCTGAAAGGATGGGGATATTCAGCTCGATTTCTTTGGTGAGAGTTGTTTTTGTGGAAACATCGCTACGCGAACGGATGACTGACTTTTTTGGAACCAGCAACACATCATCAAAGGTCAAACCAATCTGCGGGCGAAGGTTCATGCTGCACCTCCTGCTGAGCGAGTGAATAGAATCAGGTAAAATACGCTCATGTCCTCTATGTCCATTTTACCGCCAAACTGGTACGAACAGGATGTGGTTTCTGCCGCACAACAATTGCTGGGCAAACGGTTGGTGCGCTGGTTGAATGGTCAACGGGTGGGTGGCATGATCATCGAAACCGAAGCCTACCGCGGCGAAGAAGACCTCGCCTGTCATGCCCGCGCCGGTTTTACCCAGCGCACGCGGGTGATGTACGGACCGCCGGGCAGAGCGTACGTCTATTTTACCTATGGAATGCACTGGTTGTTGAATGTAGTCTGCATGGAAGAGGGTTACCCGGCAGCTGTGCTTATTCGCGCCATTCAACCGCTGGAAGGGATTGAGATCATCGCCAGCCGTCGTGCCGGTCAGCCACCGCAACGCTGGACCGATGGCCCGGCAAAACTTACCCTTGCTTTGGCTATTGACGGCAGCCTGAATGGCGCCGATATCACCAACCCCGCCTCCGGATTGTGGATCGAAGACGCGCCTTTGCCGCAAGGGGTGGTCATTCAGCAATCCGCACGGATTGGCATCGAGCGGGTAGCCCAACCATGGAAATCCATCCCGTGGCGTTTTTACTTACAATGGGATAATTCAATGGGGCAATTTCGTCCCGTAAAATAAACGCTGATGTTCGGCCATGGCACGCAAAACATAGGCCTGAATCAAAGGAAATAATTTTCGTTCGCCGTGCAGCTCACTTTCTAATTTTTGTACGCTGAGTGGCGCAGAGAAGGTCACTCTCGGTTGGATTTTCCACCGATTAGGCGAAATCACCTGAAAAGCCACCTGCATCACCTCAGCCGCCACCTGAGCGTTCCACGCTTTGCGGAACAACCATCGCCCAATTTTCAACGCCAGCGGCGCGGTTACCTGACTGATGACCCCAATCACCAAACGCGTTTCAGGCACTTTGCGCAGCCAGAATTCAAGGCTGGGCAACCAATAACGCACTTCGCCCATTGCTCCGCTCATTGTTCCCGGATCGGGTTCAATCGTGCCGCGCGGAAACGTCAGCAACACACCGCCATCCTTCAAATGCTGGATCACCTCCCGCAGGACGTTGGCACGTTGGTTCATATCCCGGGTTGAAAAGATGAGATGACGACCGACATACGGCAAGTTTCGCAGCAGCGGCATTTCGCGGGCAATCACCTTCACATCCTCGCGCTGCAATAACTTGGCTAATACAAACCCATCAAACGTGCCCGGATGATTACAGGCAACGATCAAAGGCCCGCGTTGAGGGAGGGGCTGTTCGGCAGCCCATTCGATATTACAGCAAAACTGCTCCAAAAACCGTGTCAGCCCTACCACCAAACCAAAGCGGTAAATGTCTTCGTCCAATGCAGCCAGGCAATGCGCCATGCGGTACAGCGGACGCTTCAACAATTTCCCCAAAATTCTCCTACGCCAGTCTCGACTCGTCCAGCCGGCCACGCGAAAAACCTCGTATTCCAACGCGGTATACAAGTTGGCAATGCTGGGCTGAGCCGGGCAGGAAGGCATGGGCATCTCACGGGTGGTCATGACGAACTACGCAACGCCTGACGGGAAAGTTGTAAGCGGTAGCGGCGCATCACGCGGCGGCGTTTGCGTTCCGGCAGCGCTAGGATGTATCGGCAGACATTGGCAATTTTTTCTGCCGAGCTGCCGCCATTTTGCAGCGGTTGCAGACGGCGGAGTTGCTCCACATCTACCTCGGCGTACACCGGTTTACCCAATACCAAAGCCGTGTAAATAACCGTTGAATTTTCAGCCACCAGCGCATCGCAGTTGGCAATCATGTGATGAACATTGCCCTCCGTAAACACTTTGGCGTGGGGGGCGATCATCTTGATCTCGAACAGAGCCAGCTCGATATTCTCATTCGGATGCAGCTTGATGAACAGGGGTTTTCCGTTAGCAATTTGCAGCGCACGCTGCAAAAAAGCCACACGATTGTGCCATTTGCCGCTCTCTCGGCTGGCGGATGTAGCTGCCAGCACATACCCCCGGTAGGGAAAATCATTATCTAGATACTGGTGGATGTGATCGTAATTTGGAATACCGGTTACGAAAATCTTTTCAGGGCTGATTCCCTTACGAATGAACAAATCGCGGTAACCGGCAGAGGCCACACAAAAAGCCTCATATTGATTGGATAGACCGGTTGCGGCAGTGTTTGCCAGCCAGCGCGGTAAATGCAGGGTCTTCACCAGTTGATATCGCAGCCCCTCTGGCTCGGTCATTCCTTCCTGCACCAGCACAATCGGCTTGTTGCGGATATTTTGTTGAATAATCAGATCGGTACAGGTCACAACCAGATCATATCCACCCTGTCGCCCGCCAAAATCAACAGGGAGGTTATGTTTTTGCAGGTATGCTTCTGTTTCACGGCGATGCCGGCCGCCCAGAATCGTAAAATCCAGCAGCCCACGCTGGGCTGCCCACCCCATTAAACCTTCGGCGTAGAAGGGTGTGAAAACGCATTCATGTTCCGGCAACGCTCGGGCAATTTTGTGCATCATCATCGTCTGATTGAGTGATCCGCAAATCAACAAAACCCTCTGTGGCATCTGCCCACATCCTCCGCTGAGAGTTTCCTGCTAAATTTTTCATTTTTAAGTATCCCCGCCAGCCTTAAGAGCCGTTCAACTTTTGACTAAAGGAGCGTTATAAACAGGCTAACATAAGGTTAAGGAGACGAAAGAGGACAAGACGAAGGTTCAAAATGATTTCTCAATCTTAAAAAATGGAGAACGAGATAGAAAATGAGAGAAATTTTTGCTATACTTTAATCGTGGAGCAAAAGTTGTCCATACCAATTCGTTGCCGCGCTTTATTCGTGCTTATTCGCCGCGCTCGTCATCGGGTCGCCTGATTTTGCTTATCGCTGCCAATCCATTTCAGGTGACCCTGCCAACCGCAAGGGTCATTTTTTTACCAGAATTTCAGGGAGGTGGTTTGTGATGTCATACCCGTTTCTGAATGATGCCTTACAAGCGGTCAAGTCGCTGGCTTTTCAACGCGTACCGCTCAATCTGGTCAGCACCTATAAAGGGGTGCATTTCATCGAACGCATCCAACCGATCAAAATTGGGGTGGATTCCATCACGTTCCGCGCTCCCCGCCTGCAGGTGTGTGTGACCCTCCGAGACCCCGTGTACCTGTATTCGCGGGTGCTGCCCGAGACGGTACGCGCCAAACCTCAACTCCTCAATACTTCTCCGCAGGAATTGCGGCTGAGCGATTTTTCCTTCAACGGCAATTTGTGGTTCGACCGCATGGAGCAACGCGTTCAACCCGACCGCCCCATCGAGGTCATGTTGAAACTGCATAACCGCATCTACTCAGCAACCCTGCGGGATATTTCACTGCACGGCGCCGGTTTATTGCTCTACACGGGCGATCAGCCCAATTTCGATGTGCTGGTCAATACACCGGTTGATCTGCGCTTCGACCTCACCCCCACTACCTCGCTGGATCTTCACGCAAAGGTGGTTTGCCGCCGCCGGGTAGGTTCGACCATGATGGTTCTGGGTGTGCGCATCTTTCCCAGTGAAGAGCAAACCCGCTGGTTGGAAAATTACATCGTGCGCCGCAAACTGGAGATTTTGAACGAACTGGATGAGTTGATCAACCAGGGAATGGAGCCGCAAACTGCCGCGGATTTATACTTCTAAGACCGGGTACAGCGGTAAAGCTGATACGGTTCAATCCTCACCACGGGGTGGCAGCCCTCAGCGGAAATGGGGTTGCGCCAATCCTCGGTCTGGCGGAGGAGCGCTTCAAGGCTTTGATTGGGGTCATTGGTATTGACCACAACCACAGCCTGAGGGATGGATTCTCGCTGGTTGAGTTTGTCAAACCATTCAGATTTACCCCCCGCCCTCAACAGATAATACCAGATCGGTGGCCCATCCATTCCGTCAGCAATCACCACGCCTTCAACCTCCAAATGTTCAACAATCCAAACCGCCGTTCGTTCAGGGGCGGCTGGCTGTGCCAGCCGCATCCCTTTCTGAATTGCCCATGGTAATGCCAGCAGGAACAGGATCATCAACCAGCCTTGCACCACCCCACCGGTTGAAAGTTTTGGCCAATTTTTGCGCCGGCGTAACCAATCCAAAAACGCAACCCAGCCAGCGGCTGCCAAAACCAGCAACAGCGCCAACAACCAGATCCAGATCTTTCGCCAGGCATTTGGCCGTTGAAGCGCCAGCACAAAACTCACCCACAGGATGACCGACAATAACACCGGCACACGTTGACGGCTGGCACGCCAGTGGAAGACGATTTCGAGGGCAACCCCCAAACCGGCCCATACCGTGAGAAAAACCGGCACATCCATCTGCCACTCCCGCCAGGTTTCACTCAGGCGCGTCCACAGGGTTGGCCAGAAATCATCCCATCCCAGCGGCTGAACGAAGGGATTGGAAAACAGACTCTGCGGCCCGCTGATCAGCAGCACCGGCAGGTAGAGAAAATAAACCCAGATGCCGGTCGCCAAACCGCTGATGACCAGCGCCGAAAAATAACGCCGACGATTGCCATAAGCCTGAGCCATTTGCGGCTCCACCCACAGCGAAAGGAACAGCCATGCATACACCGCCCCCAGCGGATAAAGCATGATGGGAACGGTGTAAAACCCCAGCGCGCCGATTACCGAAAAAATCAACCAGCCGCTCCAGTTTGGATGCGTCTTAAGGTAAGTGGCAAGCGTCCAAGCCAACAGGCTGAATAGTGCGAGAAGGGTATAGCCCCGTCCATCGGCTGAACCGCCCACCAGCAGCGGCGTTACCGCCAGCAGTCCACCAGCCAGCCACCCAACCCGCCGGTTGTACCAGATCCTCCCTAAGGCATAGGCGGCTGCCACGCTCAGCGCTCCGCCAAAAAATGCCGGCAAGCGCATGACTGCAGGCGCATCTCCCAGCAGGCGGGTCGCAAGGTGAACCAGAATGGTGTGAAAAACGTGATTATTGGGCAAATGATAATCGCTGACCACTGCCCACAAGGAGCGGCGTGCAAAGCCAATGTAGGTATAGGCTTCGTCATGCCCAAGGGGCTGATCCAAAAAAGGAATCCTCAGGATAATGGCAGCTGCCAACAACATCCCCACTCGCAGCCATTCCCCCCGTTCCGACAGCCGCGGACGAAAATCAGCCCGTAGGTCTTGCCATCCTTCGGAGAGAATCCGAACGCCTTCCCTCAACCAGTGTGATCTACGAGTGGCAATCCACAGCAGGGTCAACGTTGTCCACGCGAGCAAAAACAACGCCGGCCTCAGTACCAGATGCCGTTGAGGGGTGAAGGCTTCCATAGCGCCGTCCGCGGTGAGGCTGTCCATCAGCGAGCGCACCAGCGGAAAACCCGCCAGCGCCATGAACATGGCTGCCAGGCCGATCGTCAAACCTGCCAACGCCAGGCTGCGCCAAACTGCCCTTCGAATCAGTTGATCATCCCTCCGCTGAAAGTCAACTGATAGGCAATCCGCTCGCGGTGGAAAATCACCTCCATACCTTCAAACCATTCCAGCGTACCGCGCCACGCACAGGAATAACGGAAATCACCCTCTTCGAAGGTATCCGGCCCGCGAAAAGGCGCTTGCGCATCCACTTTTTGTAAGGCTTGCCGTAAAAACGAATAGATCTGTGCCGGTGGCGGCTCTTCCAGTTTCACGCCTCCCGCATAAACCATGGACCACCACGGTCGGTTGCGGTAATAAACCATCTCCTGTCCGGCAAAGAACTCTTCCCCAAAGTACACATCCCGGTACAGCCAATCACCCAGGCGGTATTCCAGTTGAACGCTGCCCGGCAGGAGCGGCTGCACTTTGGCAGTCATGTCGGCAGCGTAAGTGTTGCGTTTGGCTTCGATCAGGAAAGGAACCAACTGCGAACCCATATCACTCCTCTTCTAAAAGATAATTTTCCAGGTCGTCCAAATCCACCCCTAATTCAGAAATTGCCCGCCCCAAAGCAGATGCGCCGGCAAGATGGACACTGCGTGGATTGCCGGTAATCAGCGGATGCCATTCAGGCAGATCCATGCCCATTGCCAAACGGCGGTACGCGCAGGTTTCCGGCAGCCAGGTATAGCTTCTCGCCGTTTCGGGGGTGATTCGCACACAAGTGCTGACCTTCTCGAAACGGCGGGGGTAATCCTTGCAGCGGCAGGTTTTCAAATCCAGCAGCCGGCAGGCAACTGCCGTCGTCCACACCGCCCCACTTTCCTCATCCTCCAGGCGATACAGACAGCACCACCCGCAGCCATCGCACAACGATTCCCACTCGGCCGGGGTCATCTCCTCCAGCGTTTTGCGTTTCCAGAACGGAATGGCTGACGGGCTTTCTGACACGGTTTACCTCATCGCCTGCGGGGTCGGCGTTTGAGCAACCGGAATAACAGGAAAAAAGTTGCCAGCGGCCAGATCCATGCCAAATCTCCCGGCCCGCCTTCACCCGTGCGTGCCACCGTGCGGCGGATACGAATCAGCCGGTAATCGCGCGTCAGGCGATCGAGTTCTTCATCACTCAGTTTGAGCGCATCCACCCCAAACAAACGCGCCGCGAAACCGCTGGCAACCAGCACCTGCCGTAAAATCGGCAGGCGCAAGTCGGCATCCAACACCTCTTCCGCAATCCCTGCCCACCACCCGTTGGGCAACCAAACTTCCACCTGGGGGTTGACGATGATATTGCGATACCAGTCCGAAACCGCCCCGAAACCAGCCACGCAGTAAATTTCGCCGTGGACAATGGCATAATTGACCGGCGTGCGATAGAGTTTGCCGCTTTTCCGTCCGCTATGCTGCAGAACCATGATCTGACCGGCGTAACGGGGAGCAATATTAATATGCTTGCCCAATCCCAGCCACCACAGCCACACCATCAGGACATTGCCTTTCTTGAAAACCTGTCGCAAACGCTCGGCAAATTCCGCCGAAATCGGTTCTTTCATTATCTCCCTCCCTTGAAAAGACCCTCAAAGAGTACCTGTTTTGGTTGCGGTGAAGTCATACTGTCTATTATAATACGCGGCATGACCCTGACTCTGGCAGAAGTTGAACACATTGCCCAGCTGGCGCGTTTGGATTTGAGCGAAGACGAAAAAATCCGCTTTCGGGAACAGCTTTCCGCAATTCTGGAATATGCCGCCCGCTTGCAGCAGGTGGATACCCATGACATCCCGCCCACATCCAGCGTATTGCCACCGCGCAGTATCTTAAGGGAGGATGGTTCCCGCTCCCCGCTTTCGCGCGAGATGATTCTGTCCAATGCCCCTCACCCCCATGAGGGGTACTTCCGCGTCCCGCCGGTGTTGGAGTAGATTGGATGGGAGCATTACAAAACCTTACCGTCCGGCAAGCCCTGAACGCTCTGCAAAGCGGTTCGATCTCCAGTGAAGAATTGACCCGCGCCTGTTTGAGCCAAATCGAGCAGTTTGAAGGGAAAATCCACGCCTTTATCACCCTCACGGCTGAAAAGGCGCTTGAAGATGCGCGTGCCGCTGATGTCCGCCGTCAGGCAGTCCGCCATCATCCAGACGAAACTGTTCCCCCGCTGTTGGGACTACCGATCGCCGTCAAAGACTTGCTGACCCTGGCCGGCGTGCGCTGCACCTGTGGTTCACGCATTCTGGAAAACTTCGTCCCTCCCTTTACGGCGACTGCCGTCCAGCGGCTGCTCGATGCAGGCGTGGTGGTTGTCGGCAAAACCAACACCGACGAATTTGCCATGGGGTCGTCCACCGAAAGCTCGGCCTACGGCGTGACCCTCAATCCGTGGGACACCGAGCGGGTGCCGGGCGGTTCCAGCGGCGGCTCCGCCGCCGCCGTAGCGGCGCGCATGGTTCCGGCCGCTCTGGGTACCGACACCGGCGGCAGTGTCCGCCAGCCGGCCGCCTTTTGCGGCGTAACCGGCATCAAGCCAACCTACGGGCGGGTTTCTCGTTATGGACTGGTGGCTTACGGTTCGTCGCTGGATACCGTCGGCGTGCTGGCGCGCAGCGCCGAAGATGCAGCCACCCTGTTCTGGCCAATGGCTGGCTTCGATCCTCTGGATGCCACCACCGTTGATCACCCGCTTGCTGGCTGGGTTGAACCCCGCCCGGAAAATCTGAAAAACCTGCGAATCGGCGTTCCGAAAGAATATTTCATACCGGGTATGCAAGCCGAAGTAGAGGAAAAAGTACGCGCCGCCATTCAATTGCTGGCCGGGCTGGGCGCTCAGGTGCAGGAAATCAGCCTGCCGCATACCGAATATGCCCTGCCGGTCTATTACCTGATCGCCCCTGCCGAAGCCTCCGCTAATCTGGCGCGCTATGATGGCGTCCGCTTCGGTTATCGCGCCGAAGCAGAAACCCTCAGCGATTTGTTCAAGCGCACCCGCTCCGAAGGATTTGGCGCTGAAGTCAAACGGCGCATCATGCTGGGTACCTACGCCCTTTCAGCCGGATATTATGACGCTTACTACGGGCAGGCTCAAAAAGTTCGCACCCTGATCCGACAGGATTTCGAGGAAGCATTTCGACAGGTAGATGTGATTGCCGCGCCGGTTACGCCCACCACCGCCTTCCGCATCGGTGAACATCGCGACGATCCGTTGGCAATGTATCTGGAAGATGTATTTACCCTGCCAACCAATCTGGCCGGAGTGCCGGGTCTGGCCTTTCCGGTTGGGTTTGACCGACAGGGTTTGCCGGTTGGCATGCAGATCATGGCCGCTCATTTTCAGGAAGAACAACTCTTCTCTGTGGCTTACCTCTACCAACAGCATACGGACTGGCACTTACAAACTCCCCCGCTCGACTAGCGACTAGAGAAAGGATGTCTCAAAGGCGCTTTTTTTGCACAACCCGGTAGATGTAGGCCAGCACCTCGGCCACAACCAGATACAACTCCGGCGGAATTTCTTCATCCAGGTTGAGCGCCGCCAACGCAGCGCTGAGTTCCGCATCCTCATACACCGGCACCTGATACTGCTCTGCCAGCGCCAGAATCTGTTCGGCAATTTTTCCCCTACCGCTGGCGACCACCCGCGGAGCCTGATCTTTTTGCGGATCATACGCCAGCGCTGCCGCCGTCAAACGGCCGGCGGCTGGCTTCTTTTCCCCACTGTAAAAACGCACCCGGCGATTCACCGCTCAAACCTCCACATCCACTATCGCTAATGAAGGACGAGCCGGCAAAGGATTCAACGCCGAGGGCAGAATGTCCACTTGCCCCACTTCTACCCGGCTGTCTTGCAAATGGTAACCCATACCGCGCAGGGCTTCTTCCAGGGAAGGCATTTCACTACGGGTTTCGCTCAACCAGTGGGCATCCGGTGCGGTCACAATTACGCGCATCTGCCTGCCGACCACCGAAAGCGCCACCTGAAAGACCTGACCCTCCTGCACTTCCACCTGGATGTTCAGGGTGGTATGGAATGGATCAATACCGGCTGCTCCGCCCTTCTCACGGCGTGCCAAACGCAGGCGCACCGGTAAAAACGCCCTTTCACGCCCATCAGAAGGTGCAGCCAGCAGCATTCGGGCTTCCGCCCACACGCCCTCGCCGGGAATGGGCTGCGGCGGCAGGTTCAATAGTCCGCTCATGCGCGCCTGATCCAAAAATCGCTGAACCTGATCGGCTACTTCGCCCAGTCCATTTTGACGCAGCAGCGAGAGCAAGCGCACGGCTTCCATCCAGTTAGCGGAAACGGGCTGCCCCTCCAACGTTCCACCTGCTGTAAGCAGGATGTTTTCAAGGGATCTGCCCCCGAAACGCACCGCTTCGCGGATGCGGCTGGCAAGCGTCTGGGCATCCGCGCCGGCCGGCAGCAGCAGATGTTGAAAAAGATTTTGCAGGGTTTGCAACAGCCTCGCCTGATCAGCCGTCAAAGACGGATTGGATTGGGCAGCTTGCAGGCTGGCAAACAAGTTTGCCAAACCTTGCGGGTAAATGGATCGGGCGCGCAACGCCACAGCCAGCGTTTCCTCGTTCAGCGGCAGGCCGGCAGCCAGCATGGCCGCTGCCATTTCGGCTTCGGCTTGTCCCCAACTTCCACTCCCCAGCGCTGCCAGCATTTTTTGCAAATTTTCGGGGCTAATTTCAAGGTGCTGGGCCAGCGCAGCGCGCGCCAGCAGCAGCAATTCCGGCCGAACCGGTAAACCATACTCCTGCAAGATGCGCATCGCCATCTCCTGCACCGGCAAACCCACACCGCTCCCCACCGCGCTGGGCGGAGGCGGATTGAAAATCTTAAGCGTGACAGCCTCCTGATCCATGGCAGTCACGATGAATTGGGCCACCTTCTTCCCCGCCAGTTGAGCGGCTTCCTGCTGGGATACCAGCCGCGCCACAATCGGGTGGCCGTCAATCGAAATAACTGCCTGCGTGCCGTTGATTTGCAGGATTTCGGCCGTCACGCGCTGGAACAAACGCAGCCCGCTCTCCGGCTGAGCGGCATTGGGGGTTTGGTTTAACGGCAGCGGGGCTTGAATATTCATGAAAGCCCATTCCTCATAAGAATTTGGCTGGCGCAACCTTGCAATCGGCTGCGCCAGCCAAAACGATCAGGCATTAGCGTTTGAGGTTGACCAGTTCCTGCAGGATTTCATCCGAGGTGGTGATCACCCGCGAGGAGGCCTGAAAACCGCGTTGGGCCAAAATCATGTTGGTAAATTCCTGCGCCATATCCACGTTGGAGGCTTCCAGATAGCCGGCGGCCACCAATCCGCGTCCACCCGTACCGGGCAGGCCAATTTCCGGCTCGCCGGAGTTCAGACCTTGCTGGAAACTGGTATGTCCCACATGGATCAAACCAGCCGGGTTGTTGAAGCGCGCCAGCGCAATCTGGGCTACTTTTTCGCGCATCCCGTTGGAGTACACCAGGATGATCGCGCCATCGTTCGGCGAAATGTACACATCTGAAACCGTTCCGGTCGGCAACCCGTCCTGACTTTGGACGGTAATGCTGCTCGAACCGGACAGCATGGTGGTTGATGAAAGATTGAGGTTGAGGTTGTTGATCGGGTTGGCGCCCGGGCTGGCTGGAATGGAAACCGCCGTACCCACTGTGTTGCTGACGTAGTGCCCATCGCCGTCGAACACCAGCGTTCCCTGCCCGGTCGCGCCGGTCGGAGCGGTCACCTGCCAGGTCCAGGTATTGGCCGCTGTGCGGGTGAACTGAACCGAAGCCGTGTGCAGCACCCCCAGCGAGTCATACACCCCCATCGTCGTGGTCACCGATCCGCCGATAGCCGTATCCGCGCTCAGGTTGCCGCCATAATTGACCGTAGCGGTAGCGCGCGCCAATGTGCGGTTGGCATTCAGGCGGATATCGCCAATCGGGATGTTGAAATCCAGATTACCGGCAGCATCGGCCTGCCAGCCTTGCAGGCGTAAACCGGTGGAAGAATTGACCAGATACCCTTCCGAATCCATGGCAATCGAACCTTCCCGCGAGTAATTGCGCTGAGTTCCGCGACCGTAGATGAAAAAGCCGTCTCCCTGCAGGGCCAAATCCATATTGCGGCCGGTGCTTTGCAGCATTCCCTGCGTAAAAATCGGCGAGATGAAGCCCAATTGCAAACCCAGCCCAATTTGAATCGGGTTGGTGCCGCCCAGCGTAGAACTGGGGCTGGCGCCCGGGTTCATCAATTGTGAAAACTGATCGTGGAACAGGACCCGGCTGGCTTTGAAGCCGGTCGTATTGGCGTTGGCAAGGTTATTGGCCACCACATCCAGATAATTCTGGTGCAGATTCAACGCGCTGATTGCAGTAAACATTGAGCGTAACATGATTGTGCCTCCGGATGAAATTTTTGGTGTGGTTCACAGGTTTCCTCCGAGAGGGCCGACCTGTGAAAGTTTGAAAAGTTCATGGGTTTTATGCTTTTTGATCCAGTTTGATTGGCTGCGGACGAGCCGGTTCGGCGATCACCACACTGTCAATTTGGGTGAAAACCCCTTCCCCGCGGTGCTGGGCATCCACGGCGGTAACGACCAACCGCTCGCGCACATTGACGATAAACGCCAGATCATCCACCATCACCAGCGATGACTTGCCGCCGCGTTGTTCGGCTTTTTCGATGGCTTGCGCAAGGCGGTTGACATGCTCATCGCTGAGCGCAATTTCCCGGCTTTGCAGTCGTTTTTGAGCATGGTTGGAAAAGCGTACCTGCTGTACCTGAGCCAGTGTTTCCGCAAACGCCGCGCCAGACTCAACCGACACAGGCCGAACAGGCTTGGGCTGCCCGCTGACCGCGCTGCCTTGAGCGCGTTCCAGTTGAATGCGGAAAGCATCGCTCATTCGCCACCTCCGCGGATTTCGACCACATCACTCAGCGGGGCTTTGTGAGCGCCGATTTGCAGATAAAGCACCCCTTTCTCGCTGGTTACGCCGCTGACTACGCCTTCAAGAGTAGAACCGTCCTTCTGAGCCACTTTGACGATCTTACCAATCAGGCTGGCGGCATAGGCATTCTGATTGGCTGCCGCGGCGCTATCCAGCACAACCCGCATGGCTTGCAATTCCTGCAGGGAATTCAATTGAGTAAACTGGCTCATCATCTCGCTGTCTTTCATCGGCTCCAGCGGGTTTTGATGGGTCAGTTGCGCGACCAGCATGGTCAAAAAGTCACCCATACCGGGCTGATTGGCAATTTTTGGAGCAGCGCTTTGGCTCAGTGAGGACATCAATGGGTTGGAAATTTCCTGTACTTGCATGGTTAAAACCTCCTTACACGCGGTAATCCACACCGCTCAGCGATAAATTTTCCCAGCGTTCTGCGCCTTCTAGCAATCCGCCGCTCTGCTCAATCGCCCGCCCACCGAATGAACGCCCGCGCGGGCTGTGACCGTTGAAACCGCCCTGAGATTGATGGGAGGGACTTTCGTGGTGAATGTTCAACTGAGCAAGGTTGACGCCGGCTTCGCTCAGCGATTGACGCAACTGGTTCAATTGCGCTTCAAGCAGCCGTCCGGTGCTGGCTTGTTCGGCGTAAACCGTCACGCTCATGCCCTGAGAACTGCTGGCAAAGCGAATGTCAATGCCGCCCAATTCCTGCGGGTGCAGCTGCACTCGCAAACTGGAACGCCCTTGTTGAATGGACGCCTCCATTTGGCTGGCAATCTGGCGCACCATGTCCACCAGTGTCCGGCTTGGAAGGGGGACGCTTTCGGCGGGTACGCTGGAAACCTTCGCAGCGGATACCGTGTGGAAGATCGAGGTATGTTCTCCCGCCGTTTCGATCTCTATGGATTGAACCGGTTGCGCCTCTTCCAAACGTTTGGATTTGTGAGAAGTTTCCACTCTCGTGGGTTCGGGTTTGATCTCTGTGCTGGCGATTTTTTCGTTTTTCACCTCCGTGGATGGTTGAGACTGAATCGGGTTTTCTTCTGCCGGCTGGCTCAGGCTTTGTTCCAGCGCAGAAGCAAAGTCCATATCGCCCTCGTTAAGGGCAAGTCCCTCGCCGCCGGGCAAGCCATTTGGCAGCCCGTCTTGCGCGGCTTGAGCCTCTTCACCGCCGAGCATGGCTGCATTTTCCTCCAGCGTTGGAAGCAACACGGGATCATTGAGCAGGGCGGGCAGGCCGCCGCTGATGCGCGCCGCGGGTTGGTCTGAGGTCGTTGCCGCAGCGGATGCGGCTGGAGCGTCTGGCTGATTCTCGCTTTCGGCGGAGGGCTTTTGGGATGGCGTTCCAGCCGTTTGAGAAGCAGCCGCCTCGGCTTGGGTTTGGGTTTGTTTTTCCTCCTTCTGGCGGGCGCGCAGGGTCTCCTCGAAGGACGGCACATCACTGCGGCGGGCATCCCCCGCTGGGCCATTCCCGCGCACGGCGCTTTCAGGAGGCGGTTTGCTGACAGGCAGCGCTTGCAAAAGATTCATGTCCATTTTCACCTCGACATAGCGATAGTTTTGAGGAGCGCCAGCTTTTTACTGACCGACTGAGTCAGCGCCTGATACTGAATGCCGGTCTCGCTCATTTCCAGCAGCTCCACATCAATGTCCACGCTGTTCAGGTCGGCGCGCAGGCTGCCGCCCGGACGCTGCGACACCTGAAAGCCAACCCGCCGCGTGGGTGATGCCAGATGGGCTTGATGCGATTTTTCCAGTTCCACTCCTTTCTTGCGCTGAAAGACCTGTTTCAGCGTATCCTCGAACTTCACTTGTTGGGCGCGATAGCCCGGCGTATCCACATTCGCCAGATTGCGGCTGATCACCTGCTGGCGCAGGCTCAAACCATCCAGCGCCAGGCGGGCTGCCGCCAAAGCATCGTCACTGATCCAATTCCTTGCCATACTTCACCCCGACCATTGATAGATACTGCTCTGAAAATACTCCATCACCCGGTGAACATACGTTTGGGTTTCCCGGTAAGGGGGAATGCCCTGATAGCGATCCACCGCTCCCGGCCCGGCGTTGTAGGCTGCCAATGCCAGTTGCACATTGCCGTTATAGCGTTGGAGCAGATGGCTCAAAAAGCGTACCCCGCCCTCAATATTTTGAGCTGGATCAAAGGGGTCGCTCACCCCAAGACTGCGGGCTGTGCCGGGCATCAGTTGCATCAGCCCCATGGCGCCGGCAGCCGAAACCGCGCGGGGATTGAAGTTCGACTCGGCCTTGATCACGGCCTGTACCAGCGCCGGATGGACATCATACTTTTGAGCTGCCTGCTGAATCAGCGCGTCAAAATTCGCAAACGAACCCATTCCGCGCAGACTTTGCGGCGAATAACCACCGCCTGCCTCGCCATCCAGCGAGTTGAGACCGGACGTCGTCGAATTTTGACCCGGCTGAGCCAGCTTTTCGATCAACTGAAACAGCAACCGGTAGATGACCGCCTGGAACTGGCTGCTAAAAATCGAATTATCCATGAGAAGGCGCCTCCGAAATCCGCTGACGGTAAGCATGCGCAATGTAAATATCGTCCTGAGAGCGGGCTTCTTTTTCCGCCTCTAGTTGGGTGTAGTGGTCAATATGCTTGCGTTTGAGAATTTGCAGGGTTTCTTCATCCTGTCGGGCTTTGACCAGCTCCACCCGCTTGCTTTCGACAGCGGCGCGGGCCTGTTCCAGCTGATTTTCCAAAGCTTTCTTCTGTCGGTCGGTATCCTGCAATTCGGCTCGCAGCAGCCCCAGCGCCGCCAAGTCCAGCTCGCCCATTTGCATTTCGGCAATCCGGCGCATCAGCCGCACCCGCCGTTCACAGAGGTGCTCCAAAGCATTTTCAATCTTCATCTGCTCCATCAGCCGCTGGCTCAATTCCAGTTCACAGGCCTCTACCCGGCTGTGTCGCACATCCAGCACGCTTTGCAAATTAAAACGCGGCACCATCATTCAACCTCCTTCAGCGGTTCAGCGGTCTGCTCGCCAACCGCCGTCTGTAAAATCGAAAGGGTCTCCTCAAAGGAGGATACTTCTTTGCTGCCCTGCTGTAAAAAGGCCGTCAGCATCGGCATCACCGCAATGGCTGCGTCAATTTCCGGGTCGGAACCGGCCACATACGCGCCAATGTTGATCAGGTCGCGGGCTTTTTCGTAAGTAGCCAGGTGCTTGCGCGCCGCAGCCGCCAGTTTGAGATGCTGTTCATCGGTCAGGGCTGGCATGACCCGGCTGACGCTGTTCAACACATCTATCGCCGGGTAGTGGTTGCGCGCCGCCAGCGCACGGCTGAGGATGATATGTCCATCCAGAATACCGCGCACCGCATCGCAGATCGGCTCGTTGAAGTCATCCCCCTCAACCAGCACCGTGAAGAAACCGGTAATCGAACCATGCCGATTGCGCCCGGCGCGTTCCAGAAGGCGCGGCAGCAGGGCAAACACCGAGGGGGTGTAGCCTTTGCTGGCCGGCGGTTCACCCACCGAAAGTCCAATTTCGCGCTGCGCCATCGCAAAGCGGGTCACCGAGTCCATCAAGAAAGTGACATCCAGTCCGCAATCGCGGTAGTATTCGGCAATCGTCATCGCCACAAAGGCGGCTTTGAGTCGCACCAGCGCCGGCTGATCGGAGGTGGACACCACCACCACCGAGCGTTCCAGCCCGTCCTCGCCTAAATCGCGCTCGATAAATTCGCGCACTTCGCGCCCGCGCTCTCCGATCAGCGCGATCACCGAAATATCGCTGCGAGAATTGCGCGCAATCGAGCCCAGCAGGGTGCTCTTGCCCACCCCGCTGCCGGCAAAGATGCCCAAACGCTGTCCCTTGCCGCAGGTCAGCATTCCGTCAATCACTCTCACGCCGGTCACCAGCGGTTCGACAATCGGCGGACGCTCGAGGGGATGCGGCGCCGCGCGGTTGGTGATCTTCCACTCCACCGTTCCCAGCGCGCCTTTCCCGTCAATCGGCTGTCCCAGCCCGTCCAGCACCCGTCCCAGCAGCGTCATACCCACCGGCGCTTTGAAGACGGTCGAAACCGGGCGCACCAGACTGTCCGGCTGAATGCCCTCCATCGTCCCCAGCGGCATCAGCAGCATCCGTTCGTTGCGGAAGCCAATCACCTCGGCTTGCAAGCGGCCGCCGTGGCTGGCTTGAATTTCGCACACCTCACCGATCTGGCAGTTCAGCCCAACCACCTCGATGGTCAGGCCAATCACCTGGGTGACCCGGCCGGCAACCTGCACAGCGTTGAGGCTGCGCAACGCCTGGCGGTAGCGGCTGAGATCGGGCGGTTTCGCTTCCACGCTCATGCCAATCTCTCCTCACCGGATTGGACTTCCGCAAAGGAAGCCAGCAAGTTCCGCAACTGGGTCTCCACCCGCGCATCCACCGCGCCGTACTGCCCCTGAATGTAACAACCTCCCCGCGTGATTCCTTCGGCTGGGATGACCTGTACCTTGTGGCCGAGAATCAGCGATTGGTATTCCTTCCACTCCGGGTCGAGGCAGGCCACGTCTTTCGGATTGAGGTAAATTTTCAACTCGCCCAGCGTGCTGGCCTGTTCCACAACCCGGTTGAGATTGATTTGCAGCGCCTGATCATCGAGCGCCACCCCCTGGCCGAACAACACCACGGCCATCTCGCGGATCATTTCCAGCACGATTTTTTCGCTGGAAGCCACCAGATTCTGTTTCCAGGCCTGCGCCTCGCCAATCAATTCGGCGCAGGCTTGCAGCGCTTCCCTCATTTCCTCCTGCGCGCGCGCCAGCCCTTCCTGATACCCCGTCCGGCGCAACCTTTCCAGTTCATCGGCGGCCTGCAGCCGCATCTGACCAGCCTGTTCCTCGGCCTGACGCACAATCTCAGCCGCTTGCGCCTGAGCCTGTTCGATGATCGAAGCAGCCTCTTGTCGTTCGCGCCATCCCGCCTCTTGAGGCTGATCGCCGACAAAAAAGCGGCTCGTTTCGCCGTCCTCGTCCACAAACGGCGGGGTGTATTCCAAGTCGGGGGCATTCCACGCCCGCAGCCCATCCAATTGCCCGCCACGCAGCAGCCCGGAGCGGGAATGGCCGGCCAGCGAAGGGGATGACTCGGGCAGCATAAACAGGTTGAGAATTTCCGCAGCCTTTTCCTGCGTTTCCGTCTCGGCTTGCAGGTCGAAATCCGGCATCTGCCAGCGGGAAAACTGGATCGAGGATGGCTGACCGGGTTTCCAAATCCTAGACGATGACTTCATTTTCACCACCACCGCCAATCACAATTTCGCCGGCTTCCTCCAGCGCGCGCACCGCATCCACAATCTTGCGCTGGGCAGCATAGACATTCTTGGCTAATTGCGGGCCTAAAATTTCGATTTCTTCTTTCAGGTTTTCGCGCGCCCGCTCCGAAAGATTGTTGAAAATCTTTTCTTTCAACTTCTCCGGGGCGGCTTTGAGCGCCAGCGCCAGTTCGGACTTGCTGATGTCGCGCAGGACGCGCTGAATGGCGCGGTCATCCAGTTTGATCAGGTCGTCAAAGGTGAACATGTTGGCGCGGATTTCTTCCACCAGTTTGGGGTTGCTGGCTTCCAGCGCTTCCAGAATGGTCTTTTGCACGCCGCGATCCACCATGTTGAGCATTTTGACCAGAAAGGTTACCCCGCCGGTGGCGCGGAAATCGGCTTCGCTCAGCACGCTGGAAAGTTTGTTCTTCAGGTTGCGTTCCACCACCTGCACCACCTGCGGAGACACGCGGTCCATCACCGCCAAGCGCAGAGTCACTTCCACCTGTAATTCGCGCGGCAGGCTGGTGAGAATATCGGCGGCTACCTTCGCTTCCAGATAGGAAAGCACCAGCGCAATCGTCTGCGGCATTTCTTCCTGCAACAGAGCCGCCACCTCTTGCGGGTTGGCATTCCGCAGCATCTCGAAGGAAGACAATTGCTGGTGCACCGAAATGCGCTCCAGAATTTCAGCGCCGCGCCGCGGGCCGACCGCCCGCGCCAGCAACTGGCGGCTGTACTCGATCCCTCCGCCGCGCAGGGCGGCATCTGCCGTGCTGAATTCCACCGCTTCCTGCAGGGCAATCCGCCGCACCTCAGGCGGGATCGGCCCGGTTCTGCCCAGCGCCAGCAGCACCCGTTCGATTTCGCCCTCGGTCAAATACTGCAAAATCTTCGAGGAGGTATCCACCCCCAACGTCAGCAGCAAGGCCGAGGCTTTGTCAATTCCCGAAATCGCTGTGGCTGAATTATCCATGGTTCCTATTGTCCTCGTTCAACCAGAGTTGGATAATTTCCGCTACGGTGGCCGGACTTTCCTCCGCCAGCCGGCTGACCACTTTGGCGCGCTGTTCGTCTTCAGCCGTGTTGACTGGCGTAAAGCGGGAGGAGAGTTCCACCATCACATCTTCGGTTTTTTGGTTGAGCGCCGCCCGCTGCGCCGTCATCGGCGGCAAGCCGGCCGCGGCCGCTTCCGGCGCTGCAATTTGCCCCAGCGGAGCGGCGGTCTGCGCCTGTAAAGCCGCTAGTTCGCCGGCCGGCATCATCACCGGCTGCCAGGCCTGGGCGGTGGCAGCGCGCAGTTGACGAATTTGGCGCGAGAAGAAGAAGATCAAAGCCGCCAGGAAAATCACCGCCGCCGCAGCCAACCCAATCTGAATGTACAGGTTGGTCTGCTCGGCCTGCGCCATTTCGGCGGCCTGCTGCTCGTAGTACGTGCGGTCGAAGGGCATGGACTGCACCACCACCTGGTCGCCGCGCGTTTCATCAATGCCGGCGGCCGCCGCCACCGCCGCGCGCACCGTCTCCACCGATTGAGCGTCCAGGCCGTCCACCATCACCGAAACGCTCACGCGGCTGATGCGGCCCGGCGCCTGCACTTCGCGGGCTTCCACCTGACTGACCTCGTAGTTGATGGTTTCTTCACTGCGCGAGTAGGTCATCGCCCCATTTTCGCCGGTCACCAGCGGCAGCGGGGTGGGCAGGTTCGAGTCGGCGCCCGGCACGCCCCCTTCCACCGCCCCGGCAGTGGTGTAATTTTCGACAATCTTCTGTGAGCTGCGCACCACCGGCGTGGGCTGCTGTTCCATCGTGCTGGAAACGATCTCGCGCTGCGTCCAGTCCATTGCCACGGCGGCTTGCACCACGGCGCGATTCGGCCCCAGCGTGCGGTCGAGCATCAACTGCACCTGTTTGCGAATCTCAGCCGCCGCGGCCTGCTCGGCAGCCCGCTGGCTGTCGGTCTGCGCGCTTAACGAACCGACCTCATGGCCGCCGCCCGCCAGCAGGTTGCCGTTGCTGTCCACCACCACCACATTTTCGGGCTGCAAGCCTTCCACGCTGCTCGCCACCAGGTGAGTGATCGCCCGCACCTGGGCGGCATCCAGCGCCTGCCCCATGCGTTCCTTGATGGTAATGGAAGCGGTCGTCGGAGCTTGTTCGCTGCTCAGCAGGGTACGCTCCGGGCGGACGACATGCACCCGCACCGCCTCCACCGCTTCCAGACTGCCAATCGTGCGTTCCAGCTCGCCTTCCAAAGCGCGCTGGAAATTGACTTTTTGGGTGAATTCGGTCATGCCCAGCGTGTTGCCGCTGAACAGCTCGTACCCGACCGTGCCGCTCTTGGGCAGGCCCTCGCGCGCCATGCGCAGGCGCACCTCATACACCTGATTGCTGGGAACGAGGATGGTGCTGCTGTCGCGCAGGCGGTAGGGAATGCGGCTCTCATCCAGTTTCTGAACGATTTGAGCCGCATCGGCTTCGCTCAAACCGCTATAAACCACCGAGTAGGACGGCGTGTTGGCCCAGTTGATCAACACCGGCACGAGAATCAGCGCCGCCAGCAATAACGAAATGATCACAATCCGCTGGGATTGGCTTTGTTTCTTCCAGTAACTTAAGAATTGGTTTTGCAGGGGTACCATCATAAGCGTTTCTCACCCAATCAGATTTGCATGCGCATGATTTCGTGGTAGGCTTCCACCAGTTTGTCGCGGATGGCCAGCGCAACGCGAAAGTTGACATCGTTCTCTTCCAGCCCGATCATGACCGTGTGCAGGTCCACGTTTTCTCCCAATGCCAGTTTTTGCACCAGATCGTCTGCCTTCAACTGCGACTCGTTGAGCGAGTTGAGCATCTCCTCGAAGGTTTTGGCTGCCGACTGCAGACTGGCCGAGGCCGGCTTGGGGACGCCCTGCGGCTCGCTGGCGCGATACACCGATGAAATGGAGACCGGCGGAATGTTCATGGTTACCTCCCAATATCCAGCGCGCGCAGCGCCATGCGCTTGGCGGCTTCGATCAGGGTCAGGTTGGCTTCGTAAGAACGCGTCGCCGAGATCATGTTGGTCATTTCCACCAGCGGATTGACGTTCGGATAGGTCACATATCCTTCTTCATCCGCATCCGGGTGGGTTGGGTCGTAGACGCGCGGGCCGGGTTCGGGGTCGGTGATGATTTGAGCCACCCGCACGCCGCCCTGCACGGCAGCCGGTTCGCCGCGCCGCGCCGCCACGAACGGCGGCAGAAATCCGCGTTTGTTTTCGGGCATGAAGACCACATCCTTGCGTTGATACGTGCCGCCCTGCGCGGTGCGCGTGGTTTGCGCATTGGCGATGTTGTTGGCAATCGTATCCAACCGCAGCCGTTGGGCCAGCAAGCCCGAAGCACCAATTCGTAATGACTCCCAGAAACTCATAGCGCCACTCCTTGACTCCTGACAGCAGGATAGCATAAGCCGACCGGAATTTCCGTAAAGTTGAGATGAAGGCTGAATAAAAACGGCGTTAAAAACGTAAAATACGCCACCGTTGATGAGGAGGGCGTATTTTACTGTGGGAGAAACGCTATGCGATTGTTGGGAGTGGTCTTACCGATAAACCGATCGCAGGCTGCAGGAGTCAGGCGGCCTGCGTAATCGTCGAAGTGTAGGCCGCGGCCGGCACGCTCGGCTGGGGCGGCGGGGCGAAGCGCTTTTCGGTCATCTTCCACGCATCGCGCAATTCTTTGAGGACGTGGGCGGCTTCGTCATAGTCGCCTTTGCGGATGCAGTCGAGGCACCACTGGTACAGCCGGAAGAGACCAACCGCCACTTCGGGATAATCAAAGTTGAGGGCATCGCGCAGGACGCTGATGGCTTTGGTCGCCTTCTCAAAATCCTTGACTTCGCAGGATTGAATCGCCAGATCATAGGCCATGATCACCAGACGGAGCGGGCTGGCGCCCATCACATCTTGCTGCCGGTATTCCTGTGTGCGGTATGCGGTCTGGTACATGTTTGCGGGTCTCCTCTACAATTCGTTCTTGCCGGGATGATTTTTGCGTTGACTACCCTTATTTTCGACTGACCGGCGGCAAACTTTAGCCCTGCGCGGTAAATTCTGCGTAAAAACTCACGCCATCAGCTCGATCAAATCGCCGGCTTTCAGCTTGCTCAATTCGTCCGGCGGAATGGTGCGAATGACCTGGCGCGAGGCGCGATCCATGATGTACACCGTCACCTCGTGGGTTTCGCGGTCGACATTAAAGCGTAAAACCACATCCGAACGCTGCGGCTGTGGCTGCGGGCTGGCGGGCGTCTCAATCGCTTCGCTGCGGCGCGGCGGCGCAGCCGCCCGTTCGCCGTACAAATCAACCACCCGCTGAACTCGCGGGGAGGCATCGCCAGCCGGCGGGGAGATCGGGGTAACGTTCAGTTCGTTCATTTCGTCACCTCATCTTTCTGCTTCCTTGCAATTCACAAAAATTCCATGCAACGGTTCCATCCGTACCGCAGTTCAACCGCTGCGGAAGAAATTGCCGTAGATGCTGTTCATCTGCTGCGAGGTGTAGAGCATCAGCGTCATTTGGGCCTGCATCTCGGCAAACTGCTGAATCAGGGACTGCTCGCGCTGCGCCAGCCGTTCGTTCATGCGCTCAATGGCTTTGTTGGTCATCTCCATCTGACTTTCCACCGAGCGGCGCGCTAAGCTGACATAGCCCTCGGCGCCGGTGAACTGACTCAGGCGGCTGTCCAGCGCGCTCAGCGCCGCATCCAGCAGCGCTTTGACGGCGTTGCGGTCGCTGCGCAGGGCGTTTTCCAACGCGCTGCGGTCGCTCAGCGTGGCTTTCAGGTCGCCGTCCAATTTCAGCCCGATTTCGTTCAGCCGCGTGAAGGCCTGGCCGGTGGCGTAACCGGCTTCAAACTGGCGCAGCAGGTCAAAGCGCAAACTGCGGAACATGCTGTCGCCCACCAGAGCGCCGCGCGTGTAGGTGTTGTCGCTGTTCTTGATGGTGGCGGTCTTGTCGGCAAGGTACTTTTGCAGGGCATTGAACTGATCCAAAAAGGACTGCACGGCGCGCACATCGGCGCTCAGGTCATCTTCCACGCTCAGCGTGGCGCTCTTGCCCTCGGCGTCGGCGGCCAGCGAGAGGCTGACGCCGTTGATCACATCGCTCAGGTTGTCGTTGCGCCCGCGCTGCACGGTCAGCCCGTTGACGGCGAAGACCGCATCGCTGGGGTTTTGCAGCGGGTTTTTGAACGAGCCGCCCTGCAGCACGCCCAGCGCCTCCAGCGCATGGCCGCTTTCGTCGGCGGCTTGCAGCCACACGCCCGCCCCGCTGCGCTGGTGAGTCAGCACAAGGCGGTGGTTGATCACCGCCGCGCTGACGCGGTTGCCCTCCGCGTAAACCGCCTGATTGATCTTGGCGGCAATATCCACCAGACTGTCGCCCTCGTTGACGCTGATGGCGGCGCCCTGCGGAGTGTAGGCCGCCGAAGCCGCCCCGCTGCTGCGCGTGCGCGCTTGCAGCGCGGAGGGATCGAATTCGATTTGCAGGCCGCGCCCGGTATCCACCCAGCCGGCCGTTTCGGGAGCATTCTGCCATTCGCTGGCATAACTGCCGTCGGCTTTGCGGATCAGCTGCGCCTCGCCGCGGCTGTTGACCAGCCGGAACTGCCAGACGCCGTCGTTCTGGCGGGTTTCGACAAAGTAGGTGTCGCTGCCCAGCGCGCTCTTGCCGTCCAACGTGGGCGCGGTTTGGAAGCCGGTCACGCCCTCCGCCGCGCTCGACGCGGAGACCTGCGCCGCGGCCAGCCCGCCCAGCCGCAGCGTGCCGCTCAGCCCCAAGGCCTGGTTGATGTACTCGACCGCATCCGAGCCGACGCGGTGCGGCTTGGCCAGCGTGGTCACGCTGATCTCGTACTGGCCAGCGGCTGCGGCGCTGCCGGCGCTGGCGCTGACCACCGTGCTGCCGGAAACAGCCGGGCTTACCTTGACCGAACGGGCGCCGCCCAGCGCGTAGGTCGGCTGGCTGCTGATCAGGCTGCGCAGCGCGCTTTGCAGGCTGTTGAGCAGGTTGCTCAAATCGGCGTAGACGCCCTTCTGCACTTGCAGCTCATCGCGCCGCGCGGTTAAACGCTTCAACGGCTGGCGTTCCATTTCCAGCGTTTGCTGCAGAATGGTGCGGTAGGTGGGGTCGAGATTTGCGGCGGAAAGGGTGTTGCTGCTCATGGGCTTCTCCCGGAGAGAGGGGTGAGCGGGGGGCGGCTCACGTTCGGCTGCCCCCCGCTGGCTGCCATCGGCGGACGGTCTCGTTCAGCGTTTAGCGGAACAGCGAGAGCAGGAACTGCGGGGCGGTGTTGGCCTGCGCCAGCATGGCCGTCGCCGTCTGCTGCAGGATCAGGTACTTGCTGGCATTGACCTGTTCTTCGGCCATGTTGGCGTTCATGATGCGGTTGTAAGCGGCTTCGACGTTGATCTGGGCAGCCGCCACCTGATCTTCCTTGAAGGACAGGCGGCCAATCAGCGAACCGAGGTTGGACATCTCGGTATTGACCGTATTCATCGCCGTTTCGACTGTACCGAGATAGGTGGCAAATTCTGCAGCACTGCTGGCCGACAGGGTGTAATCACCTGCTCTGGTGTAAGTGAATTGATAAAATCCACTGGTTTCACTGCCGTCGAGCGCCCATTGGACACCAACCCCAAAGTCCACGGTTGCAGCCCCGCTCAGGTCAACAGTCTGAGAAGTTGCCGTACCACCACTTCCATCGGAAATCGTGACCAACTGGCCGTTGCGGAATAATTGGACACTTGAAGATGCGCCGTTATTGTTGAGGTAAATTTGATAGGTTCCCGACTCCAATTCGGTCAGCCCTGATTGAGCAGCCACGGTGGTGAGATCGGCACCCAAACCACTAGAAACGCTGGCCGTACCAGCGACCGTACCCAATCCAAGACCAGAAGCGGTCAAGTCGCTGCTAACTCCTTCGAATTCGACTTTATCACCAGCATCAGCACCGGTTTGGAAGCGGAGAGCAGTTGTCAACTGCTTGAGTAACTCTTTGTCGTTCCATTTGGTCTGGCCTACAATGTCATCAATCTGCTTGGCATAGGCGGCCAGCTGGGTTTTGATAATGGTCCGCTCTGAGTCACCCATGGTGTCGCTGGCAGCCTGGGCGGCTTTGTTGCGCATTTGCAGCAAAATATCATTAATGCGGCTCAAACCAGATTCGGCTACTGCCAGCAGGTTTTTGGCATCGCCAATGTTGCCGAGGGCAACCTTCAAACCTTCCGAACGAGCCTGCAGCTTGCTGGCGATGGACAATCCAGCCGGGTCATCCGCGGCAGAGTTGATCCGCTTACCGGTTGCCAGACGGGTCTGGTAGATCGCCAGTTGCTTGTTAATGCCCTGCAAAGAATTGAGGGCGTTCATTGCGCCGATATTACCGGCAATTCGAGTGATATCTATCTCAGGCATTTCAAACCTCCTTGTTTGTGTGTGGCGGGGATCCTTCCCCTTGTGAATTTGGATTTAGAAAACGATAGTGAGTTTTGGGATACCGCCGGGTTCTTTCTACCGTTCCGGCGCTGGACATGGAACCCGGTACCAGCGCACTCCGCCGATTGATGACCTAGCCGTTATTCCTCATTCTTCGATATGCAACACCTCCGTCTTTCAATTTGCTATAATAGTTATCGTCCGATGCGCTTTTTTCTTTAGCCGCTGGTGTTAAAAAGGCGTAAAAAAATGATGCAATCCTCCTCCCGTCCCTCTTTCTCTCGCTCCGTATTCTTGCAAATTCTTCTGGTGATCGCCCTGTGCGCAGCCTCGCTGTGGTTGTTGAATTTCTTAGGCGTCTTCCGTCCCCCGCCGACCGAAGCGGTGCTGGTCTTTCGGGTAGAAGCCACCGGCGGTTATGCCAACATCACCCTGCAGGCCGGCAAGGAGGTGATCTCCAAAACAACAACTGTAACCACGCCGTGGGAAAAACGGGTGGTGGTAGCGCGCGGTGAAGAGGTTTACCTGACCGCCTCCAATCCCAGCCAGACCGGTCAGTTGTCTTGCACAATTTTGCTGGAAGGAAGGGTGTGGAAACGGGAGCAAACTGAGGCACCCAAAGATGGGGTTGCCTGTGCTGGCATCGTGCCGTAAAAGAGGAAGGACTTTACGCGATTTTGATCACTCCGTAGCAGCACCTTCCCAAAATCGCCGAAGCGATTTTGGGAGGAAAATACTGTGTCCCCCAAGGGAATTCGAACAGCGTCCCCTTCCGGGGATCCCAGTTTGACCTTTTCCACTATGGAGAAACTCTGTGCCCCCAAGGG
>FWWM01005131.1_pt1 | contig 29441 bp, 29 predicted proteins | sample 2228351 | NCBI WGS metagenome assembly FWWM01 (sample SAMEA103939774, study PRJEB20133) | metagenome | reverse complement strand
CGTCTTGCCATGATCTACATGCCCTATCGTCCCTACATTTACATGAGGCTTTACCCTCTCAAACTTTGCCTTTGCCATAATTCCTCCTTAAATTATTCACCTTTTACTTTAGCTATAATTGCATCACCTATATTCTTTGGAACCTCTTCATATCTTGAAAATTGCATTGTATATGTAGCCCTACCCTGGGTCTTGGATCTAAGATCAGTGGCATAGCCAAACATCTCAGAAAGTGGAACCTCTGCCCTTATAACCTGTGAATTTCCTCTCTTTTCCATTGACTGTATTCTTCCTCTCCTGGCATTCAGATCACCCATTACATCACCCATGTATTCTTCTGGTGTAACTACCTCAACGCTCATTATTGGCTCAAGCAGTACAGGTTTTGCCTTCCTGGCAGCCTCTTTGAATGCCATTGACCCTGCTATCTTGAAGGCCATTTCTGATGAGTCCACTTCATGATAGGAACCATCAAAAAGTGTGGCCTTAACATCAACAACAGGATAACCTGCAAGAACCCCTGAGTCCATGGCCTCTCTTATTCCCTTCTCAACTGCTGGGATATATTCTCGTGGTATGGTTCCTCCGACAATCTTGTTCACGAACTCAAAACCCTTTCCAGTCTCCGCAGGCTCTATCTCAATAACAACATGTCCATACTGACCTCTACCACCACTCTGTCTCACAAACTTGCCCTCTGCCTTTGCCGTTGACCTTATAGTCTCCTTGTAGGCAACCTGAGGTTTTCCAACATTTGCGCTTACCTTAAATTCTCTTAACAATCTATCAACTATTATCTCAAGGTGAAGTTCACCCATACCTGAGATTATAGTCTGCCCTGTCTCTTCATCAAAAGATACACGGAACGATGGATCCTCCTGCGCAAGTTTTGCAAGGGATTGTGATAGCTTCTCCTGATCAGCCTTTGTCTTTGGCTCAATAGCAACAGATATGACAGGCTCAGGAAATTCTATAGACTCAAGGATTATTGGTGTCTTCTCATCACAGAGGGTATCACCTGTTAATGTATTCTTAAGACCAACCGCAGCAGCTATATCACCAGCTGCAACCTCTTTAATTTCCTCCCTCTTATTGGCATGCATCCTTAGCAGTCTTCCTATTCTTTCTTTTGTATCCTTTGTGGAATTATATACATAGGAACCTGCACTTAATATTCCTGAATAGACCCTTATAAAGGTAAGCTGCCCTACATATGGGTCTGTCATTATTTTAAAAGCAAGGGCTGCAAAGGGTTCATCGGGGCTTGCCTTTCTTTCTATCTCGCTACCATCTACAGGATTTGTACCCCTCACGGGGGGAATATCAAGAGGAGATGGCAAATAATCAACTATTGCATCAAGCAGCATCTGAACACCCTTATTCTTAAAGGCAGAACCGCAAAGTACTGGCGTTATTCTCATCTCTATAGTACCCTTTCTTATCGCCCTCTTTATCTCCTCAACCGTAATCTCCTCCCCGCCAAGGAATTTCTCCATTATATTCTCATCTACATCAGCGAGTGCCTCAAGCATCTTTTCTCTATACTCTCTTGCAAGCGGGAGTAGGTCCTGGGGTATCTCATCCTCCACATACTTAGCCCCCAGCATTTCATCATCAAAATAAATGGCCTTCCCCCTGACAAGGTCTACAGGACCCCTGAATTTATCCTCAGCACCTATTGGTATCTGAATAGGGACAGGATTTGCACCAAGTCTATCCACCATACTCTTCACGCTCATAAAGAAATCTGCGCCTACTCTATCCATCTTATTTATGAAGGCTATTCTTGGAACTCCATATTTATTCGCCTGTCTCCATACAGTTTCAGATTGTGGCTCCACACCGGCTACAGCATCAAATACTGCAACAGCACCATCAAGAACCCTTAAAGATCTTTCTACTTCAATTGTAAAATCAACATGTCCAGGTGTGTCTATAATATTTATCCTGTGGTCATTCCAGAAACAGGTCGTTGCTGCTGATGTAATTGTTATACCTCTTTCCTGTTCCTGAACCATCCAGTCCATGACAGCAGTGCCTTCATGGACCTCACCTATTTTATAAGTTACGCCTGTATAGTAAAGTATCCTTTCTGTTGTAGTAGTTTTCCCTGCATCTATATGTGCCATTATGCCGATATTGCGTGTTTTCTCTAATGGGACTCTTTCCAAATCCGAACTCCTTTTCCCTCTTTACCATCTATAATGGGCAAAAGCCTTATTAGCCTCTGCCATTCTATGGGTATCTTCCTTCTTTTTAATAGAAGCACCCGTATTGTTAAATGCATCGAGAAGCTCAGCAGCTAACCTTTCTTTCATTGTCTTCTCTTTTCGCTCCCTCGCATATTTTATAATCCATCTAAGGGCAAGGGCTGTCCTCCTCTGCGGTCTAATCTCGACCGGTACTTGATACGTAGCACCACCTACCCTTCTTGGCTTTACCTCGATTACTGGTTTAACGTTATCCAGGGCAGTCTTAAATACCTTGAGTGAATCCTGCCCTGTTTTTTCCTTTATAATGTCCAAGGCACCATAAAATATCTTTTCAGCAGTTGATTTCTTGCCGTCCTTCAGCATGACGTTTATGAACTTACTAACAATCTTACTATTATATTTAGGATCAGGTAATATCTCTCTTTTTTCAGCTACTCTTCTTCTAGGCATTTAGATCACTCCCTTTATTTTGGCCTCTTAGCACCATACTTTGACCTACCCCTCCTTCTGTCAGCAACACCTGCTGCATCGAGGGTTCCCCTTATAATATGATACCTAACTCCTGGCAAGTCCTTTACCCTGCCACCTCTAATCATAACAATTGAATGCTCCTGAAGATTATGCCCAACACCTGGTATATAGGCAGTGACCTCCATTCCATTCGTAAGCCTTACCCTCGCAACCTTTCTAAGAGCAGAGTTTGGTTTCTTCGGGGTCGTCGTATACACCCTGACACATACTCCTCGCTTCTGCGGACAAGCCCTCAGGGCAGGACTTTTAGTCTTTTCTTCTACCTTTTTTCTACCCTGCCTAACTAACTGCGCTATCGTTGGCACTTTCCCTCCAAATTTTCAAATGTCGTCACTATAATGATGATAAATAGGTTTTAACGGGAAAACTTTGAAAGCTTACCAGAGAATTAAAAATTTGTCAACCCCTGGTCCCGATTTCAACCATCTTAGCAGGTGTATTTACTAAATATATACCTAATATATACCTACTGAGTTCTTCTTAAGAAAAGTTATATTAACAGATTTTTAAAAAAATTTCAAGACGTCGCCTTTCCTAAAAGTGAAGGTTTGACTAAAGGGCCTATAATATGTTAAAAAATATTTTATATTTAATTATAAAATTCGTTTAAAATAAAACCTAATGGAGGTGATGATAATGTATGCAATAATAGAGGCAGGAGGTAAACAATACAAGGTTTCAGAAGGAGATGTTATTAAGGTTGATTATGCCATAGATGCGGGTCAAGACGTGAAGATTAATAAAGTCTTAGCGGCAATTACTGAATCAAAAACTATTGTAGGTCAACCTTATATAGAGAACGCAGAGGTAACAGCAGATGTTTTGGAGTCAGGTAAATCAAGGAAGGTCCTCATCTTCAAACAAAGACCCAGAAAAGGTTTTAGAAGACTGAAAGGGCATAGACAGGCTTACTCAAAGCTGAGAATAAAAGAAATAAAGGCAGGAGGTTAATATGGCCCATAAAAAAGGTGTGGGTAGCTCGAGAAATGGCAGAGACAGCGAGTCCAAGAGGCTTGGTGTCAAAAGATTTGGGAATGAGTTCGTCCGTGCAGGCAATATTATAGTAAGACAGAGGGGTACGAAGTTTTATCCTGGACTTAATGTTGGAATGGGTAAGGATTATACAATTTATGCAAAGATAGATGGTATGGTTTCCTTTGAGAGAAAGGGTCGTTCAGGCGTTAAGATAAGTGTTTACCCTCTTCAAGAGGGAATTACTGCATAAAATCTCTCGCGTTCTCAATAAACCTGCGGTAACAATGTAAGAGCTGAAAAGCTGAAGGCTGAAGACTTGATTTTGTAATTATATCCATACATTCTGGTTTCAGCTTTCACACTTTCAGCTTTTTTATTTTGATATATTTATGGATTCATATTTGGCAGGATTTAAGAATTTAAAAAGGCTTAGACCTTATAAAAAGGGCCTTCTAATTTCAAGATATTTGAATAAGTATCAAAACTGAAAGTAAGATGCAATTTATTGATTATGTAAAGATCTATGTTAAGGCAGGTGACGGAGGAAGGGGTTGTGTAAGCTTCAGGAGGGAAAAGTACGTCCCACGTGGAGGTCCGGATGGTGGCGATGGTGGTAGAGGGGGTCATGTAATTTTAAGAGCGACATCCCAATTAAATACACTTATTGATCAAAAATACCATTATGAATACAGGGCAGAGAGAGGAGAGCATGGCAAAGGTAAAAACATGCATGGTCGTGATGGAAAAGATCTTATCATATTCGTACCGATTGGCACTGTTATAAAGGATGAAAAAACAGGGGATGTCCTGGCGGACCTTAATACAGAGGGCAAAGAGGTTATTGTGGCAAAGGGTGGTAGGGGTGGGCTCGGCAACGCCCATTTTGTGTCACCTACAAGACAGTCGCCGCGCTATGCGCAACCAGGGGAGGAGGGAGAAGAGAGGCACCTTATCCTTGAGTTAAAGCTCCTCGCTGATGTTGGTTTAATAGGAATGCCGAACGCTGGAAAGTCAACGCTTATCTCAGTAATATCTTCGGCAAGACCCAAAATTGCTGATTATCCCTTCACAACTCTTGTTCCAAACCTTGGCGTTGTAAAGGTGGATGATATGAGGAGCTTTGTTGTTGCCGACATACCGGGTCTTATTGAAGGGGCACATAAAGGCGCCGGTCTTGGCTTTCAGTTTCTGAGGCACGTAGAAAGGACCAATATCCTGCTACATCTTGTTGACGTGTCCATAAATTCTGCTGGTGATCCTATTAAGAATTATGAAAAGATAAATAATGAACTATATCTTTATAGTGAGGAACTATCAAAAAAACCACAGATCGTAGTTGCCACCAAGATTGATATCGCAGATGAAAAAAAGCTTGACAGTTTAATGGATTATTGCAAAAATTATAACATTGATTTTTATCCAGTTTCTGCCTTAACAGGGAAAGGTGTTAAAGAACTGATACTTTACGTGGCAAAGAGGATAAGGGCTTGAATGGAAGGATAGTCATAAAGATTGGCAGTAACATACTTACCTCGTCAGGAAACGGCCTTGACATTGATAGAATTAAGGCCATTGTTGATGACATATCAACCCTTCATAATGAGGGTTATAACACTGTTATAGTATCGTCTGGTGCAATAGCAGCAGGAATGAAAAACCTTGGCTTAAAGAAAAAGCCACATTATATAGTACTTAAACAGGCTGCAGCAGCAGTCGGACAGAGCAGCCTCATGTGGGCCTATGAGAAGTATTTCAGTAATTACAACAAGAAGGTGGCACAAATACTCCTGACACGAGAAGACCTATCGGACCGAAAAAGGTATATCAATTCAAGAAATACATTAAATGTCCTTCTATCCTACAGGGTAATACCCATAATTAATGAGAATGATACTGTGGCAACTGATGAAATAAAGTTTGGCGATAATGACCAGCTTGCATCCCTTGTGGCCGGCCTCATAAATGCAGATAGATTTGTGATACTATCAGATGTTGATGGTCTCTTTACTAAAGACCCGAGAAGGTTTCCTGATGCTCATCTGATCGAAAAAGTCAAAGAGATTACCCCGGAGATCGAGGCCCTTGCAAGTGGTTCTGTTACTGCTGTGGGTACGGGTGGTATGTATTCAAAAATACTCGCAGCAAAGAGGGCCGTTAATTCTGGCATACCAGTCCATATTGTTAATGGAAGGAAAAAAGGCGTAATCACTGCTCTAATGAGGGGAGAAAAGATCGGGACAGAATTTTTAGCCAGAAAGATTAGACCCTCTCAAAGGAAGATATGGATTGCCCATGGCATACGCCCAAAGGGTACTGTCAGCATTGACAGTGGCGCAGCAGATGCAATCGTTAAGCAGGGAAAGAGTTTGTTACCATCAGGGATTGTTGATGTATCAGGTGAATTCGATACAGGAGACGCAGTTTATTGTGTTAATCCTCAGGGCAGCAGAATTGCAAAGGGACTGGTAAATTATTCTTCTAGGGAGATCAACATGATTAAGGGCAGGAAAACAGTGGAGATAGAAGGCATTCTTGGTTATAAATATTCTGACGAGGTTATTCACAGGGACAACCTTGTCCTTTTATAAAAGTAGGGCGAATAATTATTCGCCTTACTTTGAATACTTAAAGAATTATTGCAGGTGTAGCACAGGTGTAGTTAGGAGTGAAACAGATTTTTTGATTTGGAAAGAAATGGTAGCTGGAATAAAGGGAAAGGAAAGGCTCGATATGCTCCTTCTAAAGAGAGGTATGGTAGGAAGCAGGGAAAGGGCGAGATCACTTATCATGGAGGGCAAGGTTTTTGTAAATAACATTTCTGTTTTAAAGGCAGGCAGCTTGGTTAATGTTGATGCTGATATTACTTTAAAAGAGGATATGCCTTATGTAAGCAGAGGTGGATTGAAGCTCGAAGCTGCCTTAGAACATTTTGGAATAAGTCTTGACGGCTTAACTGCAATGGATATAGGTTCATCAACTGGCGGCTTCACAGATTGTATGTTGAAGAGAGGCGTAAAAAGGGTTTATTGTATAGATGTCGGTTACGGGCAGCTTGCATGGCAGTTAAGACATGACAGGAGGGTTGTATTATTTGAGAAGACAAATATCAGGTTCCTCGATAGGGACAGGATACCCGAAGAAGTGGATTTTATAACCATTGATGTATCATTCATCTCCCTTAAAAAGGTTATCCCTAAGGCAAGGGAGTTTCTGAAAAAAGGGGGGCATATACTCGCCCTTATTAAGCCACAGTTTGAAGTTGGGAAAGGCGAAGTTGGAAAGGGGGGAGTTGTAAGAGACATGGCAAAAAGAGAACTAGCAGTGGAAGGCATAAAGAAATTTTCAGAGGAAATAGGTCTTGTTGTATTGGGCATATTTCAGTCACAGGTAATCGGACCCAAGGGGAACATAGAGTATTTTATATACATGAGGCAGGTATAGAGATATGGAAGAAACCAGACTTATAGGACTTGACCTATCTGTTGCATCACCTGAGGTTATAGAGATATTGCTCGAGTTTTCAAATTCAACTGATGTGTTCAGAGAGGTCTTTGAATCAAATAGGAACAGGCCAGAGATACTGGCATTAATGGTTCGGCATGAGGCCATACCGGCTGATGTTAAAAGTGAGATTGAAGGCATATTGAATATCCCTGCCAGGGTTAAAGAACCTATACACACACATACTCCTGAGGCTCGTAAGGAAACCTTGTTACAGAGGATCCAGCATCTCACCATAGGTGAGAAGATAGCCCTTGCCCTTCGGGGTGGGCAGGAGGTAAGGTCTATTCTCCTGAAGGACCCGAGCAAGGAAGTTGTTCTTTCGGTCTTGAAAAATCCGAAGATGACAGAAACAGAGGTTGAGATGGTAGCCCACTCAAGAAATGTCCCTGAAGAAGTCCTGAGGGCTATTTGCAGGAACCGTGAATGGACGAAGAATTATAACATTATTTTTGCCCTTGTAAACAATCCCAAAACCCCTCCGGGGCTGAGCGTGCCCTTTGTTACGAGTCTGAGGACAAAGGACCTTGTAATACTTGAAAGAAACAAGAATGTACCTGAGGCAGTGAGGGCTGCTGCGAAGAGATTGCTTCAATCAAGGAAGGTCTCATGATAGGGGATAAGTTTATAAATCAGAAAACCTGGGATAAAGTACTAAACTTCATAGCTATCAGTGATGAGGCCTCTCCATATCTGCTCGTTGATAAGGATATAGTCAGGGAGAAGGTTCAATTGATCGGGAAGAATATTCAGAATTCAAAGGTATTTTATGCAGTGAAAGCCAATCCTGACAGGGAAGTCCTTGCCTATCTAAAAGAACTTGGAGTAGGTTTTGAGATAGCATCAGAGGGTGAACTAAAAATACTCTCGGACCTCTGTGTTGAGCCTGAGAGGATAATTACGAGTAATCCAGTAAAAACACTAATATTTCTTGAGCAAGCAGTTTCATATGGCATTAAATATTATGCCTTTGATTCTAAGGCAGAGGTTGAAAAGCTTTCACGTTATGCCCCTGGTATGAATGTTTATGTGAGATTGACTGTCCCTAATGAGGGTAGTGAATGGCCCTTGAGCAAAAAATTTGGTGTCGAGATCGATGAGGCTGTCAACCTTCTTATCTATGCAAAGGAAAAAGGATTGAGGCCTGTTGGGATTACCTTTCATGTTGGTTCTCAATGTAACAACGCCTATAACTGGCATACAGCCATAGAAAAGGCAAGAGAACTCTGGGATATGGCTGAAGAAAAGGGGATAAGATTATCCATGATTAATATAGGCGGGGGATATCCTATAAGATACACAAAGGATGTCATAACAATAGAATCGATTGAGAAAAAGATTAACAGGCTTATCTCGGAAAAGTTTCCTGAAGACATCGAGGTCTTTATCGAACCGGGAAGGGCTATTATAGGAGATGCCGGGGTCTTTGTGACGTCTGTAATAGGAAAGGCTCAAAGAGGTGACGAAGACTGGCTATATATAGATGTTGGCGTCTTCAATGGCCTGATGGAGAGTATTGGCGGGATAAAATATTCTTATGTAGTAGGTAGCAGGAATGAACCGAAAAGATGGACAGTAGCAGGGCCAAGTTGTGACAGCTTTGATGTAATAGACAGGGATGTCTATCTTCCCGAACCTGAGGTTGGTAACCGTTTACTTATACTTTCAGCTGGTGCTTATACCATCTCCTATGCTTCTGAGTTTAATGGGTTTTCTATCCCCAAAACAATACTGATATAAAAGGAGGAAGTCATGATAAAATTCTTTGAAAAAGACCCTTACGCACCAATTCAATACGTGTATGATGTTGAAAATATTCTTTACAAGGGAAAAAGTAAGTTTCAGGAGATAATGGTAGTGGAAAATCCTTACTTTGGAAGGGTCCTCATCCTCGATGGTGTTGTCCAGATAACAGAAAGGGATGAGTTCTTTTATCATGAAATGCTTGTTCATGTGTTGATGCATGCCCATCCAGAACCCAGAAACATTGTAGTTATCGGTGGCGGAGATGGGGGAGCTGTAAGGGAGGTATTGAAACATGATACTGTCAGAAAGGTCTACTTTGTAGAGATAGACGAAGAGGTTATAAATGTCTCAAGAAAATTCTTTCCCTCTGTGTCGTGTAGCATAGATGACAACAGGGTAGAGATCAAGTGTATGGATGGGGCTGAATTTATTAAAAACAGAGAGAATGACATAGATGTCATTATTGTTGATTCTACGGATATAGTTGGTTTCGCTAAAAGTCTTTTTACTGTAGAGTTCTTTAAATCCGTGAGAGATTCTCTGACCGATGAAGGGATGTTTGTGACACTATCAGAGTCGCTTCACTTTCATAAGGATCTTGTTATCGAGGTCCAGGAGGCTATGAGGCTTATCTTTCCCGTTGTTGATCTCTATACTGCACCAATTGCGACATATGCTGGAAACTGGTGGACCTTTTCTGTTGCCTCCAAGAAACATGACGCGAGGGTTATGAGGAGGGAATTTAAAATTGATACAAGATATTACAGTGACGAGATCCATTCTCAGGCCTTTCTGCCCCGGAATTTTTATCATAAGCTTATGTCGAGATCCCTCAAATGGTGATTTCTTGACAGAAAAGGTGACTAACTGTTAAATTATTAGCACTCAACATATGAGAGTGCTAAATGGAGAATTAAGTGCCGCTGTGATATCGGTTCTTGAACTTCACACACTGAGTTCGCAATTTGTTTAGTATAGGGACAAGTAATGAAAAAGGACATATTGGAAGACAGGGTTTTCAGGGTCTTACTGGCTGTTGTTGACAGCTATATCGCAAATCCTGACCCTGTTGGGTCAAGGTATATAACGAAAAAGTACGGTTTTAACCTCTCGCCAGCCACGATCAGAAATATCATGGCTGATTTAGAGGATATGGGATATTTAATGCAACCTCACACTTCTGCTGGCCGGGTTCCTACCGATAAGGGGTACAGGTTTTATGTCGATGCAGTGGAGTCAATGAGTCCAGGTGAGACCGAACAGGGCTTTTTTAAGGAAATAAAAAAGAGACTTGAAAGTATAAGGGATGATATAAGCGAACTTCTTGACGAAACGACCAGAACTATATCCGAGGCTACCCATTACCTGAGTGTAGCTGTCCCCCCTAAAACTGATAGATCCCTGTTTAAGAAGATAAATCTATATAAATACAGGGAGAACAAGGTTGCAACGATTCTTATAACAGAGGAAGGGATAATAAAGAACAGGCTCATTGAGCTTGATCCCGACATAAGCGACAAGGATCTGAAAAGAATAGCGGATTACCTGAATAACAGATTCTCAGGTTATACGGTTGATGAGATAAGAAAAATTATACTGCGAGAAATGGAAAGTGATAGAAGCGTTTGTGACAGACTGATCTCAAAGGCTATGAAGATTTGCGAAAAGGTAATTCATTCAGGACAGGATACAGTCTTTATATCGGGGCTCTCCGGTGTTCTGGAATTGCCCGATTTTGCTGATCTTGAAAGGATAAAGGTAATAATGAAGACCATTGAAGACAAGCACAGGATAATCAAACTTCTTGATACCCTTTCAGATGACAGAGGGGTTAAGGTTGTAATAGGTTCTGAAAATCCTGTTACGGACCTGATGAGACTCAGCATTATAACATCCACTTACAGAGAGGGGGACAGACAGGTGGGTAGCATTGGCATTATCGGTCCTACCAGAATGGATTATCTTAAAGCCATAGCTATTGTAGAAGCCACTGCTCGATACATCTCTGAAAGATTATCAGAGAGGTAGGAAGTTCAAAGGGGGGATAAGGTGGAAGAAAAAGATATAGTGGAGAAAAAAGAAGGATTTGTAGAGATACCCGAAAAGGAGGAAAAACCTGAGGAAAAGCCTTCTCCTGAGGAAGAACTCTCCAAATTGAGGGAGAAGTATTTGAGATTGTATGCAGAATTTGAGAATTATAAAAAGAGGGTCCAGAAAGAGAAGGAAGAGCTTATCAAGTACGGCAATGAAGCCCTTTTATATGAACTTCTTAATGTCCTTGACAGTCTTGAGATGGCCCTCAAACATTCAGGAGAGAATGTCTCAGAGGGGCTTATAAAAGGGGTGGACATGACTCTACGAGAGTTCCAGCGAATAACTGAGAAATTTGGTCTTGTCCCTATTGAGGCCCAGGGCAAACCTTTTGATCCGTCATTACATCATGCTATGACCCAGGTCGAAAGGGATGACGTGGAAGATAAAACAGTTGTTAATGAATTCAGAAAGGGCTATCTGTATGGCGACAAGGTTCTCAGGCCATCCCTTGTAGCGGTATCAAAGAAGGTAGAAAAGAAAATAGATGAGGCAACAGAAATAAATTCTCAGGCAGGAAAGGAGGAATAATATGGGAAAAGCTATTGGTATAGACCTTGGTACAACTAATTCAGTTGTTGCTGTTGTTATAGGTGGTGAACCTGTTGTAATACCAAATCAGGAGGGTAGCAGAACAACCCCTTCAGTCGTTGCCTTTACTGAAAAAGGTGAGAGGCTGGTGGGGCAGATAGCAAAGAGACAGGCAATTACAAACCCTGAAAATACCATTTTCTCCATAAAGAGATTGATGGGCAGAAAATTTAATTCTCCAGAGGTGGAACATGCAAAGAAAAGGCTACCTTACAAGATTGTGGAGGCACCAAATGGAGATGCCCATGTTGAGATAAGGGGTAAAAGGTATTCTCCACCAGAGATATCGGCCATGATACTGCAGAAACTCAAACAGGCAGCAGAAGACTACCTTGGCGAACCAGTTACTGAGGCAGTTATAACAGTCCCTGCATACTTTGACGACAGTCAGAGGCAGGCTACAAAGGATGCAGGGAAGATAGCCGGTCTGAATGTGCTGAGGATTATAAATGAGCCAACGGCAGCATCCCTCGCATACGGCATGGACAAGAAAAAGGAGGAAAAGATCTCTGTCTATGACCTTGGAGGTGGTACCTTTGACATCTCTGTTCTTGAAATCGGTGAGGGGGTCATTGAGGTAAAATCAACGAATGGTGATACCTATCTTGGGGGGGATGACTTTGATCTCAGGATAATAGACTGGATGGTTGAAGAATTTAAAAAGGACCAGGGGATTGACCTGAAACAGGACAGAATGGCATTACAGAGACTGAAAGAAGCTGCAGAAAGGGCAAAGATAGAACTCTCAACGGCAATGGAGACAGAGATAAATCTCCCCTTTATAACGGCCGATGCAACAGGCCCCAAACATTTACTCATGAAGCTTACAAGGGCAAAACTCGAGCAGTTGACTGATGACCTTATTCAGAAAACTATAGAACCGTGCAAGCTTGCCCTTAAAGATGCAAATCTCTCACCGCAGAACATAGATGAGGTCATACTTGTTGGCGGTCAGACCCGCATGCCTAAAGTTCAGCAGGTTGTTCAGTCCTTTTTTGGCAAAGAACCGAATAAGACTGTTAATCCTGATGAGGTTGTAGCCATAGGCGCTGCCATTCAGGCTGCTGTTCTTAAGGGAGAGGTTAAGGAGGTATTGCTTCTTGATGTGACACCCCTCTCACTTGGCATTGAGACTCTCGGCGGCATATTTACAAAGATCATAGAGAGGAACACGACAATACCAACCAAGAAGAGCCAGATATTCTCAACGGCTACTGATAATCAACCTGCTGTTACGATTAAGGTATATCAGGGCGAGAGGGAGATGGCTGCTGACAATAAACTCCTTGGCGTATTTGAACTTGTTGGGATCCCACCTGCACCGAGAGGCGTTCCCCAGATAGAGGTTACCTTTGATATAGACGCAAATGGGATACTCCATGTATCTGCAAAAGACCTTGGAACAGGTAAAGAGCAGTCTATACGGATAACAGCGTCGAGTGGTCTCACTGAGGAGGAGATAAAGAGGATGATGAGGGAAGCAGAGGCACATGCCGAAGAAGACAGAAAGAAGAAACAACTCGCCGAGGCACGAAACGAAGCTGATAATCTTGTTTATAGCGTTGAAAAATCTCTCAGGGAGTATGGCGACAAGCTGACTGAATCAGAAAAAAGGGATATAGAAAGTGCTCTTGAGAGGTGCAAAAAGATAAAAGAAGCGAGTTCTGATGCATCAGAGATAAGGTCAGCTATAGATAGCCTGATGAAGGCATCACACAAGATAGCAGAGCATATCTATAGGGGAGCAGGGACTCAAGCCGGACCTTCAACCTCAGAGACCGAGAAAAAAGGACCCGAAGAAGAGGTTGTTGAGGCAGAGTTCGAAGAAATGGATAAAAAGGATAAATGAAGGATTATTATGAGATACTTGGGGTGTCCAGAAACGCTACCGAGGCAGAGATAAAAAAGGCCTTCAGGTCTCTGGCCCTCAAGTATCATCCTGACAGGAATCCAGGCAATAAAGAGGCAGAAGAAAAATTCAAGGAAATTAACGAGGCCTATTCTGTCTTGAGCGATGCTGAAAAGCGCGCTAACTATGACAGATTTGGCACTGCCGAAGGAGCAGGGGCTGGTTTTGGAGCCTTTACAGGTACGGCCTTTACCGATATATTTGAAGACATCTTTGGAGATTTCTTCGGTGCCTTTACCGGTCAAAGAAGGCCAAGGCCTGCAAAGGGTGATGACCTCAGGTATGAACTTGATATCACCCTCGAGGAGGCAGCCTTTGGTGCAGAAAAGACGATTGAGGTCCCCAGATGGGAAAGGTGCGAGACCTGTAACGGTACAGGTGCGAGACCTGGCACTGGTCCTGTTCAATGTCCAACTTGCCGTGGTACAGGACAGATAAGATTTCAGCAGGGATTTTTTAGTATATCCAGAACATGTAATAAATGTGATGGTCTGGGCAGTATTATTACCGACCCCTGTCATAGCTGCAATGGTAAAGGGAAACTGAAAAAGACAAGGACCATATCCGTAAGGATACCTCCTGGTGTGGATGCTGGCTCAAGACTAAGAATGACTGGTGAGGGGGAACTCGGTTATTATGGTGGTCCACCTGGTGATCTATACATAATCATAAATATCAAAAGACATCCTCATTTTGTAAGAAAAGGGAATGATATTTTTTATGAGACCCTTATTACCTTCCCGCAGGCTGCACTGGGTGCAACAATAGAAGTACCCACCCTTGATGGAGTGACTGAGCTCAAGATACCACCTGGAACACCGTCAGGTAAGGCCTTCCATATTAAGGGAAAGGGGATCCCTAAACTTGGGGGTCATGGCCGCGGTGATGAGGTTGTTATTGTTAATATAGAAGTTCCTAAACATTTAACACCCCGACAGAGAGAGTTACTTGAGGAGTTTGCAAGTATAAGCGGAGAAAAGGCACAGAAATCATTTAAGGATAAACTGAAGAATATCTTTTCAAGCACTCAGGAAAAATAACAATGCCCCGTATCTTTCTGCCTGTTTCTAATGAAGGGGGATCTATAAACATCTCTGGAGAAAAGGCCCGTTACTTGATCAAGGTCCTGAGGTGTCAGAAGGGAGATCATATTGAGGTCTTTGATGGTAAGGGCAGGGCATTTCGATGTTTAATAAGAGATATTACTAAAAAAGGTGTAACAGCCGAAGTTATTGATATTCAACCCTGTAATACTGAATCTCCCTTAAATCTTATCCTCCTGCAGGGCCTGTTAAAGGGGGAAAAGATGGACATGGTCATTCAGAAGACAACTGAATTAGGTATAAAGGAGATCTTTCCTGTGATAACAGAGAGAAGTCAGTTAAGAGACACAGGAAAGGTCATAAGGTGGAGAAAGATTGCTGAGGATGCCTCAAGACAGAGTGGAAGGTCAATTATACCAGTTATTCATGAGCCCATCGGTTATCGTCCTGTCCTGGACATGATATGTAGCATGGATTGGAACTCTATTCCAGCATCACAAGATATGATAAAGGGGCTTATCTTTTATGAAGGAGGGGGTCTTCCCTTAAAGGATGCTGTTCAGAGACTTGTTTCGAGGACTTCGGTATTCATATTGATTGGTCCGGAAGGTGGATTTACCAGGGACGAGGTTCAAATGGCTGAAAAGGTTGGATTTCTATCAGTCTCCATAGGTAGACGCATAATGAGGGCAGAGACAGCAGCCATTGTTTCAATAGCCCTTGTAGAATTTCTTATGTGTGAGGAGTAGTTAACCTTTACCGAGTTTTTTGCCTTTCCAGATCATGTATATAGCCGGATAGATTATCAACTCCAGTATCGTTGATGTTATAACACCACCTATCATAGGTGCTGCAATTCTCTTCATAACATCAGCGCCTGTGCCGTGACTGAACATTATCGGTATGAGACCTGCCAGTATCACACTTACCGTCATTATCTTTGGCCTTATCCTTTTAACGGCACCATACATGATACACTCTTTTAAATCTTCGACTGTGTTCAGTCTTCCTTCCCTTTTCCATTTCTCATAGGCAAGTTCAAGATAAAGGAGCATAATGATTCCTGTTTCGGCATCCAATCCGGCAAGGGCTATCATGCCAACCCAGACAGCAACACTCATATTGTAATTGAGTAAATAAAGAAGCCAGAAGGAACCAACGAGTGAAAAAGGCACAGCAAGTAAGACTATAAATGTCTTTGTTACCGACCTTGTGTTAAAGTATATGAGGACAAATATAATGAGGATAGTGAGGGGAATAACAATCTTTAATTTCTCATGAGTCCTTAACATATATTCATATTCACCACTCCATTCAAGCCGGTAACCTTCAGGAAGCTTTAGAGAAGCGAGCCTCTGTTTTGCCTCATTTATGTATCCGCCTACATCCCTTCCTGAAAAGTCTATGTAGACATATGATGCAGGAATGCCTTCCTCACTCTTAATCTGCGTTGGACCTTTAACGATCCTGATATCGGCTATCTGGGCAAGGGGTATCTGCGTAACCTGGGCGGGTTTGTTTAATAGAACTGAAGGGACTGAGGTCATTTCATACTGTTCATCACCCCTGAGACCTGACATATTAACTGTCATAACCGGCACAAGGACCCTTTTCAGTCTCTCAATATCATCTCTCAATTCTCTGGGGTATCGAACATTTACAGGATAGCGCTCTCTTCCCTCAATTGTTGTGGTAATGTTCATTCCTCCTATGGCTGACTGAACTATCTCATTTATATCATCTACGGTCAGTCCATATCTTGCTGCTTCCTGGCGTTTAATACTTATATCAAGGTAATATCCTGTTGTTAACCTTTCCGCATAAACGCTCCTTGTCCCTTTTATGTCCTTGAGAAGGTGTTCAATCTCGAGTCCAATCCTTTCTATCTCCTGGAGATCAGGCCCCATAACCTTAATACCTGCTGGCGTCCTTATACCTGTAGCGAGCATGTCTATCCTTGCCTTAATGGGCATGGTAAAGGAGTTTGTAACACCTGGAATCGTTAATCTTTCATTCATCTCATTTTTAAGTTCTTCCACAGTCATGCCCTTTCGCCACTCTGATTCAGGCTTGAGATTTATCACTGTCTCGAACATCTCAAGGGGAGCCGGATCAGTTGCTGTATCCGCCCTTCCTGCCTTACCAAAGACCTGAGCCACCTCGGGTATCTCCTTTAAGAGTCTGTCCTGTATCTGCAAGAGTCTGGATACCTCTGAGATGGAAGCAGCAGGGACCGTGACAGGCATGTAAAAGAGTGAGCCCTCATATAGAGGAGGCATAAACTCTGAGCCGAGTTTAATTACGGGATACGCTGTAATAGCTATAATAATAAGGGCAGTAAGTATGACAAGTCTCCTGAATCGCAGGGCAAATCGAACAAGGGGTTCATAGACCTTGTGAAGTATAATGCTCAAGGGATTCCTTTCTTCAGGTCTGACTTTCCCCCTGATGAATAGTGTCATCAGGACAGGTGTCAAGGTAATGGCAAGGAATGATGCAAAGAGCATTGAAAAGGTTTTTGTATATGCAAGGGGTTTAAAGAGTCTGCCTGCCTGCGCCTCAAGGGTAAAGACAGGGAGAAAGCCCACGGTTATAACGAGGAGGGAGAAGAATAATGAAGGTCCCACTTCTTTTGCAGCCTCGATTAGAGTCTCTATCCTCTCTTTCACCATAGGAGCAGGAGAGAGAGATTCCAGCTCTTCCAGTTTCTTGTGAGCATTCTCAACCATTATGATCGAGGCATCAACCATTGCACCAATGGCTATGGCAATACCACTCAGGCTCATTATGTTTGATGTTACTTTAAGATAATACATACAAATAAACGATATTATGATTGCTACAGGAAGGGTTAGTATTACCACAAAGGCGCTGGGAAGGTGAAACAGAAAGACTATACAGACAACACTAACAGCGAGGGAAAGCTTTATTATCTCCTCCTTCAGCGTATCTATGCTTCTATGAATAAGGTCAGACCTATCATAGGTAACAATGATTTTTACTCCCTCTGGCAGGCTCGGTTCTATGTCATTTTTTATCTTGGCCTTGACCCTTTCGATCACATTCAGGACATTTTCTCCGAACCTGACCACTACTATACCTCCAGCAACCTCTCCCTTACCATCGAGGTCAGCAATACCCCTTCTTATCTCGGGACCCAGTTGCACCCTAGCAATATCCTTCAGATATACAGGGGTTCCAGAACTATCAGTGCCGACAGGGATCATTCTGAGGTCATCACTGGTTCGTATATAACCCCTTCCTCTAACCATGTATTCAATGCCGGAAAACTCAAGGACCCTTCCCTCCACATCCTTATTGCTCTTCTTTACAGCCTCTAAGACCCTGTTCAATGGTATGTTATAGGCAAGGAGCCTGTTCGGATCGATAGTTATCTGATATTGCTTTACAAATCCCCCAATACTTGCCACCTGTGAGACACCCTCAACGCTCTCGAGGGCAAGTTTTATATTGTAATCCTGTATGGATCTCAGTTCTGAAAGATCATATCTTCCACCCTCATCCACAATAGCATATGAGAATCCCCATCCCACGCTTGTTGCATCAGGTCCAAGGACAGGGTTAACATCAGCAGGAATTTTGTTCTTTACCGATTGCAGATATTCGAGAACCCTGCTTCTTGCCCAGTATATGTTCGTTCCTTCCTCAAATATCACATATATAAAGGATGTGCCAAGAAATGAATAACCCCTTACAACCTTTACCTTTGGTGCTGAAAGAAGCGTGGATGTGATCGGATAGGTGACCTGATCCTCTACAAGGTCAGGGCTTTTTCCAGGCCACTCTGTATATATAATGACCTGTGTGTCGCTGAGGTCAGGTATTGCATCAAGAGGGGTATTTTTCAATGACCAGTAACCCCAGGCAATGAGAAAGGATACAATAAGGAAGACGATAAACCTGTTTCTACCGCTAAACTCGATGATTCGGGCGATCATTTACTTCAATACCCCTTTTAACCTTGCCTCTGAATCAATGAGGAAGTTTCCAGAGACAGCAATCCTCTCACCTGCCTTTAAACCCTTTATGACTTCAACAGAGCCATCAGCCCTGAGCCCTGGCAATATCTGCCTTGGCTCAAAGTAGCCGTCTCCCTTATCAACATAGACTATCTGTCTTGTACCTGTGTCTATTACTGCATCATGAGGGATTATCAATCTCCTGCCAAGATTTCTTTTAATGGTAACCTCTGTAAACATCTTGGGCTTAAGGAGTCCATCCTTATTAGGAAGTGAAAACCTTACCTTTGCAGTCCTTGTATCGCCTGACATGGAGGGGTACACGAATTCTATCTTTGCCTTGAATATCTTATCAGGGATATAACTCAGGCTAATCTCTGCGGGCTGCCCAACATCTATAAGGGGGAGTTCATACTCATAAATATCCGCCACTACCCATACTGAAGAGAGGTCCACGATATCAAGGAGTCTTTCACCGGGCATCACCCGCATCCCCTGAATGACAGGCTTTTGAATAACAAAACCGCTCACGGGGCTATATATAGTGACGGTCTTTAATGGTTTCCCAGACTTCTTGATGGCCTCAATCTGTTCATCCCTGATATCCCATAGCCTGAGCCTGTGTTTAGCCGCATCAATTACTGCCTCTGCATCCCTTGCAAGCATCTGTTCTATGTTCCCCTTGACCTGACTATTATTAGTCCACTTTAACAGATTGATAAACTCCATCTGTGTTGCATAAAGTTCGGGGCTATATATCTCGGCAATGGGCTCACCCTTTTCAACATACCTCCCTGTGTAATCAACATAGAGTTTCTCGATCCAGCCCTCAAATTTTGTGTTAACCGTTGTGACCCTTTTTTCGTCGTACTCAATGCGACCAATAGTTCGAACAGATTTCTGCACCTGTTTTGGTTCAACAACCATTGTCTTTACTCCCATTAACTGCTGTTTTTCTACAGGGATATCCACAACAGGAGGTTCCCCTATCTCGGCAAGAGTTGCAGGGGAAACGGTGGACGCTGAGACATTGTTAGATCGGGCATGACCTGTTGTGCCTCTAATAATTTTAAAGGGGTTAAGGAAGATAACAAGAAAAACCAATATAACTAATATTCCTGCGATGAAGAGATATCTTTTTTTCATCATTGACTCCTCAAGAGATTCACAGTGGAAACTTGTTTTCCACCGTGCTGAAAAATCCCTGTTATCGCCTCAATTCTTGCGATGGCCTTTTCTCTCTCGACAAATTGCCGCCAGTACAGGGTTTCGTAATCAAGAAGTGCCTTAAGCCTGTTGATTACTGTAATAGCCTCAACCTTCCCGGATATATAGCCTGTTAAAGCCAGTTCAAAGTCCTGGTAAGTCTTCTGTATAAGCCCCTCCTTATACAACTCCATAAGTCTTTCTGCTGTCTTGAGCATTGAGTAATTATCCCTGATTTCTGAGGAGAGCATTATCCTTGATGCCTCAAGCTCGTGCTCTGCCTCTGAAAGAAAAGACCTCGCCTCCTGAACGGCCTGACCCTGTTTTGTCTTATAAAAGATGGGGATATTCATTGCCATTGTGAGGCTCCACATATCCTCAAACTCCCGGGCCCTCTTCATTATGGTTGCAGTGAGGGTAAAATCAGGATAGTACTCCTTTTCAACCATCTGGACCTTTGTCTCTGCTGATGCAACCATCTTCTCTCTGGACCTTATCTCGGGTGAATTCTCATAGGCTATCTTCATGAGCTCATCCATACTGTAGTTGAACACTGCAGGAAATGTTTCCACAGGCCTGCCTAGGGGTGAATTGACATCCCTGCCTATTGTGGCATTTAGCATTGCCTCAATTGATTGAATCTTCTGTTTGAGCATCTCCTCCCTTTCAAGGAGCATATATTTTTCTGTCTGTGCCATTATGACCTCTTGTTGTGGTGCCATGCCTGATGTATATCTCGCAAGGGCTGCATCCTCGATCCTCGAGAAAAGGGCAGTCCTTTCTTTGATTAACTCAATTTCCCTGTATGTGAAAAAGAGGTCATAATAAAGCTCTTTTACCCTTGCTATGGTCCTTAAACGGATAGAGTCCAGAGATGCCTTAGTGCCTTCAGCGTCACGTTCAGCCATCTTACCCTTTAAGGCGACTTTCCCTGGAAATGGAAACATCTGGGACGCAGATACCATCCACTGGGCGCCCTCCATCTCCCCGAAGGTATATCGCCTCCATCCTTCATTCTGATAGCCTATCATGACCATCGGATCAGGGAGACTTTTTGCCTGTGGTATCCGAAAAATTGATGTTTTCCACCTTGCCTCTGCCATGAGGATTTCGTGGTTATTCCTCAATGCCTCCTCCACAAGGTCCTGAAGCCTGAGTTCCTGAGCAAATGCGGATGTGCTTAGCAGGAAAAGGGATAATGAGAGGATTATAACCACCTTTAAACCCTTTTTCCTGCTACGGTTAACTTTATTTAGCATCAACAGTAAACCTCATTGTTACTGTCTTTCCTGCCCTTGTAATCTTTATCGCTATATTCCATGGTCCTGACATCGATAGGTTCATTGTTGCCTTATACTCGTTCCCCCTGAGGGTTGTACCTGTCTTGTAATTCATTGGTGGCATTCCTGGCATGGCAGGCATGGAATATTCAATTACAACGGTCGCATCAGTTACATATTTACCTGTCCCATCCTTTATCTCTATTTCAATATTGTTATCACCAACCACAGGCGGATTCTTGTCTATCTTTACCTCTACATCATACTCTCCCACCTTTTTCTTTACCTCATAGTCTCTGGCAAGGGCAACGCCTGCCATAAGAGTCAAAACAAGTGTGATAATAGTTATTTTCCTCATTTTCTCCTCCTCTCATAATTTTTAGTGATGATGTTCATGATGGTGATGGTGCTCACCACCTTTTTTAATACCCTCTTTTTCTATCTTTTCAATATATTTCTCCGGATCCCTTTTAAACTCTTCAACGCATCCCTGACAGCAGAAGTTATAGACCTTCCCCTTATACTCGTACGTCACCTTCATATTCTCGTCAATCCTTTCACCACTTACAGGGCAGGTCTCGTTACCAACAAATTCACCCTTTTGTGATTCTTCAATTTTGCTTGTTGGCTCTGCAGCATAAACTAAACCCGTAATTAGAAGCATGAACAAAGATATTACTAAAAGTTTCATCCTTGACCTCCTATCTCTTGAACTCTTTTTCTATTATATCCCATATTCTTTTTACAGGATATCCCTTTTTGTAAAGTTCGAAGGCCCTCAGGGCCTCCCCCAGACATATGTCTCACTGGGCTGCGTGGTTATCAACATAACAACTGAGGAGACTCTTATGCCTGAATACAGGAGACTCCTCACAGTGGCAGTAACAGTAAATACTATCAAGTATCCATGGAATTTCCTTAGCTACCTGATAGGCCCTTCTAATCATGGGGTCATTGAATAGTTCTGGATTGAGAGTCGTCCTTTTTTCTCCTCTTCTCAGCGACTCATCAGTACCCTGCGAATCCTTTATAGCCCCGCCAACCGTCGCAATGAATAAGACCAGCAAAAGGACTATTAATCCTGTTTTTGCAACCGTCATTTAATATCACCTCCTTGATTTGTCTTTATTGTAATACCTAATTTTGAAAAAGTTGTGAACGATTCTAACCAAAACATAATAGTTAATGGTTGAACAGAACCATTTGGCAGTTACAGTATTTATAAGCATGTTTATATTTTACTACCATTTCCAGTTTAAGTACTGTATAATAACAACGAGGGAGGTGGTTATGTCAGGATTGCTTATCTTTGTTGCCCTTCTTTTGAGTATCTTTTTAATTGCTGTTTTTGCCGGGATTCTTATCTATAATAGATTTATAAAGCTGAGAAACACTGTAAGGTCATCTTGGTCAGACATCGATGTTCATCTTAAGAAAAGATATGACCTTGTTCCCAACCTTGTCGAGACTGTCAAGGGCTATGCTGCCCATGAGAAGTCTGTATTCGAGAAAGTTACACTGGCAAGGTCTATGGCAATGCAGGCTACTACAACAGTTGAAAAGGCAAAGGCTGAGAATATGTTAAGGGAAACATTAAAAAGCCTCTTTGCTATTGCTGAGGACTATCCTGAGCTCAAGGCAAATGCCAATTTTCAACAATTACAGTCACAATTAAAGGAACTGGAAGACAACATCGAGTATGCCAGAAGATATTATAATGCCGTTGTCAGGGATTATAATATCCTCACAGAATCTTTCCCTTCAAATCTTATTGCCTCCGCTTTTGGATTTAAGAAAGAGGAATTCTTCGAACTTGAGTCCGAGGCCGAAAGAAAACCTGTCAAGGTAGATTTTCCCTGAGTCAAGGGAATTATCCTGCGCTGAGTTTTCTTAATCTGCCAATCATGAGAACAGTCATAACAAGAGAGATGATAGAACCGATCATAATTGCTCTGTCAGCACCAAGGGCATCTGCAATTAAACCTATCAGGGAATTTCCAACAGGTGATAGCCCCAGAAATAAAAGCGTATATACACTCATCACCCTGCCTCTTAACTCATCAGGCACGGTAAGCTGGACAAAGCTGTTTCCAAGGGCAAGAAAACTCACTATTCCCCATCCAGTAAACCCCAGTGTCACCAGGGAAATGTAATAGTTATGAAACATTGAAAAAGAAAGAAGGGACAGGGAGAAGAACAATGCTGCTACAGACATAAGCATGCCTCCTCCCCTGATTTCTCCCTTATAGGCTATAATAATGGCAGCAGTGAAGGCCCCGAGACCTGATGCCCCTCCAAGATAGCCGAGCCCCTTTGCACCTATCCGTAATATATCCTCGGCAAAGACAGGTAGTAAGGTCACGAAGGGAATCCCGAAGAGGGAAAAGGTAGCAACAAGCATAAGAATACTCAAAATATCCTTATTCGTCTTGATAAACCGAAAGCCCTCTTGCAGGTCCTTAAAAAATATCATAAGGTGTATCCTCTGTGCCTGTTCTTTTCTCTGAATACCTCTGATCTTTGCGAGAGCTAAGATAGCTGCCAGAAAGCTGAGTGCATTTATATAAAAACATGCAGAAACCCCCGCATAGGCTATCGTGAATCCAGCGAGTAAGGGACCAACTATTCGAGCACCATTGAAGGCAGCGGAGTTAAGGGCTATGGCATTCATCAGTCTTCCCTTTTGTACCATCTCGATTAGAAAGGATTGTCGTGCCGGTAAATCAAAGGCAGAGACGGTCCCGAGCATAAAGGCAATGGTGATGATATGCCATGGCGTTATCACTTTCAGGTCAGTGAGAAGACCAAGCATGAGGGCAGGTAATATTGAGAGAGACTGGGTGATTAAGAGGAGATTTTTTTTCCTGAACCTATCGGCAGCCGCACCACCCAAAAGAGCGAAAAACAGGACAGGAAGGGAAGAAGATGTAGCCACTATGCCAAGATAGAAAGGTGACCTTGTTAGTGAATAGGTGAGCCAGCCCTGCGCAGTTGACTGCATCCAGGTGCCGGAGAAAGATATGAGTTGACCTATCCAGAAGACCCTGAAATCCCTCACATAGAGGGCGGAAAACCTCTGGTTGTTATTTTCCTTTTCCACTATTGTATGTGTCAGTTAGGCCTTTAGCCTTATAATCTCCTCTCTTACTCTATTTGCAAAGTACTGATACTCATCGATTGTAACAGGTTTTCGGCTAAAATCCACATCTGATGGATATACAGGCCTTCCAAAGGTGACTTTTACCTTTGATGGTTTTAACATTTTTGCACCTCTTGGAAGGGCCTCAAAGGTGCCTTCAATAAGTACAGGGATAACAGGTATATTATTTTTTATTGCAAGAATACCTATCCCTTTTTTGAACTCAATTATCTCACCATCAAAGCTTCTTCCACCCTCTGGAAAGATGCAGATGGAATACCCCTTCTGGATCAAGATGAAGGATATCTCCATTGCCCTCCCTAAAAAGGTCTCCGCGTCAATAGGGATAACGTGGGCAAGCCTTCCAAAGAGAGGCCTTAATCCGCCAGTAAAATAGCGCTGAAAACCTTGAAAGAAGAGCCTGCTGAAGTGGCTATAAGGGACTGAGGCAGTTATGACAAAGCCATCTAGGTAACTGCAGTGATTTGCTGCTATTATGAAGGGATGGTCGGGGAGATTTTTAATCCCCCTTACCTCAAGCCTGAAAATAAATTTAACTAATATCTTGATAATAGCCAGTAAGAAAAACACAATGAATCTTTCTATAAGCTTAGGATATAACCCTATCCTTGTTAAATCTTTTTCAATCTCTGTAGCATCACTTATCTTTTCCCTTTTTACTTCATTCTTGAGTCTTGTAATCAGGTCATTCACAGTAATCACCTCTGATGCAAAACTTTCGGGCAGTTTCAAGCTGAAGGTGTTTTCAAGGGCAACAACAAGTTCGAGCCTCTTTAAGGAGTCAAGTCCGAGGTCTAATTCAAGATTATCTGATAGGTTTATAGCAATGTCTTCCCTAATAACAGACCTCAGGCAGTTCGCTACCTTATAACTAAATTCATCAGTTTTTATTCTCGGGTCATCCTCTTTTTTTCTCTCTGCCTTCCCTGACCTGTATATTTCGCTTATTAGGTATCTCTTAAGCTTACCAAGGGCTGTTCTGGAAAGCGGTTCGGTATAAATTGTAAATCCTCTGAGCCTCATATGAGGCGGTAGCTTCATTGAGATCTGGTTTATCTCCCATTTAAGGGACTCACGGAGATTTGCTATCCTCGCCTTTTTCATGTATTCGAGATCGGGGACCACAAGGGCGTGAAGGGACGCAACCTGGCCTCTTTCCTCTAAGCCAAAGACACAAATCTCTTTAATAAGGGGCGACTTGAGATATTGTTTTTCCACATCCTCAGGATAAACATTCTTACCAGAACTTAGAACAATTACCTCCTTGACTCTGCCTGTAATGAAGAGATAACCTTCTTCGTCAATATAACCGAGGTCTCCTGTCCTTAACCAGCCGTCAACGATTGCCCTTGACGTCTCTTCAGGATTTTTAAAATAACCTCTCATGACCATTGGTCCTCTGATTGCTATCTCACCCTCGCCTGACTCAGTAGGATTTATGACCTTAATATCAACGCCTGGTAAGGGTTTTCCTGCTGAGCCAGGCTTTCGCCTTTCAATAGGGTTAAAGGTTACTATAGGAGATGTTTCTGAAAGACCATATCCCTCGAGGACGGTAAAACCAAGTGCCTCCAGGTCATTGAAGACCAGGGGGTCGAGACGGGCTCCACCGCTTGTGAAGAACCTGAACCGTGGGCCCATCTTTTTATGGATTGTCCTGAAAACGATCCTTCCTGCATTTATGTCGAACCTTCTCCTCAGAAAACCGCACAAATGTAAAAAGGCCATAAGGGGTTGAGATATCAGGGCAGGCATTTCAGAAAGTCTCTTAAATACAGCATCCCTTATCAATTCAAGCACCTGAGGGACACCAACAAAGACCGTGACCTCCTTCTCCTTAATAGTTGAGATAAGCTCTGGCCCTTTGAGTGAGGGAGGATAGGTGATTGAGGCACCAATAATAACAGGGACGAGAAGAGTGCACATAAATGGATATATATGATGAAGGGGAAGGATAGCAAGAACATTATCACTTTCATTGACTATGCCGGCCTCTATGGCAGCCAGGGCATCAGAACAAAGATTCCCGTGGCTTAGCATGACACCCTTTGGTTTCCCGGTTGTGCCTGATGTGTAAATTATTGATGCTATATCAGAATCCTCTATTGATTGCCCTTTGACAGTCTGTTGTTCTTGTTCTGAACTCCTTGAATATTTCTTATGAGATATATCTCTGAAAACATCCGAATCAACGCTCATACCCTTTATCTTTTCTGGAATCAATGAAAAAGTTTTCTCACTGAAGAAAACAAAGACCGTCTCGGAGTGGTTAATAAGATTTTTGATCTCCTCAGTAGTTGATCGAACATCCATTGGTACTGCGATTGCGCCGATAGAGACAATTCCAAAATAGACTATGCCCCATTCAGGCCTGTTTTCGAGTATTATTGCGACCTTGTCGCCCCTTTTTATACCAGTCTCGCTGGCCAGATAAGAAGAGATATTCCCTGCAAATATACCAAGGTCATGGTATGTAATGGACCTCCATTCATTGTCAAGATAATTAAAGGCTATGTTGGCCTTATATCTTTCCACTGAGTTCTGGAAAAGCTTAGGTATGGTCATCCTTTTAAATCTTACAGGGACCTGCCGTTGATCTCCGAGATTGAGTCCTCAGCAATCTCTCTCACCCCATCATCATCGTCATCCAGAAGTTTCATGAGATGGGGGACGATGTCCCTATCGCCTATCATGCCGAGTAAATATGCCGCATCGCCCCTGACCCTTGCGTCTTCATCATTAAGGTTCTGTATCAATCCAGGTATCGCCTTCCTGATGTTTTTTTTGTCTTCTTCAGAAAGGGTCTCTACGAGGGCAGAAATACCAAGCCTCACCCGTATCCTTTCATCCTTCATCAGATCGGCAATCATGTAATAGAGGTTGCTGTCATGCCTGTACATGTCTGTGATGTTTTCAAGAAAACCTTTCTCCATATAGTCTGCTATCATCTCTCTCAGGGCCTTGTCATCCATGGAATATGATAACATTTCTTGCCACAGCAATCCATAAGTGAGCCATTGGTTAAATAGTGCCACGCCTGCTATAGTTATTGACTTTTTAAGCCCTCTTTATGCTATAAAATATAGCTATGATTCAAAAGACAGAAAAAATCTGGATGGACGGAGAGTTTGTCAATTGGGATGATGCAAAAGTGCACATCCTGACCCATACCCTTCATTACGGTCTCGGTGTCTTTGAAGGCATAAGGTGTTATGAGACAGATAGAGGACCTGCCATATACAGGTTAAGGGAGCATGTAGAGAGGCTCTTCAAGTCTGCACATATCTTCATGATGAAGATACCATATACAGTTGATGAGATCGAGCAGGCAATCATAAAAACAATTTCTATTAATGGGATAAAGGAGTGCTATATTAGGCCTCTCGTTTATATTGGTTATGGTGCCATGGGGTTGTTTTCAAAGGATAATCCTGTAAGGGTTTCTATTGCCGTATGGCCCTGGGGTACCTATCTTGGCGAAGAGGGTATTAAGAGAGGCATAAGGATCAAGGTTTCCTCGTTTATAAGAAGTCATGTCAATTCAAATATGGCAAGGGCAAAGGTCTGTGGCTATTATGTAACGAGCCAGCTTGCAAAGAGAGAAGCCATATCATGTGGCTATGATGAGGCACTACTACTTGATGCGGATGGCTATGTGTCTGAGGGAAGTGGCGAGAATATATTCATTATCAGGAACGGAGTACTCAAGACAACCCCCCTTACTTCTATTCTGGAAGGTATTACAAGAGATAGTATAATGGATATAGCAAGAAATGAGGGCATTAAGGTAATAGAAGACCGATTTACAAGGGATGAGCTTTATATATCTGATGAGGCCTTCTTCACAGGAACAGCGGCAGAGGTGACACCTATAAGAGAGGTAGATGGCCGGCTCATAGGCAGTGGAGAGCCAGGGGAGATAACGAAGAGGTTACAATCCATATTCTTTGATATTGTTAGGGGTAAGAGAAAGGAATATGAATCCTGGTTGACATATGTAGGTTAAAGGTTTCCCGCTTTAAATATATTGTAACATTTATTGCCTTTTCTCTTAATCTTGATTATATCTTATCTTGTATAGATAGGAATTTATGCTAATTTAAAAAAACTGCATGTAATCTTATTTGTGTTCTCAGATCCGATCAGGTATTTCTCACTTTAAATAGAGATTTTTTAGGGAACTCCCTTAATTGGTCCATTTTTGGAACTCATGATTTGATGGAAAGGTGTATTGAGACTATAACTTAATAAAAAGGGCCCGGCTTTTACCGGACCCTTTTCCATTCTGATTTTACTGGTTACTTCTTATGGCACTTTGCGCAGTTTGCTGCATCGCCAGCCTTAAAGGCTTTAGTTCCATTGTGGCACTCGCCGCAGGACTTTCCAGCATTGATGTCAGCCATGGTTATTTTTGCACCTTTCTTCATCGGGAAGATCTTAGTGTGGCAGTCATTACATTTAAGACCCTTATCTGCATGGAGCTTGCCGTCAAATACGACCTTGCCTGCACCGCCACCTGCGTATTCAATAGTCTTTCCTGGAGGAACGGCCATTGCAGAGCCTATAAAAACAACAGCGATAGCAATTGTCAATAAAGCGATAACTATTTTCATCCTTTTTCACCCCCTTTCATGAATTAGTACACTTACAGGTAAAGCAATAAAAATGCCAGAAATTACATCGTTTTTTTGCCTGAAAAGTAAGGATGTATCCTCTGATCTAATTATCTCCTCCCTTACTATTTAGGGAAGTCCCTCCTTATTCAGGAAAAAAACGATATAACACTATAATAAATTTCTGTTGTTCATGTCAATCCACATTAGTGCAGAGGAAGCATCCCTAATTTCGTGATAGAAAAATAAAATAGGCTCACCTTATACTTAATTTTTAACCAAAAACAAAAATATAGGAGGTGAGCCTATGAAGGAGATAAAGATATCCTTCACAATAAGTATACCATTAAAGCAGATAGATATTCACTGTGTAGAGGATGAGTTATTAAAGAAAAGGGAAGAGGTATTTATAGAAGTAATGAAGAAAGTAATGGAAGAGATAGAGGGCCAGGCGATTGAGAGCTATGGGGTATGTTCTGATTGTGGTTTGACATTAGTAAGAAACGTGGCACTTGTCAAGAGAATTGTGTCTGTGAAGAGAATTTAGCGTTAAACATTTGTTTAAGTTCATAAAGGGCAGCCCTTGCTGCTGGCAAAGGCTT
>FWWM01004239.1_pt1 | contig 29454 bp, 23 predicted proteins | sample 2228351 | NCBI WGS metagenome assembly FWWM01 (sample SAMEA103939774, study PRJEB20133) | metagenome | reverse complement strand
CCAGCCGCACGACGTCGCCGCCGGCATCGTGATCGTGCGCGAGGCCGGTGGGATGGTGACCGATTTCGACGGCGGTCAGGCGATGTTCACGCGCAAACGGGTGGTCGCCAGCAATGGTTTGATCCACCAGGAGATGCTGGACGTGATACGCAACACATGAGGCCCGGCCTGCAAGGGATAGCGCATCTCGAAGCTGCGTTTATCCCCTGCTCATCTTCGTCGTTTACCGTTGCATTGTGATGAACACTGCTACCACGGCGCCGGCTTTCGAGGGCGAAGTCGCATTCGACTGCCCGGGCAACTATCAGGCAGCCACGCCATCCGCGCTCCGCTGTTCGAAGTGCAACCGGCCGCTGGCCGTCAAGGATGCCAGGCGCACACCAACCGGCTACGTGTGCCCCTACTACGTCAAGGCGCGCGTGGCGACGTTCTATACAGCCGGGCCGAAGCAGTACATCCTCTCCGTGCTGATCGCCTTCGTCCTGGGCATCGGCATCGGCTTCGTGCTGCAATTCGTCGGCCGGATCGGCTTCTTCGCGCTCATCCTCACGATCTTCGTTGGACCGGCTGCGGGTGGACTGGTCGCCGAGGCAATCCGGCGCGTCAACGGCAAGGATCGGGGCCAGCACATTTGGTTGGTCGCAGCGATCGCGATGGTGATCGGCGCTGCCTACTTCGCCGTGCTGCCTGCCATCTTCGCGCTGCTGGCCGGATCGCCCGGCTTTATCTTCGCGTTGATTCCGATCGTCGGATTGGTCATCGCGGTCACGACGCTGGTCGCGCGCCTGAGGTTCTAAAGAAACCAAAACTGCGCGAGCGCGACGCAGGGCGGGCTGGCAATCAGGTTACCTACATCGCCACGACGAAGGCAATGGCGTACTCGCGCTCGTGGGTGAGTGATAGCGCCCACTGCGTCAGGTGAAGCTCGGCCGCCAGGTGCACAGCTCGACCATGCAGGCGAATGACCGGCTTGCCACCGCGACCGTTGATCACCTCCGCCTCGTGCCAGCCGATGCCATGCCGCGATAGCGTGCGCACGCCGACTCCCAATGCTTTCGACACTGCTTCCTTGGCCGCAAAGCGCGCTGCCAGTTCCGGGATTCGTCCCCGGCAATACGCCAGCTCGTGCTGCGTGAACACGCGCTGCAAGAAGCGATCGCCGTAGCGCGCCACCGCCTCCTCGACACGAGGGACGTAGATGATGTCAACACCGGTCGTGAGCATGCGTCTCGAGAACTGCGAATCGAAGCCCCAACGCTTCGGTCACGGTCCGGCGGTTGCCAGGACGTAGTTCTCGGGGTCAAGCCACCGCTGCGCCGCGGCTTGCACGTCTGCGGCGGTGATGGCATACACCCGGTCCGGATACTCCAGGAGCCAATCCAGGCCACGGCGATAGCGCACCATGTTGAGGATCTGCCCGGCAATGCCTTCGTTCGTTTCCATCTGCAAGGGCAGCGAGCCCACGAAGTAGGCCTTGTTGTCGTCCAGCTCCGCCGGCCTCACCTTGTGCTCGCGCATGCGACGCATCTCGGACAACACGATCTCGACCACGCGGTCTACGGTGTCCGGGTGCGTGCCGGCATATACATTCCACGGGCCAGGGCCCAGGCCGCCTTCGAAATGACTGCCGATGTAATAGACCAAACCCTCGCTGCTGCGCGCGCGTTCACCCAGCCGGCCATACATACCGAACTGGCCAAAGATGCTGTTCATCATGGCATACGTCAACCACTGCGGGTCGAGCTGTGATGGACCCGGAAACCCGAGCACGAGGTTGGTCTGGCTTTTGCCGGGCATGCACACGTGTCTGTGATGGCGCCCGGCGATCCGCGGAGCCTCCAGACGAGTGTCGCGCGCCGGCCGGGTAGTCGCCCAATCACCGAAATGCGCTTCGATCAAGTCGCGCACGCGTCCGGCCCGCACTGCACCAACGACGACGACGACCATGTCGGTCGGGGCATAGAACGTCGCGTGGAAGCAGCGCACGTCATCGAGCGTAATCGCCTGCGCCGTCTCCAGGTAGCCATCCGCCGAGTAGTGATAGGGATGGTCGGCCGGATAGCACATCTCGTTGAAAGCCAGCCCGCACATCGCGCGGGTGCTGTTCGCACGCTCATGCAGACCGGTCAGCCACTCCGCTCGCTCTTTCTCCACCTCCGCTTCCGGGAATGACGGGTGGCGGATGACTTCGCTCGACAAACCGACGATGAGCGGCAAATCCTCGACCAGGCACTTGGCAAAGAAGCCGGTGGTGAACATGCCGCCATAGATGCTCAGGCTGGCACCCACCGACTCGATCTTCTCGTAGATCCGCGCGTAGGTGTGGCGACGCGTGCCGCGCATGAGGCAATCGGCCACGAAGCCGGCCAGACCGGCCTTCGAAGCACCCGAATCGAAAGGCTCATCGAGCGCGCCGACGTTCAGATAGCCACTGACCACGACGGCCGGGCTGGCGAAGTTCTCGTAGACATAGACATTGATCCCGTTCGACAGCAAGAAGTGGGCGACGTTCCCGCTGTGTGGCAGGGAAGGAATGGAGAGGCGTCTGCGGCGTGTAGAGCGCCTCGAGCGGCGTCGCACGTCGTTCTTCACCGGTCTGGGCATGGCGAGTTGGCCTGGGCAGTCGGCTGACCGTCTGGTCTGTGCACAGGCCGGCTGCAGGATAGTCATTCTAACCTGCCAGCGGCTGACCCGATCGGTGCGCGGATCTACTCCGGAGGGCGGCGCACGCCTTCGGCCAGATAGCAGCCGACGGTGACGTTGTCACGCGTCAGATAGCGGTTGGCGACGCGCACGACGTCCTCCGGCAACACGCGCGCCAGCCGCTCCAGAAAGGTCGTGAACCAGGTGTAGTCGGCGATGACCTCGCTGAAGCCCAGCCAGAAAGCCTGGTTGGTCGCCGACTCGGTGCCGAAGGCGACCTGCGCGCGCGTTTGCTTGATGGCTTTGTCCAGCTCGTCAGGTTTCACGCCGCCGCGCTTGACCTTCTCCAGTTCGAGCCACATCCTCTTTTCGACGCCGGCAACGCTTCTGCCGGACATCACGGTGGCCTGCAAGGTGTAGAGGAAGGGATCGATCGTCGGGACAAGGCCGCTGCCAACGTCGGCTGCATAGCCGGCATCCACTAGCGCCCTGCTCAGGCGGCTGCTGCGGTTGCTGGTGCCCCCTCCGAAGAACGAGAGGCCGCTCGCACCACACAGCACGGAATCCAGCGCCACCAGCGCCATGTAGTCCTCGTGGGTGGCGTGAGGCGCATGAAAGGCCAGCACCAGGTAGTCTGTGTCGCCTTCGCCGCGCACCACGACGCGTCGTTCCCCCCTTTGTGGAGGCTCGCCGGCGTTCACCGATGGAATCCGCGGCGCCGGCTTGAGCCGTCCGAAGCGTCGCTCGATCCGAGAGAGCATCTCGCGCGCGTCGAAGTCGCCGGCGAGCGCAACCACTGCGTTGTTCGGCGCGTAGTATTGCCGATAGTAGGCGTACAAGTCCTCGCGCGTCATCGCCTGCAGGTCGCACACGTGGCCGATGACTTCGTGGCCGTAAGGATGCGACTTGAAGGCAGCAGCCTGCACCTCTTCGCCCAACCGAAAGCCAGGGCTGTTCTCGTACATCTGCAGCTCGTTGAGGATGACGGTGCGTTCGCGGGCGACCTCGCGGCGATCGAAAAGGGCGTTGACCATGCGGTCGGCTTCCAGTTCCAGGGCCAGCTCGATCTTGTCCGCCGGCATGGTCTCATAGTACGTGGTGAAGTCGAGCCAGGTGAAAGCGTTGTTGATGCCCCCGTTGCGGGTAATGAGGCGGTCGAGGTCGGACTCCGAGTACTTCCGGGTGCCCTTGAACATCATGTGCTCGACCCAGTGCGAGATGCCGGTGATGCCGTGGTGCTCGTTGCGAGAGCCGACGCGATACCACACGCACAGCGCCGCGACCGGCGCAGCGTGCATCTCCCTGGCGATGACGCGCAGGCCGTTGGGCAGCGTGGCGTGCACGACGCCATCACTCAGGCGTTTGATCCTCATGCGAGCGGGTTGTTTGGTCCTGGCTCTTGGCTTCGTCATAGACAGGCCAGACTTTATCGCAAAAATAAGGGCGCAGGCGTGCGGAGCGCCTGCGCCGATCGCGATGGGTCCTGCGACCCTGGGGATCGTCGTCAATAGCCGCGGCCCACGCCACGATAGACAAAGCCAAGGCTGCGCATCAGGGGCGGGTCGTATAGGTTGCGGCCGTCCACGATGACCGGCTGTTTCATCACCCGCTTGATGCGCACCAGGTCGAGGTTCTTGAACTCGTTCCACTCGGTCGCCAGGATCAAGGCATCGCTGCCCTCGGCCACCTCGTAGGCATCCTCGCACAATTTGACGTTCTGCAGCACTTTGGCCGCATTGGGCATCGCTACCGGATCGTAGGCTTTCACCATGCCGCCGTCGGCCTGGATCATGCGGATGATGTCTATGGGCTGCGACTCGCGGATGTCGTCGGTGTTGGCCTTGAACGCCAGTCCCAGGACGCCGATGGTCCTTCCTTCCAGCCGGTTGAGATGCGCGCCGTTGTTGCCCACCAGCGCGCGCACCTTCGCGACGATGCTGCGCCGGGCATCGGCGTTGATTTGCATCACCGCTTCGAGCAGCTGCGGGTGTTTGCCCTGGATGTTGGCCATGTGGGCCAGCGCCTTCACGTCTTTGGGGAAGCATGAACCGCCGTAGCCGAGTCCGGCATCCAGGAAAGCGCGACCGATGCGCTTGTCGTAGCCCATTCCGGCTGCAACCTCCTTCACATCGGCACCCAGCGCTTCGCAGATGTTGGCAATTTCGTTGATGAACGAGATCTTTGTCGCCAGGAAGGCGTTGCTGGCGTACTTGATCATCTCGGCAGTGCGAAGGTCGGTAATCATGATCGGGCCGCGCAACGGGAGATACAGTTGCGCCACCTTCTGGGCTGCCTCCTCGTCCAGCGAGCCGAGCACGATGCGGTCGGGATTCATGAAATCACTGATGGCCGAGCCCTCGCGCAGGAATTCCGGGTTGCTCACCACGCTGAACGGGATCGGCCTGGGCTGCTTGTTTTTCACGATGTCCGCCACCCAGTCACCGGTGCCGACCGGGACCGTGCTCTTATTCACGATGATGAGCGGGTGGTCCATGGTTTGGGCGATGGTTTCGGCCGCTACGCGCACGTAGCGCAGCTCGGCCTCTCCGTCCACCCCAGCCGGTGTGTTCACCGCAATGAAGACCAGATCGGCCGGCCCCTCCGGGCAATTCAACGCCTCGGCATAGGACGTCGTGAACGACAAGCGGCCGGCCGCCAGATTGCGCCGCACCATCTCTTCGAGACCGGGCTCGTAGATAGGCAGGATACCCTGCTTGAGGTTCGCGATGCGCTCCTCGTTCACGTCAACACAGGTCACCCGATTGCCCAAGTCGGCAAAGCACGTCCCGGTGACCAGGCCGACGTAGCCTACGCCAATGACTGCTATGTTCTTCATATTTCGGACTCCCCCAATCGTGATCGGCTGTAATTTGCAATCGGTCGGGCAAATAGTAACCGGCGATCAGTCATCCCTCCGCCAGACCCATTCGCCAGGTGACTTCGGCGTTCAGGACGCTCCCTCCGGCTGCGCCGCGGATGGTGTTGTGCGCGAGTGTGACGAACTTGACGCCATAATCGCCGAACAACGGCTCGCGGCGCACCCGCCCCACCACAACACTCATGCCGCCAACGGGAGAACCGGTCAGGCGATCCCGCCGAGGTTGAGGCCGGTCAAGTTCGTCGCGCACCACAATGGGACAGTCGGGCGCGGTGGGCAATCCTGCAACCTGCTCGCAGCGAAACTCGCGCATCACGCGGACGGCATCCTCCGGCGTGATCGGCCGCTCGGTCTCCACCGACATGGTCACCAGGTGCCCGTCAATGACCGGCACACGGTTGCAGTGCGCGCTGAGGCCGAAGCCGGCTTCGTGGATCGCATCCCCATTCAAACGGCCCAGCAGCTTGCGCGCCTCGGCCTCCAGCTTCTCTTCCTCATTCTTGATATACGGCAGCACGTTGTCGGTGATGTCCAGCGACGGGACACCAGGGTAGCCCGCGCCGCTGATCGCCTGTAACGAGACGCAGAAGACGCGCCGGACGCCAAAGGCATCGTAGAGTGGCCGCAGGGTCATCGCCGGCCCACTCACCGTGCAGTTCGTGTTGCACACGATGCCGCCCTTCCAGCCTCGTGTGCGGCGCTGGTGGTGCAACAGATGCAGATGCTCGGCGTTGACTTCGGGGATGACGAGCGGCACATCCGGCGCCATGCGATGGTACGACGCATTCGAGAAGACGAGTAGGCCGGCCCGAGCGAATGCTGGCTCGGCAACGGCCGCCGTCTCGTTGGGTAACGCGCTGAACACAGCCCGCACCTCCGGCGCAGCATCGAGAACGGCGTCGGGATCGGTCGCGAGCAGCGTCAAGTCCCTCACCGCCCTGGGCATTTCACCCTCCACGACCCAGTGCGCAGCATCGGCGTAACGCTTGCCCTCGCTGCGATCCGAGGCCGTCAACGCGGCAATGTGAAAGAGAGGATGATCGTGCAGCAACTGAACGAACCGCGCTCCAACGGCGCCGGTCGCACCAAGGATAGCGACGGAAACTTTATCAGTGAGCATACGCAAATCGGTGGGCATACGCAAAGATGATACCGCAGCGATCGGCGATAATTTGCAAGCGCGAGGGACGAACTGTCTTCTACACCAGGGATCAGGATGCAAACATGAAGATCTTGCTAATCGGCGCAAACGGTCAACTGGGGCGCGATTTAATGACGGCGCTCGCTCACCACGATGTGCTGGGCACAGCGCGCGGCGCAATGGTGATCAAGGATGCTGAAACCGACTGGCCTTCGCCCATCGCGCTCGACGTGTGCGATGCCGGCGAGGTCCGCGCGACCGTAACCAGCTTCTCCCCGGCGGTGGTCATCAACTGCGCAGCCTACCACCGCGTGGACGACATCGAATCGGACGCCTCTCAAGCGCTGGCGGTGAATGCGTTGGCGGCACAGCGACTGGCGCTGACGTGCCGCGAGGTTGACGCCGCCCTGGTGCACATCAGCACGGACTACGTGTTCGACGGCGCCAAACGCGCGCCCTACGTCGAGACCGATCCGCCCAACCCGCTCAGCGCCTACGGCGCTACCAAGCTGGCTGGCGAGCTCCTCATCCGGGCGGCTTGGCACAAGCACTACATCGTGCGCACGTGTGGCCTGTATGGCCTGGCCGGCGCCAGCGGCAAAGGTGGCAACTTCGTCAACACGATGCTGGGCCTCGCCCAGGAAGGCAAAACCATCCACGTGGTGGATGATCAAACGTGCACGCCGACGTTCACCCGAGACCTGGCCCAGCAGATCGCGCAGCTGATCGAGACCCAGACCTACGGCACCTATCACATCACCAACGACGGCGCCTGCACCTGGTATGAGTTCGCCTGCGAGATCTTCCGCCTGGCCGGCTTGAATCCCGACGCGCACCCAATCACCAGTGCGGAGTTCAACGCGCCAGCGCGCCGCCCGCCCTACTCCGTCCTGGAAAACGCCGCGCTAAAAGCGCTGGGGATAGATCGGATGCGCCACTGGCGCGCAGCGCTGGCGGAATACGTGGCGCTGAAGCTGGCGAACGACTGAGACTGAGACCAGGCTGAGCCCATCACCCCCGCTCCGCGCGTCGAGCCGGGGAGCCGGTGCTCGAACGTCGAGCACTGCACTCCAGCAAGCTGTTAGACTTGCAGGCCAATCGCCTGCAAACGATGCCAACGACAACGTCTCACGCAATCGAGTTTCGCAACGTCTCGAAAGTCTTTCGCATAGATCGAGACCGACCGCGCGCATTCCAGCAATTGTTCATCCAACTCTTCCAACGCGGCCGAATGCGCGCGGCGGCACAGAAGGACGATGCTTTTTGGGCATTGCGCGACGTGAGCTTCACTGTTGCGCGCGGCAGCAGCGTCGGCTTGATCGGCACCAACGGCGCTGGCAAGAGCACGACGCTCAAGTTGATCAGCCGCATCATTCAGCCGACATCCGGGGTGGTGCAGGTCAACGGCCGGGTGACGGCGCTGCTCGAACTGGGCGCTGGCTTTCATCCGGAACTGAGCGGCCGCGACAATATCTATTTGAACGGCGCGGTGATGGGCCTCACGCGCAAAGAGTTGGATTACAAGCTCGACCGCATCGTCGAATTCGCCGAGCTGGAAGATTTCATCGACGTGCCGGTGAAGGATTACTCCAGCGGCATGTACGCCCGGCTGGGGTTCTCGGTGGCCATCCACCTCGACCCGGAGATTCTGCTGGTGGATGAAGTGCTTTCGGTAGGCGATCAGGCCTTTCAGCAGAAGTGCAACGAATACATGATGCGCATGCGCAAGAGCGGCATGACCATCTTGTTCGTATCCCACAGCCTGGACGCGATCGTGCGCAACTGCTCGAAGGCGATCTGGCTCGATCGCGGCCGGCTGCAGGCGCAGGGCGATACGCAGCACGTGGCCGATGCCTACTACAAACACGTGCTGGCCCAGGGCTCGGCGAGCGCTGCGCCGGCCAACGGCGACAATCGCTTCGGCAGCGGCGAAGCGCGCATCATGCGCGTCGAGCTGCTGGACAACGACCTGCGACCGCTTCACGTGGTGATGACGAACGATGAGGTCATCGTGCGGATGCACTACCAGACGACCAGGCGCATCGAACATCCACTCTTTGGCCTGGCGTTCTACGACGCACAGACCGGTGTGCACCTCGCCGGGCCGAACAACGGCATCTCACGCTACGACCTCGCACACATCGAAGGCACAGGGATCGTGGATTATCACATCGAGCGCTTGCCCTTTTTGCCCGGTGAGTACACGATCAACTCAGCCATCTACGACGCCGAAGGCGTGCATCTGTATGATGCGTGGATCGGCTGCGCGCGCTTGAAAGTGGCGCCGGGCGGCACGAGGGAGCGCTATGGCGTCATCGCGCTGGAGGGAGATTGGTCGCATGTCCCCTCGCTGTCCGAACCCCCAACGCACGCGCAACCGGGCGAGGCGACTCACGTCGTCCCTTGAAGTTTGGATCGGGAAGTCACACGATGAATCCGCCATCACCTTCGTCCAGCGGTTCACCCTTCGATGCCTGCTATTACGCAACCGGCTGCGGCATCCCATACGAGCGCAATGCAGCCTGGCTGAACTTCTTCAGCGGCATCGCCGATCGCATCGTGAGCGACATCCGACCACGCACGGTGCTGGATGCCGGCTGCGCGATGGGCTTCCTGGTGGAGGCATTGCGCGAGCGCGGTGTGCAGGCATGGGGCGTGGACATCTCCGATTACGCCATCAGCCAGGTGCACCCCAGCGTGCGCGAATTTTGCCGCGTCGGCTCGATCACCGACCCCTTCGAGCGCCATTACGACCTGATCGTGTGCATCGAGGTGCTGGAACACATGCCGGCAGCCGAAGGGGAGCAGGCCATCGCCAACCTGTGCGCCCACAGCGATGACGTCCTGTTCTCATCCAGGCCGGACGACTTCACCGAGGCAACGCACGTCAACGTGCAGCCGATCGAATATTGGGCCGAGCACTTTGCCCGCCATGGCCTCTTTCGCGACCTGGACTTCGACGCCTCGTTCGTCACGGCGTGGGCAATGCGGCTCACGCGCAGCCATCGGCCCGTTCATCGGCTGGTGCGCAGTTACGAGCGACGATTGTCCCGCCTGCAGGAGGAGAATCGCCAGTTGCGGGCTGCGCTGAACGAAGTGCGCAACGCGCCGGACCTGGCGCAGCTTCGCGAGGAACGCGATGCATTGCGCCGGCTGGTGCACGATTACGAACGAGGCAAATTCATACGCTTCATGCGCTGGCTGAAGGGCGGGTGAACAGTGACCCCATGACGCATCCCACTTTCGACGCCGCTGTCGAGCGCCTCACGAACGACCTCGATTTCTATTTGTGGACGTCTGCCGCCATCATCGCCGGCAGCCACGAAGCCGCAGGGCTGGTGACTGCGCTGCGCCTGCGCAAGATTCGCGCCTGGGGCATCCTGCCAGAGGAAGCACTGGCCGACGTCCCGCCCGAAGCACGCCCGCATTGCTTCGCCGGCACAGCGCTCGACCCACTGCCTCGTCACTACGACCTGATCGTGTGCCTGAGCGTGCCGGCGCCGCTGCCCAGGCTCGACCTGGAGCGGGTCGCGACGAACCTGTGCAGCCATGCCGAGATCGTGCTGCTGGCACCGGGTGCGACGTGGCCGGCCGAAGATTGGGCAGCGCTGTTCGCCCAGCATAGCTTCTTCCACGTCGTCTACTACGACGCAAGGTTCATCGCACCGGACGCGATGCTCTTTCGCAAGTCGCGGGATTCGATCGCCGGTGTGGTGTGGGCCTATGAGCGACGCCAGCGAGAACTGACCGAGCAGATCGCGCGATACGAACGAGGCCGATTCATCCGCCTGACTCGCCGGGTGCACGAAGCTGGCCAATTGCTGGCACGCGCAATTCGGAGGAAGAGCCATGCATCTGCATCTGCATCTGCGCCAGCCGCAGCCACCGGCTATGCAGCCTGGATCGCAGCGCACGAGCCATCGGCGAGCGAGCTAGAAGCGCAGCGACGACATCGCTTCGCATACGGCCCGCGCATCAGCCTGATCACACCGGTGCTCGACCCGCCGCCGGTCGCCCTGCAAGAGGCTATCGAATCCGTCGTCGCACAGACCTACTCGAACTGGGAATGGTGCCTGGCCGACGGCGGCTCGAGCCGGGCGGAAGTGCGCGACCTCCTCGCGGATGCATCGCAACGCGACGAACGCATCCGCGTCGTGTGGCTGGGAGCAAACCTGGGCATCGCTGCCAATTCGAACGCCGCTTTGCGCATGGCGACAGGCGATTTCGTGTTGCTGTTCGACCACGATGATCTGCTGGCGCCATTCGCCCTGCACGAGATTGTGCGCAAGTTGAACGAGGATGCAACGCTCGACATCGTGTGCTTCGACGAAGACAAGGTGACGGCCGACGGCAAAACGCGCCTGCAGCCGATGTTCAAGCCGACGCGCTGGTCGCCGGAGTTGATGCTCTCGGCCAACTACCTGATGCATGCCGCCGTTCGACGCTCGCTGGTCGAGGAAGCAGGGGGGTTCGACCCGGCGACCGACGGCGCGCAAGATTGGGACCTGTTGTTGCGCTGCACGGAGCGGACGAACCGCGTCGGACACGTGGCCAGGGTGCTCTACCACTGGCGCATGCTGCCCAACTCCGCCGCGAGCGGCCTGGCCGCCGGCAAACCCTGGGCGATTGACGTTCAACCCCGCGTCGTGGTCAACCACCTGCGGCGCATCGGCATCCCCGAGCCGAAGGCGGAGTTGCTGGCGCCGGGTTTATTCCATCTGACCTGGCCGGTCCGCGACGAGAAGGTTTCGATCATCATCCCCACCCTAGATCAACCGGTGCTCCTGCGTCGCTGCGTCCATTCCCTGCTCACGCTGACGGCCTACAGGAACTTCGAGGTGCTCCTGATAGACACGGGCAGCACCGACGGACGGGTGCTGGACTTCTACGCGGAATTGGCGCACGAGCCGCGCGTGCAGGTCCTGCACCGCGCAGGTGCGTTCAACTACGCAGCGACCAACAACTTCGGCGCGCGACGGGCCACGGGCGCGCATCTGCTCTTCCTGAACAACGACGTCGAGGTATTGGAGCCGGACTGGCTGGAGGAGATGCTGCGCTGGTCTCAGCGGCCAGAGGTGGGCGCGGTCGGCGCCAAGCTGCTCTATCCCGAAGGCACGATCCAGCACGCCGGCATCGTGCTGGGCGTAGGGCACCTGTTTGCCGGCGCGGCGGAGGATTACAACGACAGCCTGTTCGGAGGGCCACATTGGTATCGCAACTTCTCTGCAGTCACCGGCGCATGTCTGATGACACGGCGGGATGTATTCGAACGCGCGGGCGAGTTCGATGAAGCGTATGCAATCGCATTCAACGACGTGGACTTGTGCCTGCGCATCGCAGCACAAGGCTACCGGATCGTGTATACGCCTTTTGCCCGATTGCGCCACGAGGAAGGCGCAACGCGGGCGAACTATGTGCCCGAGGAGAATCACGCGCTGGCCGGCCAGCGCATGGGCGCGATCGTCGCCGGCGGCGATCCTTTCTTCAACCCCAACCTCGCTACCGACTCGAAGATTCCACGACTGTGCAGACCATCATAGGAGCATCATGAACCTGTTTAAGTCCCGTCCATCCACAAAGGCCACACCACCTCCAACAGCCATTCCAGAACCAGAGATCGAACCGCCGAATCCACCCAGTCGTGAGGCATTGCTCGAACTGGTGCAGTCCTTTCCATACTGGTATCAACACATCTATCTCGGTCGCGGCGTGTACACGCTTGCGTCGCCGTCGTTGCACAACCGGGTGTGGCACGCCGTCGCGGCCATGTCACCGGACGGATTGGCCGGCGCATCCGTGCTCGACGTGGGCACGAACGCGGGTTATTTCTGCATTCAAGCGAAGCTGCACGGCGCAGGCGTAGTCGTTGGCATTGACAACACCGAGGTGTTCCTGCAACAGGCCGCAGCGTGCCGAGCCATCTGGGGTATGGATATCGAGTACGTTGCTCTCGATGCACAAGACGTGCATCGGCTCGATCGGTGTTTCGACCTCGTCGTCTTCACCGGCATCCTATACCACCTAAAGAATCCACTCGGCGTCCTCGAACAGGTCGGACGCATGTGCAACGACGCGATCGTCGTCGAGACGGAGGTGATTTCACCGCACCACGAAAACGTGGTGCATGTGCGGCTGGGTGCGCCGGGACAGGTGGCGATGACGGCGTGCAGAGGTGGCTTCATGAAATTCATCGAACGTGATGAGCTGAACGGAGACTCGTCCAATTGGTGGATTCCAGACACGGAATGCGTGCTGGGCATGTTGCGCACCGCAGGCTTCACACATTTCTCACAACCGCATTACTTTACCGAGACGCGCATGATGGTCGTGGCCAGCAAGCGCCCACAATCCATCCTGCGTCTGGCGTAGTCCTGACATTCAGCATGGCATCACCGCCCTTCGCCTCCGTCATCGTCCTGAACTACAACGGTGCGCACTTCCTGCCGGCCTGCCTCGACGCCTTGCGTGTGCAGACGTATCCGGCAGATCGCTTCGAGGTGATCGTGGCCGACAACGGCTCGCAGGACGGTTCGCTTCACCTGTTGCGCAATGCGTATCCGTGGGTGCGGGTGCACGAGACGGGGGGCAACCTGGGCTTCTCCGGCGGCAACAACGCGGCAATCGCCGTTGCGCGCGGCGACTACATCATCCTGCTCAACAACGACACGATTGCCACGTGCGATTGGCTCGAACAGCTCGTCGCGGTCGCCGAGCAGCATCCGCGCGCCGGCATCGTCACCGGGCGCATTTGGCTGTTTTACGATCAACTGGAAGTGACGGTGTGTTGCAGCGAACCCCTCCCCACTCCTCCCAGCGGAGGCCAGGAGGGGATTCCGTGCGAGCTGCGCGTGTTCGATGTGGACAGCGGTCTGTCATGGGGCGTCGTGCAATATCTGGATGGCTTTGGCGGCTGGGAGCCCGACGCGTCCGGCTCGCACTGCCGACGGATGAGCGGAGGCCGGGGAAAGATTGGCGTGCCCGTGCCGAATGGCAAGCTCGCCGCCTCGCCCTCTCCCGGCTTCGCCCTGCGCCTTCGCCTGGCCGCGCATCCGCCGGCGATGATCACGATCGGCGTGGACGAACGCCCCCTGGATTGCGTCGCCGTGGGGAGCGAGCCGCAGGACTACCTATTCGAGATCTCTTCGTCCATTGCGGCAGCAGCCAGGCCGGTGGTACAGAACGCCGGCTCGATCATCTTCAGCAACGGTGCCAGCCGCGACCGCGGCACCATCGTCAAGAACAACGAAGCACTCTACGAGGTGGACCGCGGTCAGTTCGACGCGATCGAGGAAGTCTTTGCTGCATGTGGCGGCAACATGCTGATGCGACGCGAGATGCTCAACGACGTGGGTCTGCTGGACGACGACTTCTTCATGTACTACGAAGACACCGACCTATCGTGGCGGGCCCGCCTGCGGGGCTGGCAGGTGATTTATGCACCGAATGCCATCGTACGCCACGTACACTGCGGCTCATCCAAGGAATGGTCGCCGTTGTTCTCGTTCAACGTCCAGCGCAATCGGCTGGCGATGTTGATCAAGAATGGCACGCCACGCCAGGCGCTGGGAGAATGTGCCCGCTATGCCGTCTGGGCGACGAAGCTGCTGGCTAGATCATCCGCAGCCTCGGTGTTGGCGCGACCGGATGCACCTGCACAGCGAGCGCGCGCGCTGTGCGCGATGCGGGTCGTGGGGTCACTCGGGCGCAGCCTGCCGTCGTTGCTGCGCAAACGCACGCACATCCAGCGCACGCGAGTGACGCCGCAAGGTGAGATAGCAAAGTGGTTTCATCCAGTCTGATTCAGCAGAGATATGAAGATCGGGATCTATAACCGCTGGCTGGCCACGATGGGCGGAGGCGAGAAGTTGAGCCTGTCGGCAGCGGAGCACCTGAGCCGTTCTCACGAAGTGACGGTGATCAGCCACACGCCGGTCGAAGTGGACGTCCTGGCGCAGCGGCTGAACCTGGACCTGGCGAATGTGAAGTTCGATTTCGTGCCCGACGAGTCGCCCGCGTTGCTCGAAACGCTCACCGGCAACTACGACGTGTTCATCAATGCCTCGCACATGGACATTCCCCCCACACGCGCGCGGCACAACGTCGCGCTGGTCTACTTCCCCGGCCAGATCCACCTCGATCTACCGGCCAGAATCCGGGCCCACGTCGGGATGGCGATCCGAAAGCTGCTGTTCGTGCCCACCTTCGCCGATGGGTTCTACGGCGCCGAGATCGTGGACGGCAAACCGTATCGTCGCACGAGCGATTCCATCTGCATCGAGATCCCACCCAGCCGCGCCAGGCTGACCGTGAAGTTCGCCCTGGCCGCGCAACAAGCGGGCGTTGACCACGCCACGATCTACGCCAACGGCCAACAGATTCAGCATGTCGCGTTGCGCACCGCCACCCCGACGCCATGCGTGGTCGAACTGAACGGCGCAGGAAGGCACGCCAACCAGATCACCATCACCTGCGCGGGTGCGCCCGGCAAAAGTGATCGTTTCTACATGGCGCTCACCGATTTCGAGATCGAACACCCGCGCTACCGGTTGTATCAATGGCTGTTCGAGGACAGGTTCAAGGAATGGGGGCTGCGCCTGCACGGCGTGCCGGCACAACTCTCGACGGCGCGCATTGAGCGCCTGGCGCAATACCAGGCGATCTGGTCCATCTCCGAATTCACTCGCACATGGGTGCAGCGCTACTGGCGACGCGACAGCGAGATTCTGACCCCGCCGGTGGACGTGGAGGCGTTCGCGCCAGCGCCGGACGGCAAACGAAACATGATCTTGAACGTCGGTCGCTTCTTCGCCGGCAGCCACAACAAGAAGCACCTGGAGATGGTCACGGCGTTCAAACATCTAGTGGACGGCGGCCTGCGTGGCTGGGAACTACACCTGGCCGGCAACCTCACACCCGAGCCGATGCACGTCGAGTATCTCGAACACGTGGAGCGCGAAGCGCAGGGCTATCCCATCGTGCTGCACGTCAACGCGCCGTTCAGCGAATTGCAACGGCTGTATGGCCAGGCGGCCATCTACTGGCATGCCAGCGGCTTCGGCGAGGATGAGACGCGCGAGCCGATCAAGTTCGAGCACTTCGGCATCACCACGGTCGAGGCAATGGCGGCGGGCTGCGCGCCGGTGGTGATCGCGAAGGGCGGCCAGCCGGAGATCGTCCAGCACGGGCGCAACGGCTTCCTGTGGCAGTCGCTGCCCGAACTGCAATCGCTCACGCTCAAGCTGATCCATGATCCAGCGTTACGCGAGCGGCTGGCGGCGGTGGCGCTGGCCGACTGCAAGCGATACGACAAGTCGCACTTTCAAAAGCGGCTGGATGAGTTGATGCGACAGTTAGTGTTGCACAATTGATAAACGCATCCCACTGGGGATTCATGAGCAATCTAGACTACGACAGCAGCGTGTATTACCGGGGTCGCTACTGGAACGACTACGACTACGTGGTGCGCGAGATCAATCGGCGCATCAGCGGCGACCGCGACGTGCCGTGGACAGAGCGCTTTCGCAAGACGGTCGGCGGGCGTGTGTTCCGCAAGGCGCTCATCCTGAACTGCGGCAACGGTTGGGTCGAGCGTGACCTGTTGCAACGCGGGTTGATCGCCGAGGCGGTCGGCGTGGATTACGCCGAATCGTTGCTGGACGACGCACGAGCGGCGGCTGGCGACTTGCCTGCGCGCTATTACCGGCTCGACACGAACACGGCCGCGTTTCCTGAAGGCGGCTACGACCTCGTGGTCAATTTCGCCGCCGCGCACCACATCACCTACGTAGATCGCGTCTTCAGAAAGCTAGCTGAGCTTCTGCCCGAAGATGGCTACTTCGTCAGCTACGACTACGTTGGCCCTCATCGCAACCAGTACGGCGCGAGGCAGTGGCTGGCGGCGATGGCGCTCAATGCGCGCTTGCCATCGCACATGCGCCACACCATGCGCTATCCTCACCTGCTCACCATGAAGCTCACCGACCCCAGTGAAGCCGTGCATTCGGAGTTGATCGTGCCGGTGATGAAGCGCTACTTTCACATCACCGATCACAAGCACATGGGCGGCGCGCTGGCCTACCTGGTGCTCACGCACAACAACCGCTTCTACGCCGCATCGCCCGACGAGCAGGCGCACTGGCTCAGGGTCATTATGGACGCTGACGCGGATTACCTGCGCCGCCATCCCGATTCTTCCCTTTTCGATTACATCCTGGCGCGACCGAATAAGCGCAGCCTGGAACAGACATCGCAATTGGACGAATGGACGCGCGAGGAGACGCAACGGGAAGAAACGGCGCAGCGGAACAACGGCCTGTATTACCGGCAGACGCTGTATGCCGTGATCTTCTACCAGCTGGTCAGCAGAGGCAGCGCCCTCAAAAAGTGGCTGCTGCGACGTGGTTCGTGATCTGGTTGCCCGGCAACCACACTCACCCCCTACGGGCGTCGCCGGCAGCCGTCCGTCATCTTCACAACCTGCACGTCGCTCAGGCTGACGCGTCACCCACGCCCGCCAACGTCGCCTGAACGCAAAGCGAAAAGCTAGCCTGCCCCGTTATATTCCTCCGCCGTGTCACGCACACAACGACCGGACACGGCTGCATAAGAGTAGGAGCCGCGAGTGCGTTCGACGTGTATCCCTCCTCTCTTTGCGATGTATCTCCGCGCACCTCACCTGCTCACTCAAGAGGGTCCCCAGCAAGGGGTCGCAACTCGCGCGGCAGCCCGTTTACCAGTCAAGAGGATCCAGGAGGCTTGAGCGATAACATGCAACTCGAAAGAGGTAAAACCGGTGCGCTGCCCCGGCGCGCCGTATCACTCGTCGTCGCGCTGGCGGCGGCCCTTGGGCTGAGCATTCCTGCCACGGAAGCGCAATCACCGGCCAACGTCGAGGCGAACATCATCCGCGTTGCGCCGTCGGGCAACGACACACCCGGCTGTGGCTCCGCAGCCTCACCATGCCGGAGCATCGCCTTCGCCGTTAACCAGGCCGCAACCGGCGACGAGATCCGCGTCGCAGCCGGGACCTATCAAAACACCGGCCCAGAGGCGGCTTGCTCGTTCCTGATAGACGCCGTCGTATGCGTGAATGGAAAGTCATTGACCTTGCGTGGCGGCTTCTCGACCAGCAACTGGTCGTCCCCCAACCCGTCGGCCAACCCGACCATCATTGACGGTCAGAACGCCTACCGAGGCGTAAACGTCGTCAGGGCCAACCGGTTGACGATGGAGGGCTTCACCATTCGGAACGGACGCGCAGGGCCAGAGGCAGGTGACCCCAACGCGTTCGGCGGCGGCATGTCGGTGATCGAAGGCGTAGTCACTCTGCGCGACATGGTGTTCAGCAACAATCAGGCTGCCGGACAGGATACCAACTCGGATCGCGGCGGGGCGGGCGCCGGCAGCGCACTGGCCATCCGCCTGTCGCCGGCGGGAATGTCATCTACGCTGGAGCGCGTCTCGTTCGAGAACAACGTATCGGTCGGTGGCACGAGCCCAGGTCGAGGTGGCTATGCGTTCGGCGCAGTGTTCATTTACGCATCCAGCGTGAACATCACCAACTGCACCTTTACCGGCAACCGTGCGCTGGCAGGTAATGGCGGCAGCGGCATAGACGGCGGAGGCAACAAAGCCGATTCCCTGGGCGGTGCCGTTGCCCTGCAAGGTGGTGCCTTCGCCATCCTGAGCGGCGTCCAGGCCATCGGCAACGAGGCCGTCGGCGGCAACGGTTCACAATACGGCGGCGGTGCCTTCGGCGGCGGCGTGATGTCGGAGGATTCATCGGTTACGATCCTGGATTCTCAGTTCAGGTCGAACGTCGCTCGCGGCGGCAACGGCTCGGCTGCAGGTGGATTGGCCGGCGGCGGCGGCATCCTCACCTTCAATTCGGGCGCCAGGATCGAGCGTGTCCAGGTCATCGCCAATCGCCTGTTCGGTGGGAACGCCAGCAGCAGCGGCACCGCCGGCACTGGCGGCGGCGGCGGGCTATGGCTCTGGCGCGCGCGACAAGAAGCGCCGCCCGTGGTCGAGGTGCTGAACACGATCGTCGCCGACAACTCGCTGGAGATGGGCCAGGGCAGAAACATAGGGGGAGGGGGTGGCGGCATGCAGGTGCAAGGGCTGACCGCCAATCTCACCCACGTCACGCTGGCGCGCAACCGGCTGGGCGCAGGGCTGGTCGTCGGTCAAGCATTGTCCGTGGTTGAAGCGCCCGGCGTGAGCGCGACCACGGCCAACTTGAGCTACAGCATCGTGGCCGATCATGCCGCGGAGACATCTGGAGCAACGGCCGTCGTGGTGTTACAAGGGAATACGCTGAACATGAATCGCGTCCTCTTCGCCGGCAATACCAGCAACCTGAACACCAACGCCGTGCCCTTGCCGCCGGGCGGAATCAACGGGCTGCAAACGACGATCAACGCCGGTAGTGCGGGCTTCGTATCGCCCGGAGCGCCGAACTACGACTACCGCATCACGCCGAGTTCGTCGGCGGTGAACCAGGCCATCGGAAGCAACATGCCGCACGACTTCGAGTTGCAAACGCGCCCCAACGGTCCGAATCCCGACCTCGGCGCCGACGAACTGGGGAGCAACGAAGCGCCACCACCGCCGCCCGATCCATCGAGCTTGACGAACCAGGTTTACATCCCGGTCGCTACCCGATGACGAGGTCATCCGGGCTGGCCATCATCCGCTGCGGCACGCGCCACGGCGCAACGAGCGGGTCGAGCCTGACGGGCTGAGATGCGATGGCTCTGCGCACTTGCATGAATTGACGCAGACCTCGCAACCCTTCCCATCGTCCAGCCAGATGGCTCCACTCACCGCGCGCCAGTCCGGCATACATGATGGCGGCCAGGTCGTAGAACACGATGATGGGCGCATCGCGCAGGCGGGCGTTCTTCGCCACCAGCCACACCTTGTTCCGTCCCAGCAAGCGATGCTTGAACGACGAGCCTTCGACGCTGGTGGCGCTGGTGTGGTGCAGCACGCGCGCCTGTGGCACATACACACAGCGCCAGCCGGCGCGCTGCGCCCGCCACGCCAGATCCACATCTTCCAGGTAAGCGAAGAAGCGTTCGTCGAACAGGCCGATGTCGTCGAGCATAGCCCGGCGATACAACGCTGCGCCGGCCGATGGGCCGAATACTTCGCACGCGCGCATCGCTTCGGGCGAATGAGCCGGATAGCCGCGCAGGCGATCCCAGGCGATGGCCGCGCGATCCACGGCGACGCCCGCACTTTGAACCAGAGCAGGCCGGTCGGCGAACAGCATCAGGCTGGCCGCTGAACCGATTTTCGATTTACGTCCCCGATCCCGTTCCTCGTTCCGAGAATCGGAACGGGGATCAAGGGAATTTTCGATTCCAGATTGCGGGTCAGTCGTCTGGCGTCTGGCGTCTGGCATCTGGCATCTGGTGTCTTGCGTCATCGCCTCGACGAGCGCCTCAAGCCACTGCGGCTCGGCGCGAGTGTCGTCGTTGAGCAGGGCGATGAACGGCGCTTCGCTGGCGCGCACGCCCTGGTTGCAGGCGGTGGCGAAGCCAATATTGGTCTCGTTGCGGATCACGCGCACATCCGGCTGCGCGGCGAGCCATTCGCGGCTGCCGTCCTTGCTCGCGTTATCCACAACGATGATCTCGAAGTCGCGGAATATCTGTGCGCGAAGGGCCGCAATGCAGTCGGGCAACCACGTTCGGCCGCGCATGGTGGGAATGACGATCGAAACGAGCGGCGCACTCACGCAGCGATCAGTATACTGGCAGCCGAGATGAAATCCGACCTTCCCCGCTTGATGCAAGAGCGCAACCTCGACGCATTGGTGATCTTCGGCCCCGACGGCTTTGGCTCGGCCAACGCCCCTTTTACTTACTTCATCGGCGATGCACACGTGACCACCGGCGCGGTGATCGTGAAACGCGACGCCACGAACGATTCGGCCGCCGCGGCTTCGCAGGCCTTTCTGATGCACAGCCCGATGGAGCGTGAAGAAGCAGCCAAGACCGGCCTGCAACTGATCAACAGGGCAGCCTATAAGCTACCGGACATCATCCGGCAGAAGAACGGAGACCGCCTGGCAGCCGAAGTGGAGTTGTGGCGACGCGTGTTCGGCGACCTCGGCATCGGCAGGCGCGTGGCGTTCTACGGCGCCGACCACGTCAACACTGCGTTCAACCTCCTCAACGCGCTCGATCGCCAGGGAGTGTGCGAGGTGATCACCGAGCAGGAGAACGACGTCATCAGCGCGGCGCGGGCGACGAAGGACGCGGACGAGGCCGCGCGCATCAGGGAGACCTGCTGGCTGACCGAAGCGGTGATCGGCGCAACGCGCGACTTCCTCCGCGCGCATCGCGTCGTAAACGAGACGCTGGTGAAAGACGATCACGGTCCATTGACCGTCGCCGACGTGAAGCGTTTCATCCGCCGCGAGGCTGTAGGACTGGGCCTGGACATGCACGACTGCATCTTTGCCATCGGTCGCGATGCCGGCATCCCCCACAGCAGCGGCACGCCCGACGCCCCGATCACCCTCGGCAAGACCATCGTGTTCGACATCTTCCCGCGCGGGCCGGGCGGCTATCACAGCGACATCACCCGCACATGGTGCCTGGGCTATGCGCCCGACCACGTCCAGCAGGCCTACGCACTGGTCATGCAAGCGCACGACCTGGCCGAGGCGTCTTTCAACACGACCGATCTCACCTACACCTTCAACGAAGCCGTATGCGACCTGTTCGAAGCGCATGGTCACCCCACCCTCCGGCAGAACTTCGAGACGACGTGTGGTTACATGCACAGCCTGGGTCACGGGTTCGGGCTCTCGGTGCACGAGCCGCCGAGCATGAGCCTGAAGGGGCTGCGGCCAGACGAGCAATTTCAGCCGGGCACGATCGTGTGCAACGAGCCGGGCCTGTACTACCCGGACGATCCTCGCGGCGGCTGGGGGATGCGCGTCGAGGACGACTACTGGTGCAACATGGACGGCCGGTTTGAGCGACTGACCGAGTTCGATAGGGAACTGATCGTGCCGATGTAGCGCGATCGGCTCATCAGGCCCATCTGAAAACTCACGGGTGAGGCTCTTGGGTTAGGCGAAGGCGATGCCTTCGCCTAACCGGTGGGGTTCCGAATAACAGGTCGTTAGCCCGGTGGCAACGTCACCAGCCACAGGTTGCGGTCGCGTGCGGAGAGAAAGACGACCTTCGACCCATCGCGCGCGACGTCCCAGTCTCCGTTGGCGATCTTGAACGGCGAGCCCGCTTCGGCAGCGATCAACCGCTCCGAGCGACCTGTCGTCACGTCGAGCTGCCAGAGCTCATCGCCCGGCGCGCCGGGACGCAGCGGAACGTAGAGCAGGCGCCTGGCGTCGCGCCAGCGGAACGCGCCGAAGAAATCAAGTCGCTGCGGGGTGGGCGCGGGGCGCTCCATGTCGAGCAGATACATGCCGTTCTGCGCACGATCGTGTGCCTGGGCCACGAAGTATGCCAGCCACCGTCCATCCGGAGAGATGGACGCCCCCCTGAGCCGTTCTACGGCGATGAGATCGCGGGTGGCGCCGGTATCCACGTTCACCAGGCTGAGCGTTGCGCTGGGATCGCTGCGATTGACCCGGCCACCGATCAGTAAGCGCTGCGAGTCCGGCAGCCAGCCCAGCGGGCCACCGCCGAAGCGCGTCGCGATCATCCGCACACCGCTGCCATCTACATTGGCGACGTAGATCTCTGCGCGACGCACGTCGAACCCACCGGACTCCTGCAGCACCGTCCAGACGACGCGCCTTGCATCGGGCGAGAACGCGACGATGCGGCCGCCATTGTTGATCGTCCACCGCGCGCCATCGCTCATGCGCTCGACGACGGTCTGACCGTTTCGCAGATCGAGCGCCAGCGACAGGTCGCGGCTGAAAGGTCCCGGCTGCTCGGTGAACAACTCCGGCGGCGACAAGGGCCGATCGGTCGTCACGAACCAGACACCCGCCGGCGCGTCGAGCGAAGGACGATCGAGGTAGAGCACGCGCGAGCCGTCGGGCGAGAAGAACGGCTGCACGCAACACTGTCCTGCGGTGAGTTGCAGGAAGGATGGCGTCGCCTTCGGCGTAGCCGTTGAAGGGACGGTTGGCGCAGGTCGTCGTGCGCCGGTCGCTCGCGTGGCAACGATCGTGACCGGCACGGGCGCGGACGTTGCGGTTGGCGAAGCTTGTGCAGACGCAGCGTCATTCGCACAACCCGTCAACATCACGCCGGCCAACGCAAGAAGAAGTGTCTTTTTCAATTTTCAATTTTCAATTTTCAATTCTCAATTCCTCAGCGCCAATCCCTCGGCCATGTGCGCGCGAACTCGTTGATGAGCGGCCCGCCAAAGCGGATGTCCGGCTGGTCCCAGACGCTTTGCCACTTGCGCGGATCGTCGAGGTCACGTTGAAAGCCGCGCCCAAACGAGCCGACCAACATGAGCGCATCCCAGTCCGCAGCGATCAGGCGGTGTGGATTGAAGGCACGGCTCAGCGTGCGGTCGCGAATCTCCAGGTGCAAATGTGGCCGCGACGTGCAGGTGAGGTCCGGGTCGCCGGTCAACCCGATGACCTCACCCCGACGCACCGGCTGGCCGACGCGCAGCAGAGGCCGCTCCAGCAAGTGGCCATAGAGCGACACATAGCCGTTGGGATGGGCGATGAGCAGATTGTGCGGCAGCGAGCCGTGCTCGGGCGCATCCACTTTGAGCACCACGCCTTCGCCGATTGCGACAACGGGCGTGCCACAGCGCGCAGAGAAGTCAATCCCGAAGTGGATGCCCTGACCTGCGCGGTACCATTCTCGACGGCGCGCGAACGCGCCGGTGCTGTTGCCATAAACCTGACCCAGCAGCCACGTGTCGAGGCCAGGTGGCTCGGCAAAGGGAAGACCAAAGAGCGCCTCCGGCTGTGCCGCTGCGGGTGAGGGGGCACATGTCAGAACGGCCACGAGCGTGGTTGCAGTCGCGAAGAGCGTCAGAATCGAACGACGACGCCCACATCCCGTCCTCATGTTGGTCATTCTATGCAGCGAACCTGTGAGCGTGCTGAGGGCACGAGCTGCCTTATCCGAACACGATCCGCCCCTCGCTCATATCCACGATGCGGGCCAGTGACTCAATCGGCACACCCAGTACACTCAACGCAGCACGACCGCCTTCGAACGTCTTCTCGATCAACGCGCCGATGCCGACGATCTCTGCGCCGGCGGCTTTGGCGATGCGCGCCAGGGCAAGGATGGTCTGGCCGGTGGCGAGGAAGTCGTCAATGATCAACACCCGTTCGCCGAACTGCAGATACTCCGGCGAGGCCATGATCTCGACATCGCGCTTCTTCGTGTGTGAGGGCGCGGTGGTCAAAAACACAGTATCCGGCATGGTGATCGGCTTAGTTTTGCGGGCATAGACGACCGGGATGCCGAGCGCAAAGCCGGTTGCCAGCGCCGGCGCAATGCCGCTGATCTCGCAGGTCAGCACCTTCGTGGCTTTCGCATTCCTGAACAACCAGGCGAACTCTCTGCCGCATTCCATCATCAGCACCGGGTCAACCTGATGGTTCACGAACGAATCCACTTTGAGGATTCCCTGGCCCATGTTCTGGCCTTCGGCGAGGATGCGTTCTTCGAGCGCTTTCATGACGGACGCGATTATAGGAGTTGGGCTGCGCATCGTCGCTGGTAACTCGAGGCCGGCGATCACGAGAGGCCAGCCCCACGCACTTGCCGCAAAATCGTATACGCGTACAATCGCATACGATTTGACCGATCTCACCCTCACCCGCCCAAAAGCCGCCGCTACGTCGGAGTGGATCGCCGCTGCGCTCCGCCAGGCGATTCTGCAAGGCGAGTTCAAGAGCGGCCAGGCCCTGCCGCAGGATGAGGTTGCCGCGCGCTTCGGCGTGAGCAAGATCCCGGCGCGCGAGGCGCTGCTGCAGCTCAAAGCTGAAGGGTTGGTCACGTTCTACCCCAACCGCGGCGCCGTGGTCAGCGAGCTTTCGGCCGAAGAGGTGGACGAGATCTACGCCATGCGCATCGTGCTGGAGACGCTGGCGCTGCGTCGGGCTATCCCGAACATGACGCGGGCCGACTTCGTGCGGCTGGACGGCCTGATCACGATCATGGATGATGAGCATGACGCCCTGAAGTGGAGCGAGCTGAACTGGGAGTTCCACGCCGCGCTGTATCGTCCCTGCAACATGCCGCGCCTGCTCGACGCGATTCGCACCCTACACGCCAACGTCCAGCGCTATGTGGTGATCTATCTCACCAGCGTGAACTATCACACCGAGGCACAACGCCAGCATCGCGTGATTCTCAAAGCGTGCCAGCGGGGCAACGCTGATGCTGCCGCTGACCAGCTGGCAAGGCATCTGGGGCAAGCGGCGAAGAAGATGACGAACCTGCTGCAGACGTGAGAGATCCAGGAGTGCCGATGACGATCGCGCAGAAGATCCAAACCACCGAGGCCGGCGACACGGCCGACATCATTCCCATCCTCAAGAACATCGAGCGGAAGTTGCTCTGGCTGAGCACCTTGATGATTCACCACGCCAACAACGTGCGGCCCAACCCCGACAAGACCAAGGTTGGTGGGCACCAGGCCAGCGCTGCGTCGTCGGTCAGCATCCTCACCGCGTTGTATTTCTACTTCCTCAAGCCCACCGACCGCATCCTGGTCAAGCCACACGCTTCACCAGTCTTCCACGCCGCGATGTATCTCATGGGCATCTTGCCGCGATCGTATCTGACCCGGCTGCGCGAGTTCGGTGGCATCCAGTCCTATCCCAGTCGCACGAAGGACAAGGTGCCGGTGGACTTCAGCGGCGGCTCGATGGGTCTCGGGCCGGTCGCGCCCACCTTCGCCGCGCTCGTGCAAAAGTACGCTCAGGCACATTTCGGCCACACCACCGCCGACCGCTTCATCGCCATGAGCGGCGACGCCGAGCTGGATGAGGGCAACATCTGGGAGGCGTTGATCGAGGAGGAGCTGCAACACCTGTCCAACACGATCTGGATCGTTGATTTGAACCGGCAGAGCCTCGATCGCATCACGCCAGGCGTGCGTGCCGCCAAGCTCAAAAAGTTGTTCGCCGACTGCGAGTGGAACGTGCTGGAAGCCAAATACGGCCACGACTTGCAAGCCGTCTTCGCATGTCCGGGCGGCGACGCCCTGCGCCAGTGCATTGACGACATGAGCAACGAGGAGTACCAGCATCTCATCCGCAGCGACGGCGCCACCGTGCGCGAGGCGCTGGGACGTCATCGCCGCGGCAAAGAAATCCTGCACTGCGTGCGCCATGTGAGCGACGATCGCCTGCCGTCGCTGCTGGGCAACCTGGGCGGCCACGACCTGCAGCTCCTGATAGATAAGTTGCACGAGGCCGAACGCACGACCGACCGCCCCAGCGTCATCTTCGCTTACACCATTAAGGGCTATGGTCTGCCGATCTACGGCGACCCGGCCAACCACGCCGCGCTGCTCAGCACCGAGCGCATCCACGCGCTGCGCGCCGCCTTCGGCCTGACCGAGGAGACGCAGTGGGATGGCTTCGATCCCGGCTCACCGGAGGGGCGATTGTGCGCGTTGCGCGGCGAGGTGTTGCGTTTGCGGGAACGCGCCTGCTCCGTGCCTCCCGCGCCGATCACGGCGGCGGACGTGCCCGATGAACTGAACGCGACAGCCATGCCGGTCGTCTCCACACAGGAGGCATTCGGCCGGGCCATGATGCGCCTGGCCGACGTGCCGAAGGTCGGTCCACGCATCGTCACGTCATCGGCCGATGTCTCGGTCAGCACCAACCTGGGGGGCTGGATCAACAAAGTTGGCACTTTTACCCTGCGCGAGACAACCGACTACGAAGCCGGCCGCGCGCGCATCTTGAACTGGCAGCTCGGCAAGAAGGGCCAGCACATCGAGCTGGGCATCGCCGAGATGAACCTGTTCTCGCTGATCGGCCAGATGGGCATGGCGCACGAGCTGATGGGCCAGCTGCTCCTCCCGATCGGCACGGTATACGACCCGTTCGTGTGTCGCGGGCTGGATGCGATCATCTACGGCCTGTATTCGGGAGCCAAATTCATCTTCGTAGCCACGCCCAGCGGGGTGACGCTGGCGCCCGAAGGCGGCGCACATCAGTCGTCGGTCACGGCATCGCTCGGCATCGAACTGCCAGAGCTGGACTACTACGAGCCTACCTTTGCCATCGAGGTCGAATGGGCGCTGTGTGAGGCGCTGCGCCAGTGCTGCGACCGACAGCACGGCCGTTCGTCGTACCTGCGGCTCTCGACCAAGCCGATCGAGCAAGCGATGCTCGAACCGGCGTTGCAACGGCTAGGCAAAGACGAGCTGCGACGGCAATTCCTGGCCGGCGGCTACGCCTTGACCACATCCCCCTCCTCACAAGGCAAGGGGGATGCGCTGCTCCACATCGTCACCACCGGCGTGATGTTGCCCGAAGCCGTCGAGGCCACACAGTACCTCGAGCGCGAGGGAGTGCGCGTCAACCTGATCAACCTGACCAGCCCACGCCGCGCCTACGATGACTGGCACGCCTCTCAGCAGCGCGGCGACGATGCACATCACCTCGCGACGCTCATCCCCGCAGGCACGCGCCATGCGCCCATCCTGACCGTACACGACGCCGCGCCACACGCGCTGGCCTGGGTGGGCAGCGTCTTCGGCCAGAAAACGCGTGCGCTGGGCGTGGATAAATTCGGCCAATCCGGTTACCGCGCCGATCTGTACCGCTACTTCCACATCGCCCCCGAGAGCATTATCCGGCATGGCTTCGAGCTGGTGGACGAAGCGCTTTACTTTGGATCAACGGGGTGATGCGCCGCCTCAGCGCGACGCGCCGATCTGCGCCGCGGCATGACCGGTAGCAGGCTTCGCGACAGGGACAATCCGGCCACATCGGGTAAAGTTGAGCCCTGTGCGAAAGTTGATCGCCCTGTGCGCGCTCGCGCTGACGGCGTGTGCACCGACTGCCGCGGCAGCCCCGGCGAGCACCGCCGGCCTCACCGCCCCGGCCACCTACTACCCGACGCCGACGCCGTTTCCCACCTGGACGCCGGCAGCGCCGCCGACTGCCACGCCGTCGCCCTACGTGCCACCCACCGCGACTTCGGCGCCGACGGCGACGGAGACGCCTGAACCAGTCGTCCTGCTCGCCCTGCCGGCCCCGCCGACGACAGCACCGCCGGCCGCAACGCTCGCGCCCGTGCTCCCACCCACACCGATCCCGCTGCCATTAGCCACGTCTGCGGATATCGAAGCAGCACCGCGTACACTTGCGCTCGCCGCCAGCATGTCGGGTGACCTGGTTGCCTCGACCTGTCCCGCCTTGTCTTCCGGCTATGACCTCGTGCCCATCGAAGGGGCGCCTTACAAGAATAACGCGTTGACGGATTACAACCCCGACCTGCGGCTCTCGGTGATCGGGATAGCGCCGGCAGACGCGCCTCCGATGCTGACGGATTACAACGGCGCAACCGACCCCGACGCACCCAAGCTACACGGCCTGTTCCAGCCCAATCGTGTGCCTACATTCGTTCGCACCTACCTGCGCTTCGATTGGATGTGGAACGAAACCCAGGGCGAGCCCTACGGCACACGCGGCGGACCGAACGTGGACTGGCCGGCTGCTGCTCTGGAGCTGGCAGCGATGCCAGGCGAAACGATCTATCCACCCGCGCGCAACCCGGTCATCTACAGCGGCGGCGCCATCGCGCTCGTGCTCTTCGCAGGTGAGCGCGAACTCACCCTGGGTTATTCCAGACACGATGGGGTGGACATCGGCTATGTGGTGCACCTGATGAACCTGTGCGTGGACCCGAACCTGGTTGCACTCTATCGCGCCCAGCTCAACGGCGGGCGACGCGCCACCGGCTACCTGCCGGCCGTGCGCAACGCTCAACCAATCGGCACAGCCACCGGCGCACTCATCGTCGCCGTGCGCGATCGTGGCGCCTTCCTCGACCCGCGCTCCCGGAAGGATTGGTGGTAGAGGCCTGACCTCCGAGTTCGCCCGGACTCGGAGTCCTACGCTCGACATACTCACACAAACGAACGCCGAGCGTGGGACGCTCGCATCGTAGCCATCGCCGGCTCGTATAGGGCGAAATACATCCCGCGTCGGGCATATGGGGCCATGACACGCTAGACTCCTCTCCGTCCATATAGACGAACACATGGACGACGCGGCGGTGCAGAGCAAGAGGGATCTGTCACTCGCCCAAATCCACGCTCGACGGAGGGAACTCATGCCGAAGTCCGGCAGAATCTTTGTCGCCCATCTGCTCTTGATTGCCAGCGTATTCGTCGTCGCCGGCATCGTGCGCAGGAACGACGCCCACGCCTACATCAGCAGGCAATCCTACGCCCTGCACAACCCTGAGTCCTGGATGACGATGTCCGACGAACCCAACCGCTCGCCGGAGCAGTCGAATGCCACACCCAAAGTCTGGCTACCGCACGTGAGCAAACCCGGCGGCAGCGTCGGCAGATGCGGCGAGTCCATGACGGAGTGGCATCCACCCGTCATCAACGGTTGCGCCACCGGCCACGAGCACGGCGACCCACCGCCGCAGTGGGTCTACGACGCAGGATACAACCCGAGTTTCGAACATTCGGCCAACACGCCGAACGAGAACCAACTCAAGCACACCAGCTTCAAGGGATTCCGGCTGAGCGACGACGGGGTGGACATCTACGTCATCGCCCACGTAGACACCAACCCAAGCGGGCACAGCTCTCGCTTCCACTCGTATCAGGTCTGGGCACG
>FWWM01005122.1_pt1 | contig 29476 bp, 30 predicted proteins | sample 2228351 | NCBI WGS metagenome assembly FWWM01 (sample SAMEA103939774, study PRJEB20133) | metagenome | reverse complement strand
TAGAACACCCAAAATGCGCCACTCCGTCGTCCGAAAAGGCGCCGGGAACGCTAGGGCTTTTCAAAGTTCTAATCTTTGGGCCTTTCTTACAGTTGCCGTGACTCTCAGTAACATAAAATTGTACCGCCGACCTATGGTCGGCCTGGCGGTACAAAAAGAGGTGCAACATTAAATCTTTGAAAACCCCTGCGGAAACGCACAAACCGCTTGATTTTCGATTGGTAAGGTGCAATTCATGACCCTGACCCCACCTCAGGGAAAAATCGTTTGTCTAAACTCGAGATACTGTCTTTGGACCACCCCTCCAAAGGAGAATGCCATGCCCGAACCAATAGCTGCATTTGTTACTCTGCTAATCAGCCTGACCTGGTTACGAGCGATGGACTTTGCCGCTCATCGAGGCTGGCTCGAAAGCCGTTTGAGCCGCAAGATTATTCACATCGCCACTGGACCAATCTTTGTGCTCTGCTGGTTTCTCTTTCGCGAGAGCAGCGCTGCGCGCTGGTGGGCGGCGGCGATCCCCTTCCTGATCACGGCGCAATTTGCCCTGATCGGCCTGGGAATTGTCAGGGATGATGCGGCTGTTCAGGCCATGTCGCGCAGCGGGGATCGACGCGAGATTCTGCGTGGACCCCTGTTCTATGGCATTGTCTTCGTCGGTCTTACCCTGCTGTTCTGGCGCGATAGCCCAATTGGAATCATCGCTCTGATGCTGATGTGTGGCGGAGACGGAATCGCTGACGTGATCGGCCGGCGCGTGGCTTCACCACGCCTGCCCTGGAGCCGGGAGAAATCGCTGGCCGGATCACTCAGCGTATTCCTGGGTGGTTTTCTTCTGGCGGCACTCGTGTTGTGGGTATACGTCTGGGGTGGAGTTTTCCCACAGCCATTTGAAGGGTATCTGCTGCGGCTGGGTGCGCTGGCCTTGCTGGCCACAGCAGTTGAGTCACTGCCATTCCGCGATGTGGATAACCTTACCGTCCCTCTGGCCACCGTCAGTGCAGGACTGTTGCTTTTCTAGTTTGCATTTTCGGAGCGCTCCTCATTGAGATACATCACCTTGAACGCTTCCGCATAGCGCAATCCCTTCTCCCGGCCTTGCTCGGCAGCCCATTCGCGAGTCATCCTGGCAGGATCCCACCCTGTCAACTGACTCTTGTGCTTGCGCAATGCCTTGATTTTGATTGAAATCGTCGACTCAATATCCACCCAGGTGTCGGGCTTCTCGACGCCGTGAATGTATACTCGTCGCACACGATGCGGTTCATATCCCTCTCTGAGCAGTTCGGGAAAGATCAACCGTGTCTCCGCGGAGGGAAATACTGCATAGAGAGCTGCCTGGGCTGCTGCCCGATGGTCAGGATGGTTAATGTAATTATTGCCATAAAAGATCGCCTGGGGATCACCGATAACCACCACTTCGGGTTTATACTTGCGAATCAGACGGGTCAGATCCCTGCGCAGAGCAAGACTGGCTTCCAGTTCCCCATCCGGGTACCTCAGGAAGATCGTTTCCTGGATGCCAAGCACCCGATTGGCGGCCCGTTGCTCGCGCTCTCGGATGCGGGCCAGGGTGGGTTTGTAGGTCGCATCGTGATCGGGATGATTGGAGCCAGCATCACCACTGGTGATGATCACTGATACGATCTGACAACCTGCCTGAGCCCACTTCGCCAGGGTGCCGGCTACAGTAAATTCCTGGTCGTCTGGATGGGCATGGATAGACATGGCTGATTGGGGGATGAATTCTTCTCGTTGATCTTGTTCGGTCATAGCGTCCCTCCTACCAGGCGAATGGAATCTGTGCTTCAAGGCAGTAACTACCTGCTCTGGGTACTCTTTGAAAGCAGCACGAATGGGTTTTGATCTGTTCGGACACACGCCGAAGACCTGTCTCACGCACTGTGGGGTAAGTCTCCGATTTGCCCTTGCATGTCAGAGCCTCGCGCCGCAACCACTTCCTGATAGATGGCCAGTTGGGCTTTGCCTACGTTGGGACGGCAGTTGAACTGCCGTCCCAACATTACTCATCGGATACATGCGCCACAGGCAGGCAATTACGCTTCAAGACTTAAGCAGAGCAGATCCTTGCTCAAGCGATCGTTGAGGTCCCTGCAAAAACGAACTGTAGAACATGCCGAGAACGCCCAAAAAACGCCTCCAGGGACTCGGCGGTAGAATAACCTTACTTTGCCGTGGAGTCATCGTTGATAGCGGCATAGGGAAAAATTTTCTCGATGTGCTTGAGGATAACACGGTCACATCAACCGAGGTAGCCATGACTGTCTTGCAGGATCATCGGTTTGATAAACACAGCCCTGGTTCAACGGCTCATGGGGTGTTTTCGCAAGAGTTTAACACTTCTGCCAGATGAACCACGCGCAGAGATTTCCCCTGCCGCCTGAGACCGCCGGCAATATGCATCAGGCATCCCGCATCCGGCACAACCAGCGTAGCAGCGCCACTGGCCTCGATGTTCTCTATTTTACGAGCCAGCATCTCTCCCGACAGTTCGGGATGGATCACCGAAAACACCCCGCCAAAGCCGCAACATTCATGACCGTTCGGCAGTTCGACGATCTGCGCCCCTTTCACCGCAGACAGCAGGGTGCGTACAGCCTCATCGCTCTCCAGACCGCGCAACGAGTGACACGAAGGATGGTAGGTCAACGTTCCCTCCCAACGGGCGCCCAGGTCACAGACCTGCAACCGCTTCACCAGATATTCGCTGAATTCATAGGTACGCGCTGCCAGAGCCTGGGCGCGCGACCGCCAGATCGGGTCATCTCGAAACAATTCCGGGTAGTTGTGGCGGATCATGTGGACGCACGACCCCGATGGGCAAACCACTTCCGGCGCCGCAACACTCCCTGAAGGCGGTTCAAACGCCCGAATCAGAGATTGCGCCATCGAACGCGCTTCGCTCCACAGACCAGCATTGAATGCAGGTTGACCACAACAGGTTTGCGCGGGAGGAAACTCTACCGTCACACCCAGACGAGAGAGAATGTTGACGACCGCCTCTCCCACTTCTGGATAAAAGGTATCTACCAGACAGGTCACAAACAACTGCACATGGCTCATGCCAGCATTGTAACTTAATTACCGACTTTTATTACACTTTTTTCCTGTGGTATCATTGCTCCTGCCATGGCCCCTTTCCTGACACGACTCCCCAATGGCTTTGATCTGCCCCGCCGGATCATTCGGCTGGGTGAACTGGCATACAATCTGTGGTGGACATGGAACCCCGACGCCACGCGCCTGTTTGCAAACCTGGACTCGGACCACTGGGAACGCATCGTCCACAACCCGATCGTGATGTTGCGCACCGTGGGACGTTCCACGCTCAACGCGGCCGCACTAAACCCTGATTACCTGAAACTGTACGACCGCGTGATGGCTGATTTTGACCGTTATCTCTCCGAGCACAACACCTGGATCGCCCTTCATCACCCCGAACTGCTCGGCCGCCCGGTAGCGTATTTCTCGATGGAATACGGCCTTCACGAAACATTGCCGATCTACTCCGGTGGTCTGGGTGTGCTGGCCGGCGACCACTTGAAAGAAGCCTCTGACCTGGGCCTCCCCCTGGTTGGCATTGGCTTCCTGTATTCCGAAGGATACTTTACCCAGCGGATTAGCGAGGACGGCTGGCAAGAAGCCATCAACCACCCCATCAAGGTCGAAGAACACCCCTTCTTGCTGGTCACCGATACGGACGGACGGCCGGTCACCGTTGAAGTGGAATTTCCCGATCGGGCCATTCGACTGCAGATCTGGGAGGTGCGCGTCGGCCGCGTCCCCCTCTATTTGCTCGACGCCAATCTGCCCGAGAACAGCGAAACCGATCGAGCGCTCACTGCGCGCCTCTACTGGAGCGATTTGAACTTCCGGGTGGCTCAAGAAGTATTGCTCGGCGTAGGCGGAGTGCGGGCCCTGCGCGCCCTGGGATATGCTCCCTTTGTCTGGCACATGAACGAGGGCCATGCCGCTTTCCTGGTCCTGGAGCGGGCGCGAGAATTGACCGCCCAGGGATATTCCTTCCAGGAAGCAGTGGAGCAGACCCGCGCCGCCAACATTTTCACCACCCACACCCCGGTGCCGGCGGGTAACGATGAATTCCCCCTGTGGTTGATTGACAAATATCTGGCTGCCCTCTGGCCACAACTGGGATTGACTCGCGAGCAGTTTATGGACCTGGCGCGCCACACTCAACCCTGGGGAGAAACCTTCAGCATGGGTATTCTGGCCCTGCGTCACTCTGAAGGACGTAACGCAGTGAGCGAACTTCACGGCCGGGTGGCCCGCCGCATGTGGCATTTCCTGTGGCCTGACCGTCCAGAAGAGGATGTGCCCATCACCTACATCACAAACGGTGTGCACACCGCCAACTGGGTGGCCCGCCGAATGCGCCAGTTATTCGATCGCTACCTGGGTCCTGACTGGCTGGAGCGGGTGGATGATCCTGACCTGTGGCGACGCATAGACGACATTCCTGATGCCGAATTTTGGGAGGTGCGCCTGCACCTGAAGCGCCGACTGGTATTCTACCTGCGCGAACGAGCCCGCCAACAATGGTTGCGGGGCGTACACCCGGTACAGGTTATCGCGTCAGGGGTGCTGCTCAATCCCTACGCCCTCACGATCGGCTTTGCGCGCCGCTTTGCCACCTATAAGCGCGCCGGCCTGTTGATGCAGGATGTGGATCGCCTGCTTAACCTGATCAACCGCCCCAATATGCCCGTACAGATTATCTTTGCTGGCAAAGCCCACCCGGCCGATGAGCCTGGCAAGCAACTCATTCAGCACATCTACCGCACGGTCAAGAAAGCCGAAACGGGCGGGCGACTGGTCTTCCTGGAAGATTACGATCTGAACCTGGCCCATTATCTGGTGCAGGGCGTGGACGTATGGCTCAACACCCCGCGCCGCCCAATGGAAGCCAGCGGCACCTCCGGCATGAAGGCTTCTCTAAACGGGGTGTTGCATTGTTCTGTGCTGGATGGCTGGTGGCGCGAAGCCTATCACGGACAAAACGGCTGGGCCATCGGCAACGATGCCCCTCTGGATGCTCCCGTAGATGATGCACAGGATGCTGAGAGCCTGTATCATCTTCTGGAAGAGGAAATCATCCCGCTGTATTACGAACGCAACGACGATAACATCCCCTACAAGTGGATCACCCGCGCCAAAACAGCCATCAAAACCCTGGCTCCCCAGTTCAGCACGCGCCGCATGGTCAAGGAATATCTGGAGCGGTTATATCTGCCAGCCCTGGCATCGGCAATGGAGAAGGTGCCAGCAGATCGTTCTACCCCGGCCAGGCGAAAAAGGTAAACCCATGACGCTCGTGAATCAGCCCTTGCCCGATTTTGTCCTGCCTGATCTACAGGGTCATCTCCATCGCTTGAGCGAAGGACGTGGTCGAATTGTGATCCTCAACTTCTGGTCTTGCGAGTGCCCGCACGTGGAACGAACAGACGCCGACCTGCTGGCCGCCCTGCGCCGTTGGGGCGAGGCGGTGTTGCTGTTGCCGATCGCGTCCAATGCAAATGAGTCGGCTGAGGCGTTGGATCGCGTTGCTCGAGCGCGCGGCCTGCCCTGGGTCCTGCGAGATGCGAATCAGGAGGTGGCTGACCGCCTGGGGGCTATGACCACTCCCGAGGTGTTCATCGTAGATCGGGAGGGAGTCCTGCGGTATCACGGTGCCCCTGATGATGTGACCTTTCGCCAGCGCACCCCTACCCGCTCCTACGTGGAAGAAGCGATAGACGCATTGCTGGCCGGTAACCTGCCCCCTGTGACGGAAACCCCGCCCTTTGGCTGTTCTATCGTGCGTCAAATGTGATTCGTGTTAAAATCAACTTGTGACCACGATCCCACAGCGCGTCGCTTTCCTGAAGAAAATTCATCTGTTCCGGACTCTCTCAGAGGCCGATCTGACCACTCTGGCTGAAGCGCTCAGCGATCGCCCGGTGACGAAAGAAGAGGTGATCCTGCGGCAGGGCACGCCGGGGGAGGCTATTTTCCTGATTTACAGCGGCACGTTTAAGGTCTACCAAATCAACAGGAAGGGACAGGAGAACATCCTGGCGTATCTGACCGATCGGGATTTCTTCGGCGAAGAGGAGTTTCTCAGCCGAAGGCCATGTGTGGCTTCGGTGTCGGCCCTGACGGATGGGCATGTGTTGGTTTTGCGTTACGACCAGTTGACCACGCTACTCAAGCGCTTTAAGACACTCCGCACCAGTCTGCAGATAGATGTGAATAGCCGCCGTCTGTGGCGCCGTTTGCATTTCCCCTGGGTGCGCCCAGATGAGGTGGTGTATTTCATGGCACGCAAACATCCGATTGTCTTGTGGCGATCGCTGGTCTTGCCCATTTTCTCCTTCCTGGCACCGGCTTTCTTTCTGGTCTGGGGGGTGTTTACAGGCGCCATCTGGCCGTTTGCTATGGCCGTGGTGCTCATTCTGGCGATCATCGGCTGGATCATCTGGGAGATCATTGACTGGAAAAACGACTATTACATGGTGACCAACCAGCGCGTGGTCTGGGTGGAAAAGGTGATTGGGCTGTTTGATAGTCGCCATGAGGCGCCTCTTCACACCATCTTATCGGTAGACCTGGCTACCGACCCCATCGGGAACATTTTTGACTACGGTACGGTGATCGTCCGCACCTTTGTCGGCAAGATCCCCTTTGAATTTGTCAGCCATCCGGCGCAGGCTGCCCGAACGGTGGAAGAATACTGGACCCGCGCCAAAGATCAGGTTCTCAGCCAGGAAAAAGACGCCCTGAAGAATGCCATCCGCAAACGTTTGGGGTTGCCCATCCCTGAACCCCCGCCCTCACCGATCCCTCCTCCCTCTCCGCCAGCCAGAAAACCCAGCCTGATCGGGCTGGCGCTTTCCAGCCTGTTCGCCACGCGCACCGAGGAAGGGGACAAAATCATTTACCACAAGCACCCCTATGTGCTCCTGCGCAAGGTCTGGGTGCCCACTCTGATCCTTCTGCTCCTGTCTGGCGGGTGGCTGGTGCGCCTGGTGACTCTCGCCATCGATCCCGCGCCAGAGGTCTACGTCATCGCCCGGCAGGAGGGGAGATGGGTGGCAGACACGCTGGTGCTGACCCTGCCCATGCTCGCCATCCCCTTCGCGCTCTGGTGGGGCTATCAGTATTGGGATTGGAAGAACGATATCTTTATGGTGACTTCTGATCAGGTGATTGACATTGATCGAAAGCCTCTAGGCACAGAGCAGAAGCGCTCCGCCCCTCTGGAAAACATCCTGAGCACTGAATCGGCGCGAATCGGCCTGGCAGGGAATCTGTTGAACTTTGGCACGGTATACATCTCCGTGGGCGGTTCTAAAATGGAATTCCAGGATGTGGCCGACCCGGCAACAGTACAATCCGATATTGATCGCCGACGCATGGCCCGCGCTGCCGCCAAAACCGCGGCTCAGGTCGCTCAGGAGCGGGAACGGATTGCCGAATGGTTTGCCATCTATCACCTGAGCGCCGAGCAGTTTCGGGAAGAACAGCGCAAGCGCGATCAAACTGCCTCTGGTTCTTCGTAAAACCAGCGCATTCGGCCATGGGAGAGTTTATGCTACAATATCCTCCGTAGAGGTGAAAGTATGCCGAAACAGACGTTTGACGGCGTCATTGAAGCGGTGCGCTATTCGCCCCAGGGACAGATCGAATTCGTCCGCGCCTACGAACGACGCGGGGCCGCTTTTTCCGATTGCCTCCTGCTCGATCGGGCGACCTTAATCCAACGGCTTAAAGCCCGCAAACGCTTTCTGACCGGCAGGCGTCTGGAACGCCTGGCCGGCACGTTTGAGACCAGCCGGGAGGTTCAACTGATAGCCCGCAACGGGCAGGAAATCATCGCCACCCGGCCCGATGCCGGGCACGACATGCTGGAAGGTGTGCCGGCCCTGTAATCTCCGCCGGGCAAACAGGTTGGAAGTCCCACATGAAAATCATTGATCAGACGCCTCTGATAGACGAGAAAGGTCAGCTCAGCCTGATCAATCGCTTGAAAGGCATGTTGACCTATGGCTACTCCTGGCCCGCCAGACTGCAGGCTCAACAGGTGATCGTTGACTATTTGAACCGAGTCCTGGAACGGGGGTACGTCCTCATTCGCAATCAGGAACTGGGCAAAAGCAAGATCGTTGTGCCTTTGCTCCTGATAGGTTCAGCCGGCATCTACGTAATTTACCCCTTACATGAAAAAGGCTTCTATCGGGCTCAGGAGAAAGAATGGTATTTTCTTGGTCGTGCAGACTTTGAAGTGGCTCCAATCAACGTTTTGACGATCGCCTCTCGCTTGGCACAGGCAGTACAGGTGTTTCTGGAACGACAGGGAGTGAAACTGGCTGCGCCGGTAGAAGCGGTGGTCATGGCTACCGATCCCGGAATCTACATTGAATCAATTCGCCCGGTGGTGCGGGTGGTGATGTTCGATGCCATTGAGCGCTTTGCCGCCGGTCTGCTCACCGCTCGCCCCCTATACACCGCCATTCAGGTTAACGATCTGGTCGATCACATCGAACATCCGCGTCCCCTTCGCCCGGCTCGGGCTCCTTCGGCAGAGGAAACACCCCCTCCCGCCCCAACCGAGGAAGAAGAAACCGCCACAGCGTACCCCTTCCAGCCAGCCACTGCATCGCGTCTGCAGACCATTCTGCACGCTCCCCAGAGCGACCAGCTCATCGAAACCGCCCAGGAGAGATGGGAAGAAGAAGAACCCGGCGGCGCTGACTGGCTTTCCAAAGAACCTGCGCCCAAGTCCGCTTTGAAGGACACCTCCGCCCCCACTGTGTTCGTCCGCAACCCGCCTCCACCGGAAACGGCCTCTGCCCCTGCCCGACCAGCCCCTCGACGTCGTCTGTTTGGCCTGACTGTTCCGCAACTGATTGTGTTAGCCGTGTTAGGGTTGGTCGAACTGTGTGTCGTGATCGGGGGAGTGATCCTGATACTCAACCAATTCCAGCCTTGAACCAGCCATTTCTTTCCATCATCATCCCTGCCCACAACGAAGAAGTGCGCCTGTCCCACACGCTGGAGCAGGTGTTCGCCTTCCTGGAGACTCAGCCCTACCGGGCTGAAGTGATCGTGGTCGAAAACGGTAGCACCGACCGAACCCTGACCATCGCTCAGGAATACGCACAACGTCACCCGACGCTGCGTGTGATCCATGAAGAACGGCGCGGCAAAGGGAATGCAATACGTCGAGGCATGTTAGCGGCAAGTGGTGACTATCGCTTCATGTGCGATGCCGATCTCTCCATGTCCATTGACCAATTGCCGCGCTTCCTGCCCCCCCTAGCCCAGGCCGATCTGGTGATCGCCTCGCGCGAGGCGCCTGGAGCCGAACGAATCGGCGAGCCACTCTACCGTCACCTGGGCGGGCGCTTGATCAACCTGGCCATCCGCCTGCTGATTCTGCCTGGCATGCACGATACCCAATGCGGCTTCAAATGCTTCACGGCGGCGGCTGCAGAACGACTCTTCTCACGCCAGACCCTGCCCGGCTGGTCTTTCGACATCGAAATTCTCTACCTGGCGCGGCGCTACGGCCTGACCATTCAGGAAGTCCCCATTCGCTGGCGTTTCGACAAGGCCACCAAACTCAGCGTCATTCGCGACGCCCTGCGCATGATACGCGACATTTTCGTCATTCATGCCAACGCCTGGCGCGGCCGCTATGACTGACCCGCCCGATCTCTCCCTGGAACAACTTCTCTGGCAAAATGGACCAATGGCAATTGCGGGAATGGACGAAGCCGGACGCGGCGCCCTGGCCGGCCCGGTGACCGTCGGCATTGTCATCCTCCCGGCCGACCGCCCGCTTCTGGACTCCGCCCTGCGCGGGGTTCGTGACTCCAAGCAGATGACTCCCCCCGAACGGGAACGCGCCGCCCAGATCATCCGCCAGATCGCCTGCGGCTGGGCTCTGGGCTGGGCCTCGGCTGCAGAGATCGACGCCCTGGGCATTGCGGCGGCCACCCGCATAGCCGCTGAACGCGCCCTGGCCGCCCTGCCTGCGCCTCCCGATTACCTGCTCACCGACTTTCATTTGCTTCCCGATACCTCCATCCCCACCACCTCCCTGGTTCATGGAGACCGCCGTTCCCTGAGCATTGCCTGTGCCTCCGTGCTGGCCAAGACGGCTCGTGACGCCCACATGCGCCAGATGGACGAACACTACCCTGGCTATGGCTTTGCCCGTCACAAAGGATACGGCACAGCCTTCCATCGCCGTGCCATCCTGCAATGGGGCTATACACCCATCCATCGCAAAACCTTCATCTTCTCTCCCCCACCTCGCGACTAACCGACTACCCGACCAACGACTACTCAACTAACATCTCCTCCAACACCCGACGCGAAGCCGCATCCACCACAGCATGGAGACTCTGTCCATGAGCATCCATGGTCACCACCACCGGGAATTCTCTAACCTCGATCACCCACAACGCCTCTGGCACCCCAAATTCCAGTTTATACACACCGTGCACCTTCTGAACCGTCTGCGCCAGGAACGAAGCCGCGCCCCCGATGGCATGAAAGTACACGCCTGGCGTCTCCTGACAGCCTTGCAGGGTTTTAGGCCCCATCCCGCCCTTGCCGATCACCCCCTTGACATTGAAATGCTTCATCACATCAGCCTGATACGGCTCTTCCCGAATCGACGTAGTCGGACCAGCAGCCACGAAATGATATTCTCCATGCTCGTCTTTAGAAACCACGGGTCCACAGTGATAGATCACACCACCGTTGAGCAACTTCTTCAGGGCCTCATACACCTGTTCATCATCTCCCTGGGGCGAACGAGACTTCTTGATAAACGTCTCCACCATCCATTTATGGGCGGCGTCGCGGGCGGTCACCATAATGCCCGTCAGCGCGACCGAATCGCCCACATGGAGACTGCGGATCACCTCATCGCCAATCGGGATCGTGATTTCACGCATGGTTGGCCTCCAAACGTTAATCGTATTCCACCTGATCGCCTCTGACGATCATCTTACGCCTTCGATACGCCCAACACATATAGGAGACGGTCACGAAATACGAAGCCGGCAGGCGGCTCAGGCCGACGATCTTCGTATCCAGCACCGTCGTTTTGCCACCGAACCCCATTGGGCCAATGCCCAACCGATTGGCCTCCTCGGTCAGGCGTTCTTCTAACTTTGCCAGTTCTGGGTCAGGATTGCGGACACCGATCTTCTCAAACAAGACCTCTTTAGATTTGAGATACGAAGTGCCGCGGTCTCCGCCGATCGCCACACCCAGGATGCCCGGCGCGCAGCCCTGACCCTGAGCTTTCTGGACGGCATCTAACACCACTTTGCGCACCCCGGCCAGGTCGCGCCCGGCGCCCAATTCGTTATCGGGCAGCGAATACTGGCGACCGACGTTCTCACATCCTCCACCCTTGAGCATCAACTCGATCACCAGGGGTTGATCGACATCCACCTCTTCAAAGTGGATATAAGGGAAATCATCGCCTCCCAGATTGTTACCGGTATTGCGATCGTAAATAGCGTCCACCGCATTGGGTCGCATGTAGGAGCGCCGGGTGGCTTCTGCCATGGCATTGCGGATTTGCTCGCGCAGGGCCCGGGTGCTCCAACCTACCGGATAATAGACGTAGAAAATGGGAGTTCCGGTGTCCTGGCAAATCGGGGTGGATTTCTGGCGAGAGATCTCAATATTCTTGAGGATCGTCTCCAGGGCATTACGGGCCGCCGAGCCAGGTTCTTCTTTCTCGATAGCCGCTCGCAGGCGCTCTTCCACATCCGCCGGCAGGCTGGTTGAAGTGCGGCGGATCAACTCGATAATCTCATTCGTCAGGTCTCTCATAGGACTCTCCATTGGTCAACCTCGAAACGCAAGCGTCTTCTGCATGATACCCCAAAACGCAAAAAAAGTGCAAAAATTATCGCCATTTCCGACAACCCTGTTTGGTCTCAGTCCAGGAGAGCAAACCGACCCTGATTTTCATTACCAAACGCCAGATGACCAGGCAACACGGTAGGGCTTTTCAAAATTCTAATCTTTGGGCCTTTCTTACAGTTGCTGTGACTCTCAGTAACATAAAATTGTACCGCCGACCTATGGTCGGCACACTGCCAGTCAAAGCCTGGCGGTACAAAAAGAGATGGAACATTAAATCTTTGAAAAGCCCTGGCAACACGGATTCAAACCTTGCATCTCTGCAAGGTTCGTTGTATACTATTATCAAAACCATCAGGTCGCGTTGAGCAAAAGGAGTGCCTATGTCAGCGGAAAGGCGACAACTGCCCAGACGAACGTTCTCTTATTACATGCGCGTCCTGGACGATCCCAGCGGCAGAGTGCTCGGTCACCTGACCGATATCAGCACTGGTGGATTCCGCCTGGACACGTTGCAGCCTGTTCCGGTGAACCGGGACTATCGCCTGCGCATTGACCTTACCCCTGAGATCGCTACCAAGAGTTTTATGATTTTCACCGCGCGCAGCAAGTGGTGTCAGGCAGACCCGATCGATCCCACCTTATTCAACGTTGGCTTCCAGATCGTCCATATGGCTCCTGAAGATTACCAGATTTTCATCCGCATGTTTGAAACGTATGGCACACCGTCTCTCCAGGAGACCCGTCGAAAGGACGACTACCTGTGGAGATAAGTCACCCCCCTGGCGGGCCAGGCCTTTATAACTCATTCCATACCCTATCGAGAAGATAACCAGGTGTTCTACTGCGGAGACCGCAGTATGCAAGGACTTATGGGGGAAACTCTGCGCCCCAGCGGCGCTGCGGTTCGTTTGGGCAGTCGTCTCTTCCATGCAACCGGTGCAACTGGCTCTCCACCCCCTCAACTCTCTGCGCAGCACTCTGCGCGCTCTGCGGTGTCTCTTCCATAACAACCGGTGCAACTGACTCGCCACCCGACCTGCAGGATAGACCTGTGACCTGCCCTGATTTCGGGTACAATCGTGACCATGACTGAAATCTCCCGACGCGATTTCCTGAAGTTGAGCGGCCTGGCGCTAGGAACGCTGGCCGTTTCGCCTGCCTTTTCTTTCCTCTCCCGTTTTGAAGATGCCATGCTGGTCCGCGTGGCCACCACTTCCGTCAGCGTATACAAGGAACCTACCGACAAAAGCCCGATTGTGATGACCTGTTACCGCGATGAACTGGTTCCGGTCTATGAAGAAGTGCAGGGTCCGGATGGCCCGGCTCACAACCCGATCTGGTATCGAGTGTGGGGAGGCTACATGCACCGTGCCCGCCTGCAACGCGTGAAAATCCTGTATAACGAGCCTCTCCCTTCCCTACCAGAAGGCACACGTCAACTGGTTGAAGTGACCGTTCCCTACACCCAGGCCTATCAATATTCTAAACGCTACGGCTGGCGGCCCAACCTGCGTCTGTATTACGAGTCGGTGCACTGGATTGACGCCATTGACGAAGGCCCCGATGGGAATCCCTGGTACCGGGTGTTTGACTCCATCGGGACGTATCACGTCTCTTCGCTACACGTTCGCCCGATTCCCCACACCGAATTAGGACCGATTTCCCCAGATGTTCCAGCCGAGAAAAAGCACATTGACGTCAACCTGACTACGCAAACCCTGACCGCCTATGAGTACGATCAACCGGTTTTCCAGACTCGCATCTCGTCTGGCGCCAACTATCCGCGCAAACCAGGTACGATTTCGACCATTACCCCAGCCGGAACGTTCCGCCTTTTTGAGAAGCGACCTTCTGTGCACATGGGAAACGGGAATCTGTTTGCCGACATCAACGACTATGAACTACCAGGAGTGGCCTGGGTGTTGTATTTCACTGAACATGGGCATGCCTTCCACGGCACGTACTGGCACGATAACTTTGGCGCACCCATGAGCCGTGGCTGCATTAACATGCGCACTCGCGAAGCGCTGTGGCTGTTTCGCTGGGCCACACCCGGCCATCGGGCCGATGACCTGAACACCAAATACTTCTTCCGCGGTCTGGGGACAACGGTGCAGATCTTCTATTGACATGGCCGAATTAGTCTGGTCTGGAAAACACCTCTCCCCACCAGAGCCAGCCGAACTGGTCACCGATGCGATTGTGTATCCTCAAGGGCACGGCTATCCCTCGGCCTGGCCGCTCAATCGCCTGATCTGGGGAGATAATCTGACGGTCATGGCCGCTTTGCTGGCAGAATACGAGGGGCAGATCGATCTGATCTACGTGGACCCTCCCTTTTTCACCAACCGCACCTTCCGCGCCCGCATCGGGCAGGGAGAAGACTCGCGCCGCCCCGAAGAATGGAAACTGGCCGAAGGGTATCCCGATCGCTGGGAGGCTCTGGACCAGTACCTTCAGTTCCTCTACGAACGGCTGGCGATGATGGTCCGCCTGCTGGCTCCGCACGGGACTCTGTACGTCCACCTGGACTGGCACGCCAACGCCTATGCACGACTTCTCCTGGATGAACTGCTCGGCTCCGATCATCTGTTAAACGAAATCATCTGGGTGTACCACGGCCCTTCCCCCATCCGCAGCGCTTTTAATCGCAAACACGATACCATCCTGGCCTATGTCAAAGGCTCTAAATATACCTTCAATGCCGATGCAGTGCGTGAACCCTATCACCCCGTCACAGTGAAGACGTTTACTTCGTCGCCCAGGGCCGGCTTCGGCAAGATGCCCGATCTGGAGCGCGGCAAAGTGCCTGAAGATTGGTGGTATTTTCCAGTCGTTGCACGCCTGCATAGCGAACGCACAGGCTACCCCACCCAAAAGCCACAGGCTCTGTTGGAACGGATTATCCTGGCCTCATCGAATCCGGGCGATCTGGTGGCCGATTTCTTCTGCGGCTCAGGGACTACCCCGCTGGTTGCCGCTCAATTGGGGCGGCGTTTCCTGGCCGTGGATTCTACCCTTCGGGCGATTCACACCACCCAAAAGCGGTTGTTGAGCACCCAGGCAACATTCCGTCTGGAGCGTACAAGCGCAATGCCTTTCCCCTGTTCCGAGTCAGCACCCTGTTCCGTCACTCGCTCGGCAGAGGGGATATTGGTCTCCGGGTGCAGCGATCTGGAATATTGGGAGGTGGATCCAGATTGGGATGGAAATGTCTTTCGGAGCGCGCGGCAGGCTATTCGTCCGAGGCGAGGCGGGGAGATGGCGCGGGAGTTAAAAATCCAGACCGGACGCAGAGTCTGCGTCCGGCTGGTTTCGGTAGAGGGAGAACGGTTCCAGATAGAGGCTTAGACATCCAGGCGATAGCCTACGCCACGGACGGTCTTCAAGAAACGAGGGTTTTTCGGATCAATTTCAATGGCCCGCCGCAACCAGGAGATATGCACATCCAGGGTACGGGTGTCGCCGGTGTAGTTGGTATCCCACACCTGTTTGAACAGGGTGTCGCGCTCCACCACTTCGCCCCGGTGTTCGAGCAGAACGCGCAAAAGTTTCATCAGGCGGGGAGTGAGTTGGGAACTCTTGTTCAGACACTTCACCCGGCGATATTCCATGTCCAGGTGAATCGGGTCAACGTGAATGATGTTGTTGCCATCTTCCGGCAGCAGGGGTTTGATGCGGTTGACCAGTTTCTGCACGGTAAAGGGCAGGGTCAACACCACGTCGGCCACATGTTTATCCACTTCCACTCCATCAGCCACGATCAGGATGAGGGGAAGCCCAGAATTACGTTCACGCAACGACTGACAGATTCGCACGCCACTGGTGCGCAGAGAAGCCGCGTTGACCACCACCACATGGGGAGCGATCTTATCGAGACGTCGAGCCGCTTCGCCACCACTGTGTAGGGTAACCACATCGAAGCCCTTCTTTTGCAGACCGACAGCAAAAGAAGGGACTTCGGTATGGCGTCCTTCGATCAGGAGGATGCGATACTCTTTCATGGAATGAACGCAAATCAGGGGGCTAAGCCAGTATCCGACGGCAGGTTGATTATACACCAGGTCCTTAAAAAAAACGGCTCACCCAATGGTACTGTTTACGTGCCTTCTTCCCATGAATTCAGGTAGCGGATCTGCTCTTCTGTAAGGGTGTCAATCCGAATGCCCATGGCGTTGAGTTTCAGGCGGGCGATCTCCGAGTCGATCTCCTGAGGCACGGGGTAGACGCGTCGAGTCAGGCTGCGGCCATGTTTAACCAGGTATTCCACCGAAAGCGCCTGGTTGGCAAACGACATATCCATCACCGAAGCCGGATGCCCCTCTGCCGCGGCCAGGTTGATCAGGCGACCTTCGCCGAGCAGGTTGATCTTGCGTCCGTCCCACAGTTCGTATTGGTGCACAAAGGGGCGAACCAGTTTCGGCTCGCCTTTGGAGAGGCGTTGCAATGCCGGGATGTTGATCTCCACATTGAAGTGACCGCTGTTGGCGACGATTGCACCGTCTTTCATGACCTTGAAGTGCGGTTCGTCAATCACGTTAATGTCGCCGGTAACCGTGCAGAAGATGTCGCCGATCTTTGCGGCCTCTTCCATGGGCATGACTTCATAGCCATCCATCACCGCCTCCAGGGCTTTGAGCGGATCCACTTCGGTCACGATGACCAGGGCGCCCATGCCGCGTGCTCGGGCGGCCAGGCCACGGCCACACCAGCCATAGCCAGCCACGACGAAGCGCTTGCCAGCCAGCAGAATATTGGTGGCGCGGATGATGCCATCAATGGTGGATTGGCCAGTGCCATAACGGTTGTCAAAGAAATGTTTGGTCAACGCATCGTTGACGGCAATCACCGGGAAACCCAGCATGTTGTCGGCCGCCATAGCGCGCAGGCGGATCACACCAGTGGTGGTTTCTTCCGTCCCACCCAGGATGTTTTCCAGCAAATCGCGGCGTTCCTTGTGGATGGTCGAAACCAGGTCAGCGCCATCATCCATAGTGATGTGAGGGCGATGATCGAGGGCAGCGTGAATGTGCTTGTAGTAGGTAACGTTATCTTCGCCCTTGATGGCAAAGGTGGGGATTTCATATTGACTGACCAGTGCAGCCGCCACGTCGTCTTGCGTAGATAGGGGGTTGGAGGCAGTCAGCACCACGTCAGCGCCACCTTCTTGCAGCGTGCGCATCAGATTAGCGGTTTCGGTCGTAACATGCAGACAGGCCGAAATGCGAATCCCCTTGAGGGGTTTTTCGGCTCGGAAGCGTTCACGGATCTGGCGCAAGACGGGCATTTCCCGCTCAGCCCACTCAATCCGACGACGGCCTCCCTCGGCCAGGTTGAGGTCTTTGATATCGTAGTGATTCATGGTCTCTCCTTAAGGTTACGAGTATCGAACGGATGAAACGATGGGTTGGGTGAATTATTTCAGGAGCCGGTCCAGTTGCCCACCATCGTCGAAATACTGGCGGAAGCGCTGGACGAATTCTTCACGAGTGTAGGTGTGAGCCTGGGGTCCCTGGTTCTCGAGACAGTAGACGGCTGCCAGGGCGCCGATCTGGCCACACAATTTCCAATCACATCCGTGGGAATAACCGGTCAGGAAGCCGCCGCGGAACGCATCGCCCACGCCGGTGGGATCCACGACCTGACGTTCAGGAACGGTGGGAATATAGATGTCTTGTCCGTTGGTATACAGATTGGCCCCTTCTTTGCCGCGCGTCACCACCACTACTCTGACATGGCGCAAGATCTGGTTCAAATCCCAGCCGGTTTTTCGAGTGATCAGGCCAAATTCATACTCGTTGCAGAAGAGGAAGTCAGCGCCTTCCATGTCGCGGGCCAGTTCTTCTCCGTCCAGACGCAAAACCTGCTGGCTGGGGTCGTAGAGGTAGGGAATACCCAGTTCACGACATTCGGCGGCAAATTTGGTCATCGCATCGGGTGCATTGGGTGAAACCACTACCAGGTCGGGACGGAAGGGCAGGTCTTTGAGGGACTGGCTGGACGCATGGGCCATCGCACCGGGGTAGAAGGATGCAATTTGGGCTGAATCTCGATCGGTGGTGACAAAGAACGAGGCAGTGAATTGACCGGGAATGACCTTCATCAGGCTGGTATCCACGCCGTTCTCTTCGAGCCAGCGGCGATAATCGTCAAAATCTTCTCCCACGGTAGCCATGATGCGCGGCCGCTTGCCCAACAAGGCCATTGTATAGGCAATGTTGGGCGCTACCCCTCCACGCTGGCGAGTCATCGAATCCACCAGGAACGACAGGCTGATCGAGCCGATCCGTTCGGGCAGGATCTGCTCCTTGAACAGCCCCGGGAAGGTCATCAGATAATCATAGGCAACGGAACCGGTGAGCAAAATCTCCATGGGTATCTCCACTACAAAAAGAACGCCCTCTGAAGAGAGCGCCCAATTGAGCGGGCGAGAGTGTATCACGGAGGGGGAGGAATGTAAAGTGATTCGAGCCTTTTCCGGGCATTCTTTACGCTCACAGATGAGCAAAATCGCCCTGCTCAGCCATGATCATTTTTGGCTTTTGGAAAAGTCGGTAGGGCGTACCTTGTTGCTGGATGGTAAAGCGGCTGGAAAGCAGGCAGGTTGACGAAAAGAGTCCGCTGCCCAAAAACGAACCGCCGAGTGCGCCGAGAGCGCCGAGTTCTTTCTCCAGGCACGCGGCGATCCCTGGGATAGATTGCGGTAGAACGCTCTTTTTGCCGTAGAGTCATGAAAGCAGGCCATCCTGACAGTCTCTCTCGAACACCGTTACGCGCATATCCATTATAATCAACCTGTATGTCCGAGCCATTTGTGCCGCAGCGTCCGGTGGTGGCCATTCATCCCAAAATGCCTGAAGCGCTGACGGAAGCCCAGCAGATCGCGGAGTTTTTCAAAGAGAAAGGTCTTCCTACCTTCACAGGCTCCCTGTACGACGAGAACCTGCGTCGGCGCGTGAAGCACGGCGAATGTGACCTGCTGGTAGCCCTGGGCGGGGACGGGACCATGTTGCGCGCAGCGCACCTGTGCGCTCCCTTTGGCGTCCCCATTCTGGGAATCAACCTGGGACGAGTGGGCTTTCTCATTCAGGTCGATCACAAACACTGTCATAAAAGTCTGGAGGCCTTGCTCCAGGGCAAAGCCTGGATCGAGAATCGGATGATGCTGAGAGTGGAGCTTCTGCGGGCCGGCGAAAGCCAGGGCGTCTCCCATGCCCTGAACGAAGCCGCCATCAGTCGTGGTCAATATCTGCGCCCGGTGCGCCTTTCGGTCAAAGTAGACGATCATCTGCTCACCAAATATGTAGCCGATGGGGTGATCGCTGCCACCCCAACTGGTTCTACTGCCTATGCCCTGGCCGCTGGGGGACCTATTCTTCCCCCTGAATTACGCAACATCCTGATCGTTCCGATTGCACCCCATCTCTCGGTAGACCGCGCTGTGGTGCTCTCAGAGGGTTCATCGGTCACCATCGTCGTTCACAGTGAAAACACTGTGCTCAGCGTGGACGGACAGGAACCCATCGGCCTGGCGGAAGAGGATCGGGTTGTGGTTTCGGCCGGGGAATACACGGCTCGCTTTGTGCGCTTCGGAAGCCGTGGCTACTTTTACCGCAACCTGACCGCTCACATGACCCAAAATTCCATCTGACCGGTATAAGTTATGAGCGAACTCCCCTGTTACAACCACCCCAACCGGCCAACTCTGTTGCGCTGTAATCAATGCGAACGGCCCATCTGCACCTCCTGCGCCGTGCACACCCCCACCGGCTATCGCTGCCGGGAATGTGTGCAACAACAGCAGAAGAAATTTGACACAGCGGTCTGGTCGGACTATCTGATTGTGCTGATCGTCACCACCTTTCTGTCAGGGATGGCCTCGCTGATCATGTTTCTGATCAGTTCGTTCCTGTGGGGATTTATCGTGTTCTTCGTCTCTCCCCCGGCTGGCATTTTGATCGCTGACTCGACACGCTGGCTGGTGCGAGGGCGTCGCTCCCGCTGGATGAACCTGACTTTTGCCCTCAGCATGATCCTGGGCGCTCTACCGCTTTTGCTCCTGACCGGCCTGGGAGGGACGCTTCTGTTCGTATTGGGCGCCTATGTCGCCGACATGTCGGTATCCCTTTTCGGGTTAGGTTCGCTCTTCTGGCAGATCGTCTACCTGGTACTGGCCGTACCCACCGCTTATTCCCGTTTCACTGGCCTGGTCTTGGGACGATAACCATGCTGACCGAACTGCGCGTACGCAATTTTGCCATCATCGATCAACTCGATCTGACCTTCGGGCCCGGCCTGATCGTCCTGACCGGCGAGACCGGGGCCGGCAAATCCATCATCCTCGATGCGGTCACAATGCTCCTGGGTGGCCGCGCCGATACGACGGTCATTCGCGCCGAAGCCGACTCGGCTTTTGTGGAAGCCACTTTCTCTCTAGAGGGCTCAGCCCAGGCCGCCGTCAATGACATCTTGCAACGGGAAGACTTGCTCGACGATCCCCGCTTCGTCACCCTGACCCGTGAAATTCGCCGCGAAGGACGCTCCATCGCCCGCCTCAACGGCCGAACGGTGAGCCTGTCTCTGCTGCGCGAAGTGGGTTCCCATCTGGTGGACATTCATGGTCAGAGCGAACATCTTTCCCTGCTCGATCCACACGCCCATCTGGGCTTGCTGGACCGTTTTGCCAGCGTCACCCCCCTGCTGGACGACTACCGCCAGACCTATCAGCACCTGCAGAACGTGCGACGTCAACTGGCCGAATTGCGCGCTGCCCATGCCGATGCAGCCCGGCGCATCGAAATGCTCACCTTTCAGGCTGAAGAGATCGAGGCCGCCCGCCTCAAACCCGGCGAGGACGAAGACCTGCGCAAAGAACGGGATCGGCTGGCGAACGCAGAATCCCTGGCCCGCTACGCCCAGGAAGCCCTGACCCTGCTCGACGAATCCATGCCCGATGCCGCCTGCGCCTCAGACCTCCTCGGGCAGGCCGCGCAAGCCCTGCACGCTCTGGCCCGCCTCGACCCTTCCCGCGCCGACCTGGCCGAACGCCTCGACCTGCTCCTGGAAACCCTAGGGGATCTGACCCATGATCTGCGCGACTATCTGGAAACGATCGAATTCAACCCCAAACGCCTGGAAGCCGTCGAGGAACGTCTTGACCTGATCCACCAACTGACTCGCAAATACGGGGGAAGCATTGAAGCCGTGCAGCGCTATGGCCAGGAAGCCCGTCGCCAACTGGAAGCCATCTCGACCGCCACAGAACGCATCGAAGAACTGACCGCCGAGGAAAGCCGCCTGTTACAACGTCTGGCCATGCAGGCCCGTCAACTCTCCGAGCGGCGCAAACAGGCGGCCGAAGCTCTGAGCCACCGCATCGAACGTGAACTGGATGACCTGAAAATGGCCTCCGCTCGCTTCCGCGTGGATTTCCAGACCCGCCCCGACCCAAACGGCCTACCACGGGACGAAGGAACCCGCCTGGCCTTCGATCAGAACGGCTTCGATCGAGTGGAATTCCTGATCGCTCCCAACCCTGGCGAGGGCTTCAAACCCCTGGCCCGGATCGCCTCCGGGGGCGAGACCTCCCGCCTGATGCTGGGACTGAAAAACGTCCTGGCTGGGGCTGACCAGATTCCCAGCCTGATCTTCGATGAGATTGACCAAGGCATCGGCGGCCGCGTCGGCCTGATCGTTGGCTTCAAACTCTGGAATCTGGCACGCAGCCATCAGGTGTTCTGCGTCACTCACCTGCCCCAACTGGCAGCCTTTGGCGACCAGCATTTCCACGTGCACAAAGTCATTGAAAACGAGCGCACCGTCACCCGCGTGACGTTGCTGGATGGCGAAGCCCGCCTGCTGGAACTCTCGCAGATGTTGGGCGAAATCGGTGAGGGCACGTTACGTTCCGCTCACGAGATCCTCCAGGCCGCGCAACATATGATGAAACACCTGCCAGAAAAGATCTGACATTCCCCGCTCCGGGCCTGGCCGGGACCGATGCGGCGTCAGCGGCCAGGCGGCTGATCCAACAGGGCCCAATCGAAGAAGGCAATCACCCGCCGTTCGTATTCCTCAGGGTAGACCTGGCGCATCGCTGAATGTCCCACCCCGGCTTCCTGCCACAGAAATTTGGGTTCTCCAGCCGCATCAAACAGACGCTGCGCCGATTGGGGCGGGATGACCTGATCAGCCAACCCTTGAATCAGAAACACGGGCCGCGGTGCAATGCGGCCAATGGATTCCACGGGCCGAACGATAGCTTCGGGGCGCAGACCGGTCTCCCAAACAGCATATAGCCACACAAAGGGTCGCAAGAGGGCCGGCACCCGCCGCTGAAAGGCACCCTCCAGTGTGTCGAAGGCACTATCGGCCACCACTGCCTGAATGGCCGGCTCGCGTGCGGCCGCTTCGATGGCCGTTGCACCCCCCATCGAATCTCCCCATATGCCGATCCGCTCCGCTCCTGCTTGCTGTTGCGCCATCTGGAGCGCGGCCTTCACATCCAGCACTTCCTGGTAGCCCAGTGTGGATCGTTCTCCTCCACTCCGGCCGTGGGCGCGAAATTCCCAGGCCAGCACACCGTACCCATGGCGGGCGAACATGGCAACCACGGATTCATCTATGGTGGCACCATGACCATGGGCCACCAGGATCACTGCTCCATTGCGCGCCGGGATGGAGAAAGCGCGCAGAGCGATCCCATCCTCGGTGGTCAGCCAGATCTCCTCGAGGGGGAAACCCTGTGTGCGCAGCAGGTCACCCCGTGCTACCAGACGCGCCGGCCGCAGATAGGCCTGGAGCAGGGCGTAGGCCCGCAGGGCCAGGACGAGCGAAACCACCAGGGAGGAGATCAGAATCGCCCGCAGGAGCACCCGGCCGATCCAGCGCCACCCGTGGGGAGGAGGACTCTTCACCTGCTGAGTTGCTCCCATTCCTGCTTCATCACCAGGGCATCTTCCTCCAGAATTGGACTTTCGCACAAAATCCGCCCCCCGCAGCCAAACGCTTTCAACACCCGAAACAGGCCCTTCCAGTTCAGATCTGCCTCTGCCAGAGGAAGATGATTCTTCTCACCTTTAGGCCCATACTCGATGCCTGAAAGATGAATATGCAAAGTGGTCAATGCTTCGCTGCCCAGGGCCTTGCCGTAGGCTTCTAACAGGCGAGCCCATTCATCTTCCGTATTCATGGCCCCGTTGCCGGTACGTGCGTGGAGATGGGCAAAATCCAGGCAGGGTTGCACGCCAGGCAGCCTGGACATCTCCAAAACATCCTCCAGCGATCCCACCATGGCTGATTTCCCCATGGTCTCGGGCCGCAAGCTGACCGGGTTGCCTGCCTGGCGCAACTCCTCCAGACAACCCTCCAGGCGACGCATCACTCGATCGAGCACCTGATTGCGTTCCTGACCAAAATACGAACCAGGATGAAAGACAATATCAGTAGCGCCGGCCAGATAACCATAGTGCGCCGCATCCATCAACCGCTTGCGCGACCTGGGCCACTCATCCTCATCGGCATTCAGATTGATGAAATAGGGAGCATGTACACTCAGAGCGACATTGTGAGCCGCGGCGGCCTCGCGAATGGCCAGGCAGGTTTCTTCGGTCACCCGCACCGCCTGCACCCATCCCAACTCCAGCGCATCCAATCCTAACGAGCGACTAAAGACAATCGCCCCCACACTCCCCCCTGGTTTTTTAGGCGTAGCCAGAGGGGAGCCAACCGTTCCAAATCGAAAAGAAACGTTCACATACACCTCCGTGCGAATTTCATCCAGCCAGTCAAAAACCTGAGCGTCGCGCCAGGATGATCCTCTGGCCCAACAGCGCTGACCAGGAAAGATTATACCGTTTGCTGTGTCAGCCAGGGGTGTGTCCCAATTTTGTCGGGATTTTGGGGACGAGCCAGGCGGTAGAGCGGAATGCGGTCCAGCTCTCTTTCTAGGCGTCTTTACCACTCATGCCTCAGGCGTTTGGACGACAGTTCAACTGCCGTCCGAACGGGCCAGGCCGAGATTGTCTCTGTTTGACCGGGTCATCTGCATGGGAAGTGGTTGGGAGGACCTCTGTTCCCTCTCGATTTTACCCCAACCTCACCCATCCACTATGCTCCCCCCTCCCCCGACGTTTTTGGGACACACCCTCAGCCAGTGCCGGCATTGCCTCGGCCAATCTGAACAGAATTCATGCTCACGACGATGCTGTTTCAATCACCCTCCTGCAGAGGCAACCAGTCGGGTAAAATCAAGAGCAGGGATTGCGCTGGAGACACCCTCAGGCTCTGCCTGATGCTGGCCAGAAGTCAGCCGTGCACATCGCCCAGATACGGCCTGGCTGGTCAGCGCAAGGTCAGGACGGGTCTGCCAATCCTCAAGACCTTGATTCGAGGAGAAAGCCATGAACCTGTGGATTATCGGTCTGGTCACAGTGATGTATGCCGTTGATCTGATTGTCACCCTGATCAATGACCGGCACAGCCGACAGCCCATCCCTGCTCACGCGCAGGGGATTTACGACTCGCAACGCTATGCCGCTTGGTTGGAATATTCGATGGCGACCATGCGCCATGAGATCGTGACCAAAACGGTCATGGTGATGATCCTGCTGATCCTGCTGCTCTCTGGAGCCTTTGGAGCCCTGGAGCGATGGACAAATGCCTGGTTCGATCATCCGATTTTGCAAACTCTGGCCTTCCTGGGAATATTTGGTTTGTTCAGTATGATGGTCCACCTGCCATTCCGTTACTACAAGACGTTTGTCATCGAACAAAAATTTGGCTTCAACACCACAACCCGCAAGACCTTTTTCCTGGATTTGCTTAAGGGGATGTGGTTGGCCATAGGACTGGGTGGCCCGGTAGTGGCGTTCTTGCACTTTCTTTATCTCACCTTCCAGGAACGGCTATGGTTGTTTCTGATCTCGGCCTGGCTCACGTTGGGTGTCCTGGTCATCCTGGTGGTTATGCTGAGCACCAGGGTATTCATCAAACTCTTCAACAAACTGACCCCTCTACCGGATGGCGAACTCAAGGAGGCGATCCAGGCGCTAGCAGCCAGGGTTGGTTTCAACGTGCGGGCAATTTCAGTCATGGATGCTTCTAAACGCTCGACCAAATTGAATGCTTTCTTCAGCGGTCTGGGTCGAACGCGAGAGGTGGTTTTGTTTGATACGCTGTTGGAAAAACTCGATCAGGACGAAATCCTGGCTGTTCTGGCACACGAGTTGGGACATGCCGTGCACCGTGATGTCCCCCGTATGCTGACCCTGCAAATCGCTCTCTTCGGGCTGTATGTGGGATTGATCGGACTCATTTTGCAAACACCAGAACTGGGACAGGCGTTTGGATCATCGGGAGTTCATTTCGGGTTTAGTCTGGTGCTGTTCAATATTCTGGCTGGCCCCCTTGATCTGATTCTGAGCATTCCGATTAACGCCCTGAGCCGAAAAGCAGAATATGTTGCCGATGCCTTTGCAGCCAGGATGGCAGGCGTTCTACCCACTCTCGGAGCGCTGCGTAAACTGGCCCAGGAGAATCTGGCCAATCTGAACCCTCATCCCCTATACGTCTTGCTGCACTACACTCATCCGCCGATCCCTGAACGTCTGCGCGCAGTGAGCGGACAGGCCACATAAAGGCAATCGGCTGAGGCCATCCCCGGCAGAGGGCTTATTTCAGCAGGCGCGCCCAGAGCGGTGGCCCCAGGATCAGCAAACCAATCAACACCGCAGCCAGTGCCGCGATCAGCACAGCGGCAGCCCCAACATCTTTCCCTACTTTGGCTAGGGGATGGTGCTCTCTGGTTGCCAGATCGACAACCGCTTCGATGGAGGTGTTCAGGAATTCAGCGGCAAAGACCATGGAAATAGTCAGGATCAGGACGGCCCAGTCATGGGCCGTTAACTGCAACCATAGCCCCAGCAGAAGGACCAGGATGGCTGCCGTGCCATGAATCCAGGCGTTACGCTGGGTGCGCATAACATATGCCCAGCCTCGCAGTGCATGACGAAAGGATTGTATGCGGGAGAGAAGAAAGGCTTTCATCGAAGGTCTCATCTGTGACTTCACTGCCAAAAGGTCATTTCACCACAGAGCGCGCAGAGAACGCAGAGAGTTTTGCTTGTTGAGCAAAACGCGGCATGTTCGGTGCGGATTTTGAAATTTTTGGCCCTGCGCTCTCCGCGTTCACGGCGGTGAAGGGTTTTTGCAGTAGAGTCATCTGTAGCGGAGTGGATGGAGAGCGGGAGAGCACGAGAGCGGGTGAGCGGGAGAAGAGATGTGAAGAAGGAAAACTACCAGACTAAGAGACTATAAGAGACCAAGAGATCAGGCAACTAAGAGACCATCAAGACGATAAGTGTGAAACGAGGTGATCCAGACCCAGTGTGTGCAAAATGGCCGCCTGAGCCTGCCACATGACAGTTTTCTCTGCATCAGTGGCATGATCGAAGCCCAGAAGGTGAAGCACGCCGTGGACCACCAGGAGGCGCACTTCGTCTTCCACACTATGGCCGGCTAGGCGGGCCTGTTCTTCGGCGCGGGGTAGAGAGATGAGAATGTCGCCCAGGTAAATCGATCCCGTTTCGGGGTCCGGTTCGGAGGCGGGGAAGGAGAGCACGTCGGTCGGGGCGTCCACACCCAGGTAGTCCCGATTGAGGCGGCGTAGTTGTTCGTCGTCGGTGAGGACAATGGTTAGATCGCCTCGAGCCTTCTGATAGGTCAGAGCGGCACGGGCTGCCTGTTCAACAGATGTCGGGTCAAAGGGAAGGTCAACAGTGGCTTCCAGGTAGATCATAGGGCAGATTCATTTGGGTTGGGGAGTGGTCGGAAGCGGTTCAGTCTCCACAGGAGGTTCTGCCGCTGGATAGTGGATGCGGGGATGATAGGTGCCACGCAAGGTGTTGACGAAGGATTCGGTGATCAGATGCAGGTCGTGCAGGGTGAGATTGGTCTGGTCTAACTGGCCATCTTTGTGAGCCTGTTCGATCACATCCTGAACCAGCGCGCGGATCTCGTCTTCATGGCGAGGGTTGTTGGCCCGGGCACGGGCTTCAGCACCATCGGCCAGCATCAGAATGGCCGTTTCTCGAGAGCGTGGGCGGGGACCCGGGTAGCGAAATTTTTCCACGTCTACCTTAGATGGATCGCCACCGGCTTGTTGCAAGGCTTGATTGTATTGGTAGCGAGTGAGCAAGGTGCCGTGATGTTCCAGGATGAAGTCTTCGATGCGACGCGGCAGGCGATATTTGCGGGCCAGAGCCAGTCCATCGCGTACATGGCGGATGATGATGGCGGCGGCCTGTTCAGGGTCCATATCCTGGTGGGTGTTCACTTGACCAGGGGCCTGATTTTCGATGAAGAACGCCGGGTTGTTGGCTTTGCCAATGTCGTGAAACAGGGCACCTACACGGGTCAGCAGAGGATCCGCTCCAATGGCTTCAGCGGCCTGTTCAGCCAGGTTGGCCACCTGTAAACTATGCTGATAGGTGCCCGGCGCATTACGCAGGAAGAATTGCATAAGAGGAAAATCAGGCCGCGAGATCTCCAGCAACTGTAGAGGGGTAACGAAGCCAAGCCACTGGGCCAGCAAGTATTGACCCAGTAAGGCCAGCGCAGCGGAGAGGAAACCGCAGCCAGCAGTCGCCAGCAGTAACTGGAGCATGCCCAGCCAGTCCAGGTTGCCCACAACAAAACGAAAGGCAAGCAAGATGGCTGCGCCAGAACCGGTCACCGCTACGCCGGCCCATAAATAGGACCACAAGTGGCGTGCCGACCCCAGGGCCAACACTCCCGATAGAGAGGTTAGCAGGTAATAGGGCAAAAGATCGGAGCGGAAGCCGTAGGAGACCAGGAAGGCAGTGATGATCGAGAACACCAATCCACTCTCCAGGCCAAACAGGCTCACCAGCAACATCCCCAGGGCCGGCATGGGATACAGGTAGGGGAGAAGGACGTTATCGGGGATGACCACGCGGGCGGCCACCAGGAAGAGCATATAGGAGAACGTCACTACCAGCAGGCTACGCGGTTCATAGAGAAATTCCAACTGCCAGCGACGATAGAAATACAGGACGAGAAATGCCATGGCCAGGGCAGTCAGAGCGCCTGCGCTGATCAGAGCTAAAGGCCGGGGACTGACGCGGATCAGGCCCAGCATGGTCAGGGCTTCGAGATGGGCCTCGGTGATTACTTCGCCGGCCCGCAGGACAATTTGACCAGCCTTATAGGTGCGATTGACCGGTTCCACGCTTTCGCGGGCGGCACGCCGGGCGGCTTCGGTGAGTTCCGGGCTGTAGAGGCTGTTGGCGATCACGAACGGTTGAACCAGTTTGGCAACCAGTTCAGCCTCAGACTCGCTCAGCGATAAACTGACCAGAGAGGGCACGGCGCGGCGCACGGTTTCGACATCAGATTCGCGTATCACGCCGCGCAGAGTCCGTTCCAGAACGCTTATCGCCTCGGTGCGCAGGACGTTCCAGCGTTCATCGCTCAGTTCCAGCAACAGGGAAACGGTTTCTTCAGAGAGCGAGAGGTCAGGAAGCGAAGTCAGTTGGGTCTGTTTTTGATCGGGGGAAAGTTCGTCATCTTCTCGCAATCTGGAGATGGCATCCAGCGTCTGGCGGAGACGCACCATCTGCTGCCGTGATATGGCCGGGTCCGGCGGGTTGTAGACCGGCAGGACTGCATCAGCCGCCGCCTGGCGACGTTGTTCGGTCAGCACTTCACTTTCAAAGGTGATGTCGCGCAGGGCTTCAAAATCGCGCGGAGACACATCTCCCACCTGGAGCGGCAACAGGGAGGGGTTGATCAGATCAGGCAAGATCAGCGCGCCAAACGTTACCAGGCTGGCGATGATCAGGAGCAGCCAGCGAAAGATCTTCAAGCGAAGTGTAAGAACCGGAGCCCGATCAGGATTCACTGCGGCTGTAGTAGTTCCCTGACGATAGCGCTGACGGCATCCCCTGGGGCACGGCCAGCCACGCGAGGCATGACGGTTTTCATCACTTTGCCCATATCGCTCAGCGAGGTAGCACCTACTTCAGCAATGACGGCCTGCACCAGGGCACGAAGTTCATCGGCGCTCATGGATTCGGGGAGGAAGGCTTCCAGGATAGCGATCTCGGCTTCGTTGGCGGCAACCAGATCCGCTCGCCGGGCTTTGCGGGCTTCTTCCAAGGCTTCGCGACGGTTTTTGATCTCTTTCTGGAGCAGCGCAATCACACCGGCATCGTCCAGGGTCATCTGCCGATCCACTTCGGCTTGCTTGATGGCCGCCAGAACCATACGCAGGGTGTTGCGACGCACCTCATCGCCCGATTTCATGGCGTCTTTCAGGGATTGGTTGAGTTGGGTTTTGATGTCCATGGGGATGATTATATCCGCAGATTACGCAGATTGGGCAGAGAGGGTCCGCAGATTACGCAGATTGCGCACAGAGGGTCCGCAGATTACGCAGATTGGGCAGAGAGGGTCCGCAGATTACGCAGATTGCGCAGAGAGGGTCCGCAGATTGCGCAGATTGCGCAGAGAGGGTCCGCAGATTACGCAGATTGAGCAG
>FWWM01005111.1_pt1 | contig 29485 bp, 17 predicted proteins | sample 2228351 | NCBI WGS metagenome assembly FWWM01 (sample SAMEA103939774, study PRJEB20133) | metagenome | reverse complement strand
GAGACTCTGGTCCCCTTCACCCAGGGCGGCCCGCCCACCGACGAGGAGCTACGCGCTGCGTTGCAGGGAGACCCCCACCCCCAACCCCTCCCCCTTCAGGGGGGAGGGGAGCCTGCCCTTCCCTCTCCCACCTTGGGAGAGGGGCCGGGGGTGAGGGACTACCAGCGCCACCCCCTCTCGCGCTGGATCGAGCACACCTTCGGCATCGAGCCGGACGGCGAGGGAGGGTACCGACGCCGCGTGCCCATCACCCTGCCCGCGGCGGCCGAAAAGCTGGCCGCGGCCACCGGCCTGGACGTGGCCACGTGCCGGCAGCGCCTGGCTGACTGGCTGGCGCTGGGGGGCGCGCTGGAGCGCGAGGACGGCGGCCGCGCCTTCGCCTTCAAGCTGCACCAGTTCATCAGCCAGGGACGCGCCGTCTACGCCACCATCGAGCCGGCCGGCCAGCGCACGTTTTCACTGGACGGCCAGGTGCAGGGCCGCGAGGGGCGCATCCAGGCGCCGCTCAAATTCTGTCGCCAGTGCGGGCAGGAGTACTATCACGTGCTAGAGGCCGGCGGCCGCTTCATATCCCATCCGTTGGGCTATGCCGAACAACAGGAGGAAGGGCAGCAGGGCGGCTACCTCATGCTGGCGGCCGAGACGAACGACTGGAGCGAGGAGGACCTGCCCGAGGAGTGGCGCGACGGCCGTGGCCGTCTCAAGCCCCCCTACCGCGACCGCGTGCCTCGGCCGGTGTGGGTGGCGCCGAACGGGGAGTTCTTCTCCGGCCCGCGGCCCGGCGCAGTCAAGATGTGGCATCAACCGGAGCCTTTCGCGCTCTGCCTGAGCTGCGGCGAGCACTACACCCGCCGCGAGGACGAGTTCCGCAAGTTGGCCTCCCTCTCCAGCGAAGCCCGCTCCAGCGCCACCACGGTGCTGGCCACGGCTCTGCTGCGGCACGCCGCCCGCCTGGGCGCAGCCCGCGACAAGCTGCTGACCTTTACCGACAACCGCCAAGACGCCTCGCTGCAGGCCGGCCACTTCAACGATTTCGTCCACCTGTCGGTCCTGCGCGCGGCGCTGGTGGCGGCGCTGGACGCCCACGGCGAGCTGCCACCGGACCGCGTGGCGCAGGAGACGGTCGCCCGCTGCGGCCTGACCGTCCGCGATATCGCCCGCAACGCCGAGCTGGACCCCGCCTCGGCCGCAGCGCGCGAGGTCTGGAACGCCTTCACCGAGCTGACCGAGTATCGCCTGCTGGAAGACCTGCGCCGCGGCTGGCGCGTGGTCCAGCCCAACCTGGAAGAGCTGGGCCTGCTGCACATCGCCTATCGCGGGCTGGAAGAGCTGGCCGCGACCGAAGCGGCCTGGAGCTTCTCACCTGCGCTGGCCGCGCGGTCGCCGGCCGAGCGCAGTGCTCTGGTGCGCTCCGTGCTCAACCAGTTCCGGCGCAAGCTGGCGCTCAACGCCGGCCTGTTGCAGGAGCAGGCGCAGGGCCAGTTGCGCCGCCGCAGCGAACAGCACCTTAACGAGTTCTGGGGCCTGGACCCAGACGGCAGCGAGCTGCGCACGGCCAATTGCTTTGTCCTCTTAGGCGCATCGAACCGCACCGTCGAAGGCTTTAGCCTGGGGCCGCAAAGCGCCATCGGCCGCTTCCTGCGCCGCCAACTGGGCCTCAGCACGGAGGAGTATCTTCCCTTCGTCGCCGCCCTGCTCAGGCTGCTCGTCAGCCAGGGGCTGCTGGAGCGCCTGCCCGCGCTGGACGACCACCAGCGTTTCCAGCTCAACGTGGCCAGCCTGATCTGGCGCCGCGGGGATGGCGTCCCGCCGCCGGTTGATCCCATGTACGCCCGTCGCGCGGCGGCCGCGGTCTATTCCGACGTGCGGCGGCCGGTCAACGCCTTTTTCCAGCGCTTCTACCGCGAGACGGCGGCCGAGCTGGCCCAGCTCGAGGCGCGCGAGCACACCGCCCAGGTGGTGGCCCCCGGCGAGCGCGAGCGCCGCGAGCGCCGCTTCCGCTGGGAGGCCAGCGATCTGACCAAGGAACGCGACCTGGGCCGCCGCCTGCCCTACCTGGTCTGCTCGCCCACCATGGAGCTGGGCGTGGACATCGCCGACCTGGACATCGTCCATCTGCGCAATGTGCCGCCCACGCCGGCCAACTATGCCCAACGCAGCGGCCGCGCCGGCCGCCAGGGCCAGGCCGGGCTGATCTTCACCTACAGCGGCGCGCTCAACAGCCACGACCAGTACTTCTTCCACCACCGTGAGGAGATGGTTGCCGGCGCCGTCCGCCCGCCGCAGCTCGACCTGACCAACGAGAGCCTGGTCCGCGCCCATGTGCACGCCATGTGGTTGGCCGAAGTCCGCCTGCCGCTGGGCCAATCCATCGAAGAAGTGATCGACACGGCGCAGGAAGAGACGCTGCCCCTGCGCGAAAACCCCGCCGCCCAAATCCACCTGAGCGCAAGCCGGCAGACACAACTGGCCGAGCGCGTCCGCCGCGCCCTGGCCGTGCTGGCTGCGGCCCGCTGGTACAGCGACCGCTGGCTGGAGCAGGTGATCGCCGAGGCGCCCCAGGCCTTCGATCGCGCCTTCGACCGCTGGCGCGAGCTCTATCGCACGGCCACGCGTGAGCTGCGCGAGGCGCAGGCCGCGCTGCTGCGCGCCCGCCGCGCCGACGAGCAGCAGGAGGCCAACCGCCGCCAGCAAGAGGCGCTGCGCCAGCGCAACCTGCTGCTGCAGATCGAAACGCAGCGCGAGGAGAGCGACTTCTACCCCTATCGCTATCTGGCCAGCGAGGGCTTCCTGCCCGGCTACAACTTCCCGGCCCTGCCCGTGCGCGCCTGGGCCCCGCGCGGCCAGGGGGAGTTCATCGCCCGGCCGCGCTTCTTGGCCCTGCGCGAGTTCGCCCCGAACAACATCGTCTACCACGAGGGCGCCAAGTGGGAAGTGGTCGCCTTTCAAGCGCCGCCCGGCGGGCTGGACGAACGCCGCAGCCGCCGGCGTCTGTGCTACACTTGCGGCGCCTACTGCGACCCAGGCTTCGATCTTTGCCCCGCCTGCCAGACGCGCTTCGACGCCGAAAACAGCCTGATCGCCGGGTTGCTCGACATGCCCAACGTGCGCTTGCAGCGCCGCGAGCGCATTACCTCTGACGAGGAGGAGCGCCGGCGCCGCGGCTATGCGATCGAGACCTTCTACCAGTTTGCCGCCGACGAAAGCTGTTTCCGTGTCCAGCGGGCCGATGTGGTCGTGGAGGGCGAGCCGCTCCTTCACCTGTTCTACGCCCCGTCGGCCACCATCCTGGGCGTCAACCATGGCTGGCGCGCGGCGCGCACGCCCGGGTTCACGGTAGACTTCGAGCGCGGGGAGATCGTCAATCCCGAAGGGAGCGCGCCTTCGCGTCCCTCTGCGCGGCCGCAACGGCTGGAGACCGTGCGGCTGGCGGTGCAGGAGACGCAAAACCTGTTGCTGGTGCGGCCGGCCCGGCCAGAGCTATTGGCCGATCCGGTCGTCGCGACCACGCTCGAATACGCGCTGCAACGCGGCCTGGAAGAGGTGTTTCAGCTCGAAGAGAACGAGATCGCATCCGGTCGCATCGGTCGGGACGTCTTCCGCGCCATTCTCTTTTACGAAACCTCCGAAGGCGGCAGCGGAGTGCTGCGCCGGCTGATCGAGGAGAAAGACGCCTTCGCCCGGCTGGCTGCATCCGCCCTGGAGCGTTGCCACTACAGCGCCGAGGGAGCGGACCGCAAGCCGGATTGCATCGCCGCCTGCTACGAGTGCCTGATGAGTTACAGCAACCAGCTCGACGCCCTGCTGCTGGACCGGCGGCGCATCGTCACAATGCTGTCCGCACTCCGAGACAGTCGCGTGTTGTTGCGCTACGGGGAGCGCACCTGGCATGAACAGTTGGCCTGGCTGCGTTCTCTGACCGACGCCCGCTCGGAGCTGGAGCGACGCTTTCTGGATACCCTAGCTGCGGCGTATCTGCGGCTGCCCGACGACGCCCAACGAGCCATCGCGGAGCCGCGCTGCGCGCCCGACTTCTTCTACGAGCCGAACATCTGCGTCTTCTGCGACGGCCCGGTGCACGACGCGGCGGCGCAGGCGGCGGCCGACCGGCAGGTGCGGAACGAGCTGACGCAGCGAGGCTACCGGGTGGTCGTCATCCGCCACGACGCCGACCTGGCGGAGCAGATCCGCCAGTTGCTGCAGATGTTTGGGGCCTAGCCGGCCGTTCTTGCGCCGCAACAGCCTGATGCGCCGACTCCGTTCCCTCGTGCTGCGCAGCCATCGCCAACAGCGTCGGGCGGTCGGCTTCCCGCAGCGCATCGGGTAAGACCGCACCGCTCTCGGCCCACTCGAAGAAGGGCCGCACGGCCGGATTGTCACGGTGCAGGAAGACCAGATCAAAGAGGAGGCGTTGCTGCTCACCCCGCTGCGAAGCGCTGAGGCGATTTGTATAAAACGCACGCGCTCGGCGATGAAGTTCCCGATACCAATCGGGGTGGCGCCAGCGCAGGTCGGCGGCCAGCGCCTCACGTGCCAGGTCGTGGGGGAAGAGCCTTTGGGGGCCGGATTCGATGAACGACAGCCCGCGCAACCAATCGAACAGCTCGTGGGGCTCGGGCAGGCTTAACATGGCGGCCAAGAGCGGTTCGTCGAGCAGACGCACCTGCGCGCACGCTTCCAGCGCTGCGCGATGGGAGGAATCGGGTGTCTTCTGAAGGAACTGTTCTACAAGCGTCTTAATAATGTTGGGTGCGGCTTCGGGTTGAAAGATAACCATTTCGTGCTGGGCATCTCGCTGAGCAAATGTCTCGGCGACGAGCGATAACGCCAACGGATGGCCGTGCGTAAAGCTCAACATTGCGTCAAACTGCGCTTCGGGCACCCCGCGCTGATGGAGATACGCCCGACTTTCGTCAGGACTCAGGTTGCGCAGAGGAAGCACGTGCACCAACGCTTGCCAGCCCGCATCAACTTGCCAGTCGGAGGAGGGGCGGCGTCGACCAGCCAGCACAATCAATATGTTCTCCGGTAGGCTTGGAAAGAAGACCTCTCGTAGCCAGCCCTCCAGTGGGGCCAACAACTCGCAGGTGTCCAAGAAAATCACCTTGCGACGTCGCTCTTCATTGAGAGCGGCGATTAGGTCTTGATTTGAGGCAAGACCCAACGTCGCCTGGAGTGCACTCAGAAAAGAAGCCGGAACCGGCTCACAGTTCTGCGCATCCAGATAGCCGACAGACGCGCCGAGCTGCTGGGCTATGGCTGCAAATTCGCGCAACAGTGTAGTCTTGCCCACGCCGCCGGGCCCAAAGACATAGAGCACCTGAAACGGCAGTTCAGCGGCGGTCAGCGCCGCCTGAAACAGCGTGCGTTCAGCCGTTCGGCCGGTGAAATAACGTCGCCGTGCAGCGAACAATCGATCGGCGATAGGCGCCATAGAACATCCCTTCCATCCAAGCCGAATTTGACCTGTTTGGGCAAAAGAGCCCGAATAGCTGACGTATCAACGCTAATTGAAGGCAATCCTCAAAACCGCTCGAACATGCAACTTGGGGGCGTAGATTGTCACGTTGCACCACAATCTAGAAAGTGAAAGACAGATGACAATGGAGGAAAGAAACAGGGGCTGTCAATGTCTCTACAATTTTTCGATTAGACTGTTCGATTAGACGAGCGAAGTGTTTCCCGGCGAGGAAATTGTCTAACAATCGTATCCAATATACCACAAAAAATTGAGAACATTGCTAGGCCATTCTTGTGGGGGACTACTCCACGATGGGGGGCAGGTTTTGGGCAGCGTTCCACATCTGGTCAATGGTCACCACATCTGGTCACTGGTCACTTCGACAACGCCATTTGTCAAAATGGTCTGTCGGATGGTTATTGACAATCAATTCGATTCATGATAGCATTCAGATGCTTATTTACACGTGTAATATGATACGTGTAAATTGCTCGCCACTTGCCGAAACCCAATCATAAAAATCGTTTGAAAAGCCATGAAAAAGCCAACGCAAGCCGACGTTGCCCGTTTGGCCGGCGTCTCGAGGGCGACCGTTTCGTATGTCCTGAACGGCGTCGCGACCGAACGGGTGTTAATTTCAGAGGCAACGCGCCAGCGCGTTTTAGCGGCGATCGAAGAGCTCGGCTACGAGCCTGACGCTCGTGCGCAGGCGTTGCGTTCTGGTCATACGAAAACGGTTGGGTTAATTCTTCCGGAGATACAGAATCCCCACTTTTGGCAGACGGCGGATGGGGTCGAGCAGGAGCTACGTGCGGCGGGCTACCATCTGCTGCTTTCTAGCGCAGATCTGAGCCCTGAATATGGGGACGATATTTTCAAAGAACTGTCTCGCCATCGCATCGATGGATTAATTCTGATGAGCGCATTCGTTCTCCAGTCGGCGAAAGGACAGGAAACGTTGAATCAGTTGTTGGAGCGGCGCTTCCCTATTGTCAAAATCGGCGAGCATCCGACGGTGGATTGCATTGTATCGAATTACCGCACGGCGGCGCGCGAAGCGATGGTGCATCTATTGGAGTTAGGGCACCGGCGGATTGGGCTGATCTACGGCGTGCGGGCGGCGCGCGATGCGTCTGAGTCCGAACATCCACCGGTCGATCTGTCCGGTGGACTGGATCGCCTGTTAACGTATCAGGAATGTCTGCAAGAAGCCGGTATTCCGGTCGATCCGGCGTTGATTATCCCCTGTGGAACGAGTCTTGAGGACGGCTATCGGGCTGCGCAGCAGCTGCTTGAGCTTCCACTGCGTCCTACAGCCCTGCTGGTCATCAACGATCTATTAGCCATCGGCGCCTTGCGCGCGGCAGGCGACCTAGGGCTGCGTGTCCCTGCAGATCTGTCGGTGGTCGGCTTCGACGACATCCCGATGGCGAATTATCTGATCCCGCGTTTAACGACGAGCTCAAAGGATATGGTTCGCGTGGGGCGAGAAGCGGTTCGATTGCTGCTTGCTCGCATCCGCAACCCCGATCGGCCTCCCCAGCGTGTAGAGGTGCAGGCGCGCTTCATTGTGCGCGAGTCTACCGGACCGGCCCCGGCTTAATGGGCCGGTCTTGATGACGAAGCGTTCATGCCTGTGGACTGATGAGGTTTCGCCGGCGCTTCCCTGGTCGAAAATGAAAAAGAGGGCTGCGTATGAGCAAAACGTTCGACTTGGTCAAATTTCTTAGGCGAAATGCGACCGGTTACATGTTTCTGGCACCCTGGCTTGCCGGTTTCTTCATTTTTACTTTCTATCCAATGGTCTATTCGTTGTGGTTGGGCTTTACGGACTACAACTTCACCAAGCCCGATGCAACCCGGTGGACCGGTCTTGGCAACTACATGAAGATGTTTGGTTCGCTGTTCGGTCTATCCCAATTCACCGCATCCACGGGCGCCGTCATGCATGCAGATCGACACTATATGAAAGCACTCTCCGTAACGTTCACCTACGTCTTTACATCTGTGCCATTGAAGCTGGTGTTTGCTCTCGCCGTGGCGATGTTGATGAGCCAGAAGCTGCGGGGGGTGCCTTTCTATCGTGCGGTGTACTACATCCCCACGTTGCTTGGCGGCTCGGTGGCGATCGCCGTGCTTTGGCGCAAATTGTTCGAGAAAGATGGCCTGGTCAACGCATTTCTCGGCACGCTTGGCTTCACCGATCTTCCCGGTTGGATCACCAACCCGAATTATGCGTTGTGGACGCTTGTGCTGTTGGCAGTGTGGCAATTCGGCTCCTCGATGATTATCTTTCTGGCGGGGCTGAAACAGATTCCTCAGGAGTTTTATGAGGCGGCTGGCGTGGATGGCGCCAACAAGGTGCAACAATTCTTGTTTATCACACTCCCTTTGCTTTCTCCGGTGATCCTGTTCAATCTGGTGATGCAGATGATCGCTGCTTTCCAAGTCTTCACACAGGCCTATATCATCGGCGGCGGCGGGGGCGGTGTGCTCAACTCCACGCTGTTTTACACGCTTCACCTCTACATCCAAGGATGGACCTATTATGAAATGGGCTATGCATCGGCGATGGCGTGGGTGCTGCTTTTTATTATCGCCGTGCTGACGGCGCTGATCTTCAGGTCGTCGAGCTTTTGGGTTTCGTACGGGACGGGAGAATAACGTGAAAAGCGGCGTCGTCTTGCGTCATGCCTTGACACATCTGTTCATCATCGCTCTTGGAATTACGATGATCTACCCGGTGCTGTGGATGATCGTCAGCTCGTTCAAGCCGAACAGCATGATCTTCAGCGATCCCGGATTAATCCCGAAAACAGTGACTCTCGACAACTACATTGCCGGCTGGAGAGGATATGCAGGCGTCTCGTTTGGCGTGTTCTTTGCAAACTCGCTCTTTATGTGCGCAGTAGCCATCGTTGGGAACCTCATATCCTGTTCGTTGGCTGCGTATGCCTTCGCCCGCCTCCAATTCGTAGGCCGGAATTTCTGGTTTGCGGTGATGATGGTGACGCTGATGTTGCCGGCCCATGTCACCATTGTGCCGCGCTATATCTTGTTTAACTCCTTCGGCTGGGTGGGGACGTTTCTTCCCATCTTAACGCCGAAGTTTTTGGCGACGGAGGCGTTTTTTGTCTTTCTGTTGGTGCAGTTTATGCGCAGCTTGCCGAAGGAGCTTGACGAGGCGGCGACGATCGATGGATGCAGCAAGTTTGGCATCTTCCTGCGCATTATCCTACCGCTTGCGCTGCCCGCGCTGGTGACGGTTGCGCTTTTCACCTTTCTGTGGACATGGGACGACTTTTTTAACCATCTTCTCTACTTGACCAAGCCGCCGATTTTCAGCGTTTCACGCGCGCTGCGCACATTTGTCGGCGACGCAGGGGCAGTTTCCAACTGGGGCGCTGCGCTGGCGATGTCAACGCTTGCCATGCTGCCTTCGTTTCTTTTGTTTTTCTCTCTGCAAAAATACTTCGTGGAGGGCATTGCCACCACCGGTTTGAAGGGCTAGCGTCTTGTCCAATCGGGAATGAGGGCGCTATAGCCGTTGTCGTAACTGCTAAGAGAGGGTGAAAGGAGAGGAGGCCAGAAGCAATGAAATGAACTGCGTTCACCTGCTTTGAATTTTTTGATTGAAATCACCCTAATGACAAAAGGAGGATTCACCTATGCGGGGCTCTATCGTTGTGACAATCATGATGGTGTTTACGCTTTTGCTCGGCGCATGCGCTGCACCTGTAACGGCTCCTGCGCCTACTCCGCCCCCGGCGCCTCCTGCGCCCGCCGCCGGAGCGACCACGGCCGATCGGCCTGCGTACACGGGCGGTCCTGCGACGATTCGTTTTGGCTGGTGGGGCAACGACGAGCGCGCCGCCCGCACCCAGAGAGTCATTGAACTTTTTCAGGCAGCCTATCCGGAAATTCAGGTCATGGGCGAACCCAATGGCGGCACGGCCGACCATTTCCAGATTATCAACACGCAGCTGGCAGCCAACAACGCTCCTGACCTGATTCAGCTCGGCGGCAACTGGCCCGACTACCAGCAATATCTTGAACCGCTCAACGGCTATCTGGGCAAGCAACTCCTGATCGACACGCCGGAACGCTTTGACCAGACTGCGCTCATCCCGGCGACGCGGGATGGCTCCCTCTGGTGCGTCAGTCTGGGCACCAATACGCTGATCCTCGCCTATAACAAGACGATGATCGAGGCGGCCGGCATGGAGCCCCCAAAGGACCTGATGACCTGGGAGGAGCTTCTCGACTACGGCCGGCAGCTCAAGGCAAAGCTGCCTCCAGGCGTCTATCCTTTTGTCGATAACAGCACGAATACGGCCAATTATCTGAGCTTTTTCTTCCAACAGCAGGGCACGCCGCTCTGGACACTGGACGATGGCGGAAAATCCTATGCGACGGTGGAATCGGCTCGCAAGTGGTTCCAGATGTGGGCGGACATGCGCGCCGAAGGGTTGATCCCGGACGCAGATACCACGGCGACCTACGGAGAGACTGGGACGGACAACTCGGCGCTCGTGGCGGGCAAGGCGGCTATTGGTCTGATTTGGAGCAATCAGCTTGCAGGCTACCAATCGGCGATGACCGATCAGCTCGGCGCCATCACGCTTCCCAGAGGGGGGCAAAATGCCTATGCCATCCAGATGAGTCAATGCCTCGGAATCAATCGAGCCAGTCTGCACAAAGAGGCAGCAGCGCTATTTATCAACTTCTTCGTGAGCGATCCGGAGGCAGGCGCTGTGCTCGGCACCAATCGGGGCGTGCCCAGCTCGCCTGTGGTGCGCACGGCGATCGCCGGTCAGTCCACCGAGGCCGATGCAGCAGTCTACCGAATCTACAATGCCATTGCAAACCAGATGGTTCCCCAAGGTCCAAACCTGCCAAACGACCAAGAGTTTGTGAACGAGCTGCGCCTGCTAGGACAATCGCTTGCCTATGGAGAGGTGACAGTGGATGAGGCCGCGGAGCAATTGATAGAGCTGATCCAGCGTTTGTCTACAAAATAGCCTTGTGAAACAGCGCTGTTCCCGCCTTCCGCATGAAATCCCTGCGTGTTCCTTCGTGGATTCGCCGGTTCGATCCACGAAGGAACACGAAACTGATCCGAAGAGGAGAAACGCAAAGAGAGGACTTTTTTGTTGCACAAGCAACGCCGTTTTTCGGCAGCTTGTTGTTAAAAGAGGGTGGTTCTCCTACATCTGCCGTTACTCTGCCATCATTCGATAGATGACCCCGCCGCCATAATCGAGCACATACAACTCGCCTTCTGCGTCCTCGCCGAAGGAGGAGATGGAAAGATTCGTGTCCAACACTTCGGCGTTGAGCCAGCCGTCTGCACCGTTGGGCGCCAGCGCCCAAATGCGACCGCTGCAAAAGTCGCCGTAGAAATAGACGCCTTGCCACTGCGGGTGCGCCTCGCCGCGGTAAACGTAGCCGCCTGTCACCGAACAGTCGCCGCGGCCATGGGCGTAGTCGACCACGGGCAGCGTCAATCCGCTTTGATCGCAGTCGGCGGCGTTGAAGCAGCTTTTGCCCTCCATGATCGGCCAGCCGAAGTTGTAGCCGCCGGGCGCGCCGGAAGGGACGACGTTGACTTCCTCGTAGCGATTCTGCCCCACGTCGGCGATCCAGAAATCGCCCGTGACGCGGTCGAAGCTGGTGCGCCAGGGATTGCGCAGGCCGATGGCCCAGATTTCATCGCGCACGGCGCGGCCATTCCAATCCGCTGCCACAAAGGGGTTGTCCGGCGGGATCAAATAGGGCTGGGTCGGGTCGCTGGTGACGTCGAGGCGCAGAATTTTACCGAGCAGCGCGTCGGGGTTTTGACCGTTGCCGAAGCGATCGTTGGCCGCGCCGCCGTCGCCCAACGGCACATAGAGATAGCCATCCGGCCCGAAGTCCAACATGCCGGCGTTATGGTTGCTGGCGGGCTGCGGCACGGTGAGCACAGTGAAAGCGCTCTGTGGATCGGCGCGGTTGGGGGTGTCGCTCGCCACGGTGTAGCGTTCGACGACCGTCGTCCCCTGACGGTCGGTGTAGTTGATGAAGACATGGCCGCTTTCGATAAAATTGGGTGCGAAGGCCATGCCCAGCAATCCCTGCTCATTGCCCGCCGTCGTGATTTTGCCGCTTACGTCGAGAAAGGGCGTGGGCTGCACTTCGCCGTTGTCGATGACCCAAATTTTGCCCGTCTTTTCGACGACGAACAATCGCCCGCTGCCGTCGCCGGCATGAGTCAAAAAGACGGGCAGTTCAAAGCCTCGATAGACCGGCTCCAGGCGCAATCGAATCTGGTCAGGCGCCAGCGCGGCGACGGCCGGGGTCGGGGTCGGCGTAGGCAGTGCGACGTCGATCTGGGACGCAGCCTCGGCCTCGGAGACATCGTCTGAGGCGGGCAGCGTCGCTGTCGCCGTCGGCGCAGATGCAGGCGCGACGCCGGCCGGAAGTTCAGCGCGATTCGAGGCCGGCGCAGTGCAAGCCGACAGAAACAGAGCAAAGAGCAAAAGCGAAGCGGTGTATCGTTTCATGGAATGCAACTCTCCTTGAACAAAGCGTGTTGCGTGTTGCGTCGTTTGAAAGAATCCGATTTTGAAACGCGCAACAGCCACGTAACACGTCATACGCAATAGTATCTCTGATTCCAGGGCGATGCGAGGTTAGAGGCGTTCCATTTAGGAAGAAGAGGAGAGATTTTGTACGCGCAACGCGTCGTTTTCCAGAAGAAGCTTTACACGCGTCTGCCCATCAATGGCAAGGGCGACATTGCGCTTCACCCCGTTGGGCGTTTCCACCTCCACTGTATAGACGCCGGAGCGAACATCTCGAAAGCGAAAGACGCCCCGCTGCGACGTCGCACAGGCGAGCATAAAACGACCGGCGCCCACGGTGCGCGGCAGCAGATACTCCTGATCGGCCAGCAAACGCCCGCGCGTCTGCGCAATAGAGGGGTTATAGGCGACAAACTGGCGCCGAAACGCCGGATAATCCATCCCCGCCACTTTGCCTTCCACCAGATCGCGCCACGCCCGACGAAGCGTCCCCGCATAGCCCGCCACCGTCCGATCCCATAGGAAGGGCAGGGCGTCCGGCGCATCGACGACAAGGACGGCTCCCCGCACTTCGCCAAGCTGCGCCAAGTCGCCTAACAGCCGAACATGCGCGCCGGCCAACGCTCTACCGTTCAACAGCACCTGACCGGTCAACGTCGCTGTTTGATGCAGCGAAGGAGGCAATGCGGGCGCCGAGGCGGGCTGCAACGTCTGCTGCGCCAGCGCCTCGCGCAGGGCGACGATGCGGTCAATCACATGCAGCCGACGCCCCTGGTTGTCGACGCCCAAATGACGGAAGGTCGCCCAATCTCCGCGGTGACCGACCTGATAGAGGCACGCGCCTACGACGTCGTCCTGGTCGAGCAGCGCATTGTACCAGGCCAGCGACTCCCAGTAGCGATTCTCGTCGAGCGGCTCTTGCCGATTGAGCCAACCTTCGTCCGGGTTGTGCGGGTGACCATAGGCGCGCGTCAACCCGGCCTCGGTGATGACGATGCGGTGGCGGCTGCCGTCGCCGCGCCGCGCATTTTCAAGCACTACGCGATACAACCCGGCGCCGGTGTAGGTTCCTCGCCCTGGAATCAAGGAGGGCCAGCCATATTCGTGGAAGCCCAGGTAAAGGTAGCTCGCCAGCGTGCGGGGGAAAAAATTGAGATAATGCGACGCTGCGCTGAAATTGCCGGCGGCGAAGTTAAAGGCGACCGCCTCAATGCCTTCCGAGAGTAAGCGATTGCGAAACGCGACCTGGAAGCGGTCGTACGCCTCGTACAGGCGGTGGTGATAGGCAGGGTTTTCGCGGTAGCTGCCGGAGGCGGGGCCGGGCAGGCACTCGTTGAGGCTCATCCAGGCGTCGATGTAAAGCCTGCCGTTCGGGTGACGCCGCCTGAATTTGCCGAAGTCATAGGTGAGAATGCGCTCGGCGAAGCGACGCCCCTCCCCTTCCGGGTCGCCGCTTTCCAGCATGGCGCGCTGCGCCTCGTTGGTCACGTAGAAGCGACCGATCACGAGTGCGTCCGGCGCGCGCCATTCGCGGATCTCGCGCAACAGAATGTCATTGGCGGCGTCTTCGTGGATCAGGATCACGGGCGGCTGCACGCGGCTGATGGCGTCCCACAGCCCATCGCGGTTTTCGGTGGAATGCAGATAAAAGCCGAGTCGGTTGCGTTTAGGCGGGCGCAACGGCGGCGATGGGGGAATCGGCCTGGGCGCAACCGGCTCCGTAGGCGCGGCTTCGACGGCGCTCAACAACAGCGCCTCGCCCACGCGTTCGGCGGCCCAACCCTCCAGCCTCCGGCCATCCGCCAGCGTGACGCGCACCGGCCACCAGGTCAGTCCGTCGGCCAGGGTCGCTGCGCCGGTGACGATGCAGGTTGTCCCTTTGGGCATGACGGCCAGCACGGGCGGCGCAGCGACGCCCAGGTAGCCCGGTGCGGCGCGCAGATTGACGGCGGTGCAGGTGACGACGGACTGATTGGGTTGAAAAGACATTGTTCATTTCTCCTTGCGCTGGTCTGCGGCCATCCTACAGCCGTCGAAAGATTCTGTCAATTCATCACCTCAAAAACAAAACGAGAGCGTCTTGCCGTCTGCCGAGAACATGAGAACGCCGGCCGCCGGCAAGAAACCGGCGGCCGGCGATGTCCGGACGAGGGGGCTTGCCTACCGGCTGATCACCGGCAGGAAGAGCTGATTTGCGTTCGCCGCCTCGAGCACGATCGTGTCGTACACGATCAGCGACTCATTGCCCGCACCGTCTCGGAACTGCGCATAGACCGTGCAGGTCTCGCCGGGGTTGCAGTCGAGCGTCCATGTCTTGCGCTCGGCCAACGGCTCCCAGGCTGCGTTCTGCATGTCCTGCGTGTTGGAGAAGCGCATCTGAACGTTGCCGCTCACCACGTTGAAAAGCGTGGAGTAGAGGTCGGTCTGATGCGCCGCTGCGCCCTGTGCAGCGCCCTCCAGCGGCGTGTCGGTGGCGCTGATGTACAGGGTCACCTGCTTGCTGCCGGTGCGCTGCTTGCCGTTCTCGATCAAGATGGCGCCGGAAGGCATGTCCGGGTCGGCCTTGGGGGTCGCCGGGATCGGATCGCTCAGGTCGCCCTGCGCCTCCTCGTTCAGCCCTTGCAGCCGGATGTAATACGTCTGGTCGTTGCGCAGGCCGGTGATCAGGAAGTCGCCTTGCCGCCCTATCTCGAACGGTTGGCCTGGATCATCAGGGGTGGTGGAGATGTAGGCGATCATTTGCGTGTAGGAGAACGGCCAACTCCACCCGATGAAGATCGAACTGTTCAGCGGGCGCACGCGGATTTTATCCAGCACCCGCACCTTGTCGTCTTTCGGGTTGAGCGGGTCGCGGTTGTTGTTGACCTCGGAGCCGTCGTTCTCGCCGCCGTTGTCGGTGTCGGCGCGGCAGGGCCGCGTGCCTAGCTGCAACTCCTGATAGTTGGTCAGGCCGTCGCGATCCGGGTCGGCGTTGCGATCGTCTTGCCCGACGATCAACTTGCAGCGTTTCTCCCAATCGTCCGGCATGCAGTCGTTGTCCGTGTCGTCAGGGCCGCCGCACCGCTGCAGATCGGGCCGCGGGCCTTTGATCCAGAAGCCGCCGTTCCATTCTCGCCACAAGAAGTTGGACGGATTGGCCGGGTCTTTGAAGTACGCCAGGATGCGCACGCTGTACCCGCCGCCGTAGGCCGTCTGGGCGAAGCGCGCAGCGTAGATGTTGTCCCCGGCGGCGCCGTCGTTGTTGGCGCCGTCATCCTTCAACGGGATGATTGCGTTGCCGGCGGGTCCTTCAACCAACGCCGCGATGGTGGCTGCAGGAATTGCTCCATTGCGATCGAGCAGCATGCCCACGATGGTCACCTCGTCGCCCGCCACGCCCTGACCGGCATTGAGGCCGAGCAGTCGACCTTCGAGCTGAATGGTGGACTGCACCGAGACGTTCATGAAGAATGCATAAGGCGCGCCGGTGGCGGCTTCTGCGCCGTCGACGGCGGCGGCGCTCGCAACCTGGGTCTCGTCGGTCGCATCGCCGGCGGCCAGCGGGATGCAGACATTCGGATAGTAGTACGTGCGGAAGCGCCAGAGACCTTTTTCGGGATTGTTCACGATCAGCACGTCGTCGAAGCGATTGTTGCGGACGATCCAATCGGACGGCGTGACGCCGGTGAGAGGTGGGCTGATCGGAATCCACCGTTTTTGCGGATCGCTGCTGGGGGGCATCACATCGACTTTGCGGATGTCGCTGACGGTGCAGCCTTCATCATCGGGCTGCTTGCCGGAGACCACCAGGCGCAACTGGTTGACGCTGGCGTCCACGACGATCATGATCTCCTTGACGCTGCCCTCTGCGGGGTAGGCGGGCGCATTGGTGTAGTTCATATTGATGACGCGCGCTGCGCCTTCCGCCTCGGTGTCAAAGTAGTCGTAGACATTCGCCAGGCCGAGATGTCCGGGCAGGTAGGAGGCCGCCATCACCGCCGAGGCGTCCACCGGCAGATGGAGCGCATCGAACGCCGCCATCGCCTCCGCGTTCGCCGCCATTACGCCGGAGCCGGTGACGCCTGTCGCCACCGGTCGATAGACGCCGCCGGTGTCGGCTGCAATCTGCGCCATCAAGTTGCCCGGCGCCTCCGGCCCGAAGGCGATCGTGTTGACGACCACGCCCGAGGCAATCAGGCCGGCGCGAATGTCGGCGTAGAGGGGGCGCACGTTCTCTTCGCCGTCGGAGAGCAGGAAGATGTGTTTGGGGTTGGTGTTGGGAGCGCCGCCCAGCAAGGCGTTCTTGGCTGCCTCGATGCCGCCGCCCACGGGCGTCCACTCACGCGCGCTGATGGCGTTGATCTGCGTGCGCGCCATGCCGATCACCGTATTCAGGTTGCCGGCGGTCAGTTCGGTGAGCGGCAGCAGGGTGCGGATGTCGAGCGGGCAGTTGCCGTCGCCGAAGGGCAGTCCACAGCCTGGAGGCGAGTTGAACGCCGACCAATCCTGCACGACCAATCGATCGCCGACGCGCAACAGGTCGGCGATGACCTGCGCGGCGCGCTTGGCATTGGTCAGCCGCGTGCCTTCACCGGTTGTGTCCTCCGTGTTCATCGAGCCGCTGGCGTCGAAGCTCAGGGCGGTGTCGGCGTTGCCGGGGTTCACATAGAGCAGGGCGTTGGTTTCCGTGTCGGAGATGCTGGTGTGCAGCGTCACCCGAAAGTTGACGAAGGTGGTTCCGGCCGGCTTCACAGGCGGCAGGAGAATCGCCCAGTATTCGTTGCCGACCTCCTGGAAGGTGCCCGGAGCCAGGGTGACCGGATCCCCGCCTGCGTCGAAGGAGAAGTCCGAAGCCTGCAGGCCGCGCACCGTGCTGACGCCGTCGCTCACCGTCCAGCGCGCCAGGAAGGCGATCGGGCTGGCCGGGTCGCCGACGAGGGCGAACTTGACCTGTCTCGGCTCCAGAATATTCACCGTCGGGGTGACGCAGGTGAACTTGACCGTATAGCTGTAGTTGTTGTTGAAGCTGTTCACCGCCGCCACCAGTCGGTTGTGGACGCCCGCCGCCGCAAAGGTGCGCACGAAGTCCTCGCCGATGCGGGCCGAGCGCAACACCCGCCGGGGCGCAGTGGTTTTGGCCGCCATCAGATTGATGCCAAGCTGTGCGCCGGAGGAGCCGTCCACCTCCATTTGCAGATACGGGCATCCCGCCTGCGGCGTCACCTGATAGTAGCGCGCCGCCCAGTCGTCCGGCGTGCTATCGGCGAAGCTCTGGCTTCCGCCCGCCATCGTGATGTTCTGGGTCGTAGGCGCCAGATTGCCGTAGGGGCTGGCGTCGTCGTCGAGATAGACCAGCTCGGGCTGGGTCACCGGGTCGGCCCAGTCTTTGGCCCAGTTGGCGGCGAAAAAGTTGAGGAAGAATTCGCGCTCCGTCCATTTGCCGCCGCTCAGGGCCGGGATCAACGAACTGAGCACATACAGCGTATCCTGGTTATCGCATTCGCTGTAGTGGTCGTACATAGCGTCAATGCGATGCCAGGGATCGCTGGGCGTCCCGATCGTGCCGAGCTGTTCGATGAAATATTTGTTGAAAATGTTGCCGTAGTCCTTCTCGTACATCGAGGTGGAGGGGTTATAGGTGATGCCGCTGTACCCCATGGCGTCCACCGCAACATTGACGCTGTCGGCGCCCAGGTCGGCGTAGCCCTCCACGAATTCGGAGTCGTCGGGGTAATTGGGTCGGAGGAAGCCATAGCATCCGTTGTCGTACGAATATTGCAGATAGTGCTGCGCCTCATGATAGACGACCCACTGTCCGCCGCCGTTGCGCACCATCGGCGCATCGATGCCGATCCAGCAATTGCCCGGGCTGCCCCAGTATGCGATGCCGGACCAACCCACCCCATCTTCGAGTCGAACGTTGACCAGATTGCCGCAGCCGGTGTCATAGAGATGGCGCCCCGAATCGGCGAAAAAGCGCAGCCACGCCTCCTCGAACCAGGCCGCCACCTGTTGCGCCTGGTTATCCTGCGTGATCCAATGCTCCAGGGTGACCGTGCTTCCATCGACGGTGCGCGTGGCGGTCGTCTGGTTCTTGGTGTACCAGACGCGGATCGTCTTGTTGACGCCGCCCACGAGGAAAGTGCGCGTGACGCACTCGTCCAGCGTGACGCCGTCGATGGTCGGGCCGCCGGGGCAGGCCGCATGCACGCCGGCGCCTTGGACCGGCTCCGACGCTGCATCAGCAGGATGCGGATGCGGCTCATCTCCGTGAGCGGCTGCAATGCGATACCCGACCAAAGACATGAATAACACAATTACAAGCGCCAACCATCGTTGCGTTTTCATAAGCGTTTCCTCCTTGGTGAACTGATGAAAATGACCTGCAGAAGTCGTTGGGGAGTGGAAGCGGTGGAAGCGGCTCCGTTTGGCGGGGACGTCTCAACAGATGGAGCGCCGTCGATGCGGAGGCGATCCTTGAGACGTTACATTTTCATTATAAAATCTATCTTTAAGTTTGAATGCGTCGCCGTTTTCTGACTCGATGTGAATCAGATCACAAGCGACAAGGTCACGCCGATTTCTGCTTAAGCAACGCCTGCAGCATCTCCAGAGTGTCGGCGTCCTGCGGCCGTTTGTCTCTACGCCAGCGCGCCATGCGCGGAAAGCGCAACGCAACGCCCGATTTGTGACGGTTCGACGGTTGAATGTCCTCAAAGGCAATCTCGAAAACTAGTTCCGGTCTCACGGCGCGCACCGGGCCGAAGCGTTCCACCGTGTTGCGCCGCACGAAGGCGTCCACCTGGCGAATCTCCTCGTCGGTGAGGCCGGAATAGGCTTTGGCGATCGGCGTCAGCTCGTCCCCGTCCCATACGGCGAAAGTGTAATCGGTGTAGAGCGAAGCGCGGCGCCCATGACCTCGCTGTGCGTAGATCAGCACGGCATCCACCGTATACGGTTCGATCTTCCATTTCCACCAGTCGCCTTTGATGCGCCCGACGCCGTAGGACGAGCTGCGCCGCTTCAGCATCAACCCTTCGGCCCCCCGCTCGCGAGCGGCGGCGCGCATCGCCGCCACGGCCTCCCAACCTTGCGCCTCGAGGGTGGGCGAAAGCGCAAACGGTGCATCGGCCGGCAATGACGCCGCCAGCCTTTGCAGACGTTGGCGCCGTTCGCTCAGGGGCAGAGGGCGAAGATCGACGCCGTCTTCCTCCAGCAGGTCGTAGGCCATCAGAATCACGGGCGCCTCTCGCAGCGTTCTGGCGTCGATGCGCTTACGTCCAAGCCGCTGCTGCAACACATGAAAGGGCAGCGGCGCACCCTCGCGCCAGGCCAGAATTTCGCCGTCAAGGACGAGGCCGTCCGGCAGCCACTGACCCAGGCGCTGCAGTTCCGGATAGCTGTCGGTCACCAGCTCCTCCCCGCGCGTCCAGAGGAGCAGCTCGCCACGGCGTCGGATGACCTGGGCGCGAACGCCGTCCCATTTCCATTCGATTTGCCATTCATTGCAGGAGCCGAGCGACTCCAACGGGTCTTCGAGTGGATAAGCCAGGAAGAAAGGGTAGGGTTGGCTGTGGTCGATCTGGTTCACTCCTCGATCGAGCAGCGCCCTGTAGTCGGCGGCGGTCGGCGTCCAATCGCCCATCAGACGGTGCGCCATCACCGCCGGATCGACGCCGGCCACGTTCGCCAACGCGCGCACGACCAGCGTGCGTCCGACGCCGACGCGAAAACCTCCCGTGATCAACTTATGCCAGACAAAACACTCCTGGCGATTCATCTCTCGCCAGGTGCGGCGCACCAGCTCGCGCTGCTTTTCCTCGCTGAGCGTGGAAAGCGGCGCAATTCGTTCGGCCACCACCTGATGGAGCGGCAAAGCGATGCCGTTTCCTGTTTCGGGCAGCAACAGCGCCAACGTTTCGGCCAGATCGCCGACGGCGTCGTAGCACTCCTCGACCAACCAGAGCGGCAGCTTCGCCTCCTCCGCCGCCCAGATGCGAAGCTGTGTAGACGAAAGCGTGCGCTTGAAGCGCCGACCAGTGAGAAAATAGAGCGCCCAGGCTGCATCTTCGGCGGGCGCTGCAGTGAAATAGCGCTCGAGCGCCGCCACCTTGTCGTTGGTGCGGTTCGACTCATCCAGTTCGGTGTATAGCTGCGTGAATCTATCCATGATGCCACCGTCATTCCACCGTCCCGTCGACGCCTGCGTCCATGTCTTCCAGCGCCTCGCCGGTGAACCGGGTTGGGATCACCTCAGCGCGCCATCCGGCCTCTTGCAAAAAGCGCACCATCTGGCTTGCATAGCCATGGGTGACGCCGATGCGTTCTGCGCCGGTGGCGCGAATCGCCTCCAGGAGACCGGCCCAGTCTGCATGGTCGGAAAGCACGAAGCCGCGATCGAGGGCGCGGCGTCGACGCGCGCCGCGGATAGTCATCCAGCCCGACGCAAAGGCCTGGGAGCAAGGACCGAACTTGCGCAGCCAGCCGGGCATATGACCGGCCGAAGGCGGCGCAATCACCAATGCCCTGCCTCGATGCAGCCGGGCGTTCATCTCATCCGCATGGAAAACCTCAGGCAACTCGACGCTGGCGCTGCGATAGAGTTGGATGAACGGCAGCACGGCGCCGTGCACCAGGATCGGGCCAAGCGAGGCGTCGATCCCGGCCAGCAGGCGTTGCGCTTTACCCAGCGCATACGCATAAAGCACGCTGGTGTAGCCGTTTTCCTGGTTGGTTCGCCACCAGCGCTCGATCTCGGCGAAGACCTCCGCCTGCGGCGGCCATCTGTAGATCGGCAGGCCAAAGGTTGATTCCGTGATGAACACATGGCAGCGCACCGGTTCAAAAGGCTCGCAGGTGCGATCGCGTTCCAGCTTATAATCACCGCTGACGACCCACGCCACGCCCCGCCGTTCGAGGCGCACCTGCGCCGAACCGAGCAGATGACCGGCGGGATGAAAGGAAATCGTCACGTCGTTGATGGTCAGCCGCTCGCCAAAGGGCAGCGTCTGAACCACCGCGTCGCCGACGCGGCGCGCAAGCAAGGGCGCGCCGGTCGGCGTCGTCAAATAACGCTGGGAGCCCGGACGTGCATGGTCGGCGTGCGCGTGGGTGATGATTGCGCGCGCAACCGGCGCCCAGGGGTCGATATAAAAATCGCCCGCCGGACAGTAGAGGCCAGAAGGCGTAAGCCGCAGCAGATCCTCAGTCATAGCTCAATTGAAGCATACGCCGAAAAAATCTCCGGTTGCGCGGCTTGCAATTGGAACAAAGCGTCCTTCTGCGCCAGGAGCTGCAATCGGAGAGGCCGACTTTCACAAATGCAGAGGCGTCCTGCCTCTGCATGGACGCCTCTGCATTTCCTTGGTTCACCCACAACCTTGCGGTTTGCCGGGAATGTGCGGCCGGAAGCCGCGCCTGCGACGCTTGTCAGATGATGTTGTCAAAAACCATGGAACCGCCTCCACCACAGTTGCCGGCTGATTGGAGGGCAACCGGGTGCATGCCGCAGGCAAGCGCCTCTACCTCAGATGGCTCGCCACCAGGTCGGCGATTTCGTCGGGATGGCGCGCCACTTTGGCGCCGGCGCGCGTGAGTGCAGCGATCTTCTCGGCGGCCGTGCCTTCGCCGCCGGAGATGATGGCGCCTGCGTGCCCCATGCGACGCCCAGGCGGCGCAGTCTGACCGGCGATGAAGGCGGTCACCGGCTTGCTCATCCGAGAGGCGATGTATTCCGCCGCCTTCTGTTCATCCGTGCCGCCGATCTCACCGATCAGGATCACCTGCTCGGTTTCCGGGTCCTCCTCAAACATTTGCAGCACATCCAGGAACGAGGTGCCGTTGATGGGATCGCCGCCGATGCCGACCGCCGTCGTCTGGCCGATGCCGCGTTGCGTCAACGCATAGACGACCTCGTAGGTGAGCGTGCCGGAACGGCTCACCACGCCGACATTGCCGCGCGTCATGATGTGACCCGGAATGATGCCGACTTTGGCCTCGCCCGGCGTGATCAAGCCGGGGCAGTTCGGGCCGATCAGCCGCGTGTGCGTGGTGTCGAGGTAGGCGCGCACCTGCACCATATCGAGCACCGGAATGCCTTCGGTGATGCACACGACCAGCTCGATGCCCGCTTCGGCGGCTTCGATGATGGCGTCGGCGGCGAAGCGCGCCGGCACGAAGATCACGCTGGTGTTGGCGCCGGTGGCGTGCACCGCCTCGCTGACAGTGTCAAAGATCGGAATGTTGCCGAACGCCCATTCGCCGCCCTTGCCCGGGGTCACGCCGGCGACGACCTGTGTGCCGTAGTCGATCATCTGTTTGGTGTGAAAAGCGCCCTCGCGACCGGTGATGCCTTGCACCAAAAGGCGCGTCTCTTTTCCGACCAGAATGCTCATTGTAGCTCTCCTTTGGCGGCGGCCACCGCCTTCTGCGCAGCGTCGGCCAGGCTGGTGGCGGTGATCAGGTTGGCTTCCGCGAGAATTTGGCGGCCTTCTTCTTCGTTGGTGCCGACGAGGCGGACGACGAAGGGCACGCGCCCGTCAAGCGTCCCGATCGCCTCCAGCACCCCGCGCGCCACCTCGTCGCAGCGTGTGATGCCGCCGAAGATATTGATCAGCACCGCCTTGACGCGGCTGTCGCTGAGGATAATGCGCAGCGCCGCCGCCACTTTGTCCGACTGGGCGCCGCCGCCGATGTCGAGGAAGTTGGCCGGCTCGCCGCCATACAGCTTGACGATGTCCATCGTGGCCATGGCCAGGCCGGCGCCGTTGACCATGCAGCCGATCTCGCCGTCCAGGTGAATGTAGCTCAGGCCGTAGCGATGCGCCTCGCGCTCGCTGGGATCCTCTTCATCGGGGTCGCGCATCTCGGCCAGCTCCGGATGTCGGAAGAGCGCATTGTCGTCGACGGAAATTTTGCCGTCGAGCGCCAACAGTTTGTTTTCGCCTGTGATGACCAGCGGGTTGATTTCGGCCAGGCTGGCGTCGGTGTTGACAAAAGCCTGGTACAGCCCTTGAGAAATTTTGATGAAATCATTGATGAGTTCCTTCGGAAGTCCGATGCCGTCGGCGAGAATGCGGGCGTGATGGGGGCGCAAGCCGAGGAACGGGTGCGCGGCCACCTTGACGATCTTCTCCGGCGTCTGGGCCGCCACCTCCTCGATGTCCACGCCGCCCTCGCTGCTCGCCATCAGCACGATGCGCCGACTGGCGCGGTCGAGCACGGCGCCTAAATAGATCTCCTTGCGAATGTCGGCGGCAGGGTCGACGAGCACCTTCTTCACCGTCAACCCTTTGATCTTCATGCCGAGAATTTCGTCGGCGCGTTGCTCGGCCTCATCCGGCGTGCGGGCCAGCTTGATGCCCCCCGCCTTGCCGCGTCCGCCGACCAACACCTGCGACTTCACCACAACCGGCCCGCCGAGACGAACGGCGATGTCGCGCACTTCGCCTGGCGTGGTCGCCACCTCGCCGCTCGGAACCGGAATGCCGTAGCGAGCGAACACGCGTTTGGACTGATATTCATGCAAATTCAAGTGAAAACCTCCTCAAGGTTGGCTCGCGAGCCGAGTTTGACTCCGAAGTCGAGTTTTCCGGCGTCCAGAGAGCGTCGATCTCGCCTGGCGCCGAAAAGATGTAATAAAGGTGTAAATGTGCAACTGTTGTCCGAGAAAGGTTCTACACGTTCGCCATTATAGTACTCTGCAGAGATAGATGACAAAATAGATGGACTTTCAAGGCGTGCTAAAAACCAGATGCGAAGATTCAAGAGAAAAGGTCATTCGCCTCGCCAGGGTGCGACGCCCGCATTGAAAATCAGTATCAATTGCCCTCGATTGATTTGGACGATTGTGCGGCAGTGAGATATGATCTCTTTTAAGGTCGCAGAGCTGCTTGCGCTTTGCGCGACCGGAAAACGTTCAAGAGATGGAGGGCGTTGAGATGTTTTCCTTTTCTTACGCAGGTCGCCATGAGGTCTGTCCGGTGGCCGGCGAGCCTGCGCTTTTGGTGCGCGACCTGCATGCAGGCTACGATCAGCGCGATGTGTTGCAAGGCGTGACAATGCACGTGCCGGTGGGCGCGCGCGTGGCGCTGATCGGCGCCAACGGCGCCGGCAAATCGACGCTCTTCAAAACTGTGGCCGGCCTGCTGCCCATCCGCAGCGGCGAAGTGCGCATCTACGGCCGTCCGGTGGGAGCATGCCATCACCGCGTCGCCTATCTACCCCAGCGCAGCGAGATCGACTGGCATTTCCCGATCACGGTGCGTCGCCTGGTGGTCAGCGGCCGCTACGTGCATCTGGGCTGGTTTCGACGCCCGCGCCTGGAAGACTGGCGCATTGTGGACGCCATGCTGGCGCGGCTGCAGATCGACGACCTCGCCGAACGCCAGATCGGGCAGTTGTCCGGCGGCCAGCAGCAGCGCGTCATGCTGGCGCGTGCGCTGGCGCAGGGCGCCGACCTTTTGTTGCTCGATGAGCCGCTCAACGCCGTCGACGCGGAGACGCGCGCCATCGTTGCAGCCGTGCTTGCCGAAGAAAAGGCGAATGGACGCACCATCGTCGTCGCCACCCATGACCTCGATCGCCTGGAGAGCGACTATGACGCGGTGATTCGTCTGGAGGATGGCAGGGCCTACGGGGAAGCTGTTTTACACCTGCCCAAACAGGCGCTGCCGGTGTTGACGCCAGGAGTCGTCCATGCTTGAGGTTCTCGTTGCGCCTTTTCGTTATAGCTTCATGCAAACCGCGCTGCTCGCCGCCGTCTTGATCGGCGTGCCGGCGGCGGTGATCGGGAGCTACGTCGTGCTGCGTCGGATGGCCTTCATCGGCGACGCCATGGCGCACACCGTGCTGCCCGGCCTGGTGATCGCCTACCTGGTGGGATGGAGCCTCTCCGGAGGCGCCGTGATTGCCGGCGTGATCGCCGCCATGTTGATCGGCTGGCTGGCGCGGCGTCAGGAAGTGCGCGAGGACACGGCCATCGGCATCGTTTTCACCGGCATGTTCGCGCTCGGCATCCTCCTGATCAGCACCGTGCGCTCCTATCGAGATTTCACGCACATGCTCTTCGGCAATATTCTGGGCGTTACGGTCGAAGATTTACGCCTGATGGCGCTGGTGGCGGCGCTGGTGCTGGGTCTGCTGGCGCTCTTTCACAAGGAGCTAGAGCTTTCCTCCGCCGACCCGATCTATGCGCGCGTGATCGGCATCCCGGTCGACCGGCTGACCTTCTTGTTGCTCATTCTGCTGGCCCTGAGCGTGGTGACGGGCATCCAGGCGGTCGGCGTGGTGTTGATGAGCGCGCTGCTGGTGACGCCTGCCGCCGCCGCCGCACTGCTCACCCATCGGTTGGTGCGCATGATGGCGCTGGCGGCGTTCTTCACCGTGCTCGCCGGCGTCGTAGGGCTATACGCCTCCTACTATTTCAACGTCTCCTCCGGCGCAGCGATCGTGTTGACCTGCACGCTCATCTTCGGCGTCGCCTGGGCGGGCAGACAGCTCGTGCGTCGATAGAACTCGCCGGCTCGTCGCCTGAAATTGCACCGGAAAGCCCTGAAATTTGGCTGCTTCGCAGGTCTGGAGTATACTGTTTGTATAAATACAGGTGTGAGTCAGGCGATGGGGGATAGTTTAATCGGCAGAACACCTGACTCTGGATCAGGCAGTTGGGGTTCGAATCCCTGTCCCCCAGCCAGCAACGAAAGGCAGCGACGGCGAGAATTCGCCGTCGCTGTTGATTTTAGAGGGGCTGTGCTATGATAACTGACGCCATGAACGAGCCAAAGAACCCAATCAAACTGAAAGAGCCTTCTGTTTATCAGCTAGGGCTGTGGCCGCAAGATGAAAAGAACGCCTTGTCGCCCAATTTGCCTTATCGGGAGCGTCTGGTTCGGCTTCTGATGGGGAATCTGGACTACCATGGCCACGATACAGGCTATGCGTCTCATGATTTTCACGCATTCCCGGCGAAATTTCCTCCGGCTCTTCCCGATGCGTTTATTCGTGGGTTGACGGCGCCGGGCGACGCCGTGCTCGATCCGATGATGGGCTCCGGCACGACGATCGTCGAGGCGTATCTCGCTCGACGACGCGGCATTGGGAGCGACATTGACCCGTTGGCGTATTTGATTTCCCGCGTCAAGACGACGCCGTTGGACGGAGAGGCGCTGCGCCGACAACTTTACGCCATTATTGACCGGGCGAACCATTGCATTGCGACGCAACCCGAAGAGACGCTGGCGGCAATCGGCGCCCGCTGGGATCAAAAAACAAGAGAATTTATCGACTACTGGTTTGCCCTCGAAACCCAGGTGGAGCTGGCGGCGTTGCTCCAGGCGATCGAAGCGATTGCTGAGCCGGCGATGCGAGATTTCTTCACGCTGGCGCTGTCTGCGTGCATCATTACGAAGACGGGCGGCGTTTCGTTGGCGTTCGATTTGGCGCATACCCGTCCTCATCGGGCCAAGGTGGTTTTTACAGCTTCGGGCAAAAAAATTCTTGGCGCAGACTCCGAAGCGGAAATTTCGCCGCGAACCAAACTGCTCACCAAACGTCTGCGTTCGGCGATTGTCGAATTTCGCAAGCGTGCGCTCCAAAATATTCAGAGCCTCAGCGAACTGCCCGTCACCGATTTCCCGGTTGATCTTCATCTGGCGGATGCCCAGGCGCTTCCGGTGGCGTCGGCGACCGTGGATCTGATTGTGACGTCGCCTCCCTACGCCGTCAACGCCATCGACTATATGCGCGCCAATAAATTCTCACTTGTCTGGCTTGGCTACAATCTCAGCCAGTTGAGCGAGACGCGCAAGCAGTGCGTAGGCGGTGAATCTGTGATGGATTTTCCCTTCGAGCCATTGCCGCCGAGGACTGCCGCAATCGTGGAAGCCATCTCCGCCGCCGATCCGAAGCGCGGCAAGGCGTTGCATCGCTATTATTCAGAGATGACCCGAATTCTTCGTGAGATGCATCGGGTGCTGAAGCCGGACCGGGCCGCCGTTGTCGTTGTGGCGAGTTCGGAGATACGTCGCATCGACACGGAGACGCATCGCTGCCTGGCGGAGATCGGCGAGACGATTGGATTTGAGGTTCCCGGCGTCGGGGTTCGCCGCCTGGATCGCAATCGGCGCATGATGCCTGCTGGTCACATCGTCAACAGCGACTCACAAATTCAACGAAGAATGCACGAAGAATTTGTGATCGGCTTTTATAAGCCTGCATAATCAGATTTTTGACGTCTCCGGCTAAAAAAGAGTCTATGCCTTCCATCATTCCGGACTTGCGCACCGAATATCATGCCTTTATCCGAGATAAAATTATTCGCATTTCCTCCGGCGGCGTCCTGGGAATCGGATACCCAAATTTTGCAGATGGGAATAGCCGAACAAGTGTAAGCATTGCGTGGGGAATTTATCGCCGCCTGGCGACTGAAGAAAGTGCAAATCACGCAGTGGAAGCTGTCTCTGCCCAAGCGCGCGGGAATCGATTTGAAGATGCAACCCTGGCATTTTTGCAGAAAGCGTTTGCGTTTTTGGCCCATCTGCGACCGGGTGAGTGGCATCTGGCGACTGACAAAAATATCGCATCCTTCGACCAGTACCGACATCTCGCTTATCTCAGCAGCGCATTGGAGCGGGACAAAGCGTTGAAAACGATTTTCGGTGCGAGCAGCGATTATGTGGTGACATCTGATATTATCGTAGCTCGTCTGCCGGTCACAGACGAAGAGATCAATCGTGAGCATTCCGTCGTCGACGATGATCCTCAGATTGCAGCTCACACTCGATTCAGGCAGCGCAACAACCCTCACTACCCGATTCTCCACGCCAGCATTTCCTGCAAATGGACGATCCGCAGCGACCGCACTCAGAACACGCGCACCGAAGCGTTGAACCTGATCCGTAACCGTAAGGGAAGAGCCCCCCACATTGTGGCCGTCACCGCTGAGCCGCTGCCCACGCGCATCGCCGCCATTGCACTGGGCGTCGGCGACCTCGATTGCGTCTACCATTTTGCCTTGCCTGAACTGCGAGAGAGCCTGATCGAACTCGACAACCCGGATCAACTGGAGCTTCTCGACATGATGGTCGAGGGAATGCGCCTGCGCGACATCAGCGATCTGCCGTTCGATCTGGCGGTTTGATAAGCGTAAGACTAAATTCTTTTTGACTTCGCTCCACGAAGTCACAATCATTTAACGCACGAGCGTATACCCGGCGGGAAGCGTTTGCTCTGAGTTGCGAATAAGCTGAACTTCAAACAGGGTCCTATCAGATCGGTGATAACCTATTGAATATTCGATGGGAGTTCCATCATCGAGATAACAGATGTTGGTGATTCTGAACACCGGTAATTTCGTGTCGATTTCGAGCAATTGAGCTATTGAGGAGGAAGGTAAAATCGCCTCGATGGTGCGTTGACCACGCGCAATCCGACGACCAACACATGTTTCTAGGAACGCATAAAGCGAGCTTTTTGTTAAATCGCTTTCGAGAAGGTCTGGACAGAGGTGATAGGGAACATAACTGACGGAAAAATTTATGGCTTTCTCATCAACAAGCCGTAGCCGTTCTATGGCGATAACTTCATCATTCGGTGAAAGTCGAAGTCGTCGCCCTATCTCGCCGTCCGCTGAAATTATTTCCTGTCTTAACACTTTGTTGGAAACCCGATGCCCCTGATCAACCATATCTTGGTGAAAACCGGTGAGGCGTTGAACAAGTTGTTCATGCACTTTCGGTTCAGCCACGAAAGTGCCCTTGCCACGTTGACGATAGACTAAGCCCTCATATTCGAGTTCCTGCAGTGCCTGTCGCGCAACGATCCTGCTCACTTTGAAGGCGTTGCATAGTTCGGTTTCACTGGGCAAAAGTGAACCCGGCGGCAAATTGCCGATCTTAATTTGTTCACGCAAATATTGGGCAATCTGAGCGTAGTACGGCACAAAACTATTATGGTCAATTTGGTAATTGTTAATTGTAAAGCTCATAGTCAGTATCAGAAAATCTTTTAATGGATTGTATTTTTCTCTCTTCGACTTCTATAATACACAGATTTGGTGCTTGACAAGCACTAATTTCCTGAGTATGCTAATTGCATATCTTATTATAACATTATAAATTTATTACGTACAAGCCAAGCTTCACATAACATATATTTGACTCATTTGGGTGCTACTAGTTGATAGGCGTTTTTTGATAGATACGAATGGGACGTAACTCTGCTATTGGATGTCCATTTTGTATGATGAATTCTTACAGTTTCAGAATAGTTCACTGTTGCTCAGATCACCGAACAGTTGAGATGTTATAAGAGATGTACGATTCACTATTACAGAAGAGGAGACGCCTATGAATACTGTAAGACTCAGATTCGTAATGCTTGCCAATTTGCTTCTCGTCGCTGCACTTGTTCTAAGCGCCTGTGCCCCTGTTGCCCAAGCGCCGAGCGCACCAGTGCCTATGGAAGGAGAAAAGATCAAACTGTC